>Ga0255057_10001477_pt1 | contig 13154 bp, 10 predicted proteins | sample Cases_109_6_MG_FD_189022 | JGI IMG/M metagenome (GOLD analysis project Ga0255057, IMG submission 189022) | Seawater microbial communities from Amundsen Gulf, Northwest Territories, Canada - Cases_109_6 | ecosystem: Environmental > Aquatic > Marine > Gulf | place: Canada: Northwest Territories... | reverse complement strand
GCATCGACCGCCTCCTCATAACCGTCCTGGGAGGTCGCGAAGCCGGCGCGGTAGACGCCGTTGTTGACCGCCGCGTAAACCTTCGCATTGGTCGCGTCGATGTCCGCGCGCAGGTCGTCCGGATAGAAATCGACCGTGATGCTGCCCTCGGATTTCTCCAGGCCGTCAAAAGCCGAATTGAACATGCGAATGATCTCGCTCGACTCGTTGCTGACGATGGTGGCGCGCTGGTTGTCCCAGAGCACCGGCACCGTGACCCGGCCGCTGTAGTTCGGCTCGGCCTTGACATAGACCTCGCGCAGGTAACGCGCGCCGTTGGCGGTGTCGGGCGTGCAGCCCGGCCCGTCGCGGAACTCCCAACCGTCATCGCCCATGTGCCAATGCACCACCGAGACCGGGATCACTGCTTCCAGATGCTTGAGCTTGCGGAAGATCAGGGTGCGGTGCGCCCAGGGGCAGGCGAGGGAGACGTAAAGGTGATAGCGCCCGGGCTCGGCCTCGAAGCCGCCCGCGCCGCTCGGCCCCGGCGCGCCGTCCGGCGTCACCCAGTTGCGGAACCGCGCGTCTTGGCGCCGGAAGCGGCCGCCGGTCGACTTGGCATCGTACCAGCGATCGTGCCAGACGCCGTCGATCAGGAATCCCATGGTGATGATCTCCGCTTTCGGGTTCAGAACTCGCGCCCGAGCGCGCGGTCGAGGGACAGCTCGGCCCCGCCCTTGAAGGCGATGGCGAGCGCGATCAGGCCCCAAAACAGGGGATATTCGTAGCCGCCTGCGTTCCAGAAGAAACCGTTGGGCAGATGCACGGTGATCGCGACCGCCATGAGGATCGCGACACCGAGCGCCGCCGGGCGGGTCAGCAGACCGAGTACCAGCAACAGGCCGCCGAAGAACTCGACGCCACCGACCAGCGCCGCCCAAAACAAGCCCGGCTCCAGGCCCAGGTTTTGGGCGAAGAAGCCGCCGGTGCCTTCGAGGCCGTAACCGCCGAACCAGCCGAACAGCTTCTGCGCGCCGTGGGGCATGAGTATCAACCCGGTGGCGGCGCGGATCAGCGGATAGCTCAGGCGTGACAGTCTGGCGTAAAGCGGCGTCAGCGCCGGCACGATCGGTTGGGGGTGGGTCATATCGTAGGTCATGATTGGGTCCTATATGTTATCGGTTGGGGGTTATGGCAGGTCCGCCAGCAGGATCTCGGAGTCTTTCACGGCGGCGATGGTGATTTCGGGCTCGCCGTTGATGGTGACGCCATCTCGCTCGGCGGCTGCGGTTCCGTTGATCTCCACCGCGCCGCGAGCCACGACCAGGTAGGCGCGGCGACCACCGTCCAGGCGGTGGGTCACGCTCTGCCCGGCGGCGAGCGTCGCGCCCAGGATCGCTGCATCCTGATGGATCGGCAGCGCGCCGTCTGGCTCCTCACTGGTTCCATTGCGGCCGGATGCGAGCGCGATCAGGGCGCCGCCGCGGTCGCCCTTGGGAAACTGGCGCGTCTCCCAGCGCGGTGTCACGCCGGTCCGGGACGGCTCGATCCAGATCTGGAAAATGCGGGTCGGCTCGGAATCCAGGTTGAACTCGGCGTGCCGGATGCCGGTTCCGGCCGACATGACCTGAACGTCGCCGGCCTCGGTGCGACCGCGGTTGCCCAGGTGGTCCTCGTGGCTGATCGCGCCCTCGCGCACGTAGGTGATGATCTCCATGTCGCGGTGGCCGTGGCGGTCGAAGCCGCGGCCCGGCTGAATGGTGTCGTCGTTCCACACCAGCAGCGGCCCGAAACCCCGGTGCGCCGGATCGTTATAGTTGGCGAAGCTGAAGTGATAGCGCGCCGACAGCCAGTCGTTGTCGAAGCGTCCCAATTCCGCGAAGGGTCTGATCTCGATCATGTTCGTCGTGCTCCTGGCCTCGGCCCGCTCCTGGCCTTGGGCTGCGCCCGGGTGGATGCATCTCACTTGGGGGCGTTTCTCCAAAAATATAATACGGAGAATTGGAGCTTTATTGTTTCTGTCTGGAAACAATAGTAGAGTCTTTCGGCCCGATTGGGAGAGATTCATGGATCAACTCGACGCCATGGCGGTCTTCGCCCGCGTGGTCGAGGCGGAGAGCTTCTCCGGCGCGGCGCGGGCGCTCGGCTTGTCCAAGTCGGCGGTTTCCAAGCAGGTCAGCCGCCTGGAGAACCGCCTGGGCCTGCGCTTGCTCAACCGCACCACCCGGCGCCTGTCCCTGACCGAGGGCGGTGCCACCTTCTATCAGGGCTGCCAGCGCGTGGTCGCCGAGGCCGAGGCGGCGGAGCAGGCGGTCACCCATCTCGCCAGCGCCCCGCGCGGCCGGCTCAGGGTCAACGCGCCGATGTCCTTCGGCGTTCGCCACGTGAGCCCGGCCCTGCCCGAGTTTCTAGCGCGCTACCCGGAGCTTACCATCGATCTCGCCCTGAACGACCGGGTGGTCGACCTGGTCGAGGAGGGCTTCGACCTCGGCATCCGGATTGGGCGGCTCACCGACTCCAGCCTGGTGGCCCGGCGCCTGGCGCCCAACCGCGTCGTGCTCTCGGCCGCGCCCGGCTATCTCGAAGCCCACGGCATGCCGCGCCGGCCCGCGGAGCTCGAAGACCGCGCCTGCCTGATCTACAGCTATCAGGCCGTGGGCGAGGGCTGGCGCCTGACCGGCCCGGAGGGCGAGCGGCACTTCAAGGTCTCGGGGCGGCTCCGGGTCAACAACGGCGACGCGATCTTGGCGGCGGCATGCGGTGGGTTGGGTGTCGCGCTCCTGCCGTGCTTCATCTGCGGCGAAGATCTGCGCGCCGGGCGCCTGGTCCGGGTCCTGCCGGGTTGGGAGGCGCCGCCGGACAGCGCGGTCTCGGCGGTCTACCCGGCGGCCCGCCATCTGTCCCCCAAGGTGCGGGTTTTCGTCGATTTCCTGGCCGAACGCTTCGACGGCAAGCCCTATTGGGATGAAGGTGTGGACCCCTGAGCGGCCACGAAAGCACTGGTTTCCCGCCATTGCCTGTGCTATCGCAAGGTTCGGTTCCCGGGCCGCTCGTTAGAGAACGGACCCGATTGAAAAGGCGATTCGAGGATGCCGGTACTCGGCCGAGAGCGACGACGATGCGGCTGCCCGCGCGCCCCACGCGCGGCGGGGCGTCCTGCGTCCCAGGCCAGCTAGCTGGCGAAAACCGTCCTCGACTCGATCGTCCCGCCCGGCCGCCTGGCCTGGGCGCAGACTGGGAACCGAACCATGAAATTCGATATTCTGCATCAGCGGCCCTGCGATCATTCCCTAATCGAGCCGCTGCTCGACCGCTGTTTTGGCTTCGACCGGCACCACAAGACCGTGTACCGCCTGCGCGAGGGTCTCGCGCCCATCGAGGAGCTTTCGTTCGTCGCCTCGGCGCCCGACCGCGGGTTGCTTGGCTCGCTGCGGTTCTGGCCGATCCGCATCGGCGCGGCGCCGGCCATCTTGCTAGGCCCGCTCGCGGTCGAGCCGGCGCTGCAGGGCGCGGGCGTGGGGCGCGGATTGCTGCGCCACGGCCTGACCCGGTCCAAGCGCCTGGGCACCGAGATATGCGTGGTGGTCGGCGCGCCGGCCTACTACGCCCCCTTCGGCTTCGAGAATGCCGGCGCCCATGGCCTGATTTTGCCCGGCCCGGTCGAGCCCGAGCGCTTCCAAGTGTTCGAATTCGTCCCCGGTGCGCTCGACGGTGTCACCGGCATGATCGCAAGAGCCGAAGCGGCGGACGGCGCCAGGAGGTCCCTTCGATCCGGCAGCGCCGCGTGATTAGCGCCCTTCGCGGGCCCAAACGTCGCGCATGAAATCACGAGCGGCCGCGAATTTGGCATCTTTTGCCAGATCGTAATTCTCAATAACGTTTTGGACCCAACGAGGACCGTGTCCACCTTCCGACTTGCAAAAACCCTCCAACTCGCCAACCGGCACGATCCAAAGACCGATGCGATTACATAACGCTTGCAAGGCATCAAAGTGCTTCATCGCTTGACCCGCAGGAATTGCGGATTTTCCAGCATTCTTGACAGCATCCCAAGGAGACGCATTTCGTAAGATAACATCAATTCCCGCACGCAGTTCCCTGGGGAATTCTCCGGGCGTTGGGGCTTCGTCGAGGATTTCTCGAATGCCTATCGCCACTTCCCCAGAGGTTAGCGAAGGTTTGTGCTCCTCAATTGCGGTCTTAAGGGGTCGGGCGTGAGCATGCACGGCGGCCCAATTGTTGCCGAGCGCTGCAATGATGCGCTGTAGAACCGCCTCTTCTTTGAGGACGTCCATGTCTGCGACAACGTCAACGGTGACATCAAGCGCGCGCAGTGATTCGGCAAGGGCGGCCATGCGATGTTTTCCACCAGCGTGCACGAACAATACATCCGGCTGTTGCTCCCCATGCACTTCCGGAAGATCCAGAACAGTACTGTAAAACATGCAGTCGGCATCGGATTCGCAAATTATGACCCGCTGGTGGAAGACGCCAGACAACACCGACGAAAACTTCATGAGTGGATCGGCGCTGATCGCCTTGGCACGGGCCTTGTCTAATTCCTTGACGCGGTTCAACGTTCCATCGCGTTGAATGCGTAAAACGCGGAGATTCCCAGGGGCAGCATTGAGCAATCCCTGGAGAGCATCGGCGCTGTGCGTGGCGACAAAAAGTTGAGTGTGATCTGGTTTTTCCTTTGCGATGAACTCTCCGAGTAACCGTGCCTGCGACGGGTGAAGAAATGCCTCCGGTTCGTCGAGAAGTAGGACGGATTGCGTGTTTGGCGCCAACATGTGAAGGGCCACGCTTACGAAACTGCGCATCCCATCACCTTGATTTTGCAGTGGCACTGTTCCCGCTCGTAAGCGTTCGTTGTAGCCGTAGGATAGCCGATCCTCGCCGGGTCGTGGCGATGGGTGGGTTCCCACCAGCAGTGGCCATTGCGCGCCGCCGGCGCGGAATACGAACAGGTCTTCGCCGAACGCTCGCCGGAAATAGGAACTTATCCGCTTCTCGACACGATCATCGTTGTGCAGAATATGGATTGGGTGACTTGGCGCTTGATCGAGAGTCGCAATGGATTTCTGCGGATTGCTATCTGTGATTCGGGTTTCGGTCCCGATCCTCATGCAAAAGAGCGTTCGAAACTAATCGATATTGTTTTTCCAGTAACTTTCTAAATTCTGAACGCTAAGATTGTAACGAAAGCCCGCGTAGCTGGTGTTATTCGCGGCGCCGATTTTTCGCCCATGCTGTAGAAGCAGGGTGCGTAATTGATCGGCGGTCCCACTCTTTATGAGTGAGGCTGCCTTAATCACGGTCTGTTCGATTTCTGGGCCAATATGCTGCTCCAACTCGCGCAGAGCCGCGCTCTTGCCAGCGTTGTTTGGACCCACCAAAACGACAGTGTCATTTGGGTCGAGCGCTATCGTGGTCCCATCCGAAAACGTGAGGCTCTCAAAGGTGACAGCAGGTGTCGCGCTTTCAATTGGAGCAGAGTGTTTGTTTTCGGCAGGCGGGTCAGGTAATTCGGAGTTCATAACCTAAGTTATGTCCGATTCCCGCTATGGAGGAAACCTATCAAGGTCGCGTCTTCATATTTCTCATAAACCACATGACCCGACCAAAGGCACAGTTTGCTCAACATACATCTGTTGCGACCAAGCCGCCCCGAGCATCGTCTAACGTCCTTCGCGGTACCAGGCGAAGAGCGCGCTGCCGAGTGCTAGGAATAGCAGCACGATCGCGGGCAACAGCGGGGTCTGGGCGACGCCGGTGACCACGTAGCCGCGATTGGCGGTGAAGCCGATCCAGCCGCGCCCAAAACGGTCGCGGCGCGGGCTGACCTTGCGTAACGACGGCAATTTCGCCGTGGCCAGCCGCACCACCGTGCCGCCGCTCGCCTCGATCAACGGGGCGAGCGCGGCCGCGCTGGCGCGCAAGTCCTCGAACTCGCGTGGATTGAGCGGCCCGGCGGCGGCGAGCGCGGTGCGGCGGCCGTCGTCGACCCGGTAGAGTCCGCCCTCCGTGGCCGCGATCGTGGCGCCCGCGCGGCCGCCCCGGCCCGGCTCCAGCGTCACTTTGCGGATCTCGCCGGACGGCAAGGTGACATCGATTTCCGGGTGTTCGGGCGCGAGCGAGCGGCGCAGAATTTCGAGCCGCCCGCCGGCCACCGTGGCGCGCAGGTCTTCCTCCTCCAGATCCGGCTCGCGCATCAGCCAGTGGGCGATGCGGCGCAGCAGCTCGGCTTGCGGCCCGCCGCCCTCGAAGCCGCGCGACCATAGCCACATGTGGTCGCTCATGAACTGCGCCACCCGGCCCTCGCCGACCCGGTCCAAGATCAAGAGCGGCCGTTCCTCGACACCGCTCATGACCACCGCGCCGCTCTTGGTAACGCCGTCGATTTGGCGGAACCAGCGGCCCCAAGTGGGCCCAGTGCTGGGGGTTGCGCCGGGCTCGCCGGCGCCGCTCAGCTCGGCGGTCACGGGATGGCGCAGGCCGAGGTCGGTGACCCGCGGCCGGTAGCCCTGTTCGAAGATCGCGCCGCTCGGCTCGACCGGCAGTACCCGGCCGAGCGGCGTGCGGTACAGCGAGAGCGGCGTCGCGAAGGTCGGGCCGACCGCCTCCAAGAGCGCGCCGCCCTTGTGCACATACTTGGCGATGTTGTCCAAATAGATGCTGGGCAGCACGCCGCGCCGGCGGTAGCGGTCGAAGATGACCAGATCGAATTCGTCCAGCTTGACCTCGAACAGCTCGCGGGTCGGGAAGGCGATCAGCGACAGCTCGCGGATCGGCGTGCCGTCCTGCTTTTCCGGCGGGCGCAGGATGGTGAAGTGGACCAGGTCGACCGAAGGGTCGGATTTCAGAATGTTGCGCCAGGCGCGCTCGCCGGCATGGGGTTCGCCGGAGACCAACAGCACCCGCAGGCGGTCGCGCACGCCGTTGACCACCACCGCCGCCCGGTTGTTGGCGAGCGAAAGTTCTCGCGGTCCGGCCTCGACCTCGATCTCGAAGACGTTTGGGCCGCGGTGGTCGAGATCGAATTCGATCGTCTGCTCGACTCCGACCGGGACGTGCAAGGTCTTCTCGTCGCCGCCGTCGCGGCGCAGGGTGATGCGCGCCAGGCGCGGCCCCTCCCCGCCGGGCAGATCCTCGACGGTCACGGCCACGCTCAGCTTGCGCCCGACGATGCCGAAGCTAGGCGCCCGGTTGATGGTCAGGCGCCGATCGCCCTCGTCGCGCGCGCCGGTCAGCAACAAGTGCAGCGGCGCGTCCAGGCCGAGCGCCTCGAGGCTTTCGGGCACGTCGTGGACCTGACCGTCGCTGATGAATACGACGCCGGCGACGCGTTGGCGCGGCACCTTGGAAAGCGCTTGGCGCAAGGCCGCGAACAAGCGGGTCCCGTCCTCCTCGATGCCCGCCGCCGCCGCGCCCGCGCGCAGCAGCCGGGTCTCGGTGCCCGGCAGCCGGCCCAGCGCCTCGAGCAGGTGGGCCGCCGCCGCCTCGCTTTGTTCGCCGCGCGGCGCGATCGCCTGGCTCGGGCTCTGGTCGACCACCACCAGGGCGACGTCGTCGAGCGGCTCGCGCTCCTCGCGCACCAGGCTCGGGTTGGCCAGCGCCAACACCAGCGTGCCCAGCGCCAAGGCGCGCCACCAGGTCCCGCGCGCGCGCCGCCATAGGGCGAAGATCACCACCATAAGCGTTGCCGTGGCGAGCAGCCCGACCACCGGCCAGGGAAACAACGGCGCCCAGACGAGGGACAGCGCGCCGGTCATTGGCCCAGCCGCTCCAGGATAAAGGGGATGTGGACCTGATCGGCCTTGTAGTTGCCGGTCATGGCGTACATCGCCAGGTTGACCCCGAAGCGGTAGGCGAGTTCACGCTGACGCTCGCCGCCCGGCACCACGGCGAACATCGGTCGGCCAGTATCGTTGATGGCCCAAGCGCCGGCCCAGTCATTGGCGCCGATCAGAACCGGGGTCACGCCGTCGTTGATCCGCGCCTCGGTCGCCTCGATCCACAACGTGCCGCCCGAGTAGCGGCCCGGGAACTCCTGCATCAGGTAAAACGAACGGGTGACTACGTGATCCGGCGGCACCGGCGCCAGCGGTGGAATGTCGAGGCCGCGGGTCAGGCGCTGCAGCGCCACCCCGGCGCGGCTGGTGCGGCCCATGATCCGGGCGCCGCCGGTGACCTCGCGCAGGTCGAACAGGATGGTCCCGCCGTTGCGCATGTAGTCGTTGAGCTTGCGCACCGCGATTTCGGTCAGGTCGCGCTGCTGGGGCACGATCGGCCAATACAACAAGGGAAAGAATGCGAGTTCGTCTCGGGTCAGGTCGACGCCGAGCGGCGCCGCCGCCTCGATCGAAGTGCGCAGTTGCAGCACCCGGCTCAATCCGCTGAGTCCGGCGTGGCTGACCTCGTCGACCGCGGGCACGCCGGTCCTCACGTAAGCGAGGCGGGTCTGCAACGTGGCCGCCAGCGCCCGCGCGTCGTCGGTGCTTGCCGCTCCGGCACGAGGCCCGGTTTGCGCGCCGGCCGGGTCCCAGGGCAGCAGCACGGCGAGCAGCAGCGCCGCTGCTCCCCCTGGTCCAGTGACAATCCGCCGCGCCAGCAGGCCGCGCAGGCCGAGCGCGATCACCAGATCCGCCAAGGCCAACAGCAGCGCGGCGGCCAGCAACCAGGGTTTCAGGTCGGTTTCCCGGTCGCGCGCGTAGCGCCCGTCGCGCACGCCGGCCGGCAAGGCTTCCAGGGTCTTGAGCGGCGGCTCGGCGGCAATCAGGTTATGGGCGCGGCGCAGCCCGCGCGCGCCGTAGTAGCCCGGCGGGTGGCGCGGCCCGACGCGGCCGGTATCCAAGGTCTCGCGGTCCAGCGCCAGCGCGGTCGCCGACGGCAGCCCCAGCAGACCGAATCCGTCCAGCGTTTCCAGCGGCGGCAAGAGGCGTTCGGTAAGGTCACCGCCGCGCACGCCCTGGCTGGTCGCGACCAGCCGGCGCAGCACTTCGACGAACAGGCCCGAGAGCGGCAGGTTCGACCAGTCGGTGTTGGCCGTGGTGTGGAACAACACGACCCAGCCCTCGCCGCGCCGCGCCGCGGTCACCAGCGGCGTGCCGTCGCTCAAGCGCGCCCAACTGCGCTCGCCCAGGTCGAGGGTCGGCTCGGCCAGTACTTGGCGCCGGATCAGCACGTCCTGGGGCACGGTCAGGCCGGCGAACGGGCTCTTGGCATCGAAGGGCGCGAGGCGCGCCGGCTGGTCCCAGGTCAGGACGCCGCTCAGGCGCCGGTCGCCGCCGCGCAGGCGCACCGGCAGCAGCGGCTCCGCATCTCCCGGCGTTGGCGCCGCGCCGGCTTCGGCCAGGCGCGGGCCGGCGAAGCGCAGCAGTAGGCCGCCGCGCTCGATCCAGTTTTCCAGCAGCTTGTGGTCCTCACCGGGCAAGGCGCCGGTATCGGGCAGGACCAGCACCGCGAGGTCCCGCTGCAGCAACTCGGTCACCGCACCGCGGTGTAGCTCGGTGTAGGGTTCGAGCGCGCGCTCGAGATAGTAGATCTCGCTCAACAGCGGTTGGGCGTCCTCGACCGGTCCGGTCGAGACCAGGCCAACCGGCCGCCGCCGCCAGCGCTCGTCGAGCAGAAACACCGCGCCGGCGGTATTCTCGTTTTCCACGCTCAGGCGCGCGATCCGGTTACGCAGCTCGACCGGCAGTTCGATGCGGGCCTGGGCCTCGGCCTCACCGGCCGCGAAGACCAGTGCGCCGCGCGCCACCAGAGTGCCGTCCTCGGCGCTCGCCACCACGGTGGCGGCACCGGGCCCGGCGCTGCTGGCCCGGCGCAGGCGCAGGATCAGCGCCAGGCCCTCGCTTTCCGGCGGCAGCAGCAACCGGGCGAGGTCGGCGGGCGCGTCGCGCAGCACGTCGAGGCGGCCGAGTTTCTGCAAATGCTCGGCGAGCGCGCCGGTCGTGCCGTCGTCGAGACCGTTCGACAGCCAGACCACGTGGGCCGAACCGGGCAGATTAAAGCCTTCGATTGCCGCCAGGGCCCCGGAATGGTCGACCGGCCAGGGTTTGGGCTTCAGGCCCCGAACCAGGCGCCGCGCCTCCGCCGCCGAGAGCAGGCCGGTGGCGCTCGGCGGGCGCTCCAGTTCGTCGGGTGCGGTCGACAGCACCATGACCGGCCGGCCCGCGCGCTCGGCCTGGCCCAGTAGGTCGTCCAGCACGCCGCGCCGCGCCTGCCAATGGCGTGCCGCCGCCCAGCCGTCGTCGATCACCAGCACCACCGGTCCGCTGCCGGTCAATTGCGTGGCGGGGTTGAGCAGCGGCCGGGCCAGCGCCAGGATCACCAACCCGGCGATCGCCAGGCGCAGCAGGATCAGCCACCAGGGCGTGCGCGCCGGGGTTTCCTCCGGCGGCCGCAACCCGAACAGCAGCCGAATCGCCGGGAAGGCCAGCCGGCGCGGCGCCGGTGGCGTCACCCGCAGCAGCAGCCAAATCAGCGGCAAGCCGGCGAGGGCCAGCAAAATCCAAGGCTGGGCGAAGGCGAGCGGTCCGAGGTCGAGCATCCTTGGTATTACTTCCGTCCCGGCGCGTGGGTCAGCGCCGCGTAGAGCGCGAGCAGCGCCGATTGCGGCGGCTGGTTGGTGCGATGGGTGGCGAAGGTCCAGCCGGCCGAGCGGGCGATGGCGCGCAGGCCGGCGCGCTGTGCGTTCAGCCGTGTCAAATAGTCGCCGCGCACCGCCTCGACCCGCGACAGCAGCCAGGGTTCCTCGCCCTCCAGGCCCTCGAAGCGCACCCGGCCGTCGTAGGGCAGGCTCTCCTCGGCCACGTCGAGCACCTGGAGCAGATAGCCTTTGACCCCGGATTCGACGAAGCCGCGCACCGCCGCGTCGATTTGATCGAGCGGCGATAGGAAATCGCCGATGAACACGACCTGGGCGTCGCGCGGCAGTGGCTCGAAGGGTGGCAGATCGGGGCTGGTTCTGATTCCCGCGGCTCCTTGTTGGCCGTGTTCGACCATGCTCGCCAGACGGCCGAGTGCGGCGCGGCCGTGCAGCGGCCTGAGGCCCGTGCCAAGCAGGGTCACGTGCTCGCCGCCGCGCAGCAGCAGGGCCGCCAGTGCCAGCGTGAGAAGATCGGCGCGGCCGCGCTTGTTTTGAACCTGGTCGGAGGAGCGCCAGTTCATCGACGCCGAGGTATCGCGCCACAGCCACACCGACTGCGCCGCCTCCCATTCCATCTGGCGCACGTAGACCCGGTCCGACTTGGCCGACTGGCGCCAGTCGATCGACTGCGGCTGGTCGCCGAAGTGATACTCGCGGAACTGCCAGAAGGTCTCGCCTTGCCCGACCCGGCGGCGGCCGTGCACGCCTTGGGCCACGGTCGAGGCGACTCGCTCGGCCGCGACCAGCAACGGCGGCAGCGTCGCCGCCAACTGCTCGGCGCGTTGCCGCAGGGGAAGAGAGCTCGCCGGGAGCGGGGCTATCGCCATTGAATCTCCGCTGCCTTGGAATTCGGGAACCGCGGCAGCCTGGTTACGCAAATGGTTCGCACAGCCGGTCGATGATGTCGTCGACCCGCACGCCCTCGGCTCGGGCCGTGAAGTTGAGCGCCATGCGGTGGCGCAACACCGGGTTGGCCAGTTCGATGACGTCGTCGATCGAGGGCGCGAGGCGGCCGTCGAGCAGCGCCCGGGCGCGCACCGCCATCATCAGCGACTGGCTGGCCCGCGGTCCCGGGCCCCAGGCGACCTGGCCGCGGATCTCGGGCAATTCGCTTTCCTCGGGCCGGCCCATGCGCACCAGCGCCAGAATCGCCTCGACCACGCTCTCGCCGACCGGTATCCGGCGCACCACGCGCTGGGCCGCCATCAACTCCTCCGCGGTCATCACCGGCACGGCCTCGGCCTCCTCGACGCCGGTGGTGGCGATCAACATGTGGCGCTCGGCGTCGAGATCCGGATAGCCGATGCCGATCTCCATCAGGAAGCGGTCGAGCTGCGCCTCGGGCAGGGGGTAGGTGCCCTCCTGTTCGAGCGGATTCTGGGTTGCCAGAACGTGGAACGGCCGCGGCAGATCATGGTATTCGCCGGCTACGGTGACCCGGTGCTCCTGCATCGCCTGCAGCAGGGCGGATTGGGTGCGCGGGCTGGCGCGGTTGATCTCGTCGGCCATCAACACCTGGCAGAACACCGGGCCGGCGATGAACCGGAACGCGCGCCGCCCGCTGTCGCTCTCCTCCAGCACCTCCGAACCCAGGATATCCGCGGGCATGAGGTCGGGCGTACACTGCACGCGCTTGTCGTCGAGGCCGAACACCGTGCCCAGCGTTTCCACCAGCCGCGTCTTGGCGAGGCCGGGAACGCCGATCACTAGGGCGTGTCCGCCGGCGAGCAGCGTGATAATGGTTTGATCGACCACCCGCTGTTGGCCGAAAATGACCCGGCCGATGCTTGCGCGGACCGCATGCAGGCGCTGACCCAGGGATTCGATCTCCTCGGCCAATCTGGCGCCACTGGCGTCATCGAAGGGGACGGTGGGGGAAGCAGTCACGGGGGCAGGCCTCCAAGCTTTGAGATCACAGAACGGCAGGCCATGACTGGGAACACGTCACGACGCTCCGGCGATGATCAGAAGATAGGGGTTTCGATGCCCTCTGACCAGCCGTCCGGCTCCGAAACCCTGCCAAGCTGTGGGGATTTCGACATTCGCATCGCTCGCGACGGGACCTGGTTCCACCAGGGTTCGCCGATCGGCCGCAAAGCGCTGGTACGGTTGTTCGCCAGCGTGCTGCGCTGCGAGGCGGATGGCGAATTCTGGCTCGTGACTCCGGTCGAGCGCGGCCGGGTGATCGTGGACGATGCGCCGTTCGTGGCGGTCGAGATTGCCGCGGAAGGCAGGGGACGCGGCCAAGTCCTGCGTTTCCGCACCAATATCGACGACTGGGTCGCGGCCGACGCCACGCATCCGATCCGGGTCGCCCACGCGCCTGACAGCGGCGAGCCCAGTCCCTATATCCTGGTTCGGGACGGACTCGAGGCGCTGATCGCGCGTTCGGTGTACTATCACCTGGTCGAACTCGCGGTGGAGCATGAGGAAGGCGGCGAGACGGTGTTGGGCGTATGGAGCAAGGACATATTCTTTCCTCTGGGCAGTTCCGCATGACCGCGGCCGCGGTCAGCGCCGA
>Ga0255057_10001476_pt1 | contig 13155 bp, 10 predicted proteins | sample Cases_109_6_MG_FD_189022 | JGI IMG/M metagenome (GOLD analysis project Ga0255057, IMG submission 189022) | Seawater microbial communities from Amundsen Gulf, Northwest Territories, Canada - Cases_109_6 | ecosystem: Environmental > Aquatic > Marine > Gulf | place: Canada: Northwest Territories... | reverse complement strand
GGCGACCCGTAAGCATCTCGTACAGTACGCAGCCCAGCGAGTATAGATCGCCTCTGGTGTCGGCCTGGCGTCCGAGCGCGTGCTCCGGGGGCATGTAGGCGACCGTACCCACCATCATCCCTTCAACCGTGATCCGCGACTGTTCGAGGGCGACGGCAAGCCCGAAGTCTCCGAGCTGGGCGGTACCGTCCTTCGCCAGCCAGACGTTTTCGGGCTTCAGGTCGCGGTGGATGACGTCGTGCGAGTGCGCGTGGTCCAGCCCTTCGCAGATCTGGCCGGCGATACGAATCGAGCGCTCCGAGGAGAGCCGTCCGTCATCCTCGCTGCGTATCAGGCCGGACAGGTCACCTCCCGACATATGCTGCGATACGACGTAGGGCCGTCCGTCTTCATCGTCGCCGATGTCGTGAATCGTGACGATATTCGGGTGGTCGCCAAGTCTGCCCATCGCCTGCGCTTCACGCCGCACGCGGTCGAGGCCCGCTTCACCCAGCCCCTCCGTCTTGATCACGGCAATGGCCACATCACGATCGAGACGTGCATCGTGAGCCAGATACACCTTCTTGCGCCCGCCTTCGCCCAGGAACCCTTTGACCTCGTAGCGCCCGCCACCCAACGACGTCGGTAGCACCGGCGCCGGTGCTGGTGTGGGGGTTCGGGATTGCGAGACTGGTGCCCCGCAGGACATACAGAACGCGGCATCGCCCGGGAGTGCCTTGCCGCAACTGGGGCAGCCACTCTCAATTTTCGAGCCACAGGACATGCAGAAGGCGGCTTCCTGCGGGTTTTCGCGATCACAGGCTGGGCAGTGCAATGAATTTCCCCTTTTTCTGTTTAGAGCACGACCTATGGTGATATACGGAGCACGGCATGTCAAAGACGGGAGGATTCCCAGTTAAGGATTAAGGCCGGGGGCGAATCGCTCCCGGCCTCATGCTGCGCCTATTTTCCGTGGTTATACCTCTCGGTACTCGCCCTCGACTGTGCCTTCTTCGGCACCGGTTTCCTCTTCGCCTTCGGTTGCGGCGTCGCCGTTCGGGCCTGTCGCGTCAGGACCCATGCCTGGCTCAGCGCCTTCTTCGCCGTAGACTGCGGAACCGGCCTTCTGCATGGCCTCGCTCAGGCTTTCCATCGCACTGCGAATCGTGTCGGCCGGAGCGTCCGAGGTCAGAGCGTCGCGGACGTCTTTGATGCCGGATTCGATCTCCGTGCGGACGTCAGCGGGGATCTTCTCGCCCGACTCACGAACGGTCTTCTCAGCGGCGTAGGCGAGCGAGTCGGCCTGGTTCTTGACCTCGACTGATTCGCGGCGCTCACGATCCTCATCAGCGTGCGCCTCCGCGTCCTTCTTCATCTGCTCGATCTCGTCGTCTGAAAGGCCGGTGCCTGCCTGGATGGTGATCTTCTGCTCACGGCCAGTACCCTTATCAGTCGCCGAGACATGGAGGATGCCGTTAGCGTCGATGTCGAAGGCGACATCGATCTGCGGCATGCCGCGTTGCGCGGGCAGGATGCCGTCGAGGATGAAACGGCCGAGAGACTTGTTGTCGGCGGCCATCTGTCGTTCGCCCTGGAGGACGTGGATCTCGACCGACGTTTGGTTGTCCGCGGCTGTCGAGTAGGTCTTGCTCTTGCTCGTGGGGATGGTGGTGTTGCGGGGGATGATGGCGTCGCCGACTCCACCCAACGTCTCGATCGCTAGCGAGAGAGGGGTGACGTCGAGGAGAAGCACCTCACGGACATCGCCCTTGAGGACGCCTGCCTGGATGGCGGCGCCGACGGCGACGACTTCGTCCGGGTTGACGCCCTTGTGGGGCTCGCGGCCGAAGAACTTCTCGACCGCCTCCTGCACCATCGGCATGCGGGTTTGGCCACCGACGAGGATAACCTCGCCGACGTCGTCCGGCTTCACTTTGGCGTCGTCGAGCGCCTTACGTACGGGGACCATCGTACCTTCGACGAGTTCGCCGACGAGCTGTTCGAGCTTTGAGCGGCTGAGAGGGATCGCCAGGTGTTTGGGGCCAGCGGCGTCCGCCGTAATGAACGGCAGGTTCACCTCGGTTTCCTGTGTGGTGGACAGCTCGACCTTGGCCTTCTCAGCGCCTTCCTTGAGGCGCTGAAGCGCCTGGACGTCTTGCGTGAGGTCGATGCCCTGGTCTTTCTTGAATTCGTCGATCAGCCAGTCGATGATCCGCTGGTCGAAGTCATCGCCGCCAAGGTGCGTGTCACCGTTCGTCGACTTGACGTGAAAGGTGCCGTCGCCGATTTCGAGGATGGATATGTCGAAGGTGCCGCCGCCGAGGTCGTAGACGGCGATGGTCTGTTCGCCTTCCTTGTCGAGCCCGTAGGCGAGAGCGGCGGCGGTCGGCTCGTTAATGATGCGCAGGACACTGAGGCCGGCGATTTCTCCGGCGGCCGTCGTCGCCTGGCGCTGCGAGTCGTTGAAGTAGGCAGGGACGGTGATCACGGCCTCGTTCACCTCGGTGCCGAGGTAGGCTTCCGCGTCGGCCTTCAGTTTCTGGAGAATCATCGCCGAGAGCTCCGGCGGCGCGTACGACTTCTCGCCCATCCATACACGGGCGTCGCCGTTGTCTGCACCGTCGATCTTGTAGGGCATGATCTTGATGTCGCGCTGGACCTCGTCGTCGTCGAGGCGGCGGCCCATGAGGCGCTTGATCGAGAAGACGGTGTTTTCGGGGTTGGTGACGCCTTGCCGCTTGGCGACCTGGCCGGACAGCCGCTCACCGCCCTTGGCGATGGCGACGACGGATGGGGTGGTGCGTCCGCCTTCGGCGTTGGGGATGACGACGGGTTCGCCGCCCTCCATCACCGCCATGGCGGAGTTGGTGGTTCCGAGGTCTATTCCTATTGCTTTAGCCATGGGTTGTTTCTCCTTTTCTCGTTAAAAGGGGCTGTGTCAGCGTGCGGCGCCTCAATTGCTATCTCCGCTGACGGGCTCGTCGCTCGCAACGTCTTCGTCGCTTCCTTCTTCCTTCATTGTCTCATTTTTACCGCTGCCGACGACGACCATCGCGGGGCGGAGGACGCGGTCGTGGAGAGTGTAGCCGCGCTGTACTTCGGCGACTACTTTGCCGTCTTCCTCGCCTTCGACGTGCTGGACGGCCTCGTGGAAGTTGGGGTCGAACTTCTGGCCGTCCGCCTGTATCGGCTTGACGCCGGCGTTGTCCAGCAAGGCGCTGAGCTTGCGGTAGATCATCTCTATGCCGTCGAACCACGTCATGTTGCGCCGCATGCGGCTATCGAGGGTGGCGAAGGCGCGCTCGAAGTCATCGATGACGGGCAGGAGGTTGATGATGAGGGCGGAGCTGGCGAAGCGCCGCGTTTCGTCGCGCTCTTGCTCGGCGCGCCGCTTGTAGTTCTGGAGGTCTGCGGCGGCGCGGGTCCAGTTCTGCTGGTACTTGTCGGCGTGTTCTTTGGCCTGCGCGAGTTGTTCTTCAAGCGTCAGATCGGCGACCTCAGGCTCCTTGGCTGGCTCGGCTTCGGCTGGGGACGCGTCTGCGGGCTGTTCGTTGTCCATATCACCTCCGGATAAAGGGGCTGGGCTAGGCGAAGTAGACGCCCAGGAGTTCTTCCATGAGCGCCGACATGTAGCGGACCATCGATACCGCCCGCGGGTAGTGCATACGGGTGGGGCCGACGACGCTGAGCGTTCCGCGCAGGCCGGACGGACCGACGTATCGAGTCGAGATGACGCTACAGATGCGCATGGCATCGACTGGGTGCTCGTCGCCGATGAGGATAGTCACCTCACCCGGACGAGTGCGTTCGGGGCGGTCCTCGGCGTCGCGCATCGGGATCGCCTGACCGATGTGCCTATTGTCGAAGGCTTCAAGGATCTCGAGTTGGCGTCCACCGTCGGTGAATTCGGGCTGGGAGAGCAGGTCACGCAGCCCTTCCAGGTACGAGGGTTCGGTATCGTGTCCCTCGGCGCCCTCGATGAGGTCTGCTGTGGCGTCCACGAACGGGGCTTCGATCTCGTCCAGCTTCGGACCGGTCTGACGAATCTCGGCAGCCGACTTCGCTGCAAGCAGGTCGTTCAGTTTGCGTGCGATAGCCGTCAGCTCTTCCTGGCTTGAAGGGCGCTCCAGCGTCAGCGTCTGTTGGAGGACGCGGGCTTCCTGCAGTACGACTACGAGTAACGCCAGCGAGTCGTGCACGCCGACGATCTCCATGAGGCGGAGGCGCGGCTGCAGCGAGTGCGGGGTGGTGACGACGGCGGCGTTATGGAGGCTGGAGGCCATGACGGCAGCCGCGAGCCGGGCCCACTCTTCGAGTTCGAGGGCTGCCTGGTGGAATTGGTGCCGAATGGTCTGCTTGAGGTCGTCCGGCACGATGTGCTCGCGCATCAACGCTTCGACGTAGTAGCGATAGCCGCGCTCAGTAGGTACGCGGCCGGCTGAGGTGTGTGGCTGACCGATGTAGCCTTCCTCTTCCAGCTTGGCCATCTCATTGCGGATGGTGGCTGAGGAGAGCTGCAGGCGATACTTCTCCACGAGGGTACCGGAACCGACGGGCTGGGCGGTGCCGACGTACTCGTCGATGATGTACTGGAGAAGCTGCTGTCTACGTTCGGTAAGCATAGTCTTGTGATCCAATTAGCACTCTCATAGGGAGAGTGCTAATTCCTCAGTCAGAATACCATTTATGGGGCCAAGTAGTCAAGGAAAACGGTGAGAAATCGGGGTCGCCTCCGTGAGTGTCGTAGATTGGGCGCGCAACCTTGACCTGCTAGGCTCACGGTTGTTATACTCGCGGCGATTTTGATCCGTCCCACAACACCAAACGAGTCGCGTTTCGGTCGAATTCAGAAGGAGTCTTGTCATGGCTGAAGAGGCTGAAGTCCAAGAAGAAGAAAAGAAAGGTGGCGGCAAGAAGAAGCGGTTCTTCCTCGTCGCACTGATCGCTGGAGTGATCGCTGGTTTGATGTTCTGGCGAAAGCGTCAGGGCGACGACGACGAATTCGACGAGGAATTCTAACGAACTGCACTCCAGACACCAATAGTCGTCCAGTCACACGCTGCCTTAGTCACAGGAGCTTCTAACGTTGGATATCACTTGGCTGGGGCATTCATGCTTCCGCATCAGAGGTCGCGAGGCGACGGTCGTCGCTAACCCGTGCCCACCCTCTACCGGCTATAACATCGGTAAACCGACGTCGGACATCGTGACGATCAGCGACACGGATGAGGGCAACAAGTACGTCAAGGCGATAGCTGGCAAGCCGGTGATCATCAGCAACCCCGGTGAGTATGAGATTCATGAGGCGTTCATCACGGGGATCAGCACCAAGGGAGGCGCCCCAGACGACCCCGAGCCCGCGAGAAATCTGGTATTCATCGTCGAGATGGAAGGGCTCAAGATTTGCCATCTGGGTAGCCTGGGCCGCTCGCCAACAGCCGAACAGGCTGAGGAGATGACGGGCGTCGACATCCTGCTTATCCCGGTTGGAGGGGAAGATACGATCGACGGTGCAAAGGCTGCCGAGATCGCGAGCCTGCTGGAAGCGCGAATAGTGATTCCGATGCGTTTCAAGACTGACGTCTCGAAGGGCCAGTTGGACCCGCCAGACCGCTTCTTGAAGGAGTTGGGGGCTTCAGCCGGCGAGGCGCAGCCTAAATTCTCCGTGAGCCATAGCACCGTTCCCAGCGAGACGAAGGTTATTCTGCTGGATTACAAGCGCTAGCCTCAGCGCCCACGAACGACGAAGAACGCCCCCACCACTACGCCACCGGCAACGAAAGCCACCACTATGGCAATCACAAGAGCCACAGTCGGCACGCCATCTCCGTTCTCGACGAGCGGCGGCGATCCGAGAACCAGGACCGGATCTGGAGGCACACTCAGCAGGTCGTCGGAGATCGCGGGCGGACGGCCATCGAGCGCCGCCAGAACAACCTCCGCCATCACCGCGTGGCCGTCGTCGTCAGGATGGATGCCGTCCGCGGAAATCCATTGGAGTCCGCGTCCCTGAAAGAGCTGAAAAACCGACGCGAGCTTCGCGCCCAAGGCTGGGTCTGCGGCGGTGGCGGTGATGACGCCGTTGATTCTCTGAACGCCAACGTCTGCGATCAACTCGCGGATATCCGCGGTTCCAGAGAACGGGTTGTAGAGATCGACGACGATAATGGAGGCGTTGGGTGCGGCCTCCCGCAAGGCACGTAGGGATGCGCCGAGATGAGTTTGGAGATCGCTCAAGACTTCGCCCAGTGCAGTCTGGCAAGGCGCCGTCTCAAGCTCCGTCAGACAGGGTGAGTCGGCGTCGGCGAGCGCCAGCAGGTCGTTTCCGCCGATGCCGATGGTAATGACAGGGACGTCCGCCGAACGCTGGATCTCGTTGACGGCCAGTTGAAGCTGCCCGCCCGGTTGTGAGAGGTCGGAGCTGGTGGCTCCGGGCGCGCTGAGGTTGATGAGATCGATGCCTGTGCCGGCGAATCGTTCGCTTCGCTCGAGCGCATCGTGGGCGAGGGCGACGAAGCCAGTTTGATTTGGCTCTGAAGCGCCTACGCCGAAGGTCAACGAATCGCCAAGAGCTATGTATATTGACGGCTCTTGTGCTGACAAGGGCGCGGCGGGAGCGCCGATTGGAGCCGCCAGAAGAGTGGCGCAGATAAAAATAAGGGCCGCCAGAGGCGACCGGAGGCGTCTGGGCATCGCCGGTCTATTCTATGGCAGGTAAAGAAGCGGGTCTACGGGACCGCCACCGATCCACAGCTCGAAGTGCAGGTGGGCACCGGTCGAATAGCCGGTGCTTCCAAGGGAGCCGACAGCTTCTCCCTGGCTGACGTATTGCCCCTGGCTGACCCAGATTTCCGAAAGGTGGCCGTACGTGGTCCGGGAGCCATCTGTGTGCTCAACGATGACGTGATAGCCGAGGCCCCAGTCATTCCAGGCGGCGAGCGCGACTACACCGTCAGCGGCAGCGCCGATGGGGGCGCCGTAGTTGCCGAAGCCATCGAGATCGACTCCCCTATGGTAGCCGGAGGCTCTGGGCTCTCCGAAGTATGTGGTGACGTTGCCGTAGTAGGGCCAGGCGTAGCCGGTGACCGCGGGCGGCGCCGGGCTTGGGGGGACGGGATCGGCGGCCGCGGGTGGCGGCGCTAGCGCCGGCGCAGGCGCTGTGCTCTCGACAACTTCAACCGCGGCAGGAATCGGCGGGGGCGGCACACCGCCGGGAAGTACGAGAACCATTCCCTCGGTAACAGCGTCTGGAGAGGAGAGTCCGTTCGGCAAGAAGCCGACGACGTTCTGAACGTCGATTTGATAGTAAGAAGCGATACCGGAGAGGGTGTCACCGAGCGTGACGTGATAGACGAGGCCGTTAACGCTGGGTACGAGTACGTTGGCGCCAACGAGAAGAAGGTCTGGATCGGCCCCCATTTCCGGGTTGTTCCACATGATGTAGTCCGGCTCAATGCTGAAGGCAGCGGCGATGGATGACACTGTGTCACCTTCCTGGACTGTGTAAGTGAAGAAGGCGGGCTGCGGTCGAGGCTCTTCGACAACAGCAGTTTCAGCCGCCTCTACCGCTTCTGCCTCGGCTGCAGCGACAGGCTGCGCGATCGCCTCGGCCTCAACCTGGTGACGCACGAGGATGCTTGGAACCGTGGTCAGTACTGTCGACGGTCTGAGGAAAGGAATTGTGTTGTCGGTGACAACTGGGGCATTGACGGCCGCGACTACGGCAGCAGACGGTCCAGATTCAGTGACTCGGTCAATGAGCGCAACGAGCGCGGCAAGGATCACTAGACCAATGAGAAGCGCGTGCAGTGCGTGGTGTCGACGAACCGGCAGAGCCAGCGCTGCTGACCCCGAGTGAGACGACCTTATGGTTGAATCCGCGTTATTTCCAGCGAGCGCGGATGACGTCTTCTGCTCCCTGATAAGCTTCTCCCCTGTACACGAGCCCTCGGATGTAGCCGCTGCGACTCGTGGCCGGTTTTCAGGTTACCGCGCGGCATTATACCGCACTTGTCCCGCCGTTCACAAATTAACGTGTTATCAATCTAACAAATAGGCATCTTGTTTTATCGTGAGGATTCCACTGTAATCCAGTGATGATTGGCAAGTAGGCTATGGTGAGTGCCGGGGGTTAAGTGGGACCGCTCGTCAGGCGGCGACGGTGGGTCACAGCGGAAACGTCCGCGTGGGTTTCTAAGCCCCGTTCTTGAGACCGGCCAAGAATTCTGCGTTAGTTTTTGACTTCGCGAGCCTCTCAAGAATCAGTTCGGTGGACTCGCCGGTGTTGGAGGAGCCTTGATGACCGAGGAGCGCTGTCATCCTCCTGAGCAGGACGATGCGCTTATGAGTGTCCTCATCCATGAGGAGGTCGTCTCTTCGAGTGCCGCTCTTCTGAATGTCGATCGCCGGGTACACTCGCTTCTCGGACAATCGCCGATCGAGCCACAACTCCCAGTTACCCGTTCCCTTGAACTCCTCGAAGATGACTTCATCCATCCGGCTGCCAGTGTCCACGAGACAGGTGGCGATGATCGTCAGGCTGGCACCGTCTTCGACGTTTCTGGCGGCGCCAAAGAGCCGTTTCGGAGGATGCAGCGCGACCGGGTCAATGCCACCCGACAATGTTCTACCGGACGACGGCAGTGCCAGGTTGTAAGCGCGGGTGAGGCGTGTGATGCCATCGAGCAAGACCATTACGTGCCGTCCGCCTTCAACGAGGCGCTTCGCGCGCTCCATGGCTATTTCTGCAACTCTTGTTTGCTCGCTGACGGGATCATCGAAAGTGGCGGCGACAACCTCGGCGTCCACTACAGAGCGTCGCCAGTCCGTTACCTCTTCCGGCCGCTCACCGATCAGGACAACCAAGATGTAGATATCTTCGTACAGTTGAGCTGTCGCGCTGGCGATGGTCTTCAAGAGGATCGTCTTGCCAGCCTTCGGCGGCGAAACGATTAGTCCGCGCTGACCGCGGCCGACTGGAGCGACGAGGTCGATTACGCGAGTGGATAGGCTGCTGGCGCCCTGCTCTAGATGGATCATGTCGTCGGGAAAGATGGGAGTGAGTTGCTCAAAGTAGGGGCGTTTCTTTGCGGTCTCCGGATCTAGTCCGTTGACGGCATCGACGCGAAGCAGGCCGTAGTACTTCTCGGAGTCTTTGGGGGGGCGGACCGCGCCCATCACATAGTCGCCGGTGCGAAGGGCGAATCGTCGGATTTGCGTCTGGGAGACGTAGACGTCGCTCAGGCTGGACTTGAGGCCGTCAGTCCTGAGGAAGCCGTATCCGTCGGAGACCATCTCAATGATCCCGCCGGCAAAGTAGTTTCCTTCACGCTCGGCTTTGGCTTGCATGATGCGGAAGACGAGATCCTGCTTGCGGAGGGCGCCGCCGCCGCTGATGCCGAGATCTTTGGCGACATCGTTGAGTTCGTCTTTGGTTTTGGTTTCGAGTTCGGTGAGGTTCACAAAATCTCCATCGCTGATGCGCGCGCACGCGCAGTCTCCGGTTGTAAGGAGGCGGGGTTAATCAAAATTGGGGGAGGCCGATTTCTCCGTTGGCCACCGCAAACATACACCAATGGCATTAGACGCGCAATAGCTTGTTTGCGTTACCTCGCCATGATCGTTGCTGTCGGCGCTAGAACGGCTTGAAGACGGAGAGGGCGGTCATAATCGGGACGAGGATCGTCGCCAGTCCCATCAAGGTCAGTGGGATGGGGTCTGACATGGCCGCTTCCTGCTCGGGCGTCGCCGAACCGGTCTTGGAAGCTTGCAAGGCTGCCGTCCGGGCTCTTCGGATGCCGGCGCCGGTGAGCGGCAGGAGGACCAGCAACGTAACGATGTACAGGGCTTCAACGACAAGCAGCCATGGCGTGGTAATCAGGTTGTAGTCCAGGGCCCAAAGGAAGACGCCAGTGGACACAGCAGCAATGGCGCCTGGGACGAGAAGGATGCCCTGGTAGTGCGACGCCTCTTCGATGGAGTCTGCCTTGACCGAGACGGATTCGTGCTGGTAGGCGCGGACGAGCGAGAGCTGGACCGCGGTGAGGCCGATTATGTACCAGAACGCGGCCAAGATGTGCAGGAAGATGAGGGCTTCTTCGGTGGTCACGGTTGGGTTCTACCGGGCGCGGGACGTCCGAGCGGCTGAGCTGGATGCGGCGCGGCGCTTGTGCGTCGCGGCTCTGGGGGCTTTGGTTCGCACGCCTGCCGCGGCGGCGATGAATCCGCTGAAGAGAGGATGCGGTTTTCCGGGCCGAGACAGGAACTCCGGGTGGAATTGTGAGCCGACCATCCACGGGTGATCCGAGAGTTCGCAGATCTCGACGAGCGAGCCGTCCGGGGATACGCCGCTACAGACGAGCCCAGCTGCTTCCAGCTGCTCCTTGTATTCGTTATTGAACTCGTAGCGGTGGCGGTGTCTCTCTTCCGTTTCATCTGATCCGTAGGCTTCCTGAACCTTGGTGCCGGGAAGAAGGCGACACGGGTAGCTGCCGAGACGCATGGTGCCACCCTTATCGACGACCCGCTGTTGTTCATCGAGCAAGCTGATGATCGGGTGCGGCGTTTCGGGGTCGAACTCGGTTGAGTTTGGCGTTTTCGAGCCGAGGACGTCTCGCGCCAACTCAACCGCCATTACTTGAAGACCGAGGCAGAGGCCGAGATACGGGACCTTGTTTGCCCGCGCGAACGCCGCAGCTTCGACTTTACCCTCGAAGCCGCGCTCCCCGAAGCCGCCGGGAACGACGATGCCGTCCATACCGCTGAGGATCTTGGCGCCGTCTTCGGCGACGGCCTCAGAATGCACCCAACTCACTTTTATCCCAACGTCGTGCTGGACACCGGCGTGGATTAGCGATTCCTTGACCGAGAGGTAGGCGTCCGGCAGTTCGACGTACTTGCCGACGACGGCGATGTTTAGCGTTCGCTCAACGCCCTTGAGGCGCGCCACCCAGTTCTTCCACTCCTCAAGGTCGTGACTAGTCGGGTTGAGGTTGAGCTGATCGCAGACGTAGTCGCCCACGCCTGCTTCCTCGAGGACGAGTGGGACCTCATAGATGGTCGGCATCGTCAGCATGGGAACGACGGCGCGCGGCTGGACGTCGCAGAAGAGCGATATCTTGTCGCGAATCTCCGCCGAAATCGGTCTATCGCTGCGGCAGAGGATGATGTCAGCCTGGATACCGATGGAGCGCAGTTCTCGGACGGAGTGCTGTGTGGGCTTCGTTTTGAGCTCGCCAGTTGTGGACATGTAGGGAAGGAGAGTGACGTGGATCGAGAGCGTATCGTGGCGTCCTTCTTCGTTGCGCATCTGGCGGATCGCCTCAAGGAAAGGCTGGCCTTCGATGTCGCCTACGGTCCCGCCAACTTCGACGATCACTACGTCGGCCTTCGCCGCACGGCCGATAGCGCGGATTCGGGCCTTGATCTCGTTGGTGACGTGCGGAATCGGCTGGATAGTACGTCCCAAGTAGTCGCCGCGCCGTTCTCGCGAGATTACGGCCTGGTAGATCTGGCCGGTGGTGGCCGAGGAACCGCGGGTCAGGTCTTGATCGAGGAATCGCTCGTAGTGCCCGAGATCGAGGTCTGTCTCAGCGCCGTCTGTGGTGACGAACACTTCTCCGTGCTGATACGGAGACATGGTGCCGGGGTCGACGTTTAGATACGGATCCAGTTTCTGGATGACGACTGAGATGTTGCGAGACTTGAGGAGGCGGCCGATAGAGGCGGTGGTAATCCCCTTGCCGACCGAACTAACCACACCACCTGTGACGAATATGTACTTGGTCGCTGCCATGGACCCCCAATCAGGGGGGCGTCTCTCGCGCCCAAACGTAATGATACAGGACTGGCGATTCAGGGTGTCAAGATTTTGGCACGGAGAGCGGTGAATCCGGTGATTGGTCTGAGCTGAGCCGCACGTCAGATTCTAGTCACCAAGCGTTGGGTGGCCGGTGCAGCGCGGGCCGCTGAAGGCCTTGGCACCGTTGAACATTGGCGGGCTGGCGGTCGGGCCGGTGATTATAGCGACGAGGTCGTTGATCGCGATCCAGTCTGCGAACGGCGGGGTTCTGCCCGGTATCAGGTCGAACCTGGGGTGGTATCCGGTGTCGCCAGGGCTCGTATTGAGCCGGTAGGTAGGCGCCAGGAAGATAACCAAGTCCGTGATGCTCAGCCTGTCGACGCTGAGCGGGGTTCTCGTAATGGAATCGAGGTCCGAGGGCCAGTCTGTGCTGTGCTTCGGGCCCGTTGGATTGTCCTTCACGGTGTCACCATCGTTGTCGATGCCGTCCTGGGGATCGGTGTCGACCCCACAGCGGCCCAGCGCGTCAGTGCCGATGAAGTACTCGGCTTCGTCGGTGTAGCCGTCGCCGTCCGTATCGATGCCAGCGCAGCCGTCGACCGGACAGGCCGGGAAGCCGGGATGGACCGGCAGGCTCGTCGAGCTGAGCTCACAGCCGTCGTCGAGCAGGTCGGTGAGCGTGTCGCCATCGTTGTCGATGCCGTCGTTGCAGATCTGGTACGGCTGGCCGGCGCCTGCGTAGGCGACAGCGCTGGAGCCGTCGTCAGCGTTGTTGAGCTGGGACGAGCCGTCGTTGGCGATGCTCGCCGTGTTCTCCTGGAGACCGAGACCCGTCGAGACCGTCCCGCCGACATCCGCATCGACACCCGAACCCGACGCGGCTACCGGGAACCTGTAGGTGAGGGCGAGCGACTCGGGCGTCTTGCCGGGGTCGCTGTCGTCAGGGTCGTCAGGCGCGCAGTAGCCGTCAGCGTCGGCGTCGGTGCCGCCGATGCAGACCGCGTTCAGGATCAGCTCAGTGAAGAAGCGGCCCTCGGCCTGAGCGTCGTTCGCGTCGCAGACGTCACCGATGGCATCAGTACGTGGCCCTCCGCGGGGCGTGGAGGTGAACGAAGCGAACTCGCTCTCGAGCTGATCGTTGTTCGGTGTCAGTGGACAGTTGTCGCCGATGTTGTACCAGGGACCGTTGTTCACACCTTCGTCGCCATCATGATTCCCGGAACCGTCGTCGGACGAGGGGGTGGGATCGCAGCCTCCGAGCGGGCCACCGCCTGGAATGCGGTCCTCATCCGCATCGTTAGCGAGATCGAGGACACGCGGATCGAAGCCGGTTGTCGCGATAAGCGGGCAGGTATCGATTGTGTTCTCAAGCCCAT
>Ga0255057_10001475_pt1 | contig 13156 bp, 11 predicted proteins | sample Cases_109_6_MG_FD_189022 | JGI IMG/M metagenome (GOLD analysis project Ga0255057, IMG submission 189022) | Seawater microbial communities from Amundsen Gulf, Northwest Territories, Canada - Cases_109_6 | ecosystem: Environmental > Aquatic > Marine > Gulf | place: Canada: Northwest Territories... | reverse complement strand
CATGGGGTGCCTCGTTGTGAATGATGCGCGTTTCGTGAAAGGGCGGTCGATGGCTCCCGGCCTCCTCCCAAGCATCGGCCTCCTTGCAGCATTGGGTCTGGTTGCGTGCGATGGTCGGATCTCGGGTGGCCGTTCCGCGACGGAGCCTCCGGACGTCGGTCCCGAAGCTCGGGAGGTGAGCCTTGGTCCCGCGGTGGGGCGCCGACTGACGCGCGAGGAGTACTTCAACTCCCTCGAAGTCGTGCTCGGGGTCGACCTCGATGCAGACGACTACGATCTGCCGCGTGACAATCGCGCTCCCGAGGGCTTCCGCAACTCGGCCCAGGATTTGTTGCTGAGCCCAGCGCGGGTGCGCGCCTACGACGCGATCTCGAACGATGCGATTGCCCAAGCGGACGTGACCGGATTCGTGTCTCGGTACGCGACTTGTACGGAGATGCGCGCCGATTGCTACGACGGGTTCGTTGACAGCATCGGGCTCCTGTTACTGCGTCGTACCGTATCCGACGCCGATCGCGTGTTCTTTTCGCGGCTGTTCACGGTGGCCCAGGAAGAAGGCGAGGGCTTTCAGGCGGGCGTAGCTCTGGTGATGCGGGCCATGTTGCAGTCCCCGTACTTCCTTTATCGCCTCGAATCCCAGGCTGGGAACAATCCTGGTGAGGGGCGTGAAATCGACTCATTCGAGCTGGCGACGCGGCTTTCGTTCTTGGTGTGGAACGCGGCGCCGGACCAGGGGCTGTTGGACCTCGCCCAGCAAGGCAACCTGCGCGAGAACATCGATGCGCAGGTCAAACGACTGCTCGAGGACCCTCGGACGCGCCGTGCATTTCGGCAATACATCGAGCAGTGGCTGTATCTCGATGCAGTTCCCCCCTCCTTCGATCTTGGGACGGACATGAAGGAGGAAACCTACCGACTTTTTGAGCGCCTGGTTTGGGGAGAGGACGCCGACTTCATGCAGGCGTTCACGGAAGAACGCGCCGAGCTCTCGGGAGCGCTCGCGAGCTTCTATGGGCTCGAGCCGTTGGAGAGCGGCTTCACCACCTACGACCTCAGCGGCGTGCCGGAACGCATCGGCTTTCTAACCAACGCAAGCGTGCTGGCCGCGCGAACCATCAACCCTCGCAGCTCGATGATCGACCGCGGCCTTTTCGTCTTGAACGACCTCTTTTGCGAGAGCGTGGCGCCTCCTGATGCCCCCGAGCTTCGTGACGCAATCGACGAGATCGCCGTGCCGGAGACCAGCGGGCTCAGCCAGCGCGAGCGCTTCGCGATTCAAAGTGAGGAGGCCGTGTGTCGTGGTTGTCACGGCCTCTTCGACCCGCTCGGCTTGGCGCTCGAACAATACGGAGCAGCGGGACAGCACATCACGGAAGACGAGTTCGGGAATCCGCTCACCGGTGGAGGAAGTGTCGCCGTGGGCGATGTCAACGTCGACTATGGTGACATCGAGGAGTTTGCGGCTGCGCTTCGGGCAAGCGAAACCGTGTCCCGCTGCGCCGTGGAGAAGAGTGTGCAGCACGCTTTCGGACGCAGAATGGGACCCAGGGACACAGACCTCCTGTCGGACACGCATGCCAGCTTCGCTGCGAACGGCAGTACGTACCGTGGCCTCATCCACGCGATTGCGACGCACCCGGAGTTCTTGCTCGTCGAGGTGGCGCCGTGAACAGGCTTAACCGACGGCGCTTTCTCTACGGCGCGGGGACCATTGCGATCGGGTTGCCGATCACCGCCACGATGACTCGGTTCGCCGCAGCATCGCCAGGGGTCGCGCCACCTCGCTATATATCCCTGTTCTTCGGAAACGGAATGCCGAAGAAGTTCGTCGACAATGGTTATGGCGGGAACGTGCTCTCACCATTGGCGCCCTTTCAGTCGAAGCTTGCGATGATTCGCGGCCTGCAACTGAACGAGGGTGGCGGGGCCGCCTTGCACTACAAAGGAACCGCCCGTTTCGGCAAGGGGATGCATCCCCCGAGCGAGTCGACTGCAGGCGGCGAGTCCCTCGACAACAAAGCCCAACGCACGTTCGCCCCAGGCTCACTGCTGCTCAACGTCAACATGCACACGCAAGTGACCGGCGGGAACCCAGCTACGCGCTGGTACCACAGCTGGCGGGGAGTCAATCAGCCCAACGACGAGTTGCTGAGGCCGCTCGACGTATTCGATGCGATTTTTGGCAGTTTCGGAACACCCGATCCCGGCGACCTCAGCGAACAGGAGCGGCGTGAGATTCGCTACCGCAACAGCGTGCTCGATTCCGTCGTGGATCAGTACCAAGAGTTGTCGAGCGAACGCTCTCCTTACAGCGTCGGGGTGCGAGCGTTGATCGCGGATCACCTCGATCTCGTACGATCCCTCGAGCGACGCTCCCTCGAAATGGACATGATGATGCCGCCGGTGAGCTGCGATACGCCGGCAGCGCCACCCGACGTCACACCCAGTCAGGACTGCACGGCCGCCCTTTGCCCTGGGGACGACAACTTCTACTACGGTTCCGGTGGATCCAACTGGAATGAAGTGTGGGAGCTAAACTCGGACCTCTTCGCCATGGCGCTCCGGTGTGGCGTGACTCGGTTCGGCACCATGGGGTGCTCGGGCGGTGGCGACCGCTACCCCGTCCCGGAGCTCGGGGCGCAGGGTGTCACGGAGAGCCCGCACATCCTTGCGCACCCGTGGACCCGCGCCAACGAAAACGGTTTTGACGTCTGTGTTCGCTGGCTCATGGAGAAAGTCGTCTACTTCTTGTCCCAGCTCGACGATCCCGATTGGCCCGACCCGAATGGTGGCACGGTGCTCGACAACACGCTGGTCCTGATCGGCACCGAGCTCGGCACCGCCACCGACAACCAACACCACGTCGACTACATGACCTATTGGTTGGCAGGTGGTGGTGGTCGCATCCAAAACGGCATCTTCGATTACAACGGGCGTTCGGACGTTGACCTGTACAGCACGATCAGCCGAGCCATGAGCATGGGCGATTACTTCGGTGACATGGGTGACTTCAACGGACACTTCGACCTGGTGCGCTGACGACCGCGTGACGGTTGTATTTACTATCCGCTTCGACGACTTCGCGGATCAGTTCGAGGTAGCGGCCGGTGATCACTTCGGGCTCGAAGCGTTGCAACCATTCGGCTCGTGCCGCGCGGCGGGTGTCCGGTCCCAAGTCCGGTTCGGCGAGTTCGGCTTCGAGGGCGGCGGCGAAACTCTTGGCGTCCCCGACGGGTGTGAGACGCCCGAGGCGACCGTCGTCGAGCAGTTCCCGTGGGCCGAAGTGACAATCGGTCGAGACGATTGCAGCACCGGCCTCCAACGCCTCGATCAGCACCATCGGTAGTCCTTCGTTGCGCGAAGACATCGCGAAAACGCGAGCGCGACGCATGTAGGCTTGGGGATTGTGAACGAAGCCGGGGAAAAACACGCGCTCGGACAGGTCGAGCTCGCGAACCTGAGCCTCGAGCGAGGCGCGATCGGCGCCCTCTCCGAGGATTACCAGGTGCAGATCACGTCGCGAGGTCACGTCCGCAAATGCGCGCAGCAGCATCCCGAAATCCTTTTGACACGTGAGACGCCCGACCCCTAGGACGACAGGTTTTTCGAACATCGATTCGTGCGTCGGCGCGATTTCGAGGGAAGCGTTTTCCGAGTGTCGCGGGTTGGGAATGGCAACGATTTTGTCCGCGGGCAGATCGAACACCTCAGCAGCCTCGTTCGCCACCCCATGGGAGACGCCGGCCACGCGTGCGGCCCGCCGGTACAGGAAGCGCTCGGGCGAGAACCCAAATCGACGCCGGAACCACCACTGGGCCGCCGGCTCCGTGCGTAGTGCATAGCGCAGATTGACGATGATCGGCACCTCGGGGACGAATAGCGCCCCGATACCCGACGATAAGTTCGCCGTGTGAATCATGGACATGGCACACCGAGGGCGAGTCCGTTTGAGGTAGCGCACCCACGCGGGCGCAGCGAGGATCTCATTGAGGGCCCCCAGCTCCACCTTCGTCGCTCCCGGCAATGGCTCGTCGCGCAGCTCACCATGTGCGCACGCCACGACCAGATCGACGCGCAATCCCGCCTCGGCGAGCGTGCGGGCGACGAAAAAAGCGACGCGCTCCGCGCCGCCCCCCGCATACGAGGGAATGAGAAGCGCGAGATCGGGACGCTCGTAAGTATCTGAGGCGGCGTGGGACATGCTCACTACGAGCCGTTGTCTGGGTCGACGGGTACGGCGTGCGGCTTGGACCTCCATAGCACGCCCGCAATCAGAGAGGGCACCGTCGCGATCTGCCTCAGCGCTGCGTCGGCCAGGAACATTGCCGTGAGCTGCACCTCGGGTGCATCGATCGCTTCGGCCAAGTGCAGGGCAAGTGAGAGGAAGATCAGCTCCTTCGCCGGTAGTAAGGGCATTCGCGCGATCAACAAATCCACGACGAGCAAGCTGATCCAGGCAGTGAAGACCGACCCCGGTAGGCCCGCCGTCCACTGCAACCCCAGCAATACGATGCTGCCCGCGCTACGCACGCCGTGGTAGCCGAGAATCCGCCACATGACGTTGGTGCCGACACTCAGGACCTTGCCGCGGAACCCGATGACGAGCAGGCTCACCACCATGGCCGCGAGCGTGACCCCTATGATGATACTCGGCGCTTCAGAGTGCAGAGACTTGATGAGTGTCAAGTCGCCGAACGCGAGGTACGCGCCCAACACCACAGTGGCGACGCTGTTGGCGGCTGCCGCCGAAAGGAGTGTGACGTCTTTCACGGCCGAGAACGCTTGCCTGTAGGTGACGCCGAGTGTTTGGACAGCCCAAAGCAAGAAGTAAACGTCGCCCGATGCTCCGGCGACCGAGGTGTTGAGGATGCGCTTGATCAGGAATGCGCCGAAGTAGCGGAAGAGGTTGGTTGCCCAAATCGCCGAATAACAGAGCACTTCGGTGACCGGCAGGATGAAGTACCGCGCCAGAAAGAACACGTAGAACCAAGGGGAGGTGGGCAGTGAGCGCATCACCTCTGGCCAATCGGTGTCCTCGAGTTGGCGGTAAAGCACCCAACCGATGCCGACGAAGAACGCGAGCGAGGCCGTGCGGCGCATGGCGCGGCGCAACCGTGCGGGCACCCGTTCCGAGATGCGCTTGCCCTCCGCTTGTAGTGCGGCAATGCGGGCACCAATGCGATCGGCTGCCTGCCGCACGCGCTGGCCGGCACTCGACTGATCGCTCATGCAGGCGGTTATGACTGATGGGCACCCTCGAGGCGACGCGCCATCGCTCTGGACGCGGTTGGTGAGCTTGCCGAGATTCACCGAACCGCCCTCCGCTGAAATCGAACACTCGACGAGGTCGCCAACTTCCAGCTACGGAGGGAATAAGGGCAGCCGTTGTCGACCAAAAAGCCCCCTTGCCGGCGGGACCAGTTCCATGTGCTAATGCCTCACGCAATGGACCCTCCGATCGGGCCAGGCTCTCCTGCAACCCACGGAGGCCGTTAGGAGCAGAACGATGAGTCAAGACATTCCCCCTGTTGCCGTCCTCATTTCTCACCGCGTTCGCGACTACGACAGCTGGAAGAAAGCGTTCGACAGCCACCAGTCCGATCGCGTGCAGGCGAGCTGCCTCATGCATCACGTCAGTCGCGGGGTCGATGACCCCCACATGGTCTACGTTTTCTGTCCTGCGACAGATGTCGACAAGCTGAAGGCACTCACCGACAGCCCCGAGCTGGCGAACGCCATGAAGAACGCGGGCGTAGACGGCCCAGCGAACATCAAGTTGCTGACACCTAGACTCTCAGACGTCATCCTCGATCGGGAGCTTCCGGCGGTCATCGTCTCGCACCCGGTTGAGGACTACGACGCGTGGCGCGCCGTGTACGACGAGGGAGTCGACCTCCGCAAACGCAACAACATAGTCGGCCATGCCGTCCATCAGGAGATCGGCAGACCAAATCAGGTCGTCGTCTACAACCAATCGAGCGACTTGAACTCCCTTCGCACCTTCGTCGACTCGACCGAGCTCAAAGAAGTAATGCAGCGCGCGGGGGTCACCGCACCACCGGACATCGATCTCGTCCAAGGCGTCGACTACCAGGAGTACTAGGGGTCGTCCCTGATTTCATTGCTCACCGCCGGTCCACCGCCACGAAGATCCTGGTCGACTACTGTCTGTGTGGCCACCATCTGGTGGCGCTCAGCGTTGTCGAAACCGCGCTAAATCCACCGGGTTGTCGACGTCAAAGGCGATGCCGCTGCTGAGTTGGACGTTGACTGTGAGGCCGAGCTCTCGTGCGCGGTCGAGGTGGCGCTGGAGGCTGTCGGCGTGGCCGAGACAACTCGGAAGAACGGTGGGCGGGGCAAGGGCGATCACGTTGGTTCCTTCGCCGAGGCGGTCGGGGACGAGGACCACCTCGGCCTCGGTCAAGGCGCCGATGACTGCGGTGATGTCCTCGCCGGTGAGCTCGGGGAGGTCGCTCATGCAGACGATGGCTTTGTCCGCCCTTCGGCTCGCTAACTCGACAAGTGCGTCGTCGACCACGCGGGCGAGGCCGGGGCTGTTTGGTGGATCGGAAAGCGCGACGAGGCCGAGGCGTTGGGCGTGTTCACGGGCGTCTTCTGAGTCGCTGACCACGGCGATCTCGTCGATCTCGGGGGCTCTCTGAAGGACGCTCACGACGTGCTCGAAAAGCTCTCGCGCGAGACGCTCGCGCTCTTGCGACGAGAGTACCTCCGATAGACGCGACTTCCCGCGGTCGAATCCCTTGATCGGAATCAATGCCCAGGCGCTCATCGAAGTCTCCGTGCGAAGTCGAGTAGCTGGTAGGCCAAGACTACCCGATCTTGTTGAGTCTGGATCAGGATGTTGGTTTCTAGCAGAGGGAAGGTCGCCGCAAACGCATCCCCCTCTTGAACGACGAATCCGTCGAGAGAATCCTCGTAGTGTGCCGCGACTTGCTGGGCGGAGGCGGGCTGACCTTCGAGTTGGACGATCATCGAAGCCAGTGGGCCCTTGACCGCCTCGCCGGCAAGAATGGGGCTGACTGCCACGGTGAGCCTTTCGCGAAGTACCTGGCGGACGCCGTCGAGCGAGAGAATGGGGTCGATTGAGACGTAGGGGTTTGATGGGCAGATGACGACAAGGTCTGCCCAGCGAAGCGCTTCCATGACTTCGCTCGCGGGCGCGGTGGTCCCTCCATGCTCGACACGCCTAACTCTCGGAACCGCACGTGCGCGCACCAACCAGTCTTGAAACGCCATTTTATCGCCGCTGCTGGTCACGATTGTAGTCGGGCGCGGCGAATCGCTCATCGGCAGAATCGAACGCGTCACGCCGAGGCCCTTGCAGAGTTCCGCTGTGGCCTGGGTAAGCGACTCGCCGGCTGCAAGCGTGCGTGACCGAAGGACGTGCGTCATCAAGTCGCGGTCGCCCAACCGAAACCATGCATCTGCCCCACGTCGCTCGGCCTCCTCGAGGACCTGGAACGTGTCCCCTTCGATCCCCCAACCGCGCTCCTCGGGAGAAAGTCCTGCTAGCGTGTACATGACAGTGTCCAGATCCGGACTGATGTGCAGGCCCCAGTGTGCGAAGTCGTCCCCGGTGTTCACGATGATGATGAGTGCGCCCTCGGGGAGGGCGCGGTCGAGGCCATCAACGAGGCGCGTTCCCCCGACGCCACCTGTCAGAGCGACGACGTGGAGTGCTTCTGGCTGATCGGCGCTCATGCGTAGAGGTCGTTTTCCGGATCGCGCAACAGCGCGCGACTCGATTCCGAGCTCGATTCGAACCGCAGCCCTCGCACCAAAATCAAAGGGCGGCTCTCATCGGCTTGACCGGCTACGAGATCGGCGGCGGCGGCTACGGCGTCGGCGGTGGCGGTTTCGGTGGATTCGAGCTCGCGTCCTTGACGATCGCGCGCGCCGCGGCGGTCCCACATGGGGGGGATGCCGCTCGACCCGAGAGCGAAGCCGACCGTCCCCCTTCGAAAGGGCCTGCCCCAGGAGTCGCTGACGACGACCCCCACGTCGGCGGAGAAGTGTTTCGTGAGATGCCCGCAAAGCGTCCGTGCGGTTGCATCGGGATCGCGGGGGAGGGTGAGCACCCACGGGCCGCTGTCGTCGGGGGCACCGGTGGGCGCTGCGTTGCTGGCGTCGATGCCTGCGTTTGCGAAAACGAATCCGAGACGATGCCGAACGATCAGCGCACCTTTGGTTCTTCGGGAGAGGGACTCGCTTTCCCTGAGAATGAGCTCGACCAAGCGCGGGTCCTTCTCGACCTCGACGCCTAGGGCCTTGGCGGCCTCCGTTGGCTCCACCTTAGACAGGTCCACGAAGCAGTCCTCTGCACGGGACACGATTTTGCTGGCGACCACGAGCACATCTCCATCGCGAAGCTCGACGCTTGCGCGCTCGAGGCTCGAGACGATCACCTCGACGAGGTCATCGCCTCGGTCGATGGTCGGCACGCCGACAATTGCACGAACAAGGACTTCCAAGCCGACGCTGACGTCGCCCGCATCCGGTTCGTCAGTGGTCATTCTGTCTCCGAGATGCCCGTGATCCGGATTCCAGAGCCAACGCTTTTGTAGCGCTTGTTGATGTGCAGCAGGACGGGGGTGAGTGACTCCAGGGCAATGGAGTTCCGAAGGGCACCCGCATCGACGCCACGAAGTCCCAGGTCGCCGATGACGCCGATGACCTCCGCGCGCGCATCCTTGTCGTCACCACACACGAGCACGTCGCAATCAAACATGTGGTTGGGGTCACTGAGATGCTCGGAGCTGATGTGATGCAGGCCCGCGACGAGCCGTGCACCATCGTCGAGCAAGGCACGTGCCTCTAGAGCAGCTGACTGGCCTTCGGGGAGATTGACCGACCGCACCTTGGGCGGCTGGAGCGGAACGGTGATGTCGACGATGATCTTGTTGCCGACGCTGTCCTTGATCGACTCGAAGGTTGACCGGTGTGCGCCGTACGGAACCGTCACGACGATGAGGTCGCCGTGCTCGCAGGCGCTGAAGTTATTGCCCCCTTGCAACGTGACGCCAAACTCTTCGGAGAACTCCGCAGCTTTGTCCCGACCGCGCTGCGCCCTCCGAGATCCAATGAACACATCATGAGCCGCCTTGGCCCAACGCACCGCCAGGCCTCGACCCTCGCTGCCGGTGCCGCCTACAATGCCGATCTTCATGGGCTCCTCATGAGTTGAGCTCAGCCATGAACCTGAGCGTGTCCATGTCCTGCGAGCCCACCATCATGGTCCCAACCGGGGACTCTTTCCAGCGTTGGAAACGGTCACGAATTCGGTCCTTCGAGCCGACCAGATACAGCTCGTCTACCATCTCGTCCGGTACGGCCGCGACGGCCTCGTTGCGCTTTCCGGCCAGGAAGAGGTCCTGAATGTTTACGCAGGCTTCCTCGAAACCGACCCGGCTCAGGTAATCCTTGTAAAAGTTCTTCTCCTTCGAGCCCATGCCACCGATGTAGAGCGCCAGCTGCATCTTGCAGGGCATCATGGCGTATTGCGGGTCGCCGATGACCACGACGACCGTCGGTACGATGTCGAAGTCATCGAGGCCCTTTCTGTTTCCGGCTTTCTCGAAGCCCCGATTGAAGTTCTCCATCAAGACGTCCGCGCGGGTAGGGTGCATGCAGGTCAAGAGGCAGCCGTCCGCGATCTCGGCGGCCATCTCCTGGGACTTGGGCGCCATCGACCCGGTGTAGACCGGAATGTTGGGGCGGCCACGCACCATACTCCTGAGAGGCTTGCCCTGTCCGCTGGACCCTTCGCCTCGATACGGGATCTGATAGCGCACTCCGTCGAATTCGAGCGGCGCCTCACGCGCGAAGATTTGCTTCACGATGGTGACGTACTCGCGAAGCCAGGTGAGCGTCTTGTTGAACGGTACGCCATGCCAGCCCTCGACGACCTGAGGCCCCGACGTGCCGAGACCCATGATGAACCGACCTTTGGACAGCGTGTCCATCGTAATGGCCTGCATGGCTGCGTTGGCTGGGGAGCGTCCCGGAAGTTGCATGATGGCGGTGCCGAGCTTGATCGTAGAAGTCTGCGAGCCGACCCAAGCCAGCGGTGTTACCACGTCGTTGCCCCAGGACTCGGCCGTCCAAATCGAATCGTACCCGAGGCGTTCAACTTCGCCGATCTTTTCCATGTTCACGAGGTCCTCCACCGTCGTGTTCAGTTTTGGACCTGCGTAACCAAGTGAGAGGCCAAGCTTCATCGCGTTTCTCCATGGAGGGGACAGTCCCCTCCCTCGTGTGGGGGGAGGAAGGTAACAGGAAGTCGAGGTGTTTCAATTTGAGGCTGAGGCGGACGCAGGTCAGCCTGTGACCATGCCGGTGTTGGTGACGGGGGCTTTCGGGCGGATCGGTCAGGAGGTTTTGAAGAGGATCGTCAGCGAGGGGCACACCGCTGTCGCGTTCGAGGTGCCATCCAAATCGAATCGACGAACTGCCCGGCGCTTCGACGACCGGGTTCGGGTCGTGTGGGGAGACATCCGCTCGACGGAGGACGTCGACGCGGCCGTGAAAGGTTGCGATGCGATCATCCACAACGCAGGCATCCTTGCGCCGATGACCGAGCAGCATCCCGACCTTGCCTATGCCGTGAACGTCGTCGGCACCCAGAACATCATGAAAGCGATGACCGCGCTGAGTCCGATCCCACGGCTCGTGTACGCGTCGACGCTTTCGGTATGTGGCCCGCGCGCGCCTGGCGGACCGCCCCTCACTGCCAACGATCTGGCGATCGGAACCGACAACTACACCTCGAACAAGACCGAGTGCGAACGCATCATTCGGGAGTCGACTCTCCCGTGGGTGATCTTTCGCATCGGCGTGTCGGTCTCGGCTCAGGTCAAAGACTTCTCACCAGACATCTTTCGACTTCTCTTCGAGATCGATCCCAGGACGCGCATCGAGTACGTGCATCCTCGCGATGTGGCGCTAGCCCAAGTGCGCGCCATCGAGGCGCCCGAGGCGCTCGGAAAGACTCTCATGATCGGTGGCGGCGAGTCGTGCAGGATGACCTTCGCAGATTTCTATGCCGCTATCTTCGGCGCCTCGGGCGTCGGTGAGCTTCCCGCCGAGGCATACGGAAAGCGCCCCTACTACTGCGATTGGATCGATACGACGGAGAGTCAGGCGATCCTTCAGTATCAGGAGCACGCCTTCCACGATTTCATCCGCGAGTTTCGCCATGAGTCGCGGTGGACGCGACCGATCGTGCGCTTACTCTCCCCCCTGATCCGTCGCTACCTGCTTCAGTACTCAGACGCGTGGCAGTCCCGCAAACGCTAATGCAACAACGTAAAGTGTGCGAGAGATTTTCGTTCGTGGTCGAGCGCCCCCGCGCTATCGCCTAGGCGGCCTCGCGGTCGATCCCGGTCGGACCTGCGGCCCGTCAATTGGTCCCGCCCCACCGCCCCCACGCTATCGCCTATCCGCACACTCAGGCGCGTTGACTGGAAACTGAGAGTACTTCGCCCGTCATGTAGGAGCTGTAGTCGCTTGCCAAGAAAACCATCACGTTCGAGATCTCCCACGGCTCGGCGCCTCGCCCAAACGCCTCACGCTTCTGGAGTTCCTCGAGCAGCCCAGGCGGTGTCACCTTTTCCAAGAACGGGTGCAGCGCAAGCGAGGGTGCGACGCAGTTGATACGAACATTGCTCTCGGCGGCCTCGATTGCCGTGCACCGCGTGAGTGCCATGACACCGGCCTTGGCCGCCGCGTAGTGTGACTGCCCTTCCTGCGCTCTCCAGCCAAGAACCGACGCGTTGTTTACGATCGCCCCTCGTCCTCGTGGCATCATGTGCTTGAGCGCCGCTCGGGTGCAACGAAAGCACCCATTGAGAGTCACGTCGAGCACCAGATTCCATTGCTCGTCGGTCATGTCGACGATCTTGGCGTACCCACCAAGCCCAGCGTTGTTCATCAAGATGTCCACGCCGCCCATCTTCTCGACGGCGAACGCAAACATGGCTTGTACTTCGTCTTCTTTGGTGACGTTGCACAGCACCGTATCCGGACGGACGCGGGTCTCGGCCTCGATCTTGTCGGCAGCCTCTTGGAGCCGACGTTCGTGGATGTCGCTGATCACGAGGCTAGCGCAACCTTCTTCGACGCAACGCATTGCCGTGGCGAAGCCGATGCCGGTGCCAGCCGCAGCGGTGACGAGGACGGTCTTTCCTTCGAGCAGTTTGTGGCCGCCGACGTAGGTGGGTTTGTTGGTCATCGTGGCTCCTTCGGCAGTCCGAGTCCTCGTTCGCCGATGATGTTGCGTTGAATTTGATTCGAGCCCGCGTAGATCGTGTCGGCTCGCGAGAAGAGATACCACTTTTGCAACCGTGTCAGCTCATACGGGCTTGCCTCCAGCATTTCACCCTCAGGACCCATTAGGTCCATTGCGAGTTTCCCGAGGTCGCGGTGCCAATTGGACCAGTAGAGCTTGCCGATGAGGGCCTCGCGGTTGAGGTCTGCCCCCTCGTGTTCGAGCATTCGGAGCGCGTTGATGCGCATGACCTTGAGGCCGATCCAGGCGTCCGCGAGCCGCTGTCGGAACACGGGATCCTTGTCGGCGCCCGTTCGCTTGGCCACAGCGAGCACCTGCTCGAACTCCTTCTGAAAGAGGTACTGCTGGCTGAGGGTCGATGCGCCCCGTTCGAAGGCGAGAGTGCCCATCGCGACCTTCCAACCGTTGTTCACACCACCGACCACGTTGTCTTCGTGCGTCCGCGCCCCATCGAAGAATACTTCGGCAAACTCGGCGCTTCCGCTCATCTGCTTGATCGGGCGCACCTCGATACCGTCCTGCTTCATCGGGACGAGGATGTAACTGATCCCGCGGTGCTTTGGCGCTTCTGCGTCCGTTCGGCAAAGCACGAAACACCAGTCGGAGTAATGCGCTCCAGACGTCCAGATCTTCTGGCCTTCGATGACCCATTCCTCGCCCTCGAGAGTGGCCTTCGTTTGCACCGAGGCCAGATCGGAGCCCGCGCCCGGTTCCGAATACCCTTGACACCAAATCTCGTCGCCCGAGACGATCGGAGGCAAAAAGCGCTTCTGTTGCTCGGGTGTCCCGAAGTGGATGAGCGTGGGCCCGAGTAGGGTTTCGCCGATGTGTCCGACGTTTCCGGGACCG
>Ga0255057_10001474_pt1 | contig 13160 bp, 12 predicted proteins | sample Cases_109_6_MG_FD_189022 | JGI IMG/M metagenome (GOLD analysis project Ga0255057, IMG submission 189022) | Seawater microbial communities from Amundsen Gulf, Northwest Territories, Canada - Cases_109_6 | ecosystem: Environmental > Aquatic > Marine > Gulf | place: Canada: Northwest Territories... | reverse complement strand
CTCCAGTGTCAGGCCCAATCGCTTAGCGATCTCCTTAGCAACGTCGATCGAATAGCCCTCGTTGTCACCCGTCGACTCGTTGATCTTCGTGAACGGCGGGAAATTCCCCGTCGTCACCAAAATCAACTTCCCCTCCTCCACCAAATCCGGAACCGCACCGGCTGCAGCAGTCGTTGTAGTGGTAGTCGCTGCCGCCGCCACGGTCGTGTCGGCGTCGTCGCTGCCGCAGGCAGCCGCGACGAGCGCAAGGGCGAAAAGCACTGCCCCAACCTTCGCTATTCGTTTCATGTGTTCTCCTTCTCATGGCTTCCAGGGGACCCGGAACGCTCTTTGTCTGGATTGGCCCCGGAGGGACCATTCTCTCTGATATTCGCATTCAACGTGATCGATGAGATACCCACCCACAAGGCGGCAGCTTCGGCTGCTACCGACACAAGAGTCGGCGCGTATTGCTGGAGGTCTTCGAAACGGTCGGCCGGGGAGTACAGGCCGAGGACGGCAACTGCAGCTCCGGCGTGGTCGACCAGTGGGGCAGCTACGGCGGCGGCTCCATCCACCGTCTCGGACTTGCTGGCGCTCCATCCATTCTCTCTCGCCTGTCTGATACGCTCCCGGAGCTCATCTTCTGTCGTCAACGTGTTTGCCGCCAGACGGCTGAATTCGACACGGGACATCAGAGCGTCCAACTCCGGGTCGGGCAAGTGAGCCAAAATGACGTGTCCGACCGCACCGGACCACACGGGGGCGGTGAATCCCGGCCCGCGTGCCCAACGAACCCCCCGATAACCCTCAACCTCGGCAACGCAGCGGCGCAGGTCGCCGACCCGAACGTGAAGGCTGCTCGTCTCTTCGGTGGCCGCCACCAGCCGCTGCAAATAGGGCCCTATAAGGTCGGCAAGCTTGGCGATGTTATGGCTCCCGCCAACGAGGAGGCCCAGTTTGGGAGTCACCACGTTGCCGTCTTCGACACGGGCCACGACCCCACGCCCTTGCAGAGTGTCGAGGATGCGATAGACGGTAGGGCGAGGAAGGTCCAGCTCCCTGGAAAGAGCGAGTGCCGATAGAGGTCGATCGGATCCTGCGATCGAGAAGAGTACGTCGAGCGCCCGGTTTACCGATTTCACGGCTTCGACTCGAGGCTCAGGCACATCGAACAACTCCCAGATCCTGTCCACTATGCAGACAGCCGTCCGCATAGTGAAATAACGCTAGATGATTCGGTTCCAGTAAGTCAACCAAGCCGACACCGCCGATGGACAGGCCCGGAATCACTCCGCCGAAACCTCCAACACGGCCAGGGCATCCAGAATGACTGCCCCCTTGCCCGCAGGGAGCACCTTGACCGGATTGAGGTCGAGCTCACGAAGTTGGGAACCCGCACCTGCGGCCAACCTCGAAACCACCGATACTGTTTCGGCGAGAGCCTCGACATCCAGCGGGACGGCTCCCCGGTACCCGTCGAGAAGTGGATAACTCCGCAGCGATTCGATCAAGATACGAGCATCACCCGGTCCAATGGGCGCAATCGCGAACACCACGTCCCCGAGCAGCTCGACACTCACCCCGCCCAGACCAACCATCACGACATGGCCGAAAGGCACACGCCAGGTAGATCCGATGATGGCTTCCACTCCTTCATCGATTATTTCCTCGAGGAGCACACCGTCAACCTGCAGATCGGGTGCGAATCCGGTGACCGCCGCCATGACCTCTTCGAAGACCGTGGCGGCCGTGGCCGGCGTCACCCCAATTCGCACACCCCCGGCCTCGGTCTTGTGGCTGAGCCCGGTGGCCGAGACCTTCATGACAAACCGGGATCCGAATGAGGCGGCAACATCCTCAGCCTCCCTTGCCGAGCTAACGACGACACCCCGGGGAATGGTGAGCCCGGCGTCGGCGAGGAGTGCCTTGGCCGTAGCCTCGGGCAAGATTCCGGGGACATGATTCCACGACGATGCAATCGGATCCGCGTCCTCGGGCGGCTCCCATGTATTCCATGCAACAAGCGTCTCCAAGACCCGGATTGCCTGCAGCGGACTGTGGTAGGTGGGAATCCCCGCTTTGCGGAGCCGAGCGCGCTGATCCTCGGTCGCGAGCGGCGAGACCACGATTATCGGCGCTCCCGAGCCGGCCGCGTCTATCACCGGGTCCACCCACGCGCCACCGGCAGTCCAGCCGAGTCCGGCGAAAAGGATGACGGCGTCGGCGGTTTCGGCGGCCGCTAACTCGGCCACCACCGTACGAAGGCCGGCGGTGTTGGTGACGAACTGGCCCGTGAAATCGACTGGATTGGCCACGGCCGCATAGGGAGGCAACACCTCTCCGAGCCGGCCAACGAGCTCATCAGAAAAGGGAAGCACCGCCAGGCCGTGTTCCTCGGCCGCATCACACAGTAATACTCCGGCGCCGCCCGACATGGAAGCAATCGCTACCCGATTCCCGGATGGAAGTTTCTCGAGAACATCGAACGCCTCGAGCAGGTCGAGCAGGTGTTGCTCGTCGATCGCCCGAGCCACGCCGAAGCGCCCAAAGGCTGCCTCATAGGCCCGGTCATCGCCGGTGAGAGCTCCCGTGTGCGATGCGGCGGCCAAGGTGCCTGCCTCGGAGGCCCCTACTTTTACGAGCACGATGGGTTGGCCGCTCCCACGAGCCGCCGCCGCCGCCTCGGCGAAAGAGGCGCCGTCGCGAATCGCCTCGATGTATCCGCCTATGGTCGTGATCTCAGGATGCTCCACCAGGGCCGCGATGTAGTCGGAGACCCCGAGCTGCGCTTCGTTGCCGGCACTGATGTAAGTGTGCACACCCAGAGCCTGGTCACGGGCGAGACCGTAGAGCACCGTCCCAAACGCGCCGCTCTGGGACACGATGCCGATACGGCCGGGAGGCGCCAGCGGCCCACTCGTCAGAGCGGCTGTAAAGGTGAGAGCCATACGAGTGGCGGCATTGATGATCCCAACAGAGTTGGGCCCGCATACCCAGATACCGGTGGCATCGGCGATCTCGATCAGACGACGCTGAAGCGCGGCACCCTCCTCACCGACCTCGGCGAAGCCCGACGAGATGATGACGGCCGCCGGGACACCCAAGCGGCCCGCCTCTTCGAGCACGTCGGGGACCAGGGGGGCTCCGACCATGATCGCCACCAAATCCGGGATCTCAGGAAGGTCGGTCAGGGACGCATAGACGGCAAGACCCTCCACCTCGGTTAGTCGGGGATTGATGGGGTAAATACGACCCTCATACCCGAACTTGACCAGGTAGTGGACCGGCAAGTAGCCGATCTTTTCGGGGTCTCCGGAAGCGCCGACCACGGCCACGGATTGGGCATCGAGCATGCGGAGTACGCCGGCGGCGGATTCAGCTAGGGACTTCACCGTGCGCCTCCCTGGGCGGCGAATAGCACGGTGGGGCTCACATCAAGCCCGCTCGAGCACCACGGCGGCGCCATGCCCGCCATTTCCGCAAATAGACGCCAGGGCATAGCGGCCCCCGTCGTGCGCCAGGCCTTCGGCGGCGTATTGGATTACGCGCGCTCCGGACGCACCAACAGGATGCCCGAGTGCAATAGCTCCTCCGTAGGGATTGACCAGGGCGGGATCGAGGTCCATCTGTTGGCAGGCGACCAACACCATGACAGCATACGCTTCGTTGATTTCGACATGATCCATGTCGTCGAAAGTGAGCCCGGCTCGATCCAATGCCATCCGTGAGGCAGGGACGACTGCCAGTCCGTAATCCTGCGGCTCAACGGCCACCACCGCCCATGAACGCACGTAAGCCAGCGGCTCTACTCCCGCAGCCCGAGCGCTGTCGTCGGACATGACGACCAGAGCCACCGCGCCGTCGGTGACCCCGGAGGCATTGCCGGCCGTGATGGCACCATCCGGCGAATATGCGGGTCGTAACTCGGCGAGTCCCTCGAGGGTCGTGTCCGGCCGGGGATGCTCGTCCTGGTCCACCGTTACCGGCTGGTTGCGTCGATCCGGGACTTGAACGGGGACGATGACCCGCTCGGTGAACCCTGATTCGAGGGCGCGCTTGACCCCTTGCTGACTTTGCAGCGCGAAGGCATCCTGGGCATCCCGGTCGATTCCGAATCGGCCACGCCAGGCCTCTGCCAGCTCTCCCATTAGATGACCGGTGAGCGGGTCGGTGAAGCCGTCCCGGAACAATCCGTCTACCGCGACAGAGTCTCCCGACTTCAAGCCCCATCGCATGTTCATGAGGTAATAGGGGATACCGCTCATGTGCTCACTGCCCCCTGCCAGCACAGTTTCAGCTTCACGGAGACGAATGGCTTGGCCCGCCAGGATTATTGCTTTCATCGATGAGAGGCAAGCCTGTTGCACCGTGTGGGCAGGGACCGACGCTGGAAGTCCTCCCCCGATCGCCATGAGACGTCCCGGATTAGGGCCGCTTCCAGCCTGCCGGGCCTGGCCGACGATGGCTTCGTCGAATGCCTGTGGCGACATTCCGGACCGTTCGATCGCCGCAGCGATGGACTGGCCCCCTATGTCGACGGCGTTGCTTCCGGCCAACGCCCCTCCGAACTTCCCAATCGGAGTACGCGCCGTGGACACGATGACAATATCTCGACCAGTCTCGGTGTCGCTCATCGTCGACTCCTCACTCGAATGGGTCTCGCAACTCCCGTAAGGCCGGGACTGCTCATGAGCCCTCCCGGTAGGTGTAGAAGCCTTTGCCCGTCTTGCGGCCAAGATGTCCGTCCTCGACCAGCTTTCGCACGAGTGGGGCCGCCAGGTACCGGTCGTCACCGAGCATCTCGGCCAGGCCATCTGAGTTGTTCACATGGGTGTCCAGACCGACGAGGTCGCTCAATTCGAGCGGGCCCATCGGCCAGCCGGAACCCAGCTTCATGGCCGTGTCGATGTCTTCGGCGGTGGCCACTCCCTCTCCCAGCATGCGGATTGCCTCGTTACGAACTAGCAGCTGAAGGCGGCTGACGATGCCGCCGGGCGACTCGCTTGCCACGACCGGCGTCTTGCCGATTCTCTCGGAGATCTTCCGAACATGGCTGATGGTGTCCTCGGTGGTCTCATGGGCTGGAAGGATCTCAACCAGAGTCATCCGCTGAGCAGGGTTGAAAAAGTGGAGACCGACAAACCGGCCCGGCTCTTCGAGCACGTGGGCGATCTCGCTGGGTGACAAGGTCGACGTGTTCGAAACCAGCAAGGTGGGCGGCGGGCAGATTGCCTCGAGAAGGCCGAACAGGTGCTGCTTGACTTCGAGCTGCTCGGCGACCGCTTCCACCACGATTCCGACTCCAGCGAGAGCTTCCAATTCGCCGACGACATGCACACGGCCCGCAATGATGGCGGCCTGGTCGGCGTCAATCTTCTCGCGGGCTACACCCTCGGCCAGATCCGCCCGGATTCGTTCAAGGCCTCTGTCGCCGGCGGCGGGATCCAGGTCATAGAGAGCCACTTCGTATCCGGCGGCGGCGAACACTTGAGCGATGCCGGCACCCATGAGGCCGGCCCCGCAAATCCCCACCCGATCAGCCGGCGGCGTCACTTGTCGTCTCGCTCTGAGAATGTGGCCCACACCCCACGGGACCTCCCGTTTGACTGTCGCTCTATTTGTGAAACAGGCCTGTCCGCATGCCGGACATACGACCGTATTGCGATACGGCTACCTTACGGACCAGATCACGCAACCGTCAACACAATCAAGGGATGGCGGTTCGCTGGCCGGCATCAAGGAGAAGCGTCCCGCCCGCCAGGGTCCGAGCCTCGGGGGCAAGCAGTAATTCAACGGCCCATACGACCTCCTCGATGGTGACGAGGTGGCCTATCGGAGAGCGGTCCCGAAACTCCTTGAGTATCACGTCTTCGGTAACACCACGGGAAGCAGCGGCGTCGGCGAGCATCCCCTGGAGGCGTTCGGTCCAGACTGGTCCCGGTGCCACAACGTGGCAGGTGACACCTTGCGCTCCGAGTGCGCGGCTCAGCTGGCGGATCGCGTTGGCAAGGGCAGCATTCGCGACCCCGGCGGTAGCGGCCTCGGGGATCGGGTCGTATCCCAGGTTCCCGCCGATAGCTACGATCCGCGAGTCGGTGGTGAGGTGGCCTTCCACTGCCCGAACCAGGCGAAGCGTTCCGTTTACCTTCACATCCGTTGCTTCGCGAATTGCCTCGGGCGGAACATCGAGAATTGAGCCGGCCATTGGTGCTGCCGCCGAATTTACCGCGATGCGCACCGTTCCAGGTATCGCCCGGCGGATGTCGTTCTCCCCCTCGTCGGCCTGAATATCAGCCGGGCAGACGATGACATCCTGGCGGCCCCCGGCCACGCTTTCCAGCGGCTCAACACGGCGACCGACGGCCACAACCCCAAGCCCCAGCTCGAGGAATCGCTCAACAATATGGCGGCCGATGGCGCCTGAGGCCCCGACAACAACCGACCACTCCCGTTCCGGATCTGCCTGCATTCCGCCTCCTTGCATTGTGTTCGAGACCGTAGCGGACGGCGCATCAGTCTCAGCCACAGCGGGTTGACCGCGGCGCAAGTCAAGTTGCCGGACGGACCACGCCTGACTCGACCATATCGTTCCACACCTTCTGGTCGACGATCTGGTCGCCCGCCAGCTCGAAACGGTCGATGAACCGGACCCCGGAGAACCGATTTCCCTCGAGGTCCTCACCCTCGAGGGTTCCAGAGAGGTAAACGATCGTGAGCTCCCCGCTGGTAGACACGTCGAAACACTCGAATACCTTGCGAACGCCCCGAAACCGGCCTGCCGAGGACGACACTTGCTCTTCCAAGCTCGAAAAAGTTCGGCCACCCGGGAATGTCAAGCTGGCTCCCGCGCCAAGGTAGGAAGCCGCCTCGCCGAGGCGCCGTTCCTCAACCAGGCGCACGAATCTGGTGACAGTCTCGATGGCCCTCTCCCTGCCATCCATTGCTAGTCCGCATCCTGGCCGGCTGCCGCGGACAGCATGGCGTGGACCATGGCCCTCTTCGGCACGAGCGGACGCGGATAAGCCCGGCGACTATGGGTGAGACCGAGAGCCAGGAAGGCCTCGATGAGCTTGTACGACAGCGGACCCGGATTGACGACCGGAACTTCTAGACGCTCGATCAGGTAGTGGTGGGCCTGATGCATAGTGGTTGATCCCAGACAAATGACGTCGGCCCCCGCTTCGATGAGCCGCCGGCAGGCCGCCTCCATTCTCGGAAGCACCACCTGCGCCTTGTCGCCGAGCAACGCAACAAAATCCGGCGGGGTATCGAAATGATCAACGCCCGCACAGTGATCGCGAAGCCCCCACTCGTCGAGCACCTTGCGATATCTCGCCAAGGCCGGCTCCCACTGAGCGAGTATGCCGAACTTACGACCCAAGCTGAGAGCGAAGAGAAGCGAGGCCCTTCCGGGAGCCAGCACGGGTATGTCGTGGACCGAGCGGAGGGCATCGGCCCCCGAGTCGCTCACCGTATCGATCACCACGGCGTCGTAGCCGTCCTCCTCAGCGCTCAGACCGGCCTCGAACAAAGCAATGTCCATCAGCGCCCAATCGTGAGGGCTCATGAAGGCGGTAGGCCCCGCCAGCACCGGGCGGAAATCGAACGTCACCCCGGGGCGCAGAGTCACCTCGACAGTCTGTTCCCGTCGGTGAGCGATGGCGTCTTCATCGAGGGCAAAGGGAACGAGCACAAGGACGCGGCTCATATCTCGGCTTCCACTTCGGCCGCCGCCTCCATCATCGCCCTGATCATGCCCGCCTTGGAAACGATCGGCTGCGGATAGGCGCGTCGGCTGTGGACCAGGCCGAGGGCAGTCATGGCATCCGCAATCTGGTACGAGAGTGGACCGCCGTTCAGAACCGGCACGGGAAGCTGATCAGCCAGATACGCATGGGCTTCGTGCATCGTGGTTGAGCCAAGGCACACGACATCGGCTCCGTCCTCCTCAACCAGCAGCGTCGCAGCCTCGAGGAGCAAAGGGAGTACCTCGTCCTTGCCGCCGAGCAGATTGCGGTTATCGGGCTCGACCCCGGCGGCGCGCATACCCGCCAATCGGTCGGTGATCGCGAGATCCTTCAGGATTCGCTCGTAGAGCCCGAACCAGTTCTCCCACATCGTGACTATCCCGAATGTGCGTCCCAGCATCAGGGCAGCGAGGAACATCGTCCGTCCGGCGGCAATCACGGGAATGTCGAGCATCGAACGAAGCGCTGCCACCCCGGAGTCGCTCACCGTGTCGACGCAGACCGCGTCGTATCCGTCTGTCTGAGCATCGAGCCCGGCATCTAACAAGGAGATATCGGCGAGGACATAGTCGTGATGTGACACATAAGAGGACGGAGCCGCCAGGACTGGTCGGTAGTGGATCTCGATGTCGGGCGGGAGCTCAGCCGCCCGCGCCTGGGCACGGCGCAAGTCGAGCTGCTCAGGCGTCATCGGGAAGGGGACTAACACGAGCACCTTGCGCATTGCGCGACCTTAATGGATAGGGTTGCCCGGTGACCTCGACCGATGTCGACGTAGTGGTGGCCGGAGGGGGTGCGGCCGGGCTGGCAGCCGCCATCTCTGCATCAGACGCCGGGATGAGCGTCGCCCTCTTAGAAGCCAGCGAGACCTTCCGCACCGGGAACAACACGTCGATGAGCACATCGATGATCCCGTCGGCAGGCAGCCGGTGGCAAGCAGCGCTGGACATCGAGGACTCGCCGGACGTCCTCTACGAGGACACTATGCGTAAGACGAAAAACCAGGCCGATCCCGTAGCTACCCGGGCCCTCGCCGAAGTTTCGGTTCCGCTCGGCGAATGGCTGGCCGATGAGTGCAAAATCCCCCTCAGCCTGGTCACCGATGTTTGGTACCCGGGTCACAGCCGCCTGCGCCATCTATGCGTCCCCGATCGCGCGGGGCGAACCCTGCACAAGCACCTACTAACCGCCGCCGAGGCGCGACCTGAAATCACGCTGATCACGCCATTGCGGGCAGTCGACTTCGAAGAACAGTCGGCAAGAGTCGTGAGAGTCCGCGCGGAGCGCCCGGACGGCCAGGGCGAGAGCCTGACGGCCAGGGCGCTCGTGTTGGCCACGAACGGCTTCGGCGCTAACCGCGACCTGGTACAACGCTATATCCCAGAAATCGCGGAAGGTTTGTACTTCGGAGGCGATGGCAGCCGGGGTGATGCGCTGCTCCTCGGCGAGCGGCTGGGAGCAGACGTCGGGTTCCTCGGCTCCTACCAGGGGCATGGGTCGGTGGCTACGCCCCATGGTGTGTTGCTCACATGGACCACTGTGATGAATGGCGCGTTCGTCGTGAACCGGGAAGGGGAACGGTTCGGCGATGAGTCCACTGGTTACTCCGAGTATGCAGTTCCCGTGCTACAGCAGCCTGACGGCGAGGCCTGGGTCATCTACGACGAGGCGATTCAAGAAAAGGCCACTCCCTTCGCCGACTATCAAGATCTCCTCACCGCCAAAGGTGTCCGATGGGCCGATGACGCAGCCGCGCTGGCGGGCATCATCGGAGCTCCTGAGGAGGCCCTCGCCGACACCGTGACGGCTGCCGCTTCCTACGGTCGGAAGGAGGCCGAAGATCCGTTTGGCCGGACGCTCTGGCCCCATGTGTTGGAGCCCCCCTACGCCTGTGTCAAAGTCACCGGCGCCCTGTTCCACACCCAGGGGGGATTGCGGGTGGACGGCCATGGGGCAGTGTTACGAGACGGCCGACCGATTCCCGGTTTGTACGCGGCGGGGGGAGCCGCGGCCGGTATCTCCGGCAATGGGGCCGAGGGTTATATGTCCGGGAACGGGCTGCTCAGCGCCCTCGGCCTTGGCTACCTGGCCGGCCGTGACATTGCAGCCACCTGATTCAGAGGCTGAGCAGCCCGGGGGCCAATTCCCGCAAAGCAGCCCCCTCGTCCTGGCCGCCGGCGATGATCTGAAGACATACGTGATCGGCTCCTGCCTCGATGTGCTCGGCCACCCGCCCCCGAATTGCCTCAACATCCCCCAAGGCATAGATGTGATCGATGAGCCGGTCGTTGCCTCCGCCGGCAAGGTCTGAGTCTTCATAGCCGAGCCGCTGGAAGTGGTTCCGATAGTTGGGCCATCTCAGAAACCGCTCCAAATTGGCGCGGGCGGCATCCCGGGCCCGCCGCCGGTCGGTCTCGAGCACTGCGCCTAGCTCGACGGCAATGAGCTTGCCGGGACCGAGAATGCGTCGCGCCTCGAATGTGTGGTCCGGACTGGACAGGAAGGGATGCACACCATCGGCGAGCTCTCCCCCCAACGCAATCATCTTCGGACCCAACGCCGCAATCACCCGGGGCGCCGTTGGGGTGGCGGGATGCCCGTCGAAGGATGCCTCGTCCATCGCCTGCAGGTAAGCACGCATGGTCGAGAGGGGCCGGCGGTACTCATGACCGCGGGCCAGAGCAGTGCTCTCGTGGCTAACGCCGAGGCCGAGCAGGAATCGGCCCGGGTGGGCGTCGGCGAGGGTTCGACCGGCATTCATCATCGCGGTGGGATCCCGTGCCCAGACAATGGCGATGCCCGTGGCCAGGACCATACGATCGGTTGCGCCTAGGAGGATCGCGGCGAAGGTCAGTACATCCTTCCCTCCGGGTGATTCCGGAACCCAGAGTGCGCCGTAACCGAGTTGTTCCCATTCTGCGGAGAGGTCAAGCGCTTCGGGAGTGGGCCGTCGAGTTAGGCGCCCACTCCAGATCCCCACCTTCCCCAGGTCCATCTCCGCTCCCCTCCAATCAGACCGGGCACCCTAGTGTCCCGCGTCCTAAGTCCGCGCTGATCGCGGCGAGTACCCTTCGACGAGGCCTGACTGAAAGAGAGAATTGTGAACATCAGCGTCGTCAAACACCCGCTTGCCAAGCACTACTTGAGCATTCTGCGCGATGCCGAGACCCGGCCCGAAACCTTCCGGGCTACGACGAGGCGTCTGGCCTACTTTCTGCTCACTGAAGCGACCGCCGACATCCCGTTGACTGAGACTGTGGTGACCACGCCGCTCGCCCAGACGCCCGGCTTTCGGCTCGACCGCCAGATGGTGGCGGTGCCCGTCTTGCGTGCCGGCCTCGGGCTTCTCAGCGCCGTCACCGACCTTCTGCCCGACGTGACCGTGGGTTATGCCGGCGTGCAGCGAGACGAGGAAACTGCACTGCCCCAGGAGTACTACTACAAGATCCCCGACCTATCTGATTCGTGGGTCCTGGTGCTCGAACCGATGCTGGCCACAGGAGGGTCGCTCAGCTGGGCCATTGACAAGGTGAAGGGATCCGGCGCCAAAGACATCACCGCCCTTTGCGTCGTCGCTGCCCCCGAGGGCGTGAAGCGCATCAACGACGACCATCCCAATGTCCGGATCGTGACCGCCGCACTCGACGAGGGATTGAGCTCGAATTACTACATCGTTCCCGGCCTGGGAGACATGGGAGACAGACTCTTCGGGACGTTCTGAAGCTCACGCACAGATCGTTATGCGGAGAGGTGAAACACGGCTCTAATCTGGCGGCATGGAATTGCGCCGCGCTGTCATCATCATCATGGACTCCCTCGGTGTTGGCGAGGCACCCGATGCAGCCGAGTATGGGGACAGCGGAGCGGACACGATCGGCCATGTTTCCGAGGCCGTCGGCGGGCTCGACCTCCCCAACTTCCAGAAAGCGGGGCTTGGCAACCTTCACCCGGCAATCCTCGGCGTGCCTCCCACTGAAAGCCCGACGATGGCGGTGGGGCGCATGCGGGAAGCGTCGCGAGGGAAGGATTCGACAACCGGCCACTGGGAGATCGCCGGCATTGTCACCACCGAGCCACACGCCACCTTTACCGACACCGGGTTCCCGCCCGAGCTGGTGGCACGACTCGAACAAGAGACCGGACGGTCCTTCATCGGCAATCGCGCCGCCTCCGGCACAGTCATCATTGATGAGCTCGGCGAAGAGCATTTAGAAACCGGGGCTTTGATCCTCTACACGTCCGGCGATTCCGTCCTGCAAATCGCCGCCCACGACAGCGTCGCACCCGCGCCCGACCTCTACCAGGTGTGCGAAATCGCCCGCGAGATTGCCGACGACTACCGAATAGGCCGAATCATCGCCCGTCCCTTCATCGGCGAACTTGGAGAGTTCCACCGCACCTATGACCGGAAGGACTTCGCGATGCCGCCCCCGGAGGCAACGATCCTCGACAAGGCCCAGGAGGCCGGGCTCCAGACCTACGGCGTCGGCAAGATCGATGACCTCTTCACGGGTCGCGGACTGACCGACACAGTGCACACTGAGGGGGACCGCCACGGGCTTGACGCCACCCTGGAAGCCATCGCCACGGTTGGCCAGGGACTCGTGTTCACAAATCTCGTCGATCTCGACATGCGCTACGGTCATCGGGAGGACCCCGAAGGCTACGCCGGGGGGCTCGAGGTCATCGATGAGTACATCCCCCAACTGGTAGACGCCCTCAGCGGCCTCGATCTGCTCATACTCACCGCGGACCACGGCACCGACCCCACCGATGGCGACACCGACCACACCCGTGAGTACGTGCCACTGCTCGTCTGGAGCGCCACAGCCGCCGGCGTCGGCCTCGGAGCCCGTGAGCAGTATTCCGATGTGGCGGCAACCATCGCAGAGGGCTTTGACCTGGATCCATTCTCCATCGGCCGGTCGTTCCTCGGCGACCTGAGGGGCGCATGACCGTCATCGAGTTGATTGAGAGGAAGCGTGACGGTGGGAAGCTCACCGACGACGAGATCGCATGGCTCATCGCCGCCTACACCTCCGATGAGGTAGCCCACTACCAGATGGCGGCGATGCTCATGGCCATCTACATACGCGGCATGGATGCGGAGGAGCTGGCTGCCTGGACCACGGCAATGTTGCACTCGGGAGACACGCTTGACCTGGGAGACATCGACCTGCCGCGGGTCGACAAACACTCGACGGGCGGAGTCGGCGACAAAGTCTCGATCGCGCTGGTGCCTATGGTGGGGGCCTGCGGTCTCGCCGTTCCGATGATAAGCGGCCGGGGACTTGGTCACACCGGCGGAACTCTGGACAAGTTGGAGGCAATCCCCGGGTTTCGGACCCAGGTCGACCCGAGCGAGTTCCATCACCTCGTCGGCACCATCGGCATGGTCATGGGGGGCCAAACAGAGACGCTGGTCCCGGC
>Ga0255057_10001473_pt1 | contig 13161 bp, 13 predicted proteins | sample Cases_109_6_MG_FD_189022 | JGI IMG/M metagenome (GOLD analysis project Ga0255057, IMG submission 189022) | Seawater microbial communities from Amundsen Gulf, Northwest Territories, Canada - Cases_109_6 | ecosystem: Environmental > Aquatic > Marine > Gulf | place: Canada: Northwest Territories... | reverse complement strand
CTCGATCATCTGGCGCGCGGCTTCGTCGCCGCCGTCATGGCCTTCGTCACCCTGGTTGCGCGCTATAAGAGCGTGGCGCTTGTGGTGGTCGTGCTGACCACCGCCGCCGCCGCCGGCGCGTCCTGGAAGTACCTGCCGAAGCTCGAATATCTGCCCGAAGGCAACCGGAACCTGATGTTCGGCATCGTCATTCCGCCGCCGGGCTACAACCTGAAGACCATGACCGAGATCGCCGAGCGCATCGAGGACAGCACCAAGCCCCTGTGGGCCAGCGTTTCGGGACCGGAGGACGAGCCCGGCAAACCGCCGAAGATCGACCGCTTCTTCTTCGTCGCCTTTCGCGCCACGACCTTCCTCGGCGCCGCCGCGGTCGATCCCAGCCGCGCCGCGGAGCTGCAACCGGTGCTCGCCGAGCCGGTGCACCGCGAACCCGGCACCTTCGCGCTGATCAACCAGCTCTCGCTCTTCGGGCGCGGCTTCGGCGGCGGGCGCAAAATCGAGGTCGACATCCTGGGCCCGGACCTGGAGGCCGACCTCGCCGTCGCGGCCGAGGCCGCCGGGCGCATCCTCCGCTTGATGCCCCAGGAGGAAGGCAACCAGTTCCGCCCCAACCCCGGGCTGGAGCTGGGGGCGCCCGAAATCCGCCTGATCCCCAACCGCCTGCGGCTCGCCGACAACGATGTCACGGCGCGCGAGTTCGGCGACACCCTGGATACCTTCAACGACGGCCTGCGCATCGCCGAGGTCACGGTGGGCGCCAAGCGCATCGACTTGACCCTGAAGGGGCCCGCGGACCAGGTCACGCAGACCCAGGGCATCGGCAACCTGCCGGTCGTCACCGCCGACGGCATGATCATCCCCGCCTCCTCGCTGGCCGAGGTGATCTTGACCGCCGGGCCCACCGAGATCCGCCACCGCGACCGCGCGCGGACCATCACGCTGGAGGTCGTGCCGCGCCAGGATCTGCCCCTGCAACAGGCCTTGGAGATGGTCCAGGAGGAGGTGATCGGGGTGATGTCGGCCGCCGGCCTGCCGGCCGGCGTGAAGGTGCGGGTCTCCGGCACGGCGGACAAGCTGACGGTCACCTGGAACGCGATGGTGCGCGACCTGCTGATCGCCATCGTCATCGTCTATCTGGTGATGGCGGTGCTCTTCGAGAGCTTCGTCTATCCCCTGGTCATCCTGCTGTCGGTGCCGGTGGCCGCGGCCGGCGGCGTGGCCGGCCTGGCGGTGCTCAACCTCTATACCTTCCAGGCCTTGGACATGCTGACCTTGCTGGGCTTCGTCATCCTGGTGGGTATCGTCGTCAACAACGCCATTCTGCTCGTCCACCAAACCCTTTTCCATCTGCGCCATGAAGGGATGAGCGCCGACGAGGCGATCCGCGAGGCGACGCGCAACCGCATCCGGCCGATCTTCATGTCCACCCTGACCTCGGTCGTCGGCATGCTGCCGCTGGTCTTGTTCCCCGGCGCCGGCTCGGAGCTTTACCGCGGCCTGGGCTCGGTCGTCGTCGGCGGGCTGTCGCTCTCGGCCGTACTGACCCTGGTGCTGGTACCGCCCATGCTCTCCATCGTCGTCGGCCCCCTGGAGCGCCGCGCCAAAGAAGCCGCCGCCCAAAGCCCGCACCCCGCCCTGGGCGAATAGCGGGGGGCCCGAGGTTCTCAAAGGCCTTGAGACCCGATAGAGTGTGGCGTCATCGGCTCCGCCACAGTGCCACTCCCTAAGAAGCGAAGTGTATGAAGAAGGACCTCGACCACCTGCCGCCGAGAAAGCAGCGCGAGCTGGCGCGCATCGTCGAGATCCTGCATGAGGAGTTCGAGGAGGCGCAGTCCGGCGCCAGCTCGGAAAAACGCCGGCGCGGGCGCATCCTGAAGATCGTGCTCTTCGGCTCCTACGCCCGCGGCGATTGGGTCGATGCGCGCAGCTCCCCCCGCGGCTACCAGAGCGATTACGACATCCTGATCGTGGTCAACCAGAAGAAGCTGACCGACGAGGCCGCCATCTGGTACAAGGCCGAGGATCGCGTCATGCGCCTGACGAAAGCGCCCTTCACCCTCATCGTCCACATCTTGGACGAGGTCAACGACCAACTGGCCAAAGGACATTACTTCTTCGCCGACATCTGGCGCGAGGGCATCGAGCTTTATAGCCTGAAGGGCAGCAAGCCGCTGCTCAAGCCGCGGCCCCTCAACGCCCAGCAGGCTTACGACGCCGCCAACGAGCACTTCGAGCAGCGCTTTCCCCACGCCACGGAATTCCTTCCTGTCTATCAATTCTGCAGAGAGCGCCCCAATCTCAAGCTCGCCGCCTTCAACTTGCATCAGGCGGTCGAGCACGCCTATCACGCCCTGCTCTTGACCCTCACCCACTACACGCCCCCCAGCCACAACATCGTCAACCTGCGTGGCCTAGCCGAGGGCAGGGACCGGCGGCTGGTCGCGGCCTGGCCGCGCCACTACAAGCGCGACCGCTCTGCCTACAACGTCCTCAAACGAGCCTACGTCGAGGCCCGCTACTCACCCCACTTCACCATCACCCCCGAACAACTCGACTGGCTGGAGACCGGCACGAAACGCCTCCACGCCCTGGTCGACCAGGCCTGCCAAGACCACCTGGCGAAACTGAAGGCGGAGATCGCAGGCTAATGTTGCGCTAACCATAACAAGAAAAAGGGCGCCATCGTTTCCGATAGCGCCCGATCGACAGCCCCGGTAGTGGCTTGACATCGCCTAGTGCCGAGGCTGGCTATCCCACTAATAAGCCCTCGAAGAAGGCCTCTGACAAGGGATAGTCTCAAAGCCCGATGCAAAAGCAGAGCGGGGGCAAGATGTATATATACCCTCAAAGGTGAGAAATCAAGCTCGAAAAACCAAGTGCATGTAAAACACATTTTCTAATATTAACTAAGTCTTCATCAGGTATAGTATTTGTCAAATATTTTCGTTTCCCCTCATGATCGCGATCGGTTCGAATTAATTCAAGACGGCTGAAAGAAACAGTTGAAAGCATATCGGCCTTAACCCAGTAGCTTGAAGCTTTCCAGTGACCTGGAAGCGGACGTTTGAGAACCAATTCATAGTGATAGTCTTGGGGTTTTTCCGGGACAGATTGGCTCAACGGAACGACAGAACAAAGATTATTCCTATGCCGAAAGCGCGGTGAAATGATGATCGCCGGCCGTTTCTTGACCATCTCCGGGGGCTGAAACCCCGTATCGTAATTGCATAAGACGATGATCCCTGGGTTTGGATGAAACTTCAAAATCATGGCCTCCCCATCTTCTCCAAATACTCAAACTGAAAACCCCGCACATATCCTCAAAGCAAGGCGAACCCCATTACTTGGCAGGGCGTCAACGCACGCAAAATTATAATTACCTGATGGCTGGCGCAACCGCTTAATCTCAAGGGACGCCAAACCCCCAGCGATGCCAAAAAGCGGTACTTTGGCTTCGGCCGGTGCGCCCCTCCCCCCCCCTCACCTCTTCCGGATCAAAAACCGGTAGGTGCCGGCATCCTCGCTCTGATCGAGGAGGGTGTCGCCGGTGGTTTCGCAGAAGTTTTTGAAGTCCTCGACCGAGCTGGGGTCGGTTGACAAGACCTCCAGAAGGTCGCCGGAGGCGAGCGCCTTCATGGCCTTGCGGGCCCGCAGAACCGGTAGCGGGCACTTCAGTCCGCTCGCATCGAGGGTTGTCGTCGCCATGCCTCCGGGCCTCCTTTTCCGCTTGCCGCGCCGCGCGGACAAATTAAACGAGCCGGGCGGCCGAAAAAAGCTCGAAAACGGGTGGCGGAATGCTATCTAAGAAACAACACAACAAGAGATTGGGAGCCTTATGTACTACAATCCTTTATTGTCCTCGGCTTCAAGGGTGGCGCGCCTTCTCAAGGCGATGAGTAACGATCGCCGTTTGCGCATTCTTTGTTACCTCTCCGAGCGGGAACGCTCGGTCGGAGAGCTGTGCGAGCTGATCCAAATCGGCCAGTCGGCCCTCTCGCAGCATCTGGCCAAGCTGCGCGGCGACAACATCGTCAAGACGCGGCGCGAGGCGCAGACGGTCTACTATTCCATCGCCTCGCCGGAGATCTACGACGTTCTGGCCGGGCTCCAGGAGGTGCTGACCGGCGAGGGAGGCCGGACCAAGACGCTCGAGACCCTGCGGGAACGACGCTCGGCGAGCTGACCTCCCCCCCCCGCCCGCCGCGCAGCCGCGCGGAACCCACAAGCCTGCCGACGCGCGGGACCCACGAGCCCGCCGCCGCGCGGACCATAAGTCCGACGCCCCGGCCGCTTGCGGCGGGCGGCGCTTTCGGCGATACAGACAGCCATGACCGGCGGCCTCTCACAGACCCCCACCCAGCAGGCCCCCTGGCCGGCCGAGCGCATGTCGGAGAACCTCGCCCTCCCGGCCGAGGCCTTGGGCAGGGCGATCGCCCGCCTGGCGGGCGACGACGCGCTCAGCCTGCCTTTGCTGAGCGAGCCGCTGCGAATATTCCTGCTGGAAGAGAGCGAGCGCCTCGCCTACCGCCCGGCAAAGCCGATGGTCGGCAAGGACGACAAGGCGGTCTACCAGGATTTCGAGCTTTGCATGTCCTTCGCCGACGACAGCCCCTTCGCAACCTTCGCGCGGGCTCTCGACCGTCTCACCTGGGCCGCGCTGGCCGGCCGGGAGGACCTGGTGGCGTCGGGCTTTACCTATAACGATCTGATCGTACAGCGCTACGAGCCGGGCTGCGCGGGGATCACGCCGCACCGCGACCACATCGCCTATGAGGGGCTGGTGTCGTTGGTCATCCTCTCGGGCGAGGCCGAGTTCCAGGTCTGCGCCGAGCGCGCGGGCACCGGCGGGCGCGAGATCGCCAGCGCCGAGGGTTGCCTGCTGCTGATGCGCGGGGCGGGCTTTGGCGGGCTCAAGACGCGGCCCTTCCACCTGTTGCGCAACGTCCGCTCCCGGCGGGTCAGCTTCGGGCTGCGCTACGATAGCCGCAAGCCGTGAGCCCGCTCGAAGGCCCCGGACCCGCCCCTCGGAAACCGCTCATGACACTCGACGACTTCGATTTCGAGCTGCCGCGCGAGTTGATCGCGCAACACCCCGCCGTGCCGCGCGATAGCGCCCGCCTGCTCCGCATCGGCCAGCGGCTCGAGGACAGGGTGGTGCGCGAGCTGCCCGACCTGCTGCGCCCCGGGGACCTCCTCGTGGTCAACGATACCCGGGTGCTGCCCGCCCGCCTGGCCGGCCGGCGGCTGAGCGACGAAGGCGGCGGGGCCGGTGTGGAGGTGACGCTGCACCGGGACCTGGGCGATGGCCGCTGGACCGCCTTCGCCCGCCCGGGGCGCAAGCTGAAGCCGGGCGCGCGCATCGCCTTCGCCGAGGGGCTGGAGGCCGAGGTCGCGGCCAAGGCCGAGAGCGGCGAGGTGACGCTCGCCTTCGACCGGCAAGACGGACCACTTCTCGCGGCGCTGGAGCGCGTCGGCATCATGCCGCTGCCCCCCTATATTGACCGACCGCGCCAAGGCGAGGCGGCCGACCGCGGCGACTATCAGACCATCTTCGCCGAGCGCTCGGGTGCCGTCGCGGCGCCGACGGCCGGACTGCACTTCACCGACCCGCTGCTGGAGCGCCTGGCGGCACGCGGCATCGAACGGGTGGCCGTGACGCTCCACGTCGGCGGGGGCACCTTCCTCCCGATCCGCACAGAGCGGGTGGAGGACCACCGGATGCATGCGGAATGGGGCCACATCGACGCCGAGGTGGCGGCACGCATCAACGATACCCGTCGCCACGGCGGGCGCATCGTCGCGGTGGGCACGACCAGCCTGCGCCTGATGGAGAGCGCCGCCGCGCCGGACGGCTCGCTGCAAAGCTTCCAGGGCGAGACCGACATCTTCCTGCGCCCCGGCCATCGCTTCACCGCCGCTGACCTGCTACTGACCAATTTTCACCTGCCGCGCTCCACCCTGTTCATCCTGGTCGCCGCCTTCGCCGGCCTGCGGCGCATGCGCGAGGCCTACGCCCATGCCAAGCGGGCCGGCTACCGCTTCTACTCCTATGGCGACGCCTGCCTGCTGACCCGCGAGGACCTGATAGCCCACGAGGACCTGATAGCCCACGAGGACCTGATAGCCCACGAGGACCTGATAGCCCACGAGGACCTGATAGCCCACGAGGACCTGATAGGATGAGTATTTCCTTCGCCGTCACCGCCAACGATGGCCAGGCGCGCCGCGGGCGCATCGAGACCGCCCACGGCCCCGTCGACACGCCGGCCTTCATGCCGGTCGGCACCGCCGGCACGGTCAAGGGCATGCTGCCCGAGCAGGTGACCGCCAGCGGCGCGCAGATCCTCCTCGGCAACACCTATCACCTGATGTTACGACCGGGCGCCGAGCGGGTGGCCAAGCTGGGCGGCCTGCATCGCTTCATGAACTGGCCGGGGCCGATCCTGACCGATTCCGGGGGCTATCAGGTCATGTCCCTGGCCGGCCTGCGCGAACTCGACGAGACGGGCGTGACCTTCAAGTCGCACATCGACGGCGCGCGCTACGAACTCACACCGGAACGCGCGGTGGAGATCCAGGACCTGCTGGACGCCACCCTCACCATGGTGCTTGACGAGTGCACGCACTTTCCCAGCACCCATGACACGGCGCGGCTGTCGATGGAGCGCTCCATGCGCTGGGCGGCGCGCTGCCGGGAGGCCTTTCGCGACCGTCCGGGCTACGGCCTCTTCGGCATCATGCAGGGCGGCGTCTACGAGGACCTGCGCCTGGCCTCGGCCGAGGCGCTGACCGGCATCGGGTTCGACGGCTATGCCCTGGGCGGGCTGGCCGTCGGCGAGGGTCAGGAGGCCATGCTCCAGGTGCTGGAGGCGGCGGTCCCCGCCCTGCCCGAGGAGCGGCCGCGCTATCTGATGGGGGTCGGCAAGCCGGCCGACATCGTGGGCGCCGTGCTGCGCGGCATCGACATGTTCGACTGCGTGCTGCCGACGCGCTCCGGGCGCACGGGCCAAGCCTTCACCCGGCGCGGCGCACTCAACATCCGCAACGCGCGCCACGGCGAAGACCCGCGGCCCCTGGACCCGGACTGCGTCTGTCCGGCCTGCCGCGACTTCTCGCGCGCCTATCTCCACCACTTGGTCAAGGCCGATGAGATGTTGGCGCCCATTGCCTTGACGCTGCACAATCTGCACTACTATCAAGACCTGATGGCCGGCCTGCGCGGCGCCATCGAGGCCGGGCAGGCCGGCGACTTCGCGGCGCAGTTCTTTCGCCTGCAGGCCGAGGGCGAGAACGCGCCGAGCCCGAACTAGGAAGCGACCATGACAGAGACCCACGAAGAGACCCTGACCCAGCTCGGCGGCGCCGCTGAGCTTCCGGCGACGCCGGAAGAGGCGCGCCTGGAGACGGTCGCCAACCAGCACCCCGGCACGCTCTACCTGGTGCGCTTCGCCTGTCCCGAATTTACCTCCCTCTGCCCGGTGACCGGCCAACCGGATTTCGCCCACCTGGTCATCGACTACGCGCCCCGTGAGAAGCTGGTGGAGAGCAAGTCGCTGAAGCTGTTCCTGGGGTCCTTCCGCAACCACGGCGCATTCCACGAGACCTGTACGGTGGCCATCGCCAAGCGCCTGGAAGAGGCCATGGATCCCGAGTGGCTGCGGATCGGTGGGTATTGGTACCCGCGCGGCGGCATACCCATCGACGTCTTCTACCAATCCGGCCCGCCACCACAGGGGCTCTGGTTGCCCGATCAGGGGGTTGCCCCCTACCGCGGGCGCGGCTGACCCCGGTTATGCCGGACGGCGGGTAATGACCTCCGCTTCCCCTAAGGACTCGATCCGCACGAAGGCCCTGGAGATCGGCTTCGATCTGGCCGGGTTCGCGCCGGCGCGCGCCGCCCCGGAAGCGGGGGCCCGCCTCGCCCGCTTTCTCGCCGCGGGCTATCACGGCGACATGGGGTGGATGGCGGAGAAGGCGGAGCGCCGCCGCGATCCGCGGGCTCTGTGGCCAGAGGCGCGATCGGTCGTCGTCGTCGGCTCGAACTATGGGCCGCGGGACGACCCCCTGGCGCTTCTCGGACGGGGTGAGCGCGGGTCCGTCTCGGTCTACGCCCGCAACCGGGACTACCACGACCTGCTGAAGAAGAAGCTGAAAGCGCTGGCACGCTGGATGGCCGCCGAGCTGGGCGCCGAGGTCAAGGTCTTCGTCGACACCGCACCGGTGATGGAAAAACATCTGGGCGAACGCGCCGGGCTCGGCTGGCAAGGCAAGCACACCAACCTCGTCTCCCGCCAATATGGGTCCTGGCTGTTTCTCGGCGAGATCTTCACGACGCTGGAGATCGCTCCCGACACCAAGGAAGACGATCACTGCGGATCCTGCCGGCGTTGCCTCGACGTTTGCCCGACGGCCGCTTTTCCGGAGCCCTACCTGCTCGACGCCCGGCGCTGCATCTCCTACCTCACCATAGAGCACAAGGGGACGATCGCGCGCGATCTGCGCCCGGCCATGGGAAATCGCATTTTCGGCTGCGACGATTGCCTGGCCGTCTGCCCGTGGAACAAGTTCGCCGACCCGACGGGGGAGGCCGGCTACCTGCCCCGCCTGGAGCTGACAGCACCAAAGCTGGCCGACCTGGTGCAGCTCGACGACCAGGCCTTCCGCCAAGTTTTTTCGGGCTCGCCGATCAAGCGCATCGGGCGCGACAGGTTCCAGCGCAACGTGCTGATCGCCATCGGCAACAGCCGCGACCCATGCCTGGCACTCCATGCCGAGGCATTGCTGGGCGACCCCGCCTCTTTGGTCCGCGCCATGGCCGTCTGGGCTTTGTCACGCTTGCTGAGCGCCGAGGACTTCGCGCGCCTGCGCCGCCGGCGCGAACCGGACGAGCAAGCGGCCGAGGTGCTCGAGGAATGGCGCGCGAAAGCGCCTACTCCTCCTCCGGCCCCGGATAGCACATGAAGGTCACGCGGTGCGGTTGGAAGAGTGGGCATTCCGCCAGGTAGGTATCCTGGCCGATGAAGTCCACCGTCCCGCCCTTGCAGATGTCCTGCGCCTCGCCCACGAGTTCGCCGGGCGCATCCGGGGGACTGCCGTAGCAAAATGAAATCGCCTGAACGAGGCGCACCTTTTGCCACAAGGCCTTGCGCGGCTCTTTGCCAACGTTGCGCGGGTCCCCCTCCGCAAGCGCCGCCGTCTCCGCGGGCGATGTGACAGGACCCGGCCCGGTCGTGCAGGCGACCAGCATTCCGAGAGCGATAACGAGTAAAAGGGATCGACCGTAAGGCATGCGACAACCCACATAGTACCGACTGTCCAAAACGTCCAAGTCCTACCACGAACCGGTCGCCGGCCCACAAAATATTCTTATTTCACTTATTTAAAATGTTGTTTTAATTTTTATACGAAATAAAAATGGTAATTATTGACAACTCCCCTATGTTTATGTGAAATTTCATCGTCGGATGAACGCCCGAAGAACGAGTGAGAGGGATCGACCGCGGCAATGGCCGCTTGAATCCGCGAGGGAGGGCACCAAGCCATGGCACATCAACTGGTCACAGCCAATCGCCTGGTCGATGGCGAGGTCGTGTACTTGACCCACAGCGGCGCCTGGAGCGAGCGCCTTCAGGACGCGGCGATCGACGACGACCAAACCCGGCAGGCGCAGCTGCTCGCCCTCGGCGAGGCGGCGGAGCGGACGCTGGCGGTGGTAGAGGCCTATCTGATGCCGGTCGAGCTGCGCGATGGAAAGGTCAGTCCCGTGACCCAGCGCGAGCGGATCCGCGCCCTCGGCCCCACGATACGCGTCGACCTAGGCAAGCAGGCCGCGGCGGGAGCTTAGGGCCATGTACAGGTATGACGAATTCGATCAGGCCTTGGTGGACCAGCGCGTCACCCAGTTCCGCGGCCAGGTGGCGCGCCGCCTGACCGGCGAGGTCGCGGAGAACGAGTTCAAGCCGCTTCGCCTGATGAACGGCCTTTATCTGCAGCTCCATGCCTACATGCTGCGTGTGGCCATACCCTATGGCACGCTCGACGCCCGCCAGATGCGCGCGCTTGCGGCCATCGCGCGCCGCTACGACCGGGGCTATGGCCATTTCACGACGCGCCAGAACCTCCAATACAACTGGATCAAGCTGGAAGAAACGCCGGACCTGCTGGCCGACCTGGCGGAAGTCCAGATGCATGCGATCCAGACCAGCGGCAACTGCATTCGCAACGTCACCGCCGATCACTACGCCGGCGTCGCCGCCGACGAGGTCGAGGACCCCCGCATCTACAGCGAGATCGTCCGCCAGTGGTCGACGCTGCACCCCGAGTTCTCCTTCCTGCCGAGGAAGTTCAAGATCGCCGTCACCGGCGCGGCGCGGGACCGGGCGGCCATCGCCGTGCATGACATCGGCCTTCGGCTGCGGCGCAACCTGAAAGGCGAGATCGGTTTCGAGGTCATGGTCGGCGGTGGGCTGGGGCGCACGCCGGTCATCGGCAAGACCATCCGCGAGTTCCTGCCGCGAGCACACCTGCTGAGTTATCTCGAGGCGATCTTGCGCGTCTACAACCAACTCGGACGGCGCGACAACATCTATAAAGCGCGGCTCAAGATCCTGGTGAACCAGACCGGGGCACCGGCTTTCGCCGAAATGGTGGAACGCGAATGGCAGACCATCAAGGACGGCGCGCTCGCCCTGCCGCGCGAGGAGATCGAGCGCATCAAAGCCTACTTCGCCGGCCCGGCCTATGAGACCATCGCCGAGCCGGTCGCCGCCTTCGACGCCCGGCTGCTGTCGGACGACGCCTTTGCGCTGTGGGTCAAGACCAACGTGGCCAGGCACAAGGTTCCCGGCTATGCCATCGTCAACATCTCGCTGAAGGCGACCAACGAGACGCCGGGCGATGCCAGCGCCGCGCAGATGGACGCCATTGCCGACCTCGCCGAGCGCTATAGCCACGGCGAGATCCGCGTCACGCACGAGCAGAACCTCGTCCTTCCCTATGTCCGCAAGGCCGACGCCGCGGCCCTCTGGGAAGGGCTCAGGGCGCATGGCCTGGCGACCCCCAACATCGGCCTTATTTCCGATATCATCGCCTGTCCGGGGCTCGACTACTGCAATCTGGCCAACGCGCGCTCGATACCGGTTGCCCAGCGGGTCTCCCGGCGCTTTGCCGACCTGCGCCGACAGCACGAGATCGGCGACATCAAGGTCAAGATCTCCGGCTGCATCAATGCCTGTGGCCATCACCATGTCGGCCACATCGGATTGTTGGGCGTCGATAAGAAGGGCGAGGAGTTCTATCAGATCACCCTGGGCGGCAGCGCCGACGAGAATGCGGCCATCGGCAAGATCCTCGGGCCGGCCTTTTCCTATGACGAGGTCGTCGACGCGCTCGAGGAGGTCGTCTCCACCTATCTGACCTTGCGCGAGGCGGACGAAACCTTCAACGCCAGCGTCGCCCGCCTCGGCCTGCAACCATTCAAGGAGAGGCTCTATGGTGCTCATTAGGAGCGATGGCGCGCGCGCCTACGACCCCTGGACGGCGCTCGCCGACGAGGTGCCCGTTCCGCCATCGGGCGACATCGTGGTGACCCTAGAGCGCTGGCAAGCGCAACGGGAGGAACTTGCGGAGCACCCCGGCCGGTTGGGCCTTCGCCTGCGTGCCGAGCAGTTGGCCGAGGCCGTCGGCGGCGACATCGCCTCCTTCTCGCTGATCGCCCTGGAGTTTCCCAAGTTCAGCGACGGTCGCCCGTACAGCACGGCGCGGCTTCTTCGCGAGCGTTACGGCTTCACCGGCGAGTTGCGCGCCGTCGGCCACGTCCTACAGGACCAGTTCTTGTTCATGGAACGCTGCGGGTTCGATGCTTTCCAAGTCGAAGACGAGGAGACGGCGGGCGCCTGGGCCCGCTCTATCGAGGAAATCGGCGTCTTCTATCAACCGGCCGGCGATGCCCGCCATCCGGTCGGCCGCCTGCGCCATGGGGCGGCCCGCAGCTCGCTGGTCGGCTGACGACCGGCCAGCGTTGAGGCCAATCCGCTTCAAGCCCCCGGAGGATGTTCCGGGCGCGTCGGCGCACCCCGATCCCGATGGCCAGCACCCCGATGATCGGTCGGCCAGTGGCCGTAGAAGTGGTGGAAGGCCCTGGAGAAGTAGCTGCGGCTGGTGTAGCCGACCTCCGCCGCCACGCGCTTGATCGGCAGGTCGGTCGTGGCAAGCAGCGTGGCCGCCCGCTCGAGGCGGCGGCGCCTCAGAAACTCGATGGGCGTGAGGCCGAAGCGTCTGGCGAACCGCTCGGTGAAGGTCGCCCGGCTCATACCAGCTAGGGCGGCCAGCCGCTCGACCGTATAGCCCGCCTGCGGCCGCTCGATCATCGCCATGAGTGCGCGGCCCAGGCGCGGCTCGGCCAGCGCGCTCAGCCACGGCTGTGCACAGCTCTCTCCATCGCATTGCTCTCGCAACAGTAGGATCAGGCATTCGCGCAACAGCGCGTCGACCATCGACTTGGCGCCCGGTTTGGCATCCGCCAGCTCGTTGACGAGAGTGCCGATCAGCCGCTCGAAGGCCCGCGTGTTCTCGAAGTCTTGCAGCAAGGGCTCGTTCAGGAAGTCGAACAGGCCGAGCGTGCCCTGGTAGAGCGCCGAAAGACGCGCGCAGACGAGTATGATGCTTGCATTGGGCGCCGCATCGCCGCGCCACTCGAGGCCCGCCGGCGCCGTGCGGCAACAGTCGATAGCCTGGCGGCCGACCCGGCCACGCCCCTTGAAAACCAAGCCATGCTTGGGCGGAGCGACGACCAGTCCATGCCGCCCCAGCGCCCGCCACGACCCGCCGGGCACGCGGAATTCGCCCGTTCCCTGAAGCGCGAAGTGGAGCGTCAACTTGTCCGTGGCCGGCAGGTGCAATTCCTCGCCGTCGGGAACCGTGCAGATTGCAAAGGCGTCGACCGCGAGGGTAAGGCCGTCGAGCAGGTCTTCGAGATTTACCATGAGATGCAGCTTGCGCGCGCCGGCGGGATCGGTAAAGCGCCCGCCGATCAATTTAATATGAGGGGATACCGAAAAAAGGGCACATCACCCCGACCATAAGGCACACATACAAAAGCATTCTCTATCCTTACCTTTCTCAGTTTCGACCGAAGGAAAGAGGCATCCATGTGCAAGCACC
>Ga0255057_10001472_pt1 | contig 13172 bp, 6 predicted proteins | sample Cases_109_6_MG_FD_189022 | JGI IMG/M metagenome (GOLD analysis project Ga0255057, IMG submission 189022) | Seawater microbial communities from Amundsen Gulf, Northwest Territories, Canada - Cases_109_6 | ecosystem: Environmental > Aquatic > Marine > Gulf | place: Canada: Northwest Territories... | reverse complement strand
CTTGATGCCGAGCAGGAGCAGGCGACCTGACTTGAAGCGCTTTCGTTTTAGTCGCCATAGGAGCTTGACGAAGCCGAACGGGAACAACCGCCCGTTGAGGTCGCGGATCGCCTCGTTGAGGTTGGGCAGTGCAAGGGCGACGCCGACGGGCACGCCGTCGACTTCGACGATGGGGAGGATCTGGGTATCGACGAGAAGCTTGACGTCAGCTGCGAGCTGCTCAGCCTCAGCGTCGGTGGCGGCGACGTAACCCCAGTTGTCGCGCCAAGCGTCGTTGTAGAGATCGAGGATGGTGCGCACCTCTTCGGCGAATCGCCCCATCTCTGCATGACGGACGGTGACCCCCGGGCGCGACCGCAGTTCCGCGACTATGCGCGCGGGGGTTCCTTCGAGCGGCTGGCCAGTCCACTGCCACGCGTACACGTCTTTCACGTTCGTGTAGCCAGAGCCTTCCACCAAGTCGAGGTAGTACGAGGGATTGAACGGCATCATGAACACAGGCTCGCTGTCGAACCCGTCAACGAGTAGTCCCACGATACCGTTGATCGAGAAGCTGAGCGGACCCCGGACACGGTCGATGTTCCGCTCGCGTAGCCACGTCTCGGCCGCAGAGAAAAGGGCAGCGGCTATATCTGGATCGTGTTGGGACTCGAAGAAGCCGAAGAAGCCGGTGCGTTCGTTGTGGAAGTTGTTGTGCTCGTGGTCAATCTGGGCTGAGATGCGGCCAACGACGCGGTCATCGCGACGGGCGACGAATAGCTGGACATCGGCGTGCTTGTAGAAGGCGTTTTTCTCGGGAGAGAATGTTTCGTGCTCCGTCCGTAGAAGTGGGGGCACCCAGTTCGGATTACCCTCGTAAATATGCCACGGAAGCTTGATGAAGGCATCGACATCGCTTCTGCCCGCCACGGGTGAAACGACGACGCGACCGCTGGCTACGGGGTCAGGAGATGAGGCCTTGCTTCTTACCGACAGTTGCGAACTTCTCCAGAGCTTGTTCGATCTGGTCCGAAGTATGGGTGGCCATGCAGCTTGTTCGCAAGAGGGCCTCGCGCATTGGCACGGCGGGATAGGTAACCGGATTGACGTACACGCCTTCTTCCAGAAGATGCCTCGAAAACGTCACTGTGGCGTATTCGTCGCCGACATTGATCGGGACGATGGGCGTCTGTGATTGGCCAACGTCGAAGCCGAGGTTACGCAGGCCATCGCGCCACTGAACTGAAAGCTGCTGTAGCCGCTCGACCCGTTCCGGCTCGCGCTCGAGCACGTTGAGGGACGCCAGGGCAGCGGCTGTGGATGCCGGAGGGAGGCTGGCGCTAAACATGATGGAGCGGGCAAAGTGCTTGACCCACTCCAACACCCTGCGTGGGCCAGCGATGAATCCACCGATGGAGGCGAGCGACTTCGAGAAGGTGCCCATGACAAGGTCTACGTCGTCGTCAATACCAAAGTGGCTGCCGGTGCCACGGCCGCCCTCTCCAATGACGCCGATGCCGTGGGCGTCGTCGACAAAGACGCGAGCCTGATAGCGTTTGCAGACTTCGACGATCTCTGGGAGACGAACAATGTCTCCGCCCATGCTGAAGACGCCATCGACGATGACGAGCGCGGCACGGTCTTGTGTTACTTTCTTCAGCACGCGTTCGAGCCGACTTGGATCGTTGTGCTGAAAACGGATCATGTCACCGTCCGCCAATCGACATCCATCATAGATGCTTGCATGATCAGCCTTAGCCACGACGGCGACTGCGCGTTTGTTGACCAGCGATGAGATAGTACCAAGGTTCGCGAGGTAGCCGGTGGTGAAGACGAGTGCCGCTTCCTTGCGGACGAACTTTGCGATGCGTTCTTCTAGCTCTTCGTGAAGATGTGTGCTGCCGTTGAGCAGACGCGAGCCAGTCATCGAGCTTCCGAACTTGGACAAGGCGTCCCGGGCAGCTTCAATCACCTCTGGGTGTCGCGTCAGCCCGAGGTAGTTATTGGAACCGAACATGAGGACGCGAGACCCGTATATCTGGGCCTCGGGGCCGTCGTTGGTGTCGAGTGGCTGGTAGAACGGGTACAGCTGGGCCGAGCGAGCCTCCTCGACTATCGTGAAGTCGTCAACTTTGGAGAAGACATCACGCTCATCGCTGCCGTCGTAGCGATCCCTGATCATGCCCTCGATCGTCATGTCGGAGGGGGGCTCCTGGGTCAGAGGACCCACGGACGGAGCTTCAGATCTAGATTGTTCATCCATTGGCGCGATTACCTACACACTATAGCATCTGGAGGCGTTCGGCGTTGACGGCTCTGAAGCCGGAGGGGGTTGGCCAGCCACCAACGATTTGCGGTAAAGATTACCGTCGCGGCACGCGTCTAGCAAGGTGATCGCGCGCGCGACCATGAAAAAAGCGAAGGCAATTGCCCTCGCTCCTTCCAGGACGAATGTGGGAATGATGACTGGCAGCTAGATCCGCGCGACCTCCACTAAGCCGGCCTAAATAGGGAAGAGAATCTGACGCCATCCTTTATGAAAGGCCTTGGGGCGACCTCACGCCTGACCTCGACCTTTACAGGGGCTCCTACGGCGACGAGTTCTCGCTCTGGTTCAGGGGACTCATCGCCCTCTTCGGCGGATTGTTCTGGATCAGAATCGATGGCGGGACTCCGGCCACCGCCAACTAAGGCGACTACAGGCCTGTGGGAGACTTGCAGTGCTATCTTCTTTGCTTGGAAGGCTCTTATTCTCTCTTTTTCGAATCCCGACTCGAGTAGAGACTCGATGAGCTTCGAGGCCTCCTCCTGGCTACCGAGAGTATTGACTTCACCGTGATTCGCATCTCCGAGGTCTGACACGAGGACTATGACTTCGTTCGACATCTATCGCCACTCCTTTGCGGAACAAGAGCATCGCTGTTCTCTGACATTGGCAAGTGTCGCATGTGGTTCTCGCCAAGTTCTCACCGCGACGTACGACACAGACGAGAATCGGCCTAGCGCTACGACGTGATTGACGACGTAAGGCAGTGAACCTATTCTTGAGCCAGAAAGAGGAGCGTCTCCTCACCCACCGATATGCCCGATGCTGCTACCGCTCTCGAACTGATCGCATCTGCCCGAAAAGGGGATCCGCTTGCGCCCGTAACCGTCATCGTTCCGTCCCACGCATCGGGCCTGCAGATGAGACGGAGGCTTGCGGAGATCGCGTCGTTCGCCGGAGTGCGGTTCGAGACGTTGCCCAGAATCTCAGAGCTACTTGGCGCCGGACTGTTGGCGGCTGACGGCCGCAGTCCGCTGGCGCGGCCGATCGGAGACTACGTCGCTGAGCAGGTGGCGGGTGAATCGCGCGGGAGGTTGAAGGATATTGCCGACTTGCCCGGATACGCCAGAGCGCTCCGCCAGATATTTCGCCGGCTGCGACGAGGGGGCATCACCACCGGAAGCGAAAACATCAAGGCGAGCGGCGCCTTCCAAGAGATTCTTCGTCTTTACAAGCTATTTCGGGAAGAAACGTCATCGTTCTACGACGACGAGGACCTCATGGATGCGGCGACTGCCGCCATACGGGCTGGATCATCGGGAGCGCTGGAAGATCTTGGCGCCTTTTACGTTGCACCGCCGGGACCACTGACCGCCGCTGGCGTTGGTTTCCTCGAAGCACTGAGGAAGGTGGCGCCTTCGTACGAGGACATCGAGGATGCGGTGGGCGAGCCCGACATGAGCTTCATCCTTGCACCGGACCCAGCGAGCGAGGTTCGCGAGATCGTAAGGGATGTTTTGATCGCGTTCGATGCTGGCAGCGGCATGGACGAGGTGGGGGTATTCCACGGCGCGGACGATAGTTATCCGAGCCTTCTTCGTGAGGCGTTTGACACCGCTGATATTCCGATCGCCCCGTTGCCAGGCATTCCGCTAATCGAAACGCGGGCCGGGCGCGCGGCGCTGATGCTTGCGAGGCTCCCCCAGCAGGACTTCGCGAGAACGGCGGTCATGGACTTCCTGAGCGTGGCTAAGCTCAAGGCGACTCTGCCAGTAGCGACCGGCGGGGCTCCGCCGCAAACATCGGAATGGGCCAGACTTTCACGCGAGGCCGGGGTATCGAAGGGCTTGGACCAGTGGACCGCGCGGCTTCAAGTTTTGGCGCGTCGCCGATCAGAGTCCGCGGATAGACACGAGGGCGACGGATATGCGCAGAGAGCCGCTGCCGCCAGGCTGGACGGAGATCAGGCGCAGGCACTGAAAGAGGTAGTCGAGCAGTTGGCTCAGCGACTCAGGCCGTTGAGCGACCCACAGCCAGCGGCCAGTTTGATCAAGGGTTTCAAATCGGCTATCGATGATTATGTCGACCCATCCGCTGACGCCTTTGACGAGATGCACGACGAGATCGACCAGCTGGGCACAGTGGACGCGATAGGCGGCGAGTTTTCCCTGGCGAAGTTTGCGGAGGCTCTCGACGCGAATCTGCGGGTCGCTCATCTAAGACCGACGTCGCTTGGCGCGGGAATCCTTCTGGGCGATCACAAGGGGGCGGCAGGGTTGCAGTTCAAACACGTGGCGCTTTGCGGAGCATTTGAGGGAGCTCTCCCAGCGGGGCCGGGCGCCGACAGTCTCCTTGACGACTCGGTGTGGCGCGATCTCAAGAACCAGTTTCCACAGATCGAGGACGTGAACACCAGGATCGAGCGGGCGGACATGGCAGCGCGGCGGGCGATCGCCAGCGCTGTGAACGGATCGCTCACTTGGTCCTGTCCGCGCTTCGAACCGGGCGGCACGCGCGAGTACTACCCTTCGTATCTCATGGTCGCGGCCGCCCAGAACGAGAGCGACGAAGAGCGGGTGACGGCCTCGATCTTGCGGCAGAGCAGGGCGGGATCGGGGCGGGTTCGCTCGGTTCAGTCGCCTATGACCGGAGCTCTTAGGGGCGCGCAGGTCGACCAAGCCGAAGGGGCACTGCGGGACGCCGTCCGGATGCGACAAAGTGGCGATAGTTTAGGAGACGAACACCCTCGATTGCGTCCTGTTGAGATGCTCAGGCAGCGCCGCAGCACGGCGTTCACCGAATGGGACGGCAACGTTTCCGCGCTGAAGGATGATTCCTGGCTTGAGCTACAACAATCGGTGTCGCCGACGTCGCTCGAAAACTACGCCGTGTGCGGCTACAGATACTTCTGCCGGTCAGTCCTTCACCTGAACGTTGTGGAAGAGCCGGAAGAGCGGGAGATGATGGACCCCGCCGCGCGAGGCAGCCTGGTTCACGACGTCCTGGACCGGTTCTTCCGCGCGCAGAAGGAGAGAGACCGTCCCACTGTGAACGAAGCGTGGACCGAGAACGACCTCCGAACGCTCATGCGGGTGCTCGATGATGTCCTTCAGGAAGCAGAGGAGCGTGGCCTGACCGGACTTGATATCTATGCGGAGCACGAAGCAAGAACGATCAGGGCGGACCTGGCGATGTTTCTACAGGCGGATACGGCCTTCCGTCGACGGACGGGCGCGGTGCCAAGCGCGTTCGAAGCGCCGATCCCGGAGACGGATGTGGCGGGGATAAAACTGCGGGGTTATGTCGACAGGATCGATACGACCGAGGACGGGCGTGAGGCGTGGGTCATCGATTACAAGACCGGCAGCTCCTTCAGTTTCGACAAGATTACGGCCGAGGACCCGCTTGTGGGCGGAACGAAGCTGCAACTCCCGACGTACTTGGCGGCTGTAGCCGGAGCCGAGCAGGCCCAAGCGATCTACTGGTTCATCACTCGCAAAGGAGCCTTCAAGGAGATCCCGTATGAGCCGACGCCGGCGAAGGAGAAACGGTTCAGGCAAACGCTAGAGGCGATCCTGGACGGCATCCGATCCGGTGTGTTCCCGGCAGTGCCGAGCGAGGAAAATGAGTTCCGAGGTAACTTCGAGAACTGTCTGTACTGCGACTTCGATCGCATCTGCTCGCGCCGACGCGACTACGAGCTAGCCGCGAAGTCCGATGACCCGAGCATCACGCCGTGGGCTGACGTGGCCGACGTCGCCTCAGCGGATCTGACCGAATGACACTGCACAGCATCGAACCGCACCTTCGTGATAAGGAAGCGCGCGCAACGATCCGTGAGGCTCTCGACGAGACGTTGTTCGTCCAGGCCGGGGCAGGAACGGGGAAGACGAGCGCGCTGGTCGATCGTGTCGTGTCAATGGTGTTGAGCGGCCGGTCGATCGAGCGGATCGTGGCGATAACGTTTACAGAACGAGCGGCAGCAGAGTTACGTGAGCGAGTCAGAACCGGGCTTGAGTCCCAACTCTCGGACACGCCCGAGAAGGGGGCGGTGATTCAGACAGCGATTTCCTCGTTGGACCGCGCGCAGATTTCCACGATCCATTCGTTCTGCCAGGCGCTTCTCCATCGCCACGCCGCGGAGGCTCGCATCGATCCTTCGTTCGAGGTGCAGGACGAAGTGTTGTCGGAGAGGCGCTTCCAAGAGCGCTGGCGGATTTTCCTTGAGGCCGAGGCGGGCGATTCGAGCTCGTCGAAGGCGATTAATCGCGCGCTGGCGCTGGGGCTGATGACCCGGGACATCGAGGCGCTGGCTTCTGAGTTGAGCTCACGGCAAGAGCTGGCGCTCCGGCTCGATCGTGATCTGCCGAAGCCGGCGGAGCCGGCGTGGCCGAACGTGTCCGGGATGAAGCGAGAACTGGAAGATCTTCATCTCGATCGGGCGGAGACCGATGACGGCCTACGACTGAAGGCAGAAGCGCTCGTGGCTCTCGTTGAAAGCATCGATCGTCAGCGCGACGACAAGGAGGCAGCGCTTGCCGCTGGGGCCGCGATTCTGGAGACGAGATGGAACGTCAGTTCGGCGCGCGCTTGGGGTGGAAAAGAGATTAAAGACGCCGTCATCGCGGGTTGCAACGCCGTCTGCAAATCACTCAAGGAGACGCTTATGGCGTCGAGAGCCGCTGCCCTCGCCGACGTGATGCCGTTGATAGTCCGTTTCGTAGGGGAGGATGCACGCGAGCGCGGGCGGCGGGGGACACTCACATTTGACGACCTGATCGTGCGCGTCCGTGACCTTCTGCGTGACGACGGTCAGGCGGTTCGGGACCTCCGCAGCCGTTACGACGCCATGTTGATCGACGAGTTTCAGGATACCGACCCGCTACAGGTGGAGATTGCGCTGTCGTTCGCAACGAATCCGGATTCTGGCACGATCGAGCCTGGCAGGCTGTTCGTGGTGGGAGACGCGAAGCAATCGATCTATCGCTTCAGGCGGGCAGACATGGCGGTCTATTCACAGGCGCGCCAGCAGTTCGAGAACGGGGCTAGCAAGTTCCCACAGCTTGCGCTCAACCGACGGTCGCGACCGGCGCTGCTCGAGTGGCTGAATCCAGTCTTCGAAGAGCTGATCGGCGATGGGGAGGATCCGGAAATACAGCCGGCATACGGTGCCATTGAGGCCTTCAGGACGCAAGAGCTATCTGGCCCCGGAATCGCGTGGCTGGGGGGTGAATCGCCCGGGAACGCTCGCGAGGTACGTGAATTGGAGGCGCAAGCGCTGACGGCGCAGTGCGTGGCGGTCCGAGAACAGGGCTGGGAAATCGTCGATCGAGATGGGTCTGTGAGGGGCGCGCGACTCTCCGATATTGCGGTGCTGATTCCTACTCGCGGCATACTTCCCGCGTTGGAGCGAACGCTATCGTCGGCAGGGGTGCCCTATCGGGTCGAGGGTGGCAGCCTGGTGCACCGAACACAGGAGGTGCGCGATCTGACGAACTGCCTTACCGCGATAGATGATCCGGCCGACGAAGTCGCGATTGTGGCAGCGCTGCGAAGCCCCGCCTTCGCCTGCTCTGACCTCGACCTCGCGCGATTCCGCGCGGACGGTGGCAAGTTCAACTATCTGAGAGGCAGACTCGACGATCGCGACGGACCCGTCGCAGAGGGGCTGCGGAAACTCGCCGAGTTTCACGCCGAGCGCCATGAAGGTTCCCTTGCGTCAGTCGTCGAGAGGTTCGCTTCGGACCGTGGCTTCGTCGAAATCGGGATTCTGGATTCCGGCGACCGAAACAGCTTCCGACGGGTCCGCTTCATGATCGATCAGGCACGGAAGTTCGAAGCTGCGGGTCCGATGAGCCTGCGCGCATTCATCCGCTGGCTGGAAAACCGGTCAGAGGGGAGGATCCTGGACAACGAGGCAGCGGCTCTTGACGATGATGAGGAGGATGCGGTCAGGATCACGACGATCCACGGCGCCAAAGGCCTAGAGTTCCCGATCGTTTTTCTTGCGGGTCTCTCGTGGTACCCCAGGGGGCAGGCGAGCATCTACGCTGTCGACCGAGCGAACGGTGAGGCCGCGGTCTGTATCGGCGCGAACTCACGCGGATCACGTTTCGAGCTTGGCCCCGTGCAGCGGCTCAACGAGCAGGAGGCTAAGCACCAGAGTGCTGAGTACGCCCGACTTCTGTACGTCGCGGCAACGCGGGCACGGGACCACCTCATAGTTTCGCTATTCCACAGCAAACGGGCGCAGAAGAACTGCGGCGCGAGGCGATTGATCGATGCGGGAGCAAAGGAGCGGGCGCAGGAAGCCACTCCGACCGCCCCGCGGGTCGCCATCGACGTGAGTTCGCTAGCGGAACTCAAGGTAGACGTTCCCGCATCTCCGGACGACTTCAAGGCTGAGAGAGAGGCCTTGGTCAGACGATCGCGCCGCCGAACGTACACAAGCGCGACGGCACTGATCGAAAAATCGCGCGAAGAGGACTCCGAGCCGTGGGCACGAGGGCGCGGCGGTACCCGATTAGGACGCGCCGTTCACGCCGCAATTCAGAGCGTTCCGTGGGATGCAGAAGAAAAAACGATCGAGGCGTTCGCCAGGGCGCTAGCTGTGGCGGAGGCGGTGCCCGACCGCGAGGCCGAAGTCGGAAAGTTGGTTGGGCGAGCGTTGCACTCTCCGGCGTCAGAGAGAGCGAGGAAGGCAAAGCGAGCGTTACGGGAGGTGCCGTTCGGCGTAGATTTCGACGGGACGACTGTCGAAGGGTTCGTTGATCTGCTCATCGAAGGCCCGGACGGGATCGAGATCGTCGACTGGAAGACAGACCAGGTGAGCGAGGCCGAGATCGACGGGAGACTAGAACAGTACAGACTGCAGGCGGGGCTCTATGTGTTGGGGATTGAGGCTGCGACGAAGCTGACGGTCTCAAGCGTAAACTATGTATTTGTCAGCCTTGATGTCGAACGCTCGCCGGGCGAGCCGGCGGAGTTGTCACGGCTGGCGAAGGAGCGTCTGGAGGCGGGGCTATGACCGAGATAAAGCTGGCAACGCTCAATCTGTTTAATCGAATGGGTGAGTGGGAACGGCGAGCGCCGCTGGTCATCGACCAGCTAGAAGCGCTGGCTCCTGACGCCATCGCGTTTCAGGAGGTGGACCTCGACCTCGATCAAGGGATGTGGATCAGCCGCCAGATCAACAAACGGTTGCAGGACGAGCCGCATTATCGTATCAAGCACGTCGCTAGCCCCGGCAAGTACGCGAGCGTCCACGGCCTCGGGACGCTGTCACGGCTCGCGCCGGTCGAGCACGAGATCCTGGATCTGATGACTTATGACCGAACGGCCCAACGAATCGTGTTCCAGACGGATGCGGGGAGATTTGCGTTCGTTAATACGCATCTCCACCACCCGCCGGAGGCGAAGCAGGAACGCGTTGAGCAACTCGAGTACTTGTTGGCCTGGCTCGATCGCGATGACCGCAAGCTGCCGACGGTAATTGCGGGCGACTTTAACTCGTACGTGGACGAACCTGCGGTGGCGCTGATGAAGAGCCGGTTCCGCTCCGCCTTCGAGACGGTACACGACCGGGAGCCCGAGAAGACGTGGTCGACGCCGGTGAACACTCATGATGACTCGCCGCACGGGACGCTGGACTACATTTACGTTTCGGAAGAGTTCCGTATACTGGACGCGGGATTGGCGTTCGATGAGGCTGCGGCGGACGATCGCGACCTCTTCCCGTCGGATCACCTGGGCGTTTACGCGCGTCTCGAGCTCTAGGCAGATGGCGGCAGGCGGTGAGGTTCGCGTGGAAGAAGCCACGAGGCGGATAGAGCTGGCGAACGGCGGATCGATCGCTGCGATCAGAGCCAAGCCTCCTACGGGAGCCGACGCCGGCTGGACGCTTATCTATGCTCCGGGCGCCGGATCCAACGTACACGATCCCTTTGGCAAATTCGCGAGCCGTGCACTAGCAAGGGCAGGAGTCGTCTGCTGGAGATTCCAGTTCCCGTTCCAAGAGGCCGGCAAACGTGGTCCCGATAGACCAAACGTCCTGGAGGCGACGTGGCTCGACGTCGCGAAGCATGTAGCTTCGGAGACTGCCGGGCGGTTGGTAGTCGGAGGCCGCTCGATGGGCGGCCGTATCGCGTCGCAGGTAGTGGCTTCGGGATTCAAGGTCGACGCGCTTGCGCTCTTCGCGTACCCGCTTCACCCGCCGGGTAAGCCGGAGAAGAGACGGGACGATCACCTCGCCCGGATTCCGGCGCCAGCTCTGTTTTGTTCGGGCAGTCGTGACGCCTTTGCGTCACGCGAGGAGCTGGAGGCTACTACGAGCGCGCTGCCAGCGTCTACTATCCATATCCTCGATCACGCTGACCATGGCTTCAACGTACCGAAATCCAGCGGCAGGACACGAGAGGACGTGTGGGAGGAAGCGAGCACGTCTCTCCTTGATTGGTCGACGTCGATCTAGCGTCGATCGAGCGAACAGTTCGGCGACTGCGCCAGAATCGTTGCTTCGAAGGCTTAACATTGGGCAGCCGATCTCCCTCGCGGGGCTCTAGCCCATATATGTAACGAGCAGACGCTAATGCATCTCTATCCCTATGAGGTGGTGTATTAGTGAAGCTGTCTTTTTCAACCACGTCAGTTAACGGCTCCGCGAGAGCGTGGGCCATGTTTATCGTTGCTCTACTCGTGCTTGTTCTCGCGGCATCGGCGACGGTGGGCGTTCTGCGTACTCGTGACAGTAAGTCGCAGCTTAATTCGCTTGAAGCACAATCCCGATCAGCGAGCGCGATCGAGAGGGCCAGAGCAGACTTTCTCGACGCGTCCGGTTCACTCGCGGGGCTCGTATTTAGCGGGGAGCCGGCGCACCTCTTCGGTTATCAGTCGTCGATCCAACTTGCTGAGGACGAGCTCCTTGAGGCAAGAGAAATCATTGTGTCACAAGGCCGCCTTGATGATGCCGCGGGTATCGACAGAGCGCTTCGTGGCATCGAGGCGTTCGATGAAGCCGCCTCAAGCGGCGCGACGGCGTTCATAACGGGAGATCCGGCAGCCGTCCAACTTTCGCAGCAGGAGCTGGCGCCGCTTGGCGAGGAGATCGTGGCAGAGCTGATTAGCGCCGCGACAACTGAGCGCCAGGCTGTTGCCGCTGAGAGGTCTGAGCTAGACGGCGCATTGAGCTCGACGCTGGTCGTCACGATCGCTTTCGGCATTCTTGGTGTTTCGTTCGGCGGCGTGTCACTGGGCTTGCTGGTGTGGGTACTGGTCCGTCCGCTCACGTCGCTGCGAGAAAGCGCCCGAGCGATCGCCGCGGGCGATCTCGAACGGCGGGTTGAGGTGTCCGGTCCAAAAGAGGTCCGTTCACTTGCGAACGATTTCAACCAGATGACCGAAGCGTTGGTCGCTCGAAACCGAGATCTGGAACACGCCCGTGAAGAGTTGCAATCGTTGAACACGTCGCTCGAGTCGCGAGTCGCCGAACGCACCGAGACGCTCTCCCTGGTGAATGCGGAGCTGCGTGCGGAGGGGGCGGAGCGAAAAAGCGCACAGGAAGCGCTGAGACAGACGGCCGAGACGCTAGAGACGCTGATCGCTGCCTCACCGGTCGCGATCATGGCGTGCGACCTCGATCTGAAGGTTTCGTTGTGGAATGACGCGGCAGAAGAGATGTTCGGCTGGGAACGAGAAGAGGTGCTTGGCAAACCGTATCCAATCGTGCCCGATTCCCGAATGGATGAGTTCGAAGAGTTAAGGGAGAGAGTCTCCAGTGGCGTCGCGTTCACGGGGGTAGAAACTCAGCGCCAGACGAAGTCGGGACGGCCAGTCGACGTGGCGGTGTCGACAGCGCCACTGCGAGGCGCTGATGGCACGGTTGAAGGCATCGTTGCGGTGTTGGTCGACATCACGGAGCGAAAAGAGGCGGAGAAGACGATCAGGCATCTTGCGTATCACGATGGTCTTTCGGGACTGCCTAACCGAACACTATTCGTAGACCGGCTGAAGCAAGCGGTTGCGGCGTCACGGCGCTCCGGAGAACTCGTTGCCGTGATGTTCCTGGACCTAGATCACTTCAAGGACGTTAACGATACCGTTGGCCACGCAGAGGGGGACCGGCTTCTGCGCAAGGTTGCGCGCCGGCTCGAATCCTTCCTGCGCGAGGGAGACACATTGGCGCGGTTCGGCGGGGACGAGTTCGTGCTGCTTCTACCGAACATTAAGGATGCGGAGGACGCGAGTCAGGCGGCGCAACGGATCCTCAAGGCGTTACGGAAGCCTTGGAAGGTCGTGGACCGTGAATTTCATCTTGCGGCGAGCATCGGGATCACGATCGCGCCGATAGACGGAGGGGATGCGGACACGCTGCTCCGGAACGCGGACACAGCGATGTACAGAGCGAAGGAACACGGTCGAGACTCGTTCGAGCTATACACGCCGGAGATGAACGAAGAGATCAGCCGACGGCTCGAACTCGAGAGCGATCTGCGCCGAGCGGTGGAGGAATCCGAGTTCGTGCTGCACTACCAACCGCAGGTGGAGCTGGCGACAGGCAACGTTGTCGGGGTCGAGGCTCTGGTGCGATGGATGCACCCCGAGCGTGGCTTAATCTTGCCTGATGCGTTCATTCCGATCGCGGAGGCCTCAGGGCTGATTCTACCGCTTGGCGACTGGGTGTTGAATCGGGCCTGCACAGACGGCGTGGCCTGGGACAAGGCCGGCTTGCCTCCCATCCGTATCGCGGTGAATCTGTCGGCAAGGCAGTTTGAGCACCGAGCCCTGACCGAGACGGTAACGTCAATCTTGGACGAGACAGGGTTCCCACCGGAGCGCCTGCAGCTAGAGGTTACCGAAGGTGTGGCGATGGCCGACATCAGCTTTACGATCGATACCCTGCAGACGTTACGCGAGATGGGCGTTCAGGTTG
>Ga0255057_10001471_pt1 | contig 13174 bp, 13 predicted proteins | sample Cases_109_6_MG_FD_189022 | JGI IMG/M metagenome (GOLD analysis project Ga0255057, IMG submission 189022) | Seawater microbial communities from Amundsen Gulf, Northwest Territories, Canada - Cases_109_6 | ecosystem: Environmental > Aquatic > Marine > Gulf | place: Canada: Northwest Territories... | reverse complement strand
GATCTCGCCGCGGTATGGGGCGTAGGCGTGAAACAGGCGGTTCATCACGGCCGTTCCACGGGTATCGGTCAAGAGTTCGCTCTGGTAGCCCAAGAGCCCGCGCGTGGGCACGTGGAACACGAGGCGCTGCCGGCCGCCGCCCGACGGACGCATTTCGAGCAGTTCGCCTTTGCGTTCCGAAAGCTTCTGCACGACCACGCCGGAGAATTCCTCATCGACGTCGATGATGGTCTCCTCGATCGGCTCCATGCGCGCGCCCGTCGTTTCGTCGGTCTTGAACAAGACGCGGGGGCGCGAGACGGTCAGCTCAAACCCTTCGCGCCGCATGTTTTCGATCAGGATGGCAAGCTGTAATTCGCCCCGCCCTGCCACCGTGAAGCTGTCCTTGTCGTCGTTCTCGCTGATGCGGATGGCGATGTTGCGCTCTGCTTCCTTCAGCAGGCGATCGCGGATGACGCGGCTCTGCACCTTGTCGCCCTCTTGGCCGGCGAGTGGTCCGTCGTTGATGCGAAACGTCATGGAGAGGGTCGGCGGGTCGACCGGCTGTGCGGTTAGCGGTGTTTCGACCGAGGGATCGCACAACGTATCGGCGACGGTTGCCTCGTTCATGCCGGCGATCGCCACGATGTCACCCGCCTCGGCCACCTCGACTGGGGTGCGGTTGAGCCCACGAAACGCGAGCACCTTCTGCACGCGAAACGTCTCGATCTGGCTTCCGTTGCTATGTAGCGCTTTGACTTGCTGGTTGGGGCGGACGGTGCCTGAGGTGATGCGGCCGGTGAGGATGCGTCCTAGATAAGGGTCGGCCTCAAGGGTGGTCGCCAGCACGCGCAGCGGTCCTGTCTCGACCTTGGGCGGCGGTACGTGCGCGAGGATCAGATCGAACAAGGGCGCGAGGTTCTCTTTCGGCCCTTCCGGCGCGGTGGCCATCCAGCCATCGCGGCCCGCGCCGTAGAGCACGGGGAAATCAAGCTGCTCTTCGGTCGCGTCTAGGTTGGCGAAGAGATCGAAGATCTCATTCAGCACGTCGAGATGGCGTTCATCGGAGCGGTCGATCTTGTTGATGGCGACGATCGGACGAATGCCGCGTTTTAGGGCCTTGGAGACCACAAATTTCGTTTGCGGCAGCGGCCCTTCAGAGGCGTCTACCAGGACGATGGCGCCGTCGACCATATTGAGAATGCGCTCCACTTCCCCGCCGAAGTCGGCATGACCCGGCGTGTCGACGATGTTGATGCGTGTGTCCTTCCAGACGACGGAGGTGCACTTGGCGAGGATCGTAATCCCGCGCTCGCGCTCCAGATCGTTGGAATCCATGGCGCGCTCGACGACCCGCTCGTTCTCGCGGAACGCGCCGGACTGCTTCAGGAGCTCGTCGACGAGCGTGGTCTTGCCGTGGTCGACGTGGGCGATAATGGCAATGTTTCTGAGTTTCATTAGGAGCTTTGTGCGCTGCAATAAGATTGCGCGGACCTAGCACATCGCGCCTCGCCCCGCTAGCCGGGGGGCCAGGCCTTCAGACGTGCCGGTGCATGGCCGAGTCGTCCCGGGTGTCGCGCATGAAGACGTAGACCACCAGAGACATGAAGATGCAGCCCGTTACATACCAGTAGAACGCCGTCTCGTGGCCGATATCCTTCAGGTAAAGAGCCACATACTCGGCCGTGCCCCCGAACAGCGCCACGGTGACGGCATAGGGAAACCCGACGCCCATGGCGCGAATGCTGGTCGGGAAGAGTTCGGCCTTTACGACCGCGTTGATGGCGGTATAGCCGCTGACGATGACAAGTGCGCCCATGATGAGGAAGAAGGCGGTCCAGGGGTTGGTGGTGTGCTGCAGGGTTGTAAGGATCGGCACGGTCAGCAAAGTGCCGAGGACGCCGAACGTCAAAAGCACCGGACGCCGGCCGATAACGTCCGAAATAGCCCCGACAACGGGCTGCAAACACATGAAGACGAACAGAGTTCCGGCCGCGATGACGGTTGACGTGTCCTTAGAGAGCCCCGCGGAGTTGACCAGAAACTTCTGCATGTAAATTGTGTACGTATAGAATGCGACGGTGCCGCCGAGCGTCAGGCCCACGACGATCGCAACCTCGCGCGGATGTTCAAGCAACCCTCGAAACGGGCTTGAGCGTGTTTCGATGGTCGCTCTGGCTTCCACAAATGCGTCCGACTCTTCCATGTCGCGACGCATGAAGTAGACGACGATGGCAAGCCCAGCGCCGATTGCAAACGGAATGCGCCAGCCCCATGCTTCGAGTTGCTCGGGCGTCAACAGCAGCTTTTGCAAAACCAGCAGAACAAGCATGGCGAGCAGCTGACCGCCGATTAGCGTTACGTACTGGAAGCTCGAGTAGAAGCCGCGATGTTCCGGGTGGGCCATCTCGGACAAGTAGGTGGCGCTCGTGCCATATTCGCCGCCGAGGCTAAGGCCCTGAATGAGGCGCGCAAAAAGTAGGATCAAAGGCGCGGCCACGCCAACGGTCTCGTAGGTGGGCGTTATGGCAATCACCAGCGAGCCAAAGCACATCAAGAGCACCGAGGCGGCCAGCGCAATGCGGCGGCCATGTATGTCGGCGACGTGACCAAATAGCCATCCGCCGATTGGCCGCATCAAGAAACCGACGGCAAAGATCGCCGCGGCATGGAGGAGCTGCGCGGTCTGGCTCTGTGAGGGAAAAAAGGAGCTGGCGAAGTAAAGCGCGAAGGCGGAGTAGGTGTAGAAGTCGAACCATTCCACCAGGTTGCCCGACGAACCAATGAAGATCGCCTTGAGACGCCGCGCGGTATCGCTCAAGTCGGCAGGCGGTACGACGCTAGCGGGTTTCTCAGCGGTCCGTATTTTCATGCGGCGCTCTTTCCCGTTTACGGGCATTCGATTGGCTGGACTAGAGCCTGATCGTTTCACTTGGAACGACTCAAGCGTTTCCAAGTGAAACGTGAATCAGTCTCTACACTATTGATTTAGAGCAAGATTCACTTATCTGTTGGAGACCTCCGGTGCGAAGGCCAAGCAATTCCATCAAGAACGATCTTGCTCTAGGTACGCTTCAGCAGCGACTTGATGCCCTCCAGACGCGACTTGGTTTCGGAACTGATCGCGTCCTTCATGGCAGTCATCTGTTTGTCGATGACAGGCCCGAGATCGAGTGAAAGCGCCTCACGCGCTGATGAGCTCATAGACGATAGAGTGTCGCGTATCTCGTCCAGCCCCAAGTCCGGATCAAGGTGCTGATTGAGCCGCTGGAGAAGCTCGCGCGCAAAGTTTGGCACGTTGAGGCTCGACATAGCCGCCATTGCGCGCCGGCGCACAGCGCCGTCTGGATGGGTCAATGCCGTGGCTAACAGATGATTCTTCAACGTTGTCGGCATGCGTACGAGCCGCTTTTGCATCGCTTCCGGGCTCGCTGTTCCCTCTTCGATAGCATGCGCCATGGCGATCTCTTGGCTCCACTGCTGGAAGCGCAAGAGGAACGCGCGCACCACAATGATGCTGATCGTTGCCACGATGAAGAGCCTGACGGCGTTGCCCGTCCATCCGCTGTAGACAATGTCGGCTGACATGTTGTCGGAGAGATCTGTGAGGTTGGCCCAGGCATTGACGAGCGAACCAACGATCGGCACCTCGTTTATGACGCAGGCAAGGTACTCTGCGTATTCGTTCATCAGATCTGGACGTTGCTTCAAGATGCTCGCCAGTTCAGCTTTCTCAACCGTCTGAATGAGAGCAGCGAGGCCAAGGATGTAGAAGAAGACGGAGGAGGCAAGAATCGGCATGTTGTTGACGGCATCGAACGCTGAGAACGTCATGTGCTCTGGCGCGAGCGAGCCTTCCATCACGCGCTTTTCCTCATACATAATGCGCAGGCTGCTCAGCATGATCAGGATGTGCACGACAAGAAACGCAATGAGTGTCCAGAACAGTGGACGCGAAGTGAGGTCCATAATGGTGAGGTACAGGACGACAGCGTTGGCGCACAGCCACAGCCCCACTTTCCACAAGCTCACCGCCCCGGTCTGCGGATCGGGCCAAAAGATGAGGTTCAGGAGGCCGATAAGTGGCCAACAAACCGCCGTCCACGCGCGATCGAAGACCCCATAAATCGCTGTTGCTATTTTTCCTAAGACGCCCGACATGGTCCACCCCCACCTGCCTCTTCAAGGCTCCGCCTCTAGGCTAGCGTGCCAAGCTGGAGCGGCGCAACGATTTGCGCCCACACCAATGTTCCCGCGTGGCGACACAATTCTGTCAGCGGCGGTTTTGCCACACGCATTGACCGGTGCGCCTGCAGGCCTATATGAGCACCCCATTCCAAAATGCGCAGCGAACGGCGATGCCGCGGAGGAAATGAACGATGACAGAGCCTAAGCACGCCAAGGTCCTCATCCTCGGGTCCGGACCGGCCGGTTATACGGCCGCCGTCTATGCCGCGCGTGCCATGCTCAAGCCCGTATTGATCGAGGGCTCGCAGCCCGGCGGCCAGATGACAATCACGACGGACGTGGAGAACTATCCGGGCTTTGCCGATGTGATCCAGGGGCCCTGGCTCATGGAGCAGATGAAGGCCCAGGCCGAGAACGTCGGAACCGAGATGATCATGGATCACATCTCCAAGGTGGATCTGAAGAAGCGGCCTTTCCGTCTCGAGGGCGAATCCGGCGACGTTTACACGTGCGACTCACTCATCATTTCCACCGGCGCACAGGCGCGCTGGCTCGGCATTCCCTCCGAAGAGAAGTTCAAGGGTTATGGCGTGTCGGCGTGCGCCACCTGCGACGGCTTCTTCTACAAGGAGAAGGACGTGGTCTTGGTTGGCGGGGGCAATACCGCCGTCGAGGAGGCGATCTTCCTCACCAATTTTGCTAAGCGCGTCACGTTGGTGCACAGGCGCGACAGCCTCCGTGCGGAAAAGATCCTGCAAGACCGTCTCTTCAAGAATCCGAAGATCGAGGTGATATGGGATCATTCCGTCGATGAGATTGTCGGCATCGAGGAACCAAAGTCCGTCACGGGCATCAAATTGAAGAACGTCAAGACCGGCGAGGTGACGGAGCAAGCGGCCGACGGTGTCTTTATAGCGATCGGGCACGTGCCGGCGACGGAGCTGTTTCGCGGCCAGCTTGATATGACCTCGACCGGTTATATCGTGACAACGCCCGACTCCACGGCGACGTCAATTCCTGGCGTATTCGCAGCCGGCGATGTGACAGATGAAGTCTACCGGCAAGCTGTTACTGCGGCAGCAATGGGCTGCATGGCTGCGCTGGAAGCTGAGCGCTATTTTGCAACGCTGGAGATCGAGGCAGAAGCTGCCGAGTGAGCCGCGATCGCGTCATTGAAGCCGGTAGGCCAGCAGCTTGTCCTTTCTGAGCATCGGGATCAACACGGTGCGACTCGCCGGAACGTAGCCAATGTCCGCGGTGCTCTGACCGGCCACCGATGCGTATAAAGAGTGCGACAGGCCGCAGTTCAAGGATGCACACGCACTGTTCATGCATCTTTGCGTGGGCTACGTTGCGGCGCAGTAAGCCGAAGCCGACAGTGCCGTCGGGGTTGCCCGGCGAGGTCGATCAATGGATTGGGACAAGCTCAGAATTTTCCATGCCGCCGCGGAAGCCGGTAGCTTCACACATGCCGGCGATAGCCTGCACATGAGCCAGTCGGCGGTCAGCCGGCAGGTTTCTGCGCTCGAGCGAGAGCTTAAAGTCGCGCTGTTTCATCGCCATGCACGCGGGCTCGTGCTGACCGAGCAGGGCGAGCTGCTGCACCGGACCACATCGGATGTCATCAACAAACTGCATACAGCGGAGACTTTGCTGTCGGATTCGACATCGCAGCCCACGGGCGAATTGCGCATCACAGCGCCCATTGGATTCGGTACGGTTTGGTTGACGCCGCGCTTGCGCGAATTTCATGAGATCTACCCCGAGATCCGGATCGAACTTCTCCTGAATGATGAGCAGGTCGACATCGGCATGCGCGCAGCCGATGTTGCTATCTGGACGCAGGAGCCGGGGCAGACCGATCTCATCCGCCGCGCGCTCTTCAGCGCCAAGGTGCGCGCTTTCGCCTCAACCCAGTACGTGCGCCGCTTTGGTGCGCCGAATACGCTTGAGGAGTTGGACCATCACCGCATCGTTTCCTACAGCGGTCAGCCGGCCCAGCATCTGTCTGCCATCACCTGGATCGAGACGGTGGGACGCGACGGCCGTGGACCGAGAGAGCCAGCCTTTCGCGCCAATAGCGTGATTGCGCTGCGCTCCGCGATCCGGGCTGGCATCGGCATTGGCATGATCCCCGACTACATGACCGCCGACGAAGCAGATCTTGTGCCCGTGCTCACAGAAATCGATCCGCCCGTCTTGCCGATCCTCTTCGTCTATCCAGAAGAGCTGAAGGCGTCGAAAAAGGTGCAAGTGCTACGGGACTTCCTCGTGGCTAAGGCCCGGCAATGGAAATACTGATGCATGGGGTCAGGCCGCCGGGGGTGCAGAATTTGCGGCCCGGCGAGCGAGTCGCTATCTAAACGGTTCCGGTTTCTTGAGCATCGGCGGCTAGGAACACAGTCATGCGCCCTGCGGTGGCGGGACGTGAGATACGCATGGGTACGATGGCGGCAAGAGCTGCCCGACTTTTAGGATGATATGGAGTAATGGCCAAGACGCTCTACGACAAGATTTTCGACGAGCATGTTGTTCACACCCAGCCGGACGGGACGTGCTTGCTCTACATCGATCGCCACCTCATCCATGAGGTGACGAGCCCGCAGGCGTTCGAGGGCCTGCGCTTGTCGGGCCGCAAGGTACGCGCACCGAACAAAACGCTCGCTGTCGTCGACCACAACGTTCCCACGACAGATCGCAGCCAGGGCATTGATGACAAAGAGAGCAGGATCCAGGTCGATACTCTGGCCAAGAACGCAAAGGAATTCGGCGTCGAGTACTTCGATGAACTCGATGTTCGCCAGGGCATCGTCCACGTTATCGGTCCGGAGCAGGGGTTCACACTGCCAGGTATGACGATCGTTTGCGGTGACAGCCACACCTCGACTCATGGTGCCTTCGGTGCGCTCGCCCACGGCATTGGTACGTCCGAGGTAGAGCACGTGCTTGCTACCCAGACGCTGATTCAAAAGAAGGCCAAGAACATGCGTGTGACGGTTGACGGGCAGCTGCCCGCAGGCGTCACGGCAAAGGACGTCATCCTTGCCATCATCGGCGAGATCGGCACCGCGGGCAGTACTGGTCATGTTCTGGAATATTCCGGCGAGGTGATCCGATCGCTGTCGATGGAAGGGCGCATGACGGTGTGCAACATGTCGATTGAGGCCGGCGCGCGCGCCGGCATGATCGCGCCAGACGAGAAAACCTATGAATATATCAAGGGCCGACCCAAGGCGCCCAAGGGAGCTGCGTGGGAAATGGCCATGCGCCATTGGGAGACGCTGTACTCTGATGAGGGCGCGCACTTCGACATTGAGGTCAAGCTCGACGCGGCCGATCTGCCGCCGATCGTGACGTGGGGCACGAGCCCGGAAGACGTAGCTGCCATCACCGGCACCGTGCCAGATCCGGCGAAGGTAGAAAACGACAACAAGCGCACTTCGATGCAGCGCGCGCTTGAGTACATGGGGCTCAAGCCCGGCACGAACATGACGGACATTGCGCTCGACGTGGTGTGGATCGGCTCGTGCACCAATGGGCGCATCGAGGACTTGCGCGCCGTAGCCAAGATCGTGGACGGCAAGAAAATTTCAGATCGGCTCGCTTACGCGATGATCGTGCCGGGCTCAGGCCTCGTTAAGGAGCAGGCGGAGGCGGAGGGCCTCGATCAGATCTTCAAGGACGCCGGCTTTGAGTGGCGCGAGCCGGGTTGCTCCATGTGTTTGGGTATGAATCCGGACCAGTTGAAGCCGCAGCAGCGTTGCGCCTCCACGTCCAATCGCAACTTCGAGGGCCGTCAAGGCCGTATGGGGCGCACGCACTTGCTGTCGCCCATCATGGCCGCGGCGGCGGCGATAGAGGGGCACTTTGTCGATATCCGCACGTGGGGCTAATTTGGGGTTAGCTCCAATATCCAAGTCTCTTGTAAAAGAAAAATTCGGTGCCGCCGCCGCCGATTACGCTGCCTCCGCCGTTCACGCGAAAGGCCCGAGCCTGGCGCGCGTCGTCGAGCTTGCCGTACCTCAACCCCATTGGCGGGTGCTCGATGTTGCAACCGGAGCGGGACATACAGCGGCTGCGTTCGCGCCATACGTCTCGCAGGTTATCGCCAGTGACATCACCGCAGAGATGCTTCAAGAGGCGCAGAAGGTTGCCGCTGGCAAGGGGCTTGCCAACGTCGACACAAAGCACGCGGACGCCGGAGCGTTGCCGTTTCCTGATGCGAGTTTTGACTTGGTGACGTGCCGGCTCGCCGCTCACCACTTCCCGGACGTGGCGGCATTTGTCAGTGAGGTCTGGCGTGTCCTGGTCTCCGGCGGGACCTTCGCGCTCGTCGACAATATCAGCCCGGATGCGAAAATCCTGCCCGGCGTATCGGAAACCGAGCTGCGCGGTGTGGTGGCTATCTACAACGTGTTCGAAAAGCTGCGCGATCCCAGCCATGGCCGCTGCCTGACTTTGAGCGAGTGGCTGAAACTTATGGAAAAATGCGGGTTTGCCATTGCTCACCGTGAGCACATGGATCAAGAGGTCCCCTTTGACGCGTGGACCGCGCGCATGCGCTGCGACAAAGCCACGGTGACCCGCCTGCGGGCGGCGTTGCAGGACCAGCCTTTGAAGGGATTTCTGAGGCCGCACACTGGCGAAAATGGCTTTGCGTTCACACTTCAAGAAGCGATCGTCTTAGCCCGCAAGCCTGTCCAGGAATGACCAGCAAATTCCATTGGGAAACCGCGCCGTCTCCAAGTCTTGCCGACTTTGAGAGAATCGCTGCTGCTGCGTGGGAGCGGCTACCCGCCGAATTCCGGGAAAAAGCCGGCGATGTTCTCGTTCGCGTGGAGGAGTTCGCGACGGAGGAGGTCCTACAGGCTCTCGGCATCGAAAACCCGCTCGAACTCAGCGGGCTCTACCATGGCGTTAGTCTCGACAAAAAGAGCGTGCTGGATGTGCCACGCCAGCCCGACATGGTGTTCCTCTACCGTCGGCCGATATTGGAAGAGTGGGCAGCCGGCAACGAGACGCTCGGTGCCCTTATTGAACACATACTTGTGCATGAGATTGGGCATCACTTTGGCTTCTCTGACGCGGACATGGCGGGTATCGAACGCTCGTCGGGGCCCTGAAATGGGTCGCGGTTGCTTGGTCGCAGGGGCCCATCGTGTTAATTATTGCGGGTTGGGACTACGGGGACTTCCAAGAAGTTAGAGAATGAGAATCGGCCGCGCTTCATACCGCCTGGTTTGGGTGCTGCTCGCACCCCTGATTTTCGGGCTCCATGCCGCGATGGCGGATTTGCGAACGCCCACGCCCGAAGAATATGTTGAGCATGTAGGCGGCGATGCAACGATTGTCGCGGCCGGCGAGTTCAAGCTAGACGGATACACGCTTTATTGTGGCACGCGCCCCACAGTGGTTGACAGCACGCTCGACGACTACGGCGCGGCCTACCCCGGTTATCTGATCATGAACTTGAAACTGCTCGCGAGGGTCTCGACCCCCGTCAAGCTGTGGATTTATTCGCACGAGTGCGGCCACCAATTTCGTGGGCCAGACGAGGCGACCGCCGATTGCTTTGCCGTCCAGCGCGGCCGCAGGCAAGGCTGGTTGTCTCCGGGGGGTGTCGAAGAGATCTGCGAATTTATTCGGCCGGCCAAGGGCGACAGCATGCATTTTTCTGGATCGCATCGCTGCGAAAAAATGCGCCAATGCTTCTCGGACCGGAAAGTCCATTGAGCGCTGATTGACCTCCTGCCGCAGCTTCAGCGCTGCGGGTTATCCCCGCGTCTCGCCGCACTCGTACCATCGGTGTCCAAACTGCCGAGAAGCGGCACCGCATGCGCCTTTCTGAATATACGCGACGGCTTCTTGCCCTCGCCGAGACGGTTCACCGCTGGCTCGGCGCGCTGTCCGCGCTCGACCGTGAGCGCCGCCTTCGGATTGCCGACTATGCCGATGAAATCGCCGCAACGCTTGCCCGCGCGGGCGAAGCACTAGAAAAGCTCGAGAACGTGCCGCGCAACAAAAAAGCCCGCAATCAGGCGATTTGCGAGTTCGGCCGGATCACGGGCTACGTCGAAACGATGGTCGACGCCTTGGAGCATCACCTTGACGGGAGAAAGCTTGCTGGCGTTAAAAGGCGGCTGGAGCAGCTTGATCCGGCCGAGCTTCATAAATCGGTGGTTTCGGGCCGTACGCCGCTGCGCATTGATCGTCTGTCGTCAGCAGAAGGGTATTTCTGCGCATTGGCGGATGCATTGAGAACCTGAGAGGAGCCTCGCGAGGCACGCAATGGATAAGTTCACCAAGTTGACCGGCGTTGCCGCGCCACTACCCATGCGCAACGTCGACACCGATATGATCATCCCCAAGCAATTCTTGAAGACGATCAAACGTACCGGGCTCGGCAAGAGCCTGTTCTTCGAATTGCGCTACGACGATGCGGGCAAAGAAATCTCCGAGTTCGTGCTGAACCAGCCCGCCTATCGCGATGCAAAGATCCTCGTCACGGGAGAGAACTTCGGGTGCGGCTCTTCGCGTGAGCACGCGCCATGGGCGCTTCTCGACTTCGGCTTCCGCTGTGTCATCGCGCCGAGCTTCGCCGACATTTTCTACAATAACTGTTTCCAAAACGGTATTCTGCCCATCATGCTGCCGCAGGCTGACGTCGACAAGCTGATGGACGACGCCAGTCGTGGCGCCAACGCGACGATAACCATCGATTTGGAGTCGCAAGAAATTCGTGGACCCGATGGCGGTGCCATCAAGTTCGACATCGATCCGTTCCGCAAGCATTGCCTACTTAACGGTCTCGACGACATTGGTCTGACGATGGAAAAGCACGAACACATCCAGACTTTCGAGGAAAAGGCCGCCGTTGCAAAGCCCTGGCATTAGGCGGACCGAGCGGGATTAAGAGAGCATGTGGCGTTCGATTGGGATCTTTCTGGTTGGGGGCGTGCTGGGTGTTGGTTTCGGTACAGCGCTGGGGTTCTTTCTCTTCCCCTATGTGTTCCCGCCACCGCCAGCGACGGAGCAAATCACAGAAGTAGAGCGCACACAGGTCGTTGCCAACGGACGTTTTAGTCACGTCAATCCGAAAGACCCCTTCCACTACGGCAAGGGCAAGGTGACAGTCTATGAGGGGACTGTGTTTCTTGAGCCTGACTTCGAAGTAGGACCGGGCCCGGACTTCCACGTCTATCTCGTGCCGAAGGAACAGGTGCGCGGCGAGGCTGACGTGTCCAACACCATGTTCGTCGATCTCGGTAAACTACGCAGCTTTAGGGGCAGCCAGAAGTATGCAATCCCCGGCGGGGTCGATCTCAAAAACTACCCAAGCGTTGTGATTTGGTGCCAGCAATTCGGCGTGTTGATCTCGCCGGCCGACCTGACGTTCACTGGCAACTAGGTGGCGCAAGCAAACGGCAAGCAGAACGAGAGGAAACGATGGCCAAGCCGATCCATATGATGGTGCGTGTGCTCGACGAGGCACGCTCGGTCGACTTTTACCAAAAGGCATTCGGGCTGGAGATTGCAGACCGCGTGGACTTTCCCGACTTCACGCTCATCTATATGAGCGGGCCGGATGCTCCCTTCGAATTGGAACTGACCGTCAACAAGGGCAATACCGAGCCCTACAATTTGGGTAACGGCTATGGCCACCTAGCCTTCGCAGTCAATGACCTCGAAGTGGAGCGCGATCGCATGGTGGGGCGAGGGCTTGCTCCCAAGGACATCAAGCAGATGACCCATGAGGGCAAGCCGTTCGGTAAGTTCTTTTTCATCGAGGACCCCGATGGCTACAAGATCGAGGTCCTGCAAAAAGGCGGCCGGTTCAATTAGCGGAGTGCTCTCTTGTAAGTGCTCTTGTACAAGGGCGCCACAGCTTCACCGTCTCGGTTTGTAATACTTGTACCCCTGGGACCGGGGGGCCTGCTGCGGCCAACGCGAGCCGAGATTGCGAAGGTATTCCTGCTCATTGGGCCGGCAGAAAATGTTTCCATAGAATCCGTACGGCCCGTTAACGGGCGTGCAGTCTCTCCTGGCGTAACGACCGGATTTCACCGCAATGACGCCATCGACCGATTGCGCCACGTTTGGTACCACGCTCATGGCATGAGCTGGTGTGAAGGTTAAGGGCGCCAGGATCAGCGCGCAGGCAGCTAGAGTACGCATGGGCTTCCTCTCTTCGAATGTCCATTTCGAGTGACGGTGAGACATTTGCGCTCGCTTCTCTCGTGCACGGCTAGCTGGCCAGTCTTAATATTCTCACCCAATTTGTAATGGCCTCTTCCTCATAGTCGGCACGACTGCGTGTTAGGTAGGACTTTGCCAAGCCAATGCAAGGGGAATACGTGTGCTCTTCTCCCTATCGAAAATCTTCGGGTTTTTTGTACAGCCGTCAGCATTGCTGCTCATCTTGCTTGTTGGGGGCGCCGCGCTACTGACGACGCGCTATCGTAAGACGGGTGAGCGCCTCGTACTCGTGAGTGCTGCGCTCTTCGTTTTAGGCGGGTTGCTGCCGCTTGGCGTCTGGCTGATCTTGCCGCTTGAAGAGCGGTTCCCGCGCGCCGACCTTTCTGGCCAGTATATCCATGGAATCGTTGTCTTAGGCGGCGTCGAAAGCGCTCGTGTGAGTGAAGGTCGCAAGGCACATGCGATCAACGAGGCAGCGGAACGTTTTACCGAAACGGTGGCACTTGCGCGGCGGTTTCCTAACGCAAGGATCGTCTTTACCGGCGCCTCGATCGGGCTTCTCACCGCCTCCAGCGCCGGTGCCGATGCCGCAAAGTTGATCTTGCGTGACTTCGGTATCGAGGAAACGAACCAACTGGTGATCGAGAAGAAGGCGCGCAGCACGTGGGAGAATGCGCTCTACACTAAGGCACTGGTCCAGCCAAAGCCGGGTGAGCGCTGGTTGCTGGTGACATCGGCATGGCATATGCCCAGAGCGATGGGCGCTTTTCGTGCGGCGGGATTCGATATCGAGGCGTGGCCGGTCGACTAT
>Ga0255057_10001470_pt1 | contig 13175 bp, 12 predicted proteins | sample Cases_109_6_MG_FD_189022 | JGI IMG/M metagenome (GOLD analysis project Ga0255057, IMG submission 189022) | Seawater microbial communities from Amundsen Gulf, Northwest Territories, Canada - Cases_109_6 | ecosystem: Environmental > Aquatic > Marine > Gulf | place: Canada: Northwest Territories... | reverse complement strand
AGACAATGCCGCGCTGAAAATCGCTTGCTGCAGTCGGGGCACGCCGCGGGTGGCCAACAACCGGCTCCGCTGGGTCCGCGACTATGCCACCAGTCGGGCCGGCGGGAAGATTACTCTCGGCGTGGCGGAGGAAGCGCTCGCCATGTTGGGAATCGACCTGTTGGGACTCGACGGCCAGGACCGCAAGTATCTGGAAACCATCTTGCGGGTGTTCCACGGCGGGCCGGTCGGCGTCGAGGCGGTCGCCCACACGCTCAACACGGCCACCGACACGCTCACCGACGAGGTCGAGCCGTTCCTCTTACGGGCCGAACTGGTCGTCCGCACGCCGCGAGGCCGCAAGCTCACCACGGCAGGCTACGAACACCTGGGCGCCGCGCCCCCCGTCGCCACAGGCGACTCACTGGGACGCGAAGACCTACCGCTGTTCGAGTAGGGCCCATTGACATTGGGGCCGGAAAACGGGTAGCTTGGTGGGTCCTCACCAGTCCAAACTGCGAGCAGTACCATGGCCGTTCCTAAACGCAAACACTCCAATTCCCGCTCCGGCAAGCGGCGGTCGCACGACCAAATTCCCCCCCGGCAGTTGCAGGCCTGCCCCAAGTGCGGCCAAGCAACGCCTACGCACGTGGCCTGCCCCAACTGTGGTCACTACATGGGTCGGACTGTCGTTGAGACTGAGTAGGAGTCATAGGGTCGAGAGTCTAGGGTCAAGGGTCCAGAGCCAGAATGGGCGATTACTCTTCTGGCTCTGGACCCTAGGCTCTCGACCCTCGACTCCCCCGTCCCTTTCTGAACATTCATGAAATCGTTCTGACCCCTTTTTCCTCAGCCGTGACGAAGACCGCGTTTCTATTCCCTGGTCAAGGCGCCCAAACTGTGGGCATGGGCGCGCAGTTGGCAGCCTCCTTGCCGGCGGCCAAGGCGCTGTTCGACCGGGCCGCCGACATTCTTTCGTACGATCTGCTCGCGTTGTGCACCGAAGGCCCCGAAGAAAAACTTAACTCGACCGTTCACAGCCAACCGGCCTTGTTCGTTTGCAGTCTCGCGGCGTTGGAGCTATTGAAACGAGACTCGCCCGAGGTGGTCGAAAACTGTGCCGTGACGGCGGGTCTCAGTCTGGGAGAGTACACGGCGCTAGTTTTCGCCGGGGCAATCGATTTCGACGCCGGTTTGCGGCTGGTCCAAGCTCGCGGCCGGGCCATGCAAGAGGCGTCCGACGCGACTCCCAGCGGCATGGTCAGCATCCTGGGCTTCGAGCGCGAGCAAATTGAAAGCCTGTGCGACCAGGCCCGCGGCGAGGACGTGCTGCAATTGGCCAATATGCTCTGCCCGGGCAACATCGTCGTGTCGGGCAATATCGAAGCGTGCGAGCGAGTTGCCCAACTGGCCGAAGCAGCGGGCGCGATGAAAGTGATTCCGCTGACCGTGGCCGGTGCGTTTCACACGCCGCTGATGCAGGGGGCCGTCGACCGACTCACCGCTGCTCTTGCCGAAGTGGAATTCCGCGCAGCACGGATTCCGGTGGTTGCCAACGTCGACGCCCGGCCGCATCAGGATCCCGCGGAGATCTGCGCCCTGTTGGTCGGGCAGGTAGTCAATCCGGTCCTCTGGGAAGACTCGATACGCTGGTTGATCGACGAATTTGGCGTCGACCGATGCTATGAAATCGGGCCGGGTCGCGTGCTTAGGGGCCTGTTGAAACGAATTCATCGCAAGCTGCCGTGCGAGAGCGTGGCGGCGTAAGTGAGCGGTCAGCGGTCAGCCGGAACAATACAGAACAAGATTGGAAAGAAACATGTCCGACACACCATCTCGCAGAATTCAGGTTGATCTTTCCGGACAAACGGCGTTGGTGACCGGCGCGTCGCGCGGCATTGGCAAGGCGATTGCCTTGGCTTTGGGGCAAGCGGGAGCCAAAGTGGCGTGCATCGCCCGCAACGAAGAAAAACTGCGCGAAACGGCCGACGCGATCATCGCCGGCGGCGGCACGGCCGTGGTCTACGCCTGCGACGTCACCGATTCGGCCGCCGTGCAGAAAGTAGTCGACGCGGTAGTGGAAGATTGGGACCAACTAGACATCGTGGTGAACAACGCCGGCATTACCCGAGACACGCTCATTCCCCGAATGAGCGATGAAGATTGGGACGACGTGATCTCGACCAACCTCCGCTCGGTGTTCTTATTCACTCGGGCCGCTTCGCTGGTGATGATGCGACGCCGTAGCGGACGGATCATCAACATCTCCAGCGTGTCGGGCATTATGGGCAACCCGGGCCAGTCGAATTACTCCGCCTCGAAGGCGGGCATCATTGGGCTCACCCGGACGGTGGCCCGCGAGTTGGGTAGCCGCAAGGTGACGGTCAACGCGATTTGTCCCGGCTTTATCGCCACAGAGATGACCGACGCCCTGGGGCCGGCAGTCCAAGACGAGGTGAAAAAGCGGGTCCCTGCCAAAAGGCTGGGCAAAGCCGAGGAAATCGCCGACGCGGTGCTCTATATAGCGAGCGATTCGGCGGCGTACCTGACGGGTCAGATACTCACCCTCGACGGCGGCCTAACTGCCTAGGCAACCAGAGTTTGTAGCGGCCCCTAGCCGCCCTTTCGAGCGAAGCTCGTCTGGACAGTGCCGGAGAGAAACGCTATATCTTGACCTCCTTTACAAAATGGCTCTACTTTGAAGCATTTACATAGTCTAGAGACCTGCTCTACGGCTGAGTGGACCCCCTAAACTGCCGCTCAGACCGTTTCAGTAATTTCTGCATTTAGTTTCTACACATTAGAAGGAGGACCCACCAAGTGGCCTCGATTATAGAACGTGTCACGGACATCGTGTCCGAACAATTGGGCGTCGACAAAGACAAAATCAATGCGGATACCTCTTTCGTCAACGACCTGGGCGCCGATTCCCTCGACACGGTTGAATTGGTCATGGAGCTCGAAGAGGAATTCGACGTCAATATCCCCGACGATGCGGCAGAGAAAATCCAAACCGTCGGCCAGGCGGTGGAGTTCATCGAACAAAACGCCGGCAAGGGCTAAGCGGGCCCTGCCAGCAACCTCGCGCGATGCCGCTTGCGTCTTCGCAAAGCGGAGTAGCCCCGCATGTCCTCCATTATCCTTCCTCGATTGACTTTCGTCTGACTGATATTTGCGATGAAACGACGGGTCGCCGTAACAGGGATTGGAACAGTCACGTCGCTCAGTTGCCAGGTGGAAGACCTCTGGCAAAAAATCCTCGCGGGACAGAGTGGCATTCATGAGATGCGCGCCTTCGACTCGACCGATCACAAGGTCAAGTTCGCCGGCGACATCTACGATTGGTCCACCGGCGACTATATCGCACCGCGTGAAACGAAGCGGCTTGATCGCTTCACGCAATTCGCCATAGTGGCGGGCATCGACGCGGTGGACGATTCGGGAATCGACTTCTCTCGACTCGATCCGTTTCGCTGCGGCGTGATCGTCGGTTCAGGCGTCGGCGGGCTCAATGAAATCGAGATCCAAGAAAAACGTCTCATTTTCAAGGGGCCCGACAAGGTTTCGCCGTTCACGATCCCCAAGCTGATGATCAATGCCGCGAGCGGGCATCTTTCGATCCGCTACGGGCTGCGCGGGCCGAACTACGCGGTAGCCACCGCCTGTGCCAGCGCTACCAACGCCATGGGCGACGCGTACAAGTCGATCCAATTCGGCGACACCGACGTGATGATCACCGGCGGAGCCGAGGCGGCCATCACGCCGATCGGCATTAGCGGCTTCGCCAACATGAAGGCCCTCTCCAGACGCAACGACAACCCCATAGCGGCCAGTAGGCCCTTCGATGCGGACCGCGACGGGTTCGTCCTCTCCGAGGGCGCTGGGATCCTGATCTTTGAAGAGATGGAGCTGGCCAAGGCCCGCGGGGCGAAAATCTATGCCGAGATTATCGGCTATGGGGTCAGCGCCGACGCCGGGCACATCACCCGACCCGACGCCAAAGGGACAGGTGCGGCCCGGGCGATGAGCGGAGCGCTCCGCGACGCCGGACTCGCTCCCGACGCAATCGACTACATCAATGCCCACGGCACAAGTACGCCGTTGGGCGACAAAGCCGAGACCATTGCCATCAAACGGGTGTTCGAAGATCACGCTTACCAGCTGAACGTCTCCAGCACCAAGAGCCAACTGGGACACATGCTGGGCGCCAGCGGCGGCGTGGAACTGGTGCTGTGCCTGTTTGCCATGAAGCACCAGGTCGTCCCACCGACAATCAACTACGATACGCCCGACCCCGATTGCGATCTCAATTACACGCCCAACACGCCGCAAGAGCGTAAAATCGAGCGCGTGATGAGCAACAGCTTCGGCTTCGGCGGGCACAACGCTTCGATCATTGCCAGGCAGGTTTGAGGCTCATTCAGTGTAAGCCGAACGCGCTAGCGTCGGGTGAGTAGCGAAATATCCGAGGCTAGCGCCTGCGGCTCAGTTTGGGTCGGAATGCATTGATCTGGCCCTGGAACCACGGTCATTACCCATGGCGCAGGCGCTTGCCACTCACGACTATTCCGACGGCGGCCTGGAGGCCGCGCTGGCCTTCTTTCACCGCACGCGCAATGAGCTTCGCGCCTTGCGGAAGGTGCGGGTCGCGACCGATTGGGTGCGGCTGTTCGACGTGAATGGCGACTACTTTGAACTCACCGGGTTGGGCTATCCCGATGCGGACATTGTCCCCGTCTTGAAGTCGTTCGACACGCCGTTCAAGCCGGAGTCGATCCACGTTCCGACCAGCGCCAACTACAAAGAGTTCGAGACGGGCCGCCGCTATCCCTGGGCCGAGAATCGGGTTATGTAACGGGCCGCCGGCTAAGGCAGCGGCGGGTTAATGGTATACCCACCCCCTGTTTCGCTGCCTGAGCTGTCGGCTGTCGGCCAGACGTTTTTTTCTTGCCGATAGCCGAGAGCCAATAGCCGAAAGCCAACCATCGTAAGTCGCTACGTGCGGCAAGGCTCCGTGATCGATGTCTCCGACATCGTCAACAGCGCGATCAGAACTTGGCGGAAACTTACCGTCTGACCGAGTACCAGTTCAACTGGGAAACCGGCGCGATCTACTGGCCCGCCTGGATTGCCAGCCCACGCTACGCGGCCCACCGCCATCGCATCGCGATCCTCGTAGATCAGATGGTCCGCTACGACCTGGCCCGGGACAAGTTTTACCGCGGGGAACTGGCCCGTGCTTGCGACAGCCTTCGCGACCAACTTCGAGCAGACGCCAAACAGAACAAGCAGCTCAGAACGCAAGATTACCAAGGAACCCAGCGGTTCCTGGTAGGTCTGAAGTACATGCCCCACTTGCTTGATCCGAACGCCGCGGACCTGGTAGCGATGATCGGGCGGTAGACAATCCCTATTAGGGGTACCGTCCACATTCGTGTAAATCCACACGTTAAGGGTGCCCAGAAGCCGGGAGCCTGCCACGTTCTGGGGCAAGGAATATGGGATGAGTTTCGGGTCACTATCCAGCTAAGGACGATGCCTCATTGGTCAGTTACGGAAGTGCTGTTCCAACGTCGGCGTTTGACGCCGACGCGTCGTAGCCGTCTGCCATTTGGGGCAAATGACGTTGTGACATGTGTTAGTTACGGCCATACTCAAACCAGCCAGAAAGTGCAAAAACCGGCAGCAGCAAACCAACCAATAGCGGCTATATCAACCATTTGACCATTTGCATTCGTCCAATCGAGGTTCAAGCTTGCATGCGAAATAATCGTTCGTCGCATTGCCGACCACTGCTATCCCCCGCCTTTCGATCCAACCTACGAATCAAAACTTTGTCGTTTTCCATCACGACAAGCAACCGCGCTCAAACGAATGGCCTCACTACCCAGTTGAAGTTGAGAAGCGAGATCTTGCGCATTCACTCGACCACTCTCGCCCAACCATGTCTTGATCACACCCATCGTTGATGAAGCAATCTGTGATGCTAGAAGATTCAACGGGAAACTGCAACTTGATGGTTCAACCTCATTACCGAGTCTTGATTCCACCAATTCACCAAGCAACGAAACAACAACATTGAAAATCGGCTCGTTCAAATAGACTTTTGCCAACGATTCGAATTCACGAAAATGCTCAAGCACGAAAGCAATTCCGTCGACATCCCCTTCGTCAAACCCCGCGTTGGCAAGTGGACCCAGAATCCCGGTCAAGCTAAGCCGCAGGATGTCTTCTTTGTTTCTAAAGTGTTCATAAAACGTCGAACGGCTGACATCTGCCGCCGAAATAATATCGGCAATATGAAACTCGGAATAGGGTCGTTGCAGGACCAATTCGTCGAACGCATTGATCAACGCTGATTTTGATTTTGCCTGTTTTGATTTACCAGGATGCGTCATCAATTTTTCTCCAATCGGACAATTTCGTGATTCTGTCCGAATTTGGTTCAGACTCAGTCGATTCTATTGAACTCGGTGTACAGAAGTGGTTGAATCCATGAACGCGCAACGAATAACAAATCAGCAAACCATTCCCATTGATAAAAGCCGATGACCAACAATCCTATCCGATCGACCGATTCCAATCAAAACGATATCAAGAATGGAGCCTTCGTTGCCGGAATTATTATCTTGGCAGCGACACTTATTGTTGTTTTCCTGATGCTTCACCACCCCTCGCCTGGCTCGCACAGTTTTGCCGACAAGGTTGACGAGTTCGGCTCCAATGGTGGTCACAGCCATAAAGGCATGAGCAACGTATTGGTTCACGGCGGCGCTATTGCGATCATGGGACTCTACGTTTTTGCATTCAGCTGGCTTTCGACTTGTCTCGGATGGAACCGAACGAGCGTCCGGCTAGCCATGTTATCGTATACGCTTGGCGCCTTGGGAATGATCGCTGCTGCCATGGTGAGCGGATTCATTATGCCGTTTTTTCTGGGACGATACGATGGCGCGACACCCGCCGAATCGGAAATGGCGATTCAGGTTCTACGACTACTGCGTGATGTCAATCGGTGCTTTGATCAACTTGGTGTGATCGCAATGTCGTCCGGCGTATTATTCTTCGCAATCGCGATGCTATGCGAAAGGCAACGATTTTGGATCGCTGGAATTCTGGGCGTCATTGTCGGACTCGCCGGGATGGCAAGCCCGGTTTCAGGGCACTTCGACGCAACAGTCCATGGAATAATTGCGTTCGTTATTCTTCAAGGCATCTGGAATATCACCGTCGCGATTCTGTTGATGAGATGGCGTGATAATCGCAAGCCAAACCAATCAGATCTAATACATTCACCGGCTTCTTGATGGTGTTCGCCGCGAACGACTGAATCGCTTAGCATGCGTTCAGCCTTGCCCCGATCAGGCTGGGACCAAATCCATGTTCGGCCCGACAACCAAGGTCATGTTTTCGGTCAGCGGATACTTTTCGAGAACCGCGTTCACCTGCTCCAACGTTACCGACTCGTAACGGTCAGCGATTTCAGCCACATTCATAAACTTTTGATCGATCAACCATTGCGAGCCGAAGGAGAAGGGCCATGGCAACTAAAAGCACAGAATTGGGCCAATCCTGCGTCGATTAGGCAATTGGGATAGTGCTTCGAGTGCCTGGCCAAAAACCCCGTTAGAATCGGAATACTGAAACAGCGGAGTTTTAGCGTAGTATAGTCCGTTTTGACGCGTGGCCAAAATCTATAGTTTGTGGCCAGTAGAGTGTGCTAAGCAGATTCATGTAATTTTTACGCCGTGTCGGCGTTTCACTCTCGTGCAGGTTGCGAAAAGTCGTTAACTGCATCGGCCTTCTTGCCGATGCGACTTGTGGAAGTCTCAATTCACTGCCCAGGACGATGCCTCCTTACGCACTTGCGGAAGTGACAATTCTGCTTGCAGAGTTCTTGACCGAGTGAGGACAACGCCGACTTGCGTAGCTTCAAGCAACCTGCGGCCAACCGCTACGATGATTGGCCTGCATACTGAATAACTCCTTCAATATGCGTGGCTTGGCTTACTGAAGAAGTTTCTGTCTAATTGCAAGTCATACCGCTCTGGAACCACACCAAAGCAATCACCTGTTACCAACAATTGAGGCAAGGCCATGGCAGGAAACGCGAAAAACGGTGGCGGACGGCGCGGGAGCCGTTGGAGGATAGCAGCCTTGGCCGCCGCAGCGCTCATACTGTTGGTGCCCTTGGTTGCGATGCAGTTCACCGATGAAGTCGTTTGGAATGTGGCCGATTTCGCTTTCTTCGGTGTTCTCCTCGTCGGCGCTGGTATTACCTATGAACTAGCAGCGAGGAAGACAGGCAATACCGTGTACCGATCCGCCGTCGGCGTTGCGCTCGCTGCAGCATTCATGCTCGTCTGGGTGAACGGTGCCGTTGGCGTAGTCGGGTCTGAGGACAACGATGCCAATTTGATGTATGCTGGGGTGCTCGCCGTCGGAATCATCGGTGCTCTCATCGCGCGCTTCCAGCCGAAAGGGATGGCACGCGCGTTGTTCGCGACGGCGCTAGCTCAGGTGTTGGTCGCCATGATTGCGCTGATCGCCGGGCTGGGCTCCACGGGGCCGATCTGGCCGTGGGATATCTTGATTCTGACTGGCTTCTTCGCCGCGTTGTGGGTCGGATCGGCCTTGCTTTTTCGGAATGCAGCGAGGGAGCAACCTCTCGCGGCCGCAGGGCCGGGGAGGTGATCCGCGCGCCGACGGCATAACGATGCAATGCACCGGAGCCGCGAAGCCGGGCGTTTTCGAATGGATAATCACTCGTCGCGGCCCGGTGATTGCGGCCGTTAGTCTCTTCCGTCTGTCCTACCAAGGCCGCGAATAGCTAGTCGCTAACTGCATAAGGAGTGACCCTCCTTGGCTGCTTAGCGTGTTAGATTACACGAATGTGGGCGGCACCCTCATTAGCTCAAGGACCCATTTGCTCAAGAAACAGAATCGGAAGAGGCAATTCCAATCACCCCGAGTGGAGGGACGGCCGGACAGTTTCGTGCGGCCGCCCTCGTTTTATTCGGAACCGAGGTTACCTTTGGTGGCCAGCAAAACAAGCTGCCACCGTTGCTAGCATCCTCCGGCCTTGTGGCCCGGCGGGGCCGTTTCTATACTCCTCGCCCCTATTGGCTGGAATCTATCTCGAGAGGAGACCTCCGATGCCGACTCGCATCGCGACGCTCGCCGTTTTTCTATTGTGCTGCCACGCGCTCGCCCTGGGGCAAGCCGTCGATCCCGTCCGTCCTGGTGCGAGCGGTTGGCGCGCGCCCGACAGTAGCTCCGATGTTTTACAAACATCCGGCAGCTACGACACGGCCCTCGACGCCCCCTTCGGAAATGGCGGCGGCCCGAGCCCTGTGACGCCGACCGACGTGCGGCCGACGTCCAAGCGCGTGAGCCGTGCTCAGGTTTCAAAAGGTTCCAGCAGCCTGCCCAACGACGATGGGCAGGTGTGGCGGGAGTATGACATCACGCCTTACACGCTCCGCGACCAATCTTCGAGCCATCCGGAACAGGCGATTGTCGACTGGATCTTGCGCGAGACGGGTTACGAAGCGTGGCACTCCTCGCCGGTGGCGTTGTTGAGTGCCGAGCGAAGTACGCTGCGCGTCTATCACACGCCGCAAATGCAAGCGATTGTGGCGGAGATTGTCGATCGGTTCGTCAACGCCCACGCCGAGAATCACGGTTTTGGTATCAGGATCGTCACGATCCGGAATCCCAACTGGCGGACCCGCGCGTTGCCGTTGATGAAGCCGATCCCCGTGCAGTCGCCCGGCGTGCAGGGGTGGATCCTGGCCCAGGAGGATGCCGCGCTGTTGATGGACGAGCTGCAGCGGCGCACCGACTATCGCGAACACAATCCGCCGCACCAGATGGTGCGAAACGGCCAGTCGCTGGTTGTCTCGTCGATGCGACCGGTGAGCTACACGAAGGGGATCATCCGCACCGACCAAACCTGGCCCGGCTATCAACCCGAGTTGGGACAGCTCGATTCCGGTTTTACGCTTGAGTTCAGCCCGCTGTTGGCACTCGACACGGCCACCACCGACGCGGTGATCAAAGTGCGGCTCGCGCAAATCGAAAAAATGCTGTCGGTGAAACTGGAGGTACCTTCGGTCGTTGCGCAGAACCAGCGGACTGAAATCCAAGTGCCGCAGATGACGATGGTCGAGCTGCACGAACGTTTTCGCTGGCCCACGGACCAGGTGCTCTTGCTGAGCATGGGCGTGGTGGCCACGCCAGGGCCCACGAAGCCGAACCTTCTCACCGACGCGCTGCCGCTACCCAAGTCGGCGCCCCGAGCCGACGCACTGTTGTTTGTGGAAAGCAAAGGCCCAATGTCCCCCGCTCTACCGGACGGCGTCAGCCCGACCGCCACCGCCAGCCGTCCCGACCAGACCTTTCATGGGCGGTATTGAGCCGGGGCGCTCTTGCCAGAAACGTGTCCGCCGCCGCGGACGCCATCGCGAGCGGATGGTTACGCGCTGAGCAGGAGTAGGTGCCCGCAGGTAGCCCACTAACTTGTGACGGGACGCATCAAATCCGACAGGCAGACAAGGGCGGCATCCCATCGATGAATCCTTGATTCAAAAGGCCGTCGGGACAGCGGACCAATTCAGCGGGCCGGCACAAAATCTCCGCGAAATGGCTACAATTGTTTGCATCGGCCCCACTTTTCGTCTATAGTCCTGCTACTTGTCCACGTGTCGCACCCTGGGGGACGGGATGTCGAGAATGCAACGCTTCGATTGGCAGGCGGGACTGTGCTCTAGCGCTGTGCGCCGTTTTCTAGCCAATTCTCGCCGACGCTGTTACGCTGTATCGCCCCTGCGTCGCCGGCTTCACATCGAGCCGCTGGAAGATCGTCGCATGTTGGCCGTCTTTTCGGTGACCAACGATCTGGACGGTGCCGTCGTCGCGGCAGGCGACTTGCCGGGCAGCCTTCGTCAAGCGATCTTTGACGCCAACGTATTGGCAGGCGCCGACACGATCAACTTCGGCGCCGGACTCACCGGCAGCACGATCCTGCTCACGCTCGGTCAGCTGACCGTCAGCGACGACGTCACGATCAATGGCCTCGGTGCCGACGTCCTCACAATCGATGCCCAGGGTGGCTCGCGTGTGTTGAACGTCATCAATGCGGATGCAGACATCAGCGGCCTCACGCTCACCGGTGGCAACGCGTCTTTCGGTGGTGGTATAAATAGCGACGGCGGTGATCTTACGCTCACGGCGGTCACGATCTCGGGAAATACGGCCACATCCGACGGTGGTGGCCTGCGTCATTTCGGTATTGCAAGCGGCAATTTGTCAATCACCGACAGCACTATCTCGGATAACGTGGCGAATTTTGGCGGTGGCATCTTCGCTGCCACCTCTAGCGACTTGACCACGACGAAGGCCACGATCACGGCCTCAACCATTTCTGGAAACACGGCCACGAACGGTGGTGGTATTAGCGTCTTTAACGGGCTCACGGTGATCGAGCACAGCACCATCACGCTCAACGAAGCCACGCTCTACGGCGATGGTGTCTGGAACTTCGGGAACAGCATTACGCGCACCGAAGTCCGCTCGTCGATCATCGCCGGCAACGTCGGCAATGACGACGTTTTCAGCAATACGTTCACCAACCCCTTCGTCTCACTCGGCTACAACCTGATTGGCTTCGGCAACGACACCGGTTCATTTGGCGCCGCCGGCGACCAGACGGGCGTCTTCGACCCCATGCTCGACGCCCTGGCCGACAACGGTGGGCCGACCCAGACGCACGCTATCTCGCTCGAAAGCCCGGCCTTCGAGGCGGGCGATCCTGGCTTCACCACCCCGCCCGACTTCGATCAGCGCGGCAGTGGTTATCCGCGCGTGGTTAGCGCGCGCATTGACATCGGCGCGTTCGAGTTGCAGGCGCCACCGACGCTACTGGTTGATACCAACCTCGACGAGAACGACGGCGTTTTTTCACTCGGCAATTTCAGCCTCCGCGAAGCCATCGAGCTGGCCAACGCCAATCCAGGCGCCGACACCATCAATTTCAGCGGCGCTCTTTCCGGCAGCACGATCCTGCTCACGCTCGGTCAGTTGTCGATCACCGACGACGTTACCGTCACCGGCCTCGGCGCCGATGTCCTCACGATCGATGCCCAGGGTGGCTCGCGTGTGTTGAGCATCATCAATGCGGACGCCGACATCAGCGGCCTCACACTCACCGGTGGCAACGCGTCTTACGGTGGTGGTATAGCTAGTTACGCCGGTGATCTTACGCTCACGGCGGTCACGATCTCGGGAAATACGGCCACATCCGACGGTGGTGGCGTGCGTCATCGCGGTTTTTTAAGCGGCAATTTGTCAATCACCGACAGCACTATCTCGGATAACGTGGCGGATTTTGGCGGTGGCATCTTCGTTGGCACCTCTGCCGGCTTGTTCACGACGATGGCCACGATCACGGGCTCAACCATTTCTGGAAACACGGCCACGGACGGTGGTGGTATAGCTAGTTACACCAGTGATCTTACGCTCACGGCGGTCACGATCTCGGGAAATACGGCCACATCCGACGGTGGTGGCCTGCGTCATCGCGGTTTTATAAGCGGTAATTTGTCAATCACCGACAGCACTATCTCGGATAACGTGGCGGATTTTGGCGGTGGCATCCACGTTGGCACCTCTGTCGACTTGTTCACGACGACGGCCACGATCAGGGGCTCAACCATTTCTGGAAACACGGCCACGGACGGTGGTGGTATTGCCGTCAATACCGGGTACACGGAGATCGAGCACAGCACCATCACGCTCAATGAGGCCACGGTCGACGGCGATGGTGTCTGGAACTTCGGGGACAACCTTACGTTTGCCAAATTCCGCTCGTCGATCATCGCCGGCAACGTCGGCAATGACGACGTTTTCAGACTGATGTTCACCGCCTTCTCCTCGTTCTCACTCGGCTACAACCTGATTGGCGGCGGCAACGCCATCGGTACATTTAACGCCGCCGGCGACCAGACCGGTGTGTTCGATCCGATGTTGGGCGCCCTGGCCGACAACGGCGGGCCGACGCAGACACACGCCCAGGGCCATCGCATCAAAAACCTCACCCAAACAGGAGTTTTTCTAGGAAATCGGTGTCCCATGCTGCTTCTTTTCGCTTTTGCTTCAAACTCGACTTCGAAGTGTCCTGTTTGAGCAGTGTTGTG
>Ga0255057_10001469_pt1 | contig 13198 bp, 11 predicted proteins | sample Cases_109_6_MG_FD_189022 | JGI IMG/M metagenome (GOLD analysis project Ga0255057, IMG submission 189022) | Seawater microbial communities from Amundsen Gulf, Northwest Territories, Canada - Cases_109_6 | ecosystem: Environmental > Aquatic > Marine > Gulf | place: Canada: Northwest Territories... | reverse complement strand
CTCTAGATCGTCGTACAGAGGCAAAGCGGTGTAGGCGGGTGAAGATGAGTAGCTCGCTCCGTATCGCTGCACCGCATCGATTGCGGCGTCTTTGAGCCGTGAGTCGCGGCTGAGCCCTAGATACGAACAAGTGCTGAAGTCGAGCAGCGTGCGATCATCGAGCGTCAGCGTTGCGTCGTCGAGCTTGTCGTTCTCGAGCCGACGGAATGCCACGCCGAGGTCTAGCGCGAAGCTCAGCCGACGCTCGGCCAAGTCGAGCAAACGATCGTGCCTCGATCGCATATGCCACCTGCCTACTGGACTGCATTACAGCCCGCCCGCTGCCCAGAGGGGCAACGCCCCGAGCGCACCATAGATAGATGACTAGTCCGTTGCGAAACTTTTTCGCGCGCCTGGTAAATGCTGAGAGCCATGAGCCATGAGGGTGCCCGAAAGAGTCATGGCGCGTTCGGGCTGTGGACTGTGGACTCCAGACTGTGGACTCCAGACTGTGGACTCCAGACTGTGGACTCCAGACCGTGGACTCTTCAGCTACTGGTTCCCGCCGGTGGTGATCACCACGTCGGTGTAGCCCATGCTGGTGAAGAATCCAGTGAGGACGTCCTCTGCGTTGGCCTGGGCCCGGTCCAGGATCCCTGCGCTCACCGCCTGGGCAACGAGGATGCGCTCGGCTTCGGCGCGGGTGTCCGATTCCAGCTGGTCGTCGCCCTTGGTCAGCAGACCGGTGTCACGATCGAGCACCTGGGTGCTGTCCGAATCGAGATATCCGTAGAAGATCTGCGCTCTCGGGATCTCGACCTCAACCACACCGGTCTCATTGTCGACCGTGAACGAGTCCTCGGTGAGAAGAGAGAGGTCAACCCCCGCCCCGATTCGGGCTACCGCAAACATATACAGAGAGTCGCCAAGGACCATGTTGAGGATTCCGTGGTCGTCGCCCCGCTCGATGGTCGTGGTCTCGATCACTTCGACCGTCGTGAGCTCGGCGAGATCCTGCATCTCCTCGACTACGACGATTCCGACGTCTTGGTACTCCTCACCAACGATGAACGAAGGGAGGTTGAACGAGGGGATCTGGGCCAGCAGCAGGCTCAGCGCAAAGATGCCGGCGACGGCGATGGCGGCGAACACGCCGAATGGCCCGATGACCCGCGACCGACGCGGCGTCTCCGGAACAGCCATTTGGGGGGTTTGTGCAGCAGCCATGTGTGAAGAATATCGAGACCCTGGGTTATGGGCCTTGATGTTTATGGGATTCCATGATATCCTACGTAGCAAGATATATGGCGAACCTCGATAGTAGGGGACCAACGGGTCGCCGAGCGGAGGACCGGGTGGATCACAGTTCGCAGCTGCTCAAGGGTGTGCTGGACATGTGCCTGCTATCGCTGATCGCAGAAGAGCCGAGCTACGGCTACGAGATGGCAGCCAAGCTCGAAGATCGCGGGCTCCGGCTCGTCAGCGAGGGGAGCATCTACCCAGCGCTGTCCCGGCTGCAGAAGACGGGTCTGGTCGACGGTTACTTCGTGGAGACCGATGGCAGCGGCCCGCCGAGGAAGTATTACCGGATCGGATCCGATGGACGCTCGCACCTGAAGACCTGGGCGGGCGAATGGGAGGCATTGAGCACCGGCGTGACGTCGGTACTGAACGGAGGTGTTGGCGATGACTGACCGCACGATCGACCAGGTTCTCACTGGCTGTGCGAAGTACTGGGCATCGACCGGTGTACCGCCCGCCGCAATTGCGGAGATGCGCGCCGAGCTGCAGGCCCACCTCGAAGACGCCGCCGACGCGGGCAAATCGGTTGACATCGTGGTTGGAACCGACCTGAATGTCTTTGCCGAGGAGTGGGCCGAGATCTACCGCGGCTCGCCGCAGCCTGAGAATTCGTCGAGCTCCTCATCGTCCTCATCGACTTGGCTGTGGCTTACGACGGGCGTGCTCGCCGTCGCCTTTGCATTGATAGCAATTCTCGCACCGAAGGGAGACACCGTGGACGCAGAACAATGGAGATGGATATGGGTCGGTGCAGCGATCCTTCTCGGCATCGGCGAGCTGCTGACCGCCGGGTTCTTCCTGCTCCCGTTTTCCGTCGGTGCCGCGGCCGCTGCCGTCCTTGCCTTCATGGGCGTGGGGTTTCCCCTGCAGCTGGTGACGTTCGTCGTCATCTCGGTGGTGTTCCTCGCCGTTCTGCAGCGCTTCGCCAGACAGGAGCAGAGCGACGGCACAGAGCCGGCCGGTGGCGGTCGATATCACGGAAAGAGTGCCATCGTTCTCGAGCCGATCAACCGCGTTGCCGGGACCGGATCGGTGCGCATGGAAACCGAGCAGTGGCGTGCCACGACGGACGGTGACGACGTGATCCCGGTTGGCGAAGAGGTCGTGATCAAAGAGGTGCGTGGCACCCGGCTCGTTGTCGAATCCGACAACAACCGAATTTGAGTTTGTCTAGAGAGGAGATGAGATGGGTACAGCAGCCGTAGTCGTTGCAGCGTTCATCCTGCTACTGGTCGTTTATGTGGCGCTGGCGATCAAGATCGTCCAGCAGCACGAAGTGGGGTTGGTGGAGCGCTTCGGCCGATACCGGAAGACGGTGGGGCCGGGATTCCACTTGATCGTGCCATTTGTCGAGAAGATGCCGAAGGTCGACATGCGTGAGCAGGTCGTCGACGTGCCGCCCCAGGAGGTCATCACCAAGGACAACGTGGTGGTGACGGTGGATGCGGTCGTCTATTACCAGGCGACCGATGCAGTGAAGCTGAAGTACAACGTTGCCAACTTCATCCTGGCGGCCACCAAGCTGGCGCAAACCAACTTGAGGAATGTCATCGGCGACATGGACCTCGATTCGGCGCTGACCTCTCGCGAGATCATCAACACCGAGCTGAGAGAGATCCTCGATGAGGCAACCGACGTGTGGGGAACCCGCGTCGTTCGCGTCGAGATCCAGCGCATCGACCCGCCGGTCGACGTCACCCAGGCCATGCACCGCCAGATGAAGGCGGAGCGCGAGCGCCGGGCCGTCGTCACCGAGGCCGAGGGCGAGAAGCGGTCGGCGATCCTTCGCGCCGAGGGCGTGAAGGAGGCGCAGATCCTGCAGGCTCAGGGACAGGCCGAGGCAATCAAGGAGGTCGCCGAAGCCGAGAAGTTCCAGAAGCTGACCGTCGCCGAAGGTGAAGGCCAAGCGATCGAACGCGTGTTCGGCGCCATCCACAACGGCGATCCGACCCCGGACCTGATAGCCATCGAATACCTGAAGACGCTGGCTGAGGTGGCAGACGGGCAGGCGACAAAGCTGTTCCTCCCCATCGAGACCGCCGGCATCCTCGGATCGCTGGGTGCGATCGGGGAGCTATTCAACGGCGACGGTGATGGTGCGGCAACGACCTCATCGGGCACCAGGCCGAGGGTCGAGCCGTCAGAGGAGTAGTCCGGGCAATCGCAAGTCATGAGTCGCGAGCCGTCCACGGCTCGCGACTCGGTCGCGCTGATCCTTGCGCCCCTCAGGGGGGAGGGGGGTCCGACCGTGCGTCGACGGAGCCTTGACCCCCTTCGTCGCCGGCCGAGCCGGTGCCACCTCCCCCTGAGGGGGAGGCAACCTCGGTCGACTCGCCGGGGGCAAGGAACGTCGGCGGACCAACCAGCGTGCGGGGCTCGGCGCGCTTCTGGAACCAGTACAGGAGCACGATCCCGAGCGTCACCGCCAGCATCGACACGTAGCCGTTTCTGCTGATGCCGAGGAACCGGAACGTGGTGTCGGTGCGAAGCAGCTCCATCAGGAATCGGCCGGTCCCGTACACCACCAGATAGATCGCGATGGAGGCTCCCTTGAACAGCTTTCCCCTCTTCTCCAGCCACAGGATGATCGGCACCGTGATGAAGAGATTCCATAGCCCCTCGTAGAGGAACGTTGGGTGGAAGGTCTCGAACTCGATCAAATCGATTGGCCGGTTGGCGACGTCGATCTCGAGCGCCCAAGGCAACGTAGAGGGCGTGCCGAACAACTCCTGGTTGAAGTAGTTCCCCCACCGTCCGATCACCTGGGCAAGGGGTATCCCGACGGCCGCAGCGTCGAGGGCGGCAAACACGTCGCCGTTACGTCGATAGAGCAGGTACGCGGCGGTTGCGGTGCCCGCGATCAGCCCCCCATACAGAACGAGGCCTCCCTCCCAGATGAAGAGCACCGCCCAGGGACGGCCGCTGAAGCTGCCGGAGTGGGTGAGCACGTAGCCGAACCGGGCGCCGAGCAACCCGACGATCACGGCCCAGATCGCAACCCGTTCCAGGGTGTCGGGGTCGCCACCGAAACGCCCATACCGATTCTTCGACACCAGGACCGCAACGAGGATGCCGGCGGCGATCAGGATGCCGTAGAAGTGAATGGTCAGCGGACCAATGTCGATCGTGTTCTGTGGTGGCGACGGGATCGAAGCCAGGAGCTCAGTCATCGAGGCCTTTCTTCTGCGTGCATGCTACGGCGAAATGGTTGAACCCGGTCCGGTGCCGGGGCATTCCTCGGACGAGTAGCCTCGTTGAGCCATGAGCGTTGAGCCATGAGCCGGCAGTGAGGAGGACATGGTGACGGCGAAGGAAACCGCAGCCGAGGCTTTCGACACGGTTGAACACGAGTTGCGGGACCTGTCCCGTTGGATGTACGAGAATCCTGAGACCGCGCACGAGGAGCATGAGACCTCGGCCAAGATCGTCGAGTTCCTCGACGGCAACGGCTTCACCGTCGAGTACCCGGCCTACGGTCTGGACACCGCCTTCGCCGCCAGAGCCGGCACATCGGGACCGGAGATCGTCATCTGCTGCGAGCTCGATGCCCTGCCGGAGGTCGGCCACGCCTGCGGGCACAACATCATCGCAACCTCGGCTGCCGGTGCCGGGGTGGCTCTGATCCCGCTCGCCGACGAGCTCGGGATCAAGGTCACCGTGCTCGGAACGCCCGCAGAGGAGATGTACGGGGGCAAGGTCGATCTGATCAATGCCGGCGCCTGGTCGGATGCGGCTGCCTCGATCATGGTCCACCCGTCCAACAACGACGTTGCCGATCGCGAGTTCCTGGCGATCGCCCACATAACGGTGGAGTTCCACGGCAAGGCGTCGCATGCGTCATCGGAGCCACAGCTGGGGATCAACGCCCTCGACGCCGCGGTGCAGGCATACGTCAACGTATCCACCCTGCGCCAATCGCTGTACCCGACCGACAAGACTCACGGCACCATCACCTACGGGGGCGGCGCCCCCAACGTGATCCCGGAGTACACGAAGATGGCCTGGTACGTGCGGGCGTTGACCAAGGAGCGTCTGGATGAGGTATACGCCAAGGTGATCGCCTGCTTCGACGCCGCGGCTCTCGCCACCGGATGCCGGGTCGAGGTCAAGGAGATTGGCCATCCCTACACCGACATCGTCCCCAACCCGCTCATGGCGGAGCTCTATGTGGCGAACTCCGAGGCACTGGGAAGGCCGATGCTGCGTGGCACCGACTTCGACCCGGCAGGAGCCGGCTCCACCGACATGGGCAACGTCTCCTACGAGGTGCCCTCACTCCACCCGATGTTGTCGATCCACGCCGAGCCCGCCACCAATCACCAGCGCGAGTTCGCCGCCCATACGCTGACCCCGCACGGTGAGGCGGTCATTCGCGATGGTGCCCTCGGCATGGCGTGGACGATCATCGACCTCGCCGAAGGGGATCGCTGGGGCGAGCTGTAGGCGCCAGCAGGACTCAGCTCGGCGACGCCGGGATCAGCCCCTCCGAGCGCATCCAGTCCACTGCCTCCTCGACCATCACCGGCAGCGGAACGACCTCGTAGTCGAGCTGGTCGACCGCCTTGGTCACGTCGGCCCAGGCGCTATAGCTGAGCTGGCGGACCAGCTCCGGGGTCACATCGGGCTCCTTCTTCGTCACCCGGCTGCCCAGATCCGAAGCCGCTCCAAGGGCCCGCAGCTGCCACATCGGCGTCGGCTTCCTCGGGACCTTGCCGCCGGTCTGCTCGGCAACGAGTTGTGCCGCTTCGATGAACGTGGCCCTGGTTCCCCCGACGAGGTACGCCTCGCCGCTGGCACCGGACTGGGCCGCGGTGATGTGAGCCCTAGCCACGGCACCGCCGTGGCAGAAGTCGATGGTGACACCCGGCACACCGGGCAGGGTGCCGCTCGAAACCATCGTGATGAGCCGCCCCCAGCTGTGCCGGTCGTAGCGGCCAAAGATCGAACCAGGCTGGATGATGACCGCGTCCAGACCCCGGTCGATTCCCTTTCGCACCTCCACCTCGGCGAGCCACTTGGTCCTGCCATAGTTCACGCCGCCTCCGAGGGCTGTGGAAGGCGTCTCCTCGGTGACCTCGCCCGAAACCTCCCCATAGCTGGCGATGCTCGAGGTGTAGACGAGCCGTCCGGCGCCGCCTGCGAGGGCAGCATTGACCACGTTGCGCGTCCCATCGACATTGGCGCGGGTCTGCCGCTGGCGATGCCCCGACCAGTAGCTGACGTCGCCTGCGACGTGAAACACGACGTCGACTCCTTGTGGCATCGCCTCGCCAAGGGCGGCGGTGTCCTCCAGGGTGGCGATCACCCGAGTTACGGGAAAGCGCTCGAGGTCGCTGATGTCGGACGTGGGCCGGTGCATGGCGGTGACATCCCATCCGGCATCGACGAGCTGTTCGACCAGCGTGACGCCTACGAATCCATTGGCACCGGTGACGAAAGCGGTTGGCATGGCCGCAACGGTATCGGACGAGACCGCGAAGCGCTCGCGCAGCTGGGCACAAGCGAAAAGGCGTGCCACCACGTGCTGCCTATCGTCCCCGTATGACGGCCTCCATCGCCCAGGAGACCGAGTGGTACCAGCTCGGCGTTGACGACGCAGCCGATCGGCTCGACTCGACGATTCAGGGACTGACCATCGAGGAGGCCGAGCAGCGACTGCACGTGGTTGGCCTGAACGAGCTCGAAGACCGGGGTGGCAGGTCCAGGTGGGAGATCTTCCTCTCCCAGTTCCGCGAACTGCTCACGCTGATCCTTCTCATCGCCGCCGGGATCTCGGCGTTCCTCGGCGACTGGGTGGAGATGGCGGCCATCCTCATCATCGTCGTCCTCAACGCTCTCATGGGGTACTTCCAGGAGTCCAAGGCCGAGGAGGCGCTCGCCGCGCTGAAGCAGATGTCCGTCCCCGAAGTCACCGTCGTCCGGTCCGGTGAGCCGACCCTGGTCCCGGCCACCACCGTCGTGCCGGGGGACGTTCTCCTCATCGAGACCGGCAACGTCGTGCCCGCAGACGGACGGCTTCTCGAGTCGGTGAACCTCGAGATCGACGAGGCCGCCCTCACCGGTGAGTCGGCCCCGGTCACGAAGGATGCATCCCTCGTTTACGCCGAGTCCCAAACCATCGCGGACCGCTACAACGTCGCCTACATGGGCACCACCGTCACCAAGGGGCGAAGCAGGCTCATCGTGACCACCACCGGGATGGCGACCGAGCTCGGCAAGATCGCCGATCTCATTCAGGGGATCGAGGAGGAGCGGACTCCCCTGCAGCAACGCCTCGATCAGCTCGCCAAGGTGCTCGCAGCCGCGGCACTGGTGATCGTTGCGGTGGTGTTCGCAATCGGAATGTGGAGAGGGGAGGACCTCGAGGTGATGCTGTTGACCTCGGTCAGCCTCGCCGTCGCCGCCATTCCAGAGGCGATGCCGGCAGTCGTGACCATCGCCCTCTCGCTGGGGGCGCAGCGGATGCTGGAGCGCAAGGCCCTGATCCGAACCCTTCCCGCTGTGGAAACCCTGGGTTCGGTTCAGGTGATCGCCTCTGACAAGACGGGAACGCTCACCGAGAACAAGATGACGGTCACCGTGCTCGACGTCGCCAATCACCGTCTCGAGCTCACCGGTGCCACCCACGGCCCATTCGAGATCGATGCGGCCGGCCGGGAAGCGATCAAGCCCAGCCTGCAGGCCTCGCTCGCCGCCGGTGCGCTGGCCAACGACGCGGTGCTCACCAGGACCGATGGCGAGATGACCGCCCTCGGTGACCCCACCGAGACCGCGCTGGTCGTTGCCGCCGCCGAACTCGGCCTGGAGAAGCCAGAGCTAGAGCGGGCGTTGCCTCGAATCGACGAAGTGCCCTTTGACTCGACCAGGAAGCGGATGACGACGGTGCACCGCATCGAGGAGGTCCCGGAGTCGTTGAGCGCGCTGGCCGCAGTGCGTGACGGGGAAATCGGCTACGCCACCTTCACCAAGGGCGCCGTCGAAGAAGTCCTGGAACGGAGCAACGAGGTGCTGGTCGAGGGACGCATCGAGCCGATGACCGAGGAGTGGGAAGCGCGGATCCTGCAGGCTGCCGAGGACCTCGCCGCAACCGGCACCAGGGTGCTGGCCACCGCCGGGCGTGGCAGCACCGAGCAGCCGCCCCACGATGCCGCGGAACAGGACCTCGTGTTCACCGGGCTGTTCGGCCTCATGGATCCTCCGCGCCGTGAGGTCGCCGAGGCCGTCGCCACCGCCCAATCGGCTGGGATCAGGCCGGTGATGATCACCGGCGACCACCCCCTCACCGCCCGACACATCGCCCAGCAGGTGGGCATCAGCGACGATGACACCTTCATCATCGGCTCCGAGATCGATGCCATGTCTGACGAAGAGTTGCGCGACGTCGCCCACTCCAGTTCGGTGTTCGCCAGGGTGTCACCCGAGCACAAGCTGCGGCTGATCGCCGCCTATCGCGCCGACGGGGCACCGGTGGCGATGACCGGCGATGGGGTCAACGACGCTCCTGCCCTCAAACAAGCCGACATCGGGGTGGCGATGGGCATCACCGGGACCGACGTCGCCAAGCAGGCATCCGACATGGTGCTGCTCGATGACAACTTCGCCACGATCGTCGCCGCGGTCGCAGAGGGCCGGGTCATCTACGACAACATCCGCAAGTTCGTCAAGTACCTGCTCACCTGCAATGCCTCCGAACTGGCCGTGATGATCATCGGGCCCTTCCTCGGCCTGCCCATCCCGCTCCTCCCATTGCAGATCCTGTGGATGAACCTGATCACCGACGGGCTGCCTGCGCTGGCGCTCGGGGTAGAGCCGCCAGAAGAGGATGTCATGGACCGCCCGCCCCGCGACGCCGAGGAGACCGTCTTCGGTGGCGGTGTGGTGCCCTACATCGGCTGGTTCGGCAGCCTGATGGCGGTGCTGTCGCTGAGCGTGGGGGTGTGGGCCTGGAATCAGGACGATCCGGCGTGGCAGACCATGCTGTTCACCACACTGATCTTCGCCCAGCTCGCCCTCGCTCTCGAGGTGCGGACCGAGAAGCAGTCGCTGTTCTCCGTTGGGCTGTTGTCGAACAAGCCGATGCTTGGTGCCGTTCTCTTCGGCATCGTTGCCCACCTGGCCCTGGTGTATGTGCCGTTCTTCCAGACCATCTTCAAGACGGTGCCACTCGGTCCGCGCGACTTCGCCATTGCCATCATCGCCGCGCTTGCGATCATCGTCGTCGCCGAGGCCTGGAAGTGGTGGAGGCGGAGGAGCGACGATTAGGCGCCGACGGGTGCGCCTGACTCTCCTCCGGATCGCGCGTGTGGCAAGCACCCGAAATTCGGGTGCCGTAGACACGAACGACGAGAGGAGAGAGAGCTCAGATCCCCTGGGCGTGGAAGAAGATTCGGCGCTCCCTGGCCTGGTCGAGCTCGACGAAGAGGACCCGCTGCCACTGGCCGAGGATGACCTCACCGTCGACAATCGGCACCGTGACCGAGGGTTGGCCGACGAGCAGCTGTCTGATGTGCGAGTGGCCGTTGACGTACTCGTCCTCCTGCAGGTTCTCGGTGCGCAGCTCGTGGTCGTCATGCTCGTAGTACCCCTCCGCAGGGATGATCTCGGCGATCAGCCTGCGAAAGTCGTTGAGGAACCCGGTCTCGGATTCATTGATGACCACCGACGTCGTGGTGTGGGGGGAGTACACCGTCACCTGCCCGTGGCGAACCTTGGAGCGGCTCACCACGTCGCGCACCAGATCGGTGACATCCCAGAATTCCTCGGCCCCCTCGGTGGTGAGGTGCACCGCTTCGGTGCGGATGTTCGGGTTCGTCGATTCCGCCAGTACGACGGGAATCCCCGCCGGCGACTTGGTCGCCTTCCTGGGGGCGATACGTTCGTCCATGCTCGGCGTGAGACTACAGAGGTGGCTGAGATGTGACCACTTATGAGTCCTGGGTCATCGGTCCACAGTCATCCGCCCAACCCGGGTGGCGGACTGTTCGAAGACTGACGGCCGGGATTCGATATTCAGAGCCCCACGCTGGATAGTCGGTCATGGGAGGTTGACCTCTAAACTCTTGTCGTACGACCAGAGGAGCGCGCATGCCGGCGTCGGTGATCCTCGGCACCCAGTGGGGTGACGAGGGCAAGGGCAAGATCACCGATCTGTACTCCGAGAAGGCAGACATGGTGGTCCGCTACCAGGGCGGCAACAACGCCGGGCACACCATCGTCGTCGACGGGGAGCGCTTCGCCCTCAGCCTCATCCCCTCGGGCGTTCTCTACCCACAGGTGACCCCGGTGATCGGAAACGGCACGGTCATCGACCCCGCCGTGCTGCTCGACGAGATGGACGAGCTCACCGAACGCGGCATCGACCCGCACCGGCTGCGGGTCTCGGCGAACGCCCACGTCATCATGCCGTACCACAAGAAGATGGACATGGTCCTCGAGCGCTTCCTCGGCGACCAGCAGATCGGGACCACCAAACGCGGCATCGGGCCTGCCTACCTTGACAAGTACTCCCGTTTCGGCATCAGGACCCAGGACCTGTTCGACCCGAAGATCTTCCGCGAAAAGCTCGAACTCAACCTCAAGGACAAGAACCGGCAGCTGCAGAAGGTATACAACCAGCTGCCTCTCGAATTCGACCCCATCTACGAGGACTACCTGGTTTATGCCGACCGGATCCAGGACTACGTCACCGACACCTCGCTGCTCATCTGGGAGGCGATCCGCGACGACAAGAACGTGCTTTTCGAGGGGGCGCAGGGCACGCTGCTCGACATCGACCACGGGACCTATCCGTTTGTCACCTCGTCGAACCCCACCGCCGGCGGAGCCGCCACCGGCTCGGGCATCGGACCGCGCGACATCGACGCCGTCATCGGCGTGGCCAAGGCATACATCTCGCGGGTCGGCACCGGCCCATTCCCCACTGAGCTGCACGACGAGATCGGCGACCGCATGATCGAGATCGGGGGCGAGTTCGGGGTGGTGACGGGCCGGCGCAGGCGCTGTGGCTGGCTCGATGCGGTGGCGTTGCGATATGCGGCCCGCGTCAATGGGCTCAGCGAGATCGCACTCACCAAGCTCGATGTGCTGTCCCACTTCGACCCGATCAAGATCGCGATCGCCTACGACTCGCTCGGCGAGCGGTACGAAGAGATGCCTCGCCAGCAGCGCGTGCTGTACAACTGCGCCCCGGTGTACGAGGAGCACGAGGGCTGGTCGGTCGACATCTCCGATGTTCGTGAGTATCACGACCTGCCAAAGGCTGCCCAGCAATTCGTGGAGCGGGTAGAGGAGCTCGCCGGTGTGCCCATCACCTCGGTCGGCGTCGGCCCCGGTCGTGACGCCGTGTTGATGCGCAGCTGATGAGGGTGTTGCTCCTGGGAGGCGGAGGGCGCGAGCACGTCCTCGGATGGAAGCTTGCCCAGAGCCCACTGCTCACCGGCCTGGTCTCGGCTCCCGGGAATCCTGGCCTCGCCGCCCTCGGAGAGACGGTGGACCTCGACTCGCTAGACGGGACCGCGGTGGCCGAGTTCTCCACCCGGCACGACATCGACCTGGTCGTCATCGGACCTGAAGCGCCGCTCGCCGCGGGGGTCGTCGACGCGCTGGATGCAGCCGGCATCGCGGCCTTTGGCCCCACCGCGGCCGGTGCCCGCCTCGAGGCCTCCAAGTCCTATGCAAAGGACATCATGATGCGGGCCGGTATCCCAACCGCAGCCGCCGAGGTATTCACCGATGTCGACGCTGCCGATCGGCATCTCGACTCGGCTCCAGGCCCGTATGTCGTGAAAGCCGACGGCCTCGCCTCCGGCAAGGGCGTGCTGGTCACCTCCGACCGGGAGGCGGCAAAGGCCTGGGCTCGCGCCTGCCTAGGTGGCACCTTCGGCGAGGCGGGGTCGACCGTCGTCATCGAAGAACACCTCGACGGGAGAGAAGTGTCGGTGTTTGCCCTGGTGGACGGGGAGCGTGCCCTGCCGCTGGCGCCCGCCCGCGACTACAAGCGACTGCGCGACGGCGACGAGGGACCAAACACCGGAGGGATGGGCAGCTTCTCACCGGTGGACGATCTCCCGGACGATCTGGTCGACCGGACCATTGCCGAGGTCGTCGAGCCGGTGCTGGAAACCCTCGCCGCCGACGACGTCCGCTACCAGGGTTTCCTCTACGTCGGTCTGATGCTCACCGCAGACGGGCCAACGGTGCTCGAGTTCAACTGCCGTATGGGGGACCCGGAGGCACAGACGGTCATCCCCCGCCTCGACGAGGACCTCCTCGAGCTCCTCGCCGCCGGGGCCGCAGGATCGCTGCCCGACCGGGCCCTGCGTTGGTCCGATGCCGCTGCGGTCGACGTCGTGCTGGCGGCGCCCGGCTACCCGGTGGCACCCGAAACCGGCCTGCCCATTACCGGGGTCGACACGGCCGACTCCCAGACCGATGTCCTGGTGATCCACGCCGGGACCGCACTACGCGATGGTGGATTGGTAACGGCCGGGGGGAGGGTCCTCAATGTTGTCGGGCTTGGCGATACGGTGGAGGCCGCACGAGGCACCGCGTATGCAGCGGCGAGCAAGATCGAGTTCTCCGGAATGCAGATGAGAAGAGATATAGGACTATGAGTCGAGAGTCGAGAGTCGAGAGTCGAGAGCCAGAAACGGACGGTCCAGCCTCTGGACTCATGACTCTGAAGTCTGGACCCAAAGTCGGGACTCTGCACTCTGCACTCAAGACTCTGGACTCTGTACTCGGGATTCTGAACTCTGGACTCAAGACTCTGGACTCAAGACTCTGGACTCATGACTCATGACTCACGACCCGGGACTCAAGGTCGCCATCCTCATGGGCTCGGAGAAGGACCTGCCGGCGATGCAAGCCGCGGCCGATGTCCTCGACGACCTCGGTATCGCCCACGATGTCCGGGTCA
>Ga0255057_10001467_pt1 | contig 13201 bp, 10 predicted proteins | sample Cases_109_6_MG_FD_189022 | JGI IMG/M metagenome (GOLD analysis project Ga0255057, IMG submission 189022) | Seawater microbial communities from Amundsen Gulf, Northwest Territories, Canada - Cases_109_6 | ecosystem: Environmental > Aquatic > Marine > Gulf | place: Canada: Northwest Territories... | reverse complement strand
TCGGAATAGGCGGCATGTGGAAGACGACGTGGAAGGAGGCTCCCCGCTCCGCCGCCAGGGCGTTCGCGCGCTCGAGGAGCGCGAGAGTGACTCGGGATGCGGAGACCACCTAGCTCAACAAGCGCAGCGTGCACCGCGCCATGGAGGTGATGCGCATCCGCGCCGCCGTGCGCGCTGGCACCGAAATCCAGGCCCTGGGCTTCCACCAGCAGGCGTCGAAGGAGTACCTGCAAAAGCTCGCAAAGGGCGTGACCCAGGCCCTCGACGAGCGCGACGGCGCCTTCGGCGACTACCGCACGGCAGACCACAAGCCCTAGTTGGCAGGATCCATCACGCGACGAGATCGCCGGACCGGTAGCGCGGAGGGTGCCGGCACCCGCGACGGAATACCCGCGCTTCCGGGAGAGGACCGGCGCGCCCGTTTCAGATGAGTCTCCCGCCAAACTCCGCTCTGTTGATAGGCACGCCGATCATGCCTTCGCTCCTGATTCGTCACCCGCAGGGGTTTGTCGCGCCGCTGTGCTGTCCTACGATCGTGTCATCCAGCTGGCGGGGCCTGCAGCCCCGGGGGACAGCTGGTAAGCGGGGAATGCCAATGGGGGGGGAGCTCCCGTCTCTCGGCGGTATCGCCGAGTCCGGCCAGGTTTCGGCCGAAACCGCCGGGATTCCGGAGATCGCGAAGGACTACCACGAGCTGAACCGGCGCATCCGGCGCGCCGGCCTGCTCGAGACTCGTGACTCCTTCTACCTGGGCAAGTACGGGCTCATGGCCGCGCTCCTCGCGGGGACGTGGGTGTTGGGCCCCGGAGCTCCTTGGGTCGCGGGGCTCCTGTTCGGGCTTTTCATCCAGCAGGCGGCCTTCATCGGCCACGACCTGGGCCACAACTCGGTCATGACCCGCGACCGTGGCTGGCTGTTCAACCGCAAGTACAAGCGCGCTGGAACCTGGGCGATCGCCAACCTGTGCTTCGGAACCGACGGCCTCAATTGGTCTGCGTACCACGAGCGTCACCACAAGCTCAACCTCCGCTACGGCAAGGATCCGCAGAACAACCACATGCCGTGGATTCTGTACGAAGCGGGCGAGTTCGACGACTACACCCGTCGGCACGGCCCGATCACCCCCTTGCAGCGTTTCTGGCTGAGGCATCAGCACCTGTTCGTACTCCCGCTCATGCTGGCGTACGGCAAGTTCAACATGCTGGTGAAGTCGAAGAAGCTGTTCATCCGCGCCCAGTACTTCCGCTTCCTCGGCATCGTCGCCCACGTCGCGATCTGGACCGCGCTGATCGTGCGGACGGACTACAGCTTCGGGTTCTTCGCGATTGCGCTCGTCACTTGTGGCGTGCTCCACATCCAGATCCTCTTGAGCCACGCCTACATGCCGCGCTTCACCGAAGCCGAGCAACACCAGCTCGGCTGGATCCGGTATCAGGTCCTGGGCACCCAGAACGTCGAGACTTCCTGGTACGACGACTGGTTCCACGGGGGCCTCCAGTACCAGATCGAACACCATCTCTTCCCGGGCGTGCCGCGGCACAACCTGCGGACGATCAGGCCCTGGGTGGTGGAGTTCTGCAGGAAGCACGGGCTCCCCTACCGGTCCGACCCCTTCCTGGTCTGCATCACCGACATGGTGTCGTCACTCTACCGGGAGGCCCGCAAAGTCGAGTACCTGGAGACCCGCGAAGTCGAGGTCCGGGTTTGAGCGACTCTCCTGAGCCCAGAGAGCGAAAGGTGATCATCTTCGAGGGTCGGCGCTACGACGTCACCGACTGGGTGCCTCGCCACCCGGGCGGAGCGATCATCGAGAAGTTCATCGGCCAGGACGTCACGGTTCCGTTGCACATGTTCCACGACGTGCGGAGCCCGGTGATCCAGTCACTGCTCAAGCGGATGGACATGGGTCCAGCAGAGGACCATCCCCTGAGCCCGTTCGACCGCGACTACCTCGAGCTCGAGCAGAAGTTCCTGGATCGTGGGTGGTTCGATGTGAACCCGCTTTGGTACTCGTGGAAGATGGGCTGGGTCGTCGCGCTGCTCGTAGCCGCCTATGCGGTCCCGCACCCGCTCTTCAAGGGCATCTTTTTCGGACTCTTCATCCAGCAGGCTGCGTTTCTCGCCCACGACGCGTGCCACGACGCGCTCGCGCCGAGGCGCTGGCGAAAACTCGCGTCCTGGATATTTGCCGATGTCTGCTTCGGTATCAGCCACGCAGACTGGACGCGGAAGCACAACGCCCACCATCTGATCACGAATCGGCCGATCGAAGATCCCCAGATCAACAACCTGCCGAACCTCGCCTACAGCGCGCCAGAGATCGGCTTGTTCGAACGGACCCGCCGAAAGCTGACGGCCGGCGAGAAGCGCCAGATCGCCACCCAGCACATCTGGTTCCTGCCCATGATGCTGCTGTACGGGCGCATCAACATCGTCCGAAAGAACCTGCGGCGGGCGCTGCGGGGCCGCGACCCGCAGTATCTCAAGGGGTTCGCAATCCACAGTGCGCTGTGGTTGAGCATCCTGGCGCAGGGCGGCTTCGACCCCGTCTTCGCGCTCTGGTTCATCCCGACCGCCCTCGCGGTCTCCGGAATCCTTCACGTCCAGCTCCTGCTCTCCCACATCTACGCACCTCGCCTGATGGCAGACGAGCAGCGACGGATCGGAATGAAGCTCCAGATCCAGTCCAACCAGAACATCTCGACCACGTTCCTCGACGACTGGTTTCATGGCGGCCTGCAACACCACATCGAGCACCACTTGTTCCCGCGGCTGCCTCGGCACAGCCTCGCGAAGGCTCGCGTCGACGTACGGGCCCTGAGCGAGAAGCACTCGATTCCCTACAAGTCGGACCCGTTCCTCGTATGCATCGTGGACCTGCTCCGGGGGCTTCGTAGGGCGAGCGCTCCGCTGCGGCAGGAGCGCGCACTCCAGGCGCAACGGCCCTAGCGGCTCACCAGCGGCCGGCGATATGCGAGTCGGAATCATCGGCGGAGGGATCGCCGGCATCAGCGCCGCACTGGAGCTGCGGAAGCGCGGTGTGGCGTCCTGCCTCTTCGAGAAGCAGGAGCAGCTCGGTGGCCACGCCTACGCCCACCGGGTGGGGGATCGCTGCTACGACATGGGCTTCATCTTCGGGGGGTACGCGACCTACGAGAGGTTCCGTGCCCTTCTCGATGGGCTCGGTGCAGAGATCCAGGAGAGCTACCTGGATTTCTCCGTCACCAAGGCAGGCCGGGCCGTATACGCGACGGGCTGCGATGCGGGGCCGGATTTCAGGGCGGAATGCGACCGCTTCCTCGGCTTCTGCGAGCGCTACCGGGATTCGTCCCGCTACAACCTCCTGCCATTTGGGGCGTTTCTCCGCATTCACGGCTTCGATCGCATTCCGGGCTTCATCGAGCGGTGCATCATCCCGCCGCTCGGTCTTCTCTTCATCACGAAGACCGGCCTGCTGCAGAAATCGACCCGCTTCGTCTTCAACCAGTTCGCGGGGGACCGGCGGATCTGGGCGCACCCCTACGAGCCCATCAAGGCATGGGTCGTCCGTGGCAGCAGCCGTGAGTACACCCGAAGAGTCGAGGAGGATCTCGCCGAAACCTGCCGGCTCGGCACGCAAGTCACGAGCGTGACGCGGCACCCAGGCGGCGTCCGGGTCGGGTTCGAGGACGCCAGCGGTGCTCGTGGCGAAGAGACCTTCGATCGGGTGATTCTCGCGTGCGAGGGAGCCGAGATCCCCCGCATCGTCCCAGACCTCAGCTGGTCGCAGCGCTGGTTCTTGGACCGGATTCCGTACGAGACGTACGAGACCGTCCTGCATCGCGACTCGAGCCACCTGGCGGAAGGAGAGCTGGAACGTCGCTACAACTTCCTGTGGTCCGAAGGGCGCTACGAAATCGCAGCCAACCTCTCGCGGATCTTCTCCTACCCCGATGCGGAGCCCGTCATCCTCTCGGTCTTTCCTGAGGGCGCTCCCGTCCGCCGCATCGATCCAGACAAGCTCCTTACCCGCAGGAAGATGGTGCATCTCGTATGGAGCCTCGACGTCCTCGCCTTCCAAGTCCTGCGCACCTACCTGGCCCTCGAAACCGGGGGCATCTTCTTTGCCTCCTCCCTGACCAACGGCATCGGCCACAGCCACAGCTTCAAGGCGGGCAGGCAGTCCGTGGGACGGGCTCTCCAGGCCACCTCCACCCGGGAGAAGCTGACGCGCCCGCTCCGGCTCGCGGCCAGCATGCTGATATTCTCGTTGCTGAGAGCGGCCATCCGCGTCAGCGATGCGTTGAGCGGCCTCCACCCGGGGATACCGACCGACGACGACGAGATGCCCGCGACGGAAACGACCGAGGCGCGCGAGACCCCTCCGGCTTGGAGGTCGACCTAGCCGAGATTGGGGATCGGTTGTCGCCGCGATCCGCGAACACAGGACCGAAAAGCGTTGAATGAACTCAGCGATTCATGGCGGGGGGGACGAGACTCGAACCCGCAATGTCAGTGGTGGTGCTCGTGATCAGCGTCGACCGTTTCCATCACGCCGTCGGGCTGTCCTCCGAGCCCCTGCCGAGTCCGCAGCGGGCTACGCCTTCGGCCTGATCTCCGGGCTCATACAGCGTAGGGTTCTCGTATGTCGGTGGTCTCGCGCCGGGTCCTGCTCGCGTTCCTGTGGCTGGGGTTCGTCCTCTTGCTGTTGCAGGGCGTGGGCTACCTAGCCTTCGGTCTCGGCCTCTTCACCGCAACAGGCTACGGCTACCCGAAGGACCTGCACATCGAGGATGCAGGGCTGGGCTTCCGCCTTCGGCCCGGCTTCCGCGGTCACTTCCGGGGCACTGCCTATGAGCACATCCCGATCCGCACCAATCAACACGGCTACCGAGACGACCCCTTCGACGCGAAGCGGCCGGGCCGGCGTCGGGTCGTCGTGCTCGGAGACTCCGTCGTCTTCGGCTCCGGTGTAGCCGCAGAGGGGCGCTTCACCGAGCAGCTGGAGTCGCATTCCGACGTTGCCTCCCGAGGCATCGAGGCCCTCAACCTCGGAGTCAACCGCTACACCTTCGGCCACTACCTGGTTCAAGCGGAGCGAGACGTCCCCCGGCTCGCCCCGGACGCGATCCTCGTGGGCTTCACCCTCAACGACATCAAGGAGTTCGACCCCTCTGCCGGGCTCGGCGGTCTCGCACCAACGGATGAAGCGGTGGGCACGTTCAAGGCCGCGCGTCGCTACGTGTTTCGACAGACCTACGGCGGGCGCTTCCTGCGCGTGCTGCGCAAGCGGATCGAGTTCGCGCGGTTGAGCTCCGATGAGCAGGAGGCCTACCACACCAAGTGGATGCGCACTGGAGCAAGGAAGAGCCGGTCCGAAGGCTCGAAGGAGAGCTCGCACAGCTCGAGGCCCTCGCAGCCGCGAGCGGCGTCCCGTTCGGGATCATCATCTTCCCCGAGCTCAACGACTGCTGAGCAAGCTGAGCAGCCTCTATCGGAAACGCATCTTTTCTATCCTATGCCGGCCATGAGTCTGGATTGCGACACCTTCGACAACGACGCTTCCGACGGGAGCTGCTCCCCGTAGCAGGGCCCGACGACGCGGCGGCGGGTCCTCTCACGTCCCCGCGGAATCGAGCTGGCCCGGTGCCAGCGCGCACGAATACCTCGTGCCACACGGGCACCTGGCAGTTGGTTCGAACGGCTACTTGAAGGGCGTGCCGCCGGGAGCATCGCCCAGCAATCCCGCTGCCCCGTAGCGCACACGGAACCCGGCACAGAGGGCGGCGAACGCGCCGAAGGTCTCTTGGATCTCATCCGTGTTGTGGTAGACGTCGTGTTGCGCAGGGTGAAACCACAGGCCCGCGGCGATGGCGACGAGGCCGACGGCCGGCACCAGCGGCGCGCCCATCCGGTCGAGCCAGCGGCGCAGCGGGGCGATCGCCCATGCGGCCAGCGAGACTGCGGCCCAGAACATCAGCGCCGCATCGTATTGCAGATAGCGCCCTGCCCCGGGAATGTTGTGGAGGGTGGTCTCGTCCTGGGTGGTGTTCGGCCAGAAGTCGGGCGTCGAGAAGTACAGGAAGCGCTGTCCCCAGCTCACCTCTTCGCCGGCGATGGCGGCGAAGCCGAGGCCGCCCAGCAGCAACACTCCGCGCGCCACCCCGGACGCGTTCCGGCGCGCGAGCAGCAGCAGCAGCGCGGTGGTCGCGTACCACAAGGCCTGGAGGAGCTCGAAGAGCGCATCCTCCTTGTAGACATGGTCCATCAGGGTGCGCTGGTCGAGGAGCCACGGCGGCGTACCAGCCGCAATCGTCACCAACGCAGCTGCAGCGACGAGTCGCCCGGCCCCGACTGGCCCACGGCAGAACCCCGCGGCGGCACCGCCGACACACAGTCCCCCAAACGCGACCAGCATCCACACCAGGCCGCTTGCGTGCTCGAGGTTGACGTTCCAGAAACCCAGGCTCGCGGCCGCGAAGCCCGCTCCCGCGAGCCACGGCCGACCGCTCAGCGCCTTCAATCGATGCAGGGTCGCATCGGGAAACAGCGCCGCTGCCCAGAGGCCCCAGGAGACCAGAATGCTCACGAGAGTGCCGCTCACCCGCCACGACTGCTGCTGTAGCGCGACTTCGAGCGACCTCTTGGGCGTCCCCTCGATCTTCGTGAAGTCGAAGGGTCCAAACTCTCGGCGCTCGTGAACCGCCTCGACGATGTCGGGAAGCAGCGTCAGCTGGAACACCAGGAGAACCAGCAGGAAGGTTCCCGACGCGATGATCCATCGCCTCAGCCACTTCTCTCGGCGGCCGACCAGTCGAACCTCAGGCTCTCGGGCTGGGGTAGACATGGGGGCGCATGATAGTCGCCGGCCAAGGAGCCCGCCCTATGGGGGTGTCAGGACGGGACACCAGGTCAGAACACCCAGCGCCGCAACGACACGTTCATCAGCAGACCGACCGCCACCAGCGACACCACCAGTGCCGAGCCGCCGTAGGAGATGAAGGGCAGCGGTACGCCGATCACGGGCGCAACGCCGAGCACCATCCCGACGTTGAGCACAGCGGGCCAGAACAGCAGGCCCACCACGCCCACGGCCAGCATGGCCCCGAAGCCGTCTTTGGCATTGCGCGCGATCACCAGCCCCCACATTGGGCGAGGCGTCGACGAAGCGCATGCGGCGGCGTGGACCCAGCCGGCCAGGGCGCGCGCTGCTGCGGGCGCTGGACTGGCGGTGGTATGGTGACGCCCGATGAAGACTGTCCACACGGCGCGCCTGCCGGCCATGGAGCCGTCCCAGCATCCCTACCAAGGCTCCCTCTCGTAGCGGCGGGGGAGCTGCGAAGATGGGCAGCCCCGACGAGGGCAGGCAGGCGGAGAGGCCCCGGCGGGGTCAGCGCCCGTTGCTGGCCGCCGGGCTGCTGCTGGTGGGGCTCGGCGTGCTGATCCTCGTCCAGGCGGCGCGCCTCCACGGGCGGCCCCCGACGGGGCCCGACGCCGCCGTGGCCCCGGGCCTCGAGCGCGCCGAGCGCATCGAGGCCGCCTTCGGGGCGCTCTCCGGCTGGAACCTGCTCGTCGTCACCCTCGACACCACCCGCGCAGACCGCCTCGGGGTCTACGGCAACACGGCGATCGAGACACCCGTCGTCGATGGGCTCGCCCACGAGGGCGTGCTCTTCGCGGACGCGGTGACCCCGGTGCCGGCCACCCTGCCGGCGCACTCCTCGCTGATGACCGGGCTCTACCCGCCCCGCCACGGCGTGCGCGCCAACGGGACCTTCCGGCTCGAGCCGGCCCAGCTCACGCTGGCAGAGATCCTGGAGGAGCACGGCTATCGAAACGCCGCCGCAGTCTCGGCCTACGTGCTCGACTCGAGCTACGGGCTGGACCAGGGCTTCGAGACCTACCTCGACGACCTGTCCCGAGGGATCCAGCACGCGCCCCAGACCTTCCGGGAGCGCCCGGCCGAGCTCGCCAACGAGGCCGTCTCCGGGTGGCTCGCCGAGCACGCGGACGAGCCCTTCTTCCTGTGGATGCATTACTTCGACGCGCACGCTCCCTACCTGGCGCCGGAGCCGTTCCGCAGCCGCTACCGCCAGGATCCCTATGCCGGCGAGATCGCCTACGCGGACCATCAGCTGGGCCGCCTGCTCGCCGAGCTCGAACGACACGGCGTGCGCGAGCGCACGCTGGTGGTGGTGACGGCGGACCACGGCGAGGGCCTCGGGGAGCACGGCGAGTTCACGCACTCGCTGCTGCTCCACGACGCCACGCTGCGGGTTCCGCTCGTCCTCCACGCGCCCGGCGCGCTGCCGCCGGGCCGGGTCATCGAACGCCAGGCGAGCCTGGTGGACGTTCTGCCCACGGTACTCGACCTGCTGGGGATCGAGGCCCCGGCCGAGCTCGACGGGCACAGCTTCCTGGGCGAGCTCGGCCCGGCACCGCGGCCGACCTATGTCGAGACCCTCGCCACCCAGACCCTGCACGGCTGGGCGCCGCTCTTCGGCGTCCGCCGGGAGGACTGGAAGTACGTGCTGGCCCCGCGCCCGGAGCTCTACGACCTCGAGGTCGACCCCGCCGAGCTGGCCAACCTGGCGCCCGAGCATCCGGAGCTCGTGGAGGAGCTGCAGCGGGAGCTCGACGAGCTGGCGGGCCAAGACCGGGCGCGCGAGGGGGAGGTGGTCGCCGGCGCCCCCCTCGACGACGTGTCGCGAGAGGCCCTTGCAGCGCTCGGCTACGTCATCACGGCGAGCCAGTCCGAGTCGCCGCGCGAGGCCATGGACCCCAAGGACGGCGTGCGCTACTGGGAGCGCGTCCAGGGCGCGGTCGCGCAGCGCAACGCGGGAAAGATCGAAGCGGCGATCGAGACCCTCGAGGCGGCGGTGGAGGAAGTGCCGAGGGACGTCTTCGCGCTCCAGATGCTGGCCGGGGCCTACCGGATTCAGGGGCGCAGCGAGGAGGCCCTCGAGGCGAACCAGGCCGCGGAAGAGCTCGAGCAGTCGAATCCGGCCATCCCCCTCTTCGCGGCCTCCCTGCATCTCGACCGTCTCCAGCTCGACGAAGCCGAGGCGGCGATCGAGCGGGCGCGCCGCATCGAGGAGGGGCACCCGGTCGTGGAGGCCCTGCGCGCACGCGTCGCGGAGCTGCGGGGCAAACGCGAGGAGGCCCACCGGCACCTGCGTCTCGCGCTCGCGCTGGACCGCGGCACAAACCGCGCGCGGATCCTCAACCAGCAGGCCGATCTCCACCTCTCTGCGGGGGAGTCCGAGGATGCGCGCGATGCCTTCGAGGCCGCCCTGGCGCTCGACGCTTTCAACGGCGACGTGCACGCCGGGCTGGCGGAGGTGCTGTGGAGAGCGGGCGAGAAGGAGGAAGCGCGTCGCCACCTGGCGCAGGGGCTGCACTACCAGCCGGTGCAGCCCCGGGCGTTGAGCGTGCGCTGTGGCATGGAGATCGCCGAGGGGCGCCTCGAGCGCGCCATCGCGAGCTGCGAGCGCGCGCTCGAGATCACTCCCGTCTACGGGCCCGCCCACGCCAACCTCGGCCTGGCGTACCGCCAGCTGGATCAGCCGGAGCGCGCCGAGGAGATCTATCGGCAGGGCATCGAGCGCGCACCGGGGTACCCGCCCACCTACCGCAATCTGGCCCAGCTGTTGCTGCGGCTGGGCCGGGAGAAGGAGGCCGCCGCCAGCTTCGAGCGCGCCGCGCTGCTCGACCCCTACGACTCCGTGGCGCTGGCGAACCTCGGAGTCTTCCACCTGAAGATCGGGCGCGCCGAGTCGGCGCAGCAGCTGCTGGAGCGGGCCGTGGAGGTGGACCCCGACTACGCCTTCGCCCACAAGCAGCTGGCCGTCCTGCTGGCCTCCCACGGAGAGGAGACGCGCGCGCGCGAGCACTTTGCCCGGAGTCTCGAGCTGGACCCGACCCAGCCCGACGCCGGCGCGATCCGCTTCCAGCTCGATCAGCCCATACCGTGAGGGCTCGCGCGCTGCCGCTCGCGCTATTGCTCGTCGGTGTGATCGCCTGCGCCGGCGAAGCCCCGCAGCGCACGAGCCTGCTCCTCGTCACCTTCGACACCACTCGCGCAGACCACCTGGCTCCCTACGGCTACGCCCACGTCGAGACACCGACCCTCTCCGCCCTCGCCCGCGCAGGGATCCGCTATGCGCGTTGCTACACGCCGGCTCCCCTCACCCTCCCCGCCCACACCAGCTTGATGACCGGTCTCTACCCCTTCCGCCACGGGGTGCGGGAGAACGGGACCCAGCGCCTCGATCCGACGCTGCCCAGCCTGGCCGGGGCTCTGCGGGAGCGGGGCTACGCGACCGCCGCGGTCGTCGGCGCCTACGTGCTCGACTCGCGCTTCGGGCTCGCCGCGGGCTTCGACCACTACGACGACGACCTCTCGAATCGGGAGCGCCCGAAGTTCGGCTTCGCCGAGCGGCCGGCGCAGGCGGTCACCGACGCGGCGCTGGCCTGGCTGGCCGTGGCGCCCCCGAGCCCCTTCTTCCTGTGGGTGCACTACTTCGACCCGCACTCGCCCTACGCCGCGCCGGCGAGCGGCTCGGGGGCGGCGATCGCGGCACCCTACGACCTGGAGATCGCCCACGCCGACCGCCAGCTCGGGCGCCTCCTCGAAGCCGTCGCCGCCCGGGAGGCGGGCGGTGGGGGGCCCACCTTGCGGGTCTTCACCGCGGACCACGGCGAGGCCCTCTGGGAGCACGGCGAGCCGACCCACGGATTCTTCGCCTACGAGGAGACCCTGCGCGTCCCGCTCATCGTGAGCCTGCCGTCCGGCGCCGGCGCGGGCAGCGTCATCGAGACTCCCGTGTCGCTGGTCGATCTGTTTCCGTCGATCCTGGGCTGGCTCGGTCTTCCCGCGCCCGACGGGCTCGACGGCACTCCTCTTCCCACCGAGCCACCCGCGGCCGAGGCCGCCGCCGAACGCGCGCTCTACTTCGAGAGCCTGGTCCCCGAGCGCTATTACGGGTGGAGCCCGCTGCGCGGGGTGGTACTGGGCGGGGAGAAGTACATCGAAGCGCCCCGCCCGGAGCTCTACGACCTGGAGGCCGACCCCGACGAGGCACACGACCTGCTGCGCGGCGGAGCGTCCGGAGGCGCGCGACACCGGGAGGCCCTCGCCGCGCTCAGCGCCGGGGCCGCGGCGGAGGCCCTGCCCGTCGAGCTGGCGCCCGAGGACGCGCAGCGACTCCACGCCCTCGGCTACCTGGCCGCCCGGGGTGGCCCCGGCGACCCGGCGGCCGACCCGAAGGACCGCGTGGCCCTACACCGCCGCGTGCTCGAAGCGCAGGTCGCCATAGACGCGGACGATGCTGCCGCAGCCCTGGCGACGCTCTCCGGGGTGCTGGAGGAGGATCCGGCCAATCGCCGCAGCCTCTTCCTGCTCCTCGACCTGCTGAACCACCCGGAGCTGCGGGTCTCCGCGGCAGAGCGGCTCGAACGCCAACTGGACGTGCCGCTCCCACCCGGGTTGGCGCTGCGCACGGCGCGCGGTGTGGGCGCCGCCTGGAGCGCGGAGCAGCGCTGGAGCCGCGCCGAGCCCGCGCTGCACCGGGCGCTGGCCGCGGCGCCCGCGGATGCCCGCAGCCACCATCTGCTGTCCGGGGTACTGGTGGCTCTGGAACGTCCGGAGGCGGCGCTCCCCCACGCGGAGCAGGCCCACGAAGCCGACCCGTCGGACCCCGGCTACGCCGCCGCGCTGGCCCGCCTGGCAGGCTCCCTGGGCCAGACGGCGCGCGCGCGCGAACTCTACGAAGTCGTGCTCGAGGCGAGCCCCGACGACGCGCTCGCGCTCAACAACGCGGCCTGGCTGGACTACGAGGCCGGGGTCGATCTCGACCGCGCCCTGGAGCGCAGCGAGCGCGCCGTGGCGCTCGACCCCGAGCGCGCAGAGTTCCGACACACGAGGGGCTGTCTGCTGGCGGCGCTGGGCCGCCAGGCGGAGGCGCGCGAGGAGCCGCCCGCAGTACCCCTCGCGAGCTGCTCGCAGTGAACGCGGGCCGGAAGGTGGGGTTGCTACGCCAACGTCGAGATCAGCAGCGCGGCGCGCAGCGTGTTGGCTTCCTCCGGGCTACGCGCCCCTGCGCCGGTACCAGAGCGCCGAGATCGCGAGCCCGGCGACGAGTGTCGCAAGCCCGGCGGCCGTCAGCGCCGGCACACCCGGCACACCCGGCGAGTGCTCCACGTGGATGTTGCCCACCGGGGAGACGGAGGTCCCATAGTAGGCACTCGCGACCGCCACGGGTGTCTCGGCGTTGGATAGCTGGATCCAGACGCCACCCCCGATCCCGAGCGCTGGAAGGACGGACAGCTGCGGCCCCGCCACGGCCCCGACGCCGCGCTGGATGCCCATGGCCGCTCCGGGCGCGACGTACACGAAGTCGCCCGCCGCGAGCGGCAGCGGGGCCGTATCGGTCACGTGGAAGATGTTGAAGGCGAAGGTCGGGAGGGAGACGCGCACGTCCGTGTCGCCGTTGTTTCCGGTCGTCGTCCCGGTTGCGTGGATGACGATGTCGGCGAGCTGCGAGTTGAGTCCAACTCCTCTAAAGAGGCCGCTGCCCGACGCCGCGCTGTGCCACAGGGTGGGCAGCGAGACGGGCGCCGCGGCCGGCGTGTTGGTCTTGAGGTAGGGGGCGCGCGGAAGGAGCCCGAGGAAGCTCACCTCCACCGGGTCGTAGGTGATGGTGAAGCCCACGCCGGCCCAGTTGCTGTGGCTGGCGATGAAGAGCATCGACACCGGCACCGATAGCGTGTCGCTGTCGTTGAGCGGTGGGGTGATCACCGGGTCGCCGATGGGGACCAGCGGATCGGACTTGGCGTTGATCCCGACGAAATCGGCGCGCGCCTGGGGAGCGATCCACAGGGCGATGGCGAGAACCCAGAGCAGGGTGTTCGTGGACCGGAAAAGCATTGCGGACCTCCTGGTTCCGGTGGGCGGAGGAGCACGGACCGACCCCCCCCGCAGCCATCCTACGCACCGACGCATCACGAGGTCAACGGGCCCGGGCGCTGCGGGCGCAAGCGCCCGCCGGCGGTGGCCAATTTACAGCCCCGCGTGTATGCACCAGGAGCCGGCGAGCGGCGCGGCGAGCGCCGGCGCCGCATGCTCCAAGACCGGACTCCCATTTTCGACACCATCGATTGTCTTATCGCCCAGCCCCTGCTCCGAGAGCCCCAGCCGGCACCACGACGGACGAGCGGCGCT
>Ga0255057_10001466_pt1 | contig 13220 bp, 12 predicted proteins | sample Cases_109_6_MG_FD_189022 | JGI IMG/M metagenome (GOLD analysis project Ga0255057, IMG submission 189022) | Seawater microbial communities from Amundsen Gulf, Northwest Territories, Canada - Cases_109_6 | ecosystem: Environmental > Aquatic > Marine > Gulf | place: Canada: Northwest Territories... | reverse complement strand
GGTGCCGAAGTCGTCGATGGATAGCCTCACACCCATATCAGCCAAGGCCTGAACGATGCGAGAGGCTCCATCCGGATCCATCAGGAAGGCGCTCTCGGTTATCTCCAAGATCAGCTTATCCGCGGACACGCCGTATTCCTTGAGAAGTTGCGCTACGAGATCGGGAAGGGTTTCCTCATGCAGATTTCGGGCGGAAAGGTTGACCGCGATGCTGAGATCCAGACCTCCATCCTTCCAGTCGACAAGCTTCTTCAACGCCGTTCCGAAGGCCCAGCGGGTCAGCGGCTCGATCAGGCCCGTGCGCTCGGCGTTGAGGACGAATTCATGCGGCGGAATGGGCCCATATTCGGGATGGTCCCATCGCGCAAGCGCCTCGACGCTTACCACCTGAAGGCTGCGAATATCGATCTTCGGTTGATAGTGAAAGACCAGCTCATCTTGTTCGATCGCCCGGCGAAGCGCCCCGGTCAGAGTGAGATGACGGACCGAATGGTTATCCTTGCCTTCATCGTAAAGGCTGATGCCGAGCTGGCCCTGCTTGGCCGTGTACATGGCAATATCGGCGCATTGGGTAAGCTTTCCCGGCTCATCCGCGTGCTCGGGAAAGAGGGCGATGCCAATGCTGATGCCGATGTCCAGGCTGATCCCTTCCAGCAAATCGAACGGCATTTTCAAGGCGTCTACGATACGCTCGGCGACCATGCGGGCGTTGGCGAGATCGGTGACCGCGGGCAACAGCACCGCGAACTCGTCGCCACCAAGGCGTGCGACCGTATCGGAGGCCCGGATCGCCCCGACCAGGCGGTCGGAGACCTTCATCAAAACGTCGTCACCGACCTGGTGGCCGAGCGTGTCGTTCACTTCCTTGAAGCGGTCCAGATCGAGCATCAGGAGGGCCATCGGTTCATTCCACCGCCGGGCGATCTCGAGCGAGTGGACCAGCCGGTCGCCCAACAGTACGCGGTTCGGCAGGCCGGTCAGGGCGTCATGCAGTGCTTGGTGGCGGAGCTGTTCTTGCTGCACCTTGCGCTCGGTAATGTCTCGCACGATCGCTACATAAATCGGCTTGCCGTCGACAACGGTCTCGCTTACCGCCACCTCGACCGGAAAGCGGGTCTCGTCTTTGCGCAGGCCTTCGGTTTCGTGGGGGCCCTGACCCAGGCGCAGCAGTTCTCCCATCTGGTCGTTGTGGCTGGAGCCGATCTGTGGAAAGAGATCGATCAGCTGCTTGCTTGCGACGTCCTCCAGCTCGTAGCAGAAAGCCTGCAGGGCCGCGCGGTTGACCGTCTCGATCCCACCATCCAGGCGGAAGGTCACGATACCGTCGAAGCTCGACTCGACGACGCCGCTCATCAGTGCGTCGGCGCGCCGCAGCTTCAGCCCGCGGGCAAAGGCGAGATCGGCCTGATGGTGGTCCATGATCCGCGTCAGGTTGCTGCCATAGCGTTCCAGCAACGAACGGCGGCGCTCGCCCGCAAGCGTTTTTACTAGCATGTGGCCCTATCCCCCTTGTCGGAGATAATTCTGATTGGCTCAACCTTAAGGCGGAAGGCTCAAAGGAATTGTTAACCCGCTGACAGTGACCGCTCCCGAACTCCTTAAGCGCTTGTTAGAAATAAGATCGCCCGGTTGGCCGGCGGCGTCCGTCTCGAGGTCGTGGCCGCGCATCCCTTTGGCCTTTTGGCTGCACCGTCGTAAGATCCTTCGTGGCGGAGGCAAGGTCCCTGCGGGCCCCGCCCGGGGCCCGGTTATTCGCCTGGTATGCGGAGCGGGAGATGGCTAGAAAACGGAAGCGGCGGCGAGGTGGCGACTACACTGTGATCGCCATTGTCGCGGTGGCGGCAATCCTCTTCGTTTTGTTCTTTTTGCTGCTTGGATAGAGCATTGCCTGGAGCTGCCGCCCGAGCGGCGCCGGCGGCCGCGATGGGAGTCTCGCTTAGGATTTCCCCAATTCCGCCGCCGTCGGCGCCGCGCACCCTCAGTGCTGCTTCAGCTTGATGAACGCGACGATGTGGGCGATCAGAAACAACGGAACGAGGAACGTCGGTATGAGGCTCAAGGGGAGCTGGCTCAAAAGATCCGAGCCAACCTCGCCCGGGAGCAGGAGCCAACTCGCTTCGCGGGTCGATACCCCTGTCCCCACGGCCACGACGAAGTCCGCAAGGCCGGCGAAGGTCAAGGCATAGGCCGTCCGGTGCGCGCCCGCGGCTTGGCGCGCGACCAATACCGCCACAAATGGCGCCGCCATGCCGACGGCCAGGTCGCCGACGCCGGCGGGCAGGGCGAAGGCGGCCGGCAAAAGCCCGAAGACCCACAACGGCAGGAACAAAGCGCCGGCGGCTCGCCAGCCTTGAACGGCCAGGACCGCCGCTAGGTCGAGCCCTTCCACCCAAGCCCGCAATCCGGCGCTCGCCCGGTAGGCCAGGAGGAACAACGCCGGCGGCCCCAGCACGGCGATTAGGATCATCATGGGCGGTGCGTCGCCCCGGGGCATGAACAGACCCTGCGATCCAAGCCCGACCGCGCCGGCCAGCCAAAGGACGGCGATGGCGAGAACAGGTTTGGAGAAAATCCGTGCCGATACCGGGCCGTATGCGCTTAGCGTGGTCATGGTCAGGTTTCCTTTTCCAGTAGTAAATACGTGCATATGCACGTATTTGATCAAAAATTTTGGCCGCCGATCAGCTTGCATTTTCCAGTCGTTGGAGTTGTCCGTAGAAATCACCAAGAGATCGGGCTCCCAATCGTTCGACCGTTTGAGATTGCGCCTTGCGCCAAAGCGGCTGTGCATCGGCCAAGCGGGCCCGCCCCGCGGCCGTCAGGACAATGGCGCGCCGGCGCCGGTCGTCCCCCCGCTGAGTGTCGACGAGGCCGTCGCGCGTCAAAGGTTTCAGGTTCCGCGTCAAGGTGGTTCGATCCATCCCCAACCGGGTCGCCAACGCGCCAAGCGCGCTCGGCCCCCCACCCGAGAGCGCACTGCCCGAAAGTACCGCCAGAATAGAAAACTGGTTAGCTGTCAGGCCCACGGGCGCCAAGGCGGCATCATAGTGCCGGGTCACCGTCCGCACAGCACGCCGCAGATTGAAACAGACGCACGCGGTGGGCGTGAACGGATCTTTTATGCCAAGGGTCGATTTCATAATTTAAGTGTATATGCACTTATTTTATTTGTCAAGGCCGCAAGAGTTGGGCGTCCGCGGCCTTTTACCGAGGTTCATTGGAAAGGATCCTTGGGCTGGCGCAGGCCGGCCGTCGCGCTAGCGGATGCCTTGGCCGGCCTTTCGGTACTCTTCGCGCGGCGGGCTGAAGATATCGAGCACTACGGCCCCCTCCGGGCCGGCGCGAAACCCGTGGGGTATCCCCCCTGGTGTCCGCCAGAAATCACCGGCCGTCACGCGGTGGTCCCGACCATCGTGAACGCGGATACCACTGCCTTCCAACAACACGCCCCACTGTTCCTCGGGATGGGCATGTATTTCTCCGGCCATGCCGGGGGCAATTCGCACGACGGAGATCATAACGTTGTCCCCCGGGAAAATTCGGGTCTCCATACCCTCGGCGAGTTGCCGACCGATACCTTGCGTGAGATCGTGAAGGTTGAAGAAGTATTGCATCGACATCCCGCCCCCTGGCCGAAGATACAAACCCCCCTCGCCTGCCGGCATGATCCAGGCATACGCTCACGGGGCACAATTCATGGTGCCCAATGCCGCGAGGTCAATACCGCGGCGGCTCTTGACGACAGGCTATCCGGTCCTTCCCGCCCCTTGGGCAAGGCAATTGCCCAAGGGTCGTCTTCAGCGAACCTCTCTCAACGTCCGCGCCGCGCCTTCGTTCCCAGTCCGATCTTCCGGGCCAGCCTCGAGCGCTGCTTGGCATAGTTGGGTGCCACCATAGGATAGTCGGCAGGCAGACCCCAGCGTACCCGATATTGGTCCGGCGTCAGGTCGTAGGACGTCTTGAGATGGCGTTTCAGCATCTTCAGCTTCTTGCCGTCCTCAAGACAGATGACATAGTCCGGCGTCACGGACTTCTTGATGGGAACCGCCGGCGCCGGGCGCTCCTTTACCGTCTCTCCCGGTGAGCCGACGGAGGCCAGTGTGTCGTATACGCCGCGTATCACTTTTGAGAGATCCCCCTCGGTGACCGTGTTGTTCGACACGTAGGCGGCCACGACGTTCGCTGTCATCGTCAATAGCTCGTTGGTTTTTAGTTGCTCTGTCATGTCTCTTTTTCTTTATTCCAGAAATGTAACACCGCCTTGATTATAATATTAAGCTGACTTAATTTCAACAACGTCCACATCAAGTATTAGTCAGCGCAGTTACATCGGCCGCTGGGCGGCGGCTCGGCGGGCCGCGCTGACTTGTCGCGCCTGCGACCGGCTTTTAAAGTGCCGGGTATAGACTGGGCCCCGCGGTGCGGCCGAACAATCAGCGGAACCGAAGGCGAGAAATGCCCGAGACCGACGCGCTCATCTTATTCGTGGCGGCCGCCTTGTTGATGAACTTATCACCTGGCCCGTCCAATTTCTATGTCCTGTCGGCAAGCCTTTCTCAAGGCACCCGCGCCGGTATCATCGCGGCTGCCGGGCTTGCCACGGGTAGCCTCGTCCACGTGGCCGCCGCGGCGACAGGCCTCTCGGCCGTGTTCGTCTATTCTCCGCTGGCCTATACCCTCTTGAAGGCGGCTGGTGCGGCCTATCTCGTCTACTTGGGCATAAGATATCTGCTCGGCGCCGCCCCGGGCCCGGTGCATATCGGACGAACGGCGATCATACCGGCAAGGAAAGTGTTCGGCCAAAGCATGGTCGTCGAAATATTAAACCCGAAGACGGCCTTGTTCTTTCTTGCCTTCCTGCCTCAGTTCGCCGATCCGGACAATGGCCCGTTGGCGCCGCAGATCCTCGTCCTGGGAATCCTCGTTACCTTGACCGCTGTCCCCTGCGATGTCCTGGTCGCGATGCTCTCGGGCAGACTCGCGGATCGCATCAAGCAGACGCCCGCCATGCTGCGACTGCGGAACTGGCTTTCGGGATCGGTCCTCATCGGTGTCGGCGCCTTCGTTGCCTTCTCCCGAAGGGCCGCGCCTTAAGGTGCGGAGCCGCGCAGCGGCTTTTCCATCCGGTCCCAGATCAGGCGCGGATCGAAACTGTGCGAAGCGATCATGGTAATGATCACCACGCAGGCAAAGGAGGTTGCGCCAACGCCAGGCTCGATCGTGGCGATGTTGCCGAGTCTTACCAGGGCGATCAGGATCGAGATCATGAAGATGTCGATCATCGACCAACGGCCGACCGCTTCCACAATGCGGAAAAATCGGGTGCGGTCACGCGGCCGCCAGTGGGACCGGCGCTGGACGGAAATCAACAAATAGGACAGTCCCAACAGTTTCAACACAGGGACCGTGATGCTGGCGAAGAAGACGAGCAACGCCAGCGGCCACATGTCAGCATGGATCAGCTCCTTGACACCGCTGAGGATGGTATCGGGCGCGCCCTTGCCGAACGAGATCACGGTCATGACCGGATACACGTTGGCCGGTATGTATAACAACGCCGCCGTGATGACCAACGCCCAGGTACGCGAAAGACTGTCGGGCTTGCGCCGATGCAAGTGTGCATCGCAGCGCGGACAGGCCGCGTGCCCGCTGTAGCCTTCGGTGCCAAGCAAAACGAAACCGCAGGCATGACAATCGACGAAATCGCTGCCCCGGCCGCCCTTGGAGCGGGAAACCGACGGCCCGAGCCTGGACCAGATATCGCGCGGCTCGATGGCTGCCTCGCCGGCCGCCAGGATAACGATCAAACCGGCGAAGGCGAAAATCGCCGGTCCGAGATCCAGGGTCGCCAGATCGGTCAGCTTCACATAGGCGACCAGCACGCCCAGGAGGAAGACTTCCATCATCGCCCAGGGGTGCATCACCTCGATGTAGCGGAAGACAGCGGCCGCATAGGGGGGCACCCGCCCGATCCGCAAAGGTATCAGCAAATAAAGCGTGGCCAGAAGCTTCGCCAGCGGCACGAGGATGGCCGCACAGGCGACCACGATTGCGAGAAACCAAAGGTCCTGCCGCGCGAACTCGATCACCCCCGACAATAGCGTGCTGGTCTCCGCGAGCCCCTCGAGCTTGAAGGTCATAAAGGGAAAGGCGTTGGCGACCACGAAAAGGACAAGGCCGGTGAGGTGCAAGGCGAGCGCCCGATCCAGATCGTCTTGGCCGCGCCCGTAAAGGCGCCCCGAACAGCGCGGACAGCGGGCCACCTCCCCCCGGGCGAGCGGCCGCGCACGCAACAACAGCCCGCAATCATGACAGGCGATCGCTTGGCGTTCGTCGTTGGCGACGGAAAGATCGCTCACAATGCGGACACCCGCTCCTGGTTGCGCATTCGTCTCGGTACTTTTCTATTGGCTTCAACGGGAAACGGCAACCCTGGGGGCCACCCCCGGCGGCCCGCTCCGGGGTGAGGTCAGGTCGACGGACCGCGGTCGACGCCGGGCAACGCGCCCACCGGCTGCGCGGCGGATTGGGCGACGGCAGGCTTAGCGGAAACCGCGCCTTCATCCTGCCGGTGCAGATGCTTGTGCCAGTTCTTCTCCCAGACCTTGAAGCCGCGAGTGATGAAAAACACAATAATCATGTAAAGAATAGCCGCCGCGACGAAGCCCTCGTAAGCCAGGTAGTATTTGGCATTCACGATGCGCCCGGCACCCAGTATGTCGATGATGGTCACGGTCGAGGCGACGACCGACCCGTGGACCATGAAGATCACCTCGTTCGAATACATCGGCAGCGCGCGCCGGAAGGCGGCCGGCAGGATGATGCGCCGCAAGCGCAGGCGAGGCGACATGCCGCAAGCCTTGGCCGCCTCGACCTCGCCGAAGGGGATGGCTTCAATGGCACCGCGGAAGATCTCGGTGGTATAGGCCGCGGTGTTGAGGACGAAAGCGATCAGCGCGCACCACCAGGCCTCGCGCAGAAAAATCCAGAGCATGCTCTCGCGGACGGCATCGAACTGCCCCAGCCCGTAATAGATGAGATAGGTTTGGACGAGCAGCGGCGTACCGCGAAAAACGTACACGTAGCCCCAGATGACCTGGCTCCAGATCGGCGTCTGGGCGGCCCGGGCGATGGCCAGTGGAATCGACAGCAGGCCGCCGAAGAAGAGAGAGAGAGCGACCAGGAGGATGGTGTTCCATACCCCCATGGCAAAGATCTGCCAGTTATCCACCACGGTCATGAAGTCGAGTGGCGAGGTATCGGTGCTGAATTGCCGAATGGCCTCGAGGATGCCGGTTTCTTCCATGGACTCAGGCCCTCCTCACGCCAACGCTATAGCGTTTGTCGAGCCATCTGATGCCGATGTCCGAAATCGCGGTCAACATCAGATAGATGATCAACGTCACGAAGAAAAAGGAGAAGAGCTGGCGCGTCGAGCGGCCGGCGGTGAAGGATTCCCAAACCAACTCGTGCAGCCCCAGGACGGAGACCAGCGCCGTGGTCTTCAAGAGCACCAGCCAGTTGTTGCCGAAGCTGGGGAGGGCGTGGCGCACCAATTGCGGCCAGATGACCCGGGAGAATACTTTCCAGGCGGACATCCCACAGGCGATGCCGGCCTCGATCTCACCGCGCGGGATCGCCAGATAGGCGCCGCGAAAGGTTTCGGTCATGTAGGCGCCGAAGATGAACCCGATGGTCATGAAGCCGGCGGTGAACTGGTTGATCTCCAGATAGTCCCAAAGACCCGTCGACGTGCCGAGGTCGTTCAGCAATTGCTGGCCGCCATAGAATATCAACAACATCAAGACCAGATCGGGAACGCCGCGAACGAGCGTCGTATAGGCGCCGGCGGCTGCCTGCGCGACCCGCGAATTGGAGAGCTTCGCCCAAGCTCCCAGAAGACCCAGCAGTACGGCCAGCAGGATCGAGGCGACGCTGACCGATATGGTAACACTGGTGCCCTTCAAAATGAGGGGCATATAGCTGATAACGGTATCCATGACCCTTGGACCCCCTCGTCGGCGTTGCAAGGTCGGCGTTGCAAGGGCCGGCGGAGATGGAAAAAGGCCGGGGCCCCGCAGCGGGGGCCCCTTACCCTTCCGGTCGAGCTTTAGTTGGTTTCGCCGCCGAAGATGTCGAAGTCGAAGTACTTGGCGTTGATCTCGGCGTAGGTGCCATCCGCCCGGATGTCCTTGATCGCCTGGTTGAAGGCAGAACGCAGTTCGTCCTCGCCCTTGCGGACCGCGATCCCCGCGCCCTCACCATGGCATTCGAGGTCGAACTGATCGCCGCCGAGGAAGGCGTAATCCTTGCCGGCATCGGTGGACAAGAAGCCCTCCAAGGCCTGAACCGAATCGGAGATCTGCGCGTCGATGCGCTCGGCCCCCAGGTCGAGGAAGACCTCCTCTTGCGTCCCATAGAGCTTCAGCTCCACGCCCGGGAACATCTTCTCCATGTAGCACTGATGGATCGTACCGCGTTGCAGACCGACCACCTTTCCGTCGAGACCACCGGGCGTATCGTCGAAATCGGCGTCCTTAGCGGCGACGAACTTGGCCGGTGTGTTGTAGTACTTCGAGCTGAAGTCGACGCGCTTCTTGCGCTCCTCGGTGATCGACATGGAGGCGACGATGGCGTCATACTTCTTGGCCAGCAGCGCCGGGATGATGCCGTCCCAGTCCTGCTCGACCAGCTCGCATTCACGGCCCATCTTCTCGCACAGGGCAAGAGCGACTTCGATGTCGAAGCCCTTCAGCGTGCCGTCCGCCTCTTTCCAGGAAAACGGCGGGTACGCCCCCTCGACGCCGATGCGCAGATTTTCGCCCGCCTGGGCAGCCCCCACGCTCAGCGCGAGCGCGGCCGCAATGACACTTGCCAGGATCTTAGTTCTCATTTTGGTCTACTCCCTGAAACATGACAATTTCTACGATGTTTCGATCGATGTTTCGATCCGTTCGACCGAAGGCATCTCACCCGCCTTCGGTTCGGTGATCCCCGCCGCCGACGCCGGCTAGTCGCGTGTCCGGGCGAGGAATTGCTGAAACCGCTCGGAAGAGGGGTTTGTCATGATCTCCCCCGGCGGTCCGTCTTCTTCGATCTTCCCCGCATGAAGAAAGATCACCCGGGATGATACGTCCCGGGCAAATCCCATTTCGTGTGTGACGACGATCATGGTGCGCCCTTCCTCGGCCAGGTCGCGCATGACCTTCAGGACCTCGCCCACCAGCTCGGGATCGAGGGCCGAGGTCGGCTCGTCGAACAGCATGACCGCCGGATCGGTGGCCAGCGCCCGCGCGATCGCCGCGCGCTGCTGCTGTCCACCCGACATATGGGCCGGGTATTTATCCTTCTGCTCGTGAATGCCGACCTTGTTGAGCAGCGCCTCCGCCTTCTCGATGGCCTCCGCCTTCGGCACCTTCTGCACATGGATCGGCGCTTCGATCACGTTCTCCAGGACGGTCATGTGGGACCACAGATTGAAGCTCTGGAAGACCATGGAGAGCTTGGAGCGCATGCGGCGGATCTGTTCGGGATCTTCCGGCACCAGGTCGCCGTGGCGGTCGGACTTCAGGCGCATCGTCTCGCCGGCCACCGTGATGCTGCCGCCGGTCGGATTTTCGAGAAAATTCACACAGCGCAGGAAGGTACTCTTGCCCGATCCGCTGGAGCCCAGCATCGCGATGACGTCGCCCTGATGGGCTGCCACCGATATCCCTTTCAAGACTTCGATCGTGCCGAAGGTCTTGTGAATATCTTCCGCCACCAGGACCGCGGCGCCGTTGCCGCCATTGGCATCGCCCATGAACGCGAACTCCCTGATCAGATTGCAAACGCCTCTTGCCGGGCGTTTTGCGACAAAACGTTAGCCTCCTTTCGGCCCCTTGCCTAGAGATTTTGCCGCGATCGGCCGGTAAAGGGCCAAAATCGGCCGAATCTTTCATCGGCGGACCCCGGCACGGACGAATCTACGGTGCGTCGCGCGGCACCATGGCGCGGCATCATGGGACGTCAAGCTCAGGCCGTGGCGCTCAGGGCGCGACCGCCTGAGCTTCGCGTTCGGCTTCCAGCGCACTGCCAAGCGGCGATCCCTGCGGCAATTCTCCCGCCACGGCCTCGGCCCGCGCCAAGGCCGCGGCGGCCTTCTGCGGTTCGCCGAGCACGCGGTAGGAGCGGGCCAGCATGATCCAGCCCTCCACATCGTCCGGGCTGTCCTGTAGGCGGCCTTCCAGACGCTCGACCATCGAGCGGATGAAGTCCTCGTCCCCGGCGGGCGATGGCGCGTCGGCCCCATCACCCAATTCCGTGGCAAGGCGGGCGAGCTGGCGCTTTAGGATCGACACCCAGGGCGCATCGGCGGGCGAGGCCTCGAGGAGGCGGGTCCAAACCCCCCGGGCCTCCTCCAGCCGGCCGTCCTGGGCAAGGGCCAGGCCGGCGTAGTAAAACGCCATCGGTGTGTTCGGCTCGATATCGAGAACCCGGGCGAAGAGCTGACGCGCCTCGGCGACGACTTCGCCGCGATGCAGGGCAACGAGGCTCTCCGCCAACCCCATGAGCGCCTCCACGCGCTCGGGCTGCAGCGCCAGCGTGCGCCGGTAGGCCTCGGCGCTTTCCTCGGCCAGGCCGTCCTGCCGATAGAGTCCGGCCAGCAGCAACCATGCATCGGCGTCGTCGGGCGTATCGGACAGCCGGCGCTTGACCTGCCCGATCATCGCGGCGTTGGGGCTATCGTTTTCCTGCGGCGCGGCCTGGCGTTCGGCGAGCGGCAAACCCGGCAGCCCGGGCTCACCCTGCGTCCAGTACGCGTACAGCGCCGCGACCGGCAGCAGCAACACGATCAAGATCGCGATGATGCGCGTACCCAAGGGCGATGTCGCGCGCGCCGCCCCGTCCTCCTCGGCCACACCCAGCGCCAACATGCGCCGGGCGACCTCGGCTCTGGCCGATTCGGTCTCGCCGGGATCGATGAGACCGGCGGCACGATCGCGCTCGAGCTCGGCGAGCTGGTCCCGGTATACGGCGAGATCGTATTGCTCGCGCGCCGCGGACGAGCGCCGGCGGGTCAGCGGCCACACCAGTGCAATCACGACGATGGCCACCATCAGGCCGGCGAAAAGCCAGAAGCTCATGAGCGCGGATCTTCCCCTCGCCCTTCGTCCTGGGCCGACGTTTGCGCCTCTTCGGTCTCTTCCAGGAGGGCGTCAAAACGGCGGCGCTCCTCTTCGCTCAAAGCGCCGGCGATCCCGTCCTCCGGTATCCGTTGAGCCTTGAGATAGAAGACCGCGGCCAAAGCGCCAAGGATCAGCAGCACGACGGGACCGAACCAAAGAACGGCCGTGGCCAGGTTCACCGGCGGCCGGAACAAAACAAACTCGCCATAGCGTGAGACGAGATAGGCCTTGATCTCGTCATCGCTATCGCCCGCCACCATGCGCTCGCGGATCAACAGACGGAGCTCGCGGGCGAGTTCGGCATCGCTGTCGTCGATCGATTGGTTCTGACAGACCAGGCAACGAATCTCCGCGGATAAAGATCGCGCGCGCGCTTCGAGTACCGGATCGTCGAGGATTTCGCCCGGCTCCACGGCCCACGCCGCCGGGGCGCTCATAAGGCCGCCGGCCAGCAGAAACAATATGAGCAAGCGTCTCATTGATCCTGCAACGCCTGGACCACCGGCAAAAGGTCGCGCTCCATGGTCTTTTTGAACAGCGGCCCGCGATGGTGAAAGCGGATGCGCCCCGCGCCGTCGATAACGAAGGTCTCCGGCAAACCATAGACGCCCCAAGATACGATGCCGCGACCGTCATCAACGCCGATCCGCTCATAGGGGTCGCCGAGTTCGTCGAGGAATGCCTTGGCGTTTTCCGGCTTGTCGCGATGATTGACGCCCCAGAGAACGACCCCGTATTGCTCTACCAATTCGCTCAAAAAGGGATGCTCGGCCCGACAGGGCACGCACCAGGAGGCAAAAAAGTTGATGACCACGACCCGGCCCTGCCTCAGGTCCTCATCGCCGAAGCCGCTGTCGCCCAGCAACGGATCGCCGGGGAAGTCGAACTCGGGGATCGGCTCGTCGATCATGGTGCTTGGCACGAAACTCGGATTGCGCTCGTCGCGCAGGCCCCAGACGAAGAAGCCCGCGAGAACGGCGAAAAGAACGACCGGCAGGGCGAACAGTAAACTGCGCTTCATGAAGCACCCCTTGTAAAACGCTAGGCCCGCGCGACCTTGCGAGAGGCGACGGGCCGACGGGCCGGTGCGCCGACCCGCAGCCGGCGGTCGCTCAGGGAAACCAGCCCGCCCAGGACCATCAGCCCGGCGCCGAACCACAGCCAGGGCACCAGCGGTTCGATATAGATGCGTACCGTATAGGCCCCGGTTCCATCGGGATCGCCGATGACGGTGTAGAGATCGCGCAACGGCGTCGAGAGGATCGCCGCCTCCGTCGTCGGCATGTTCTGCACCGGATAGACTCGTTTCTCCGGGCTCAGCAGGGCGACGAGCTCGCCGTCGCGGGTCACCCGAAAGCGGCCACGCTGGGCCATGTAGTTGGGCCCTCGAGCCTCGCTTACCCCCTCCAGAAGGAACTCATAGCCGCCCAGCGTCAGGCTCTCCCCGGGCCGCAGCAACGCTATGCTCTCCTGCTTCCAGAAGGCGGCGCCCACCATCCCGGCGATGGCGACCGCAAGCCCGAGGTGGGCGAGGGTCATGCCGTGGGCGGCCCGCGGCAGACCCTTGATCCGCCGCCAGCTCTCCGCCGGCCGAGCGCGCAGGAGCTTGACCCGATCCGACCATTCGAGAAGCGTTCCCAGGAACAGCCACAATGCGAGCGTCAAGGCGACCGCTGCCAGGACCCCGCCGCCGCCGGCCAGCAGATAGACGCCGAGCCCGGCGAGGAAAGACACCAGGCCGACGAACTTCAAGCGCGAAAGAACACCCGCCAGATCGGCGCGCTTCCAGGCGAGGAAGGGGCCCACGGCCATCACCGCCACCAGCGGCCCGATGATCGGCACGAAGGTTATATTGTAGTAGGGCACGCCGACGGAGATCTTGTGGCCGAACGCCTCGAGAAACAGCGGGCTCATGGTGCCGATGAAAACCGTCCCGCAGGCCACCGACAGCAGCAGGTTGTTCAACATCAGGCCACCCTCGCGGCTGACTGGCGCGAACAGACCGCCGCCCTTGAGCGTCGGGGCGCGCCAAGCATAGAGGAGCAGCGAGCC
>Ga0255057_10001464_pt1 | contig 13225 bp, 13 predicted proteins | sample Cases_109_6_MG_FD_189022 | JGI IMG/M metagenome (GOLD analysis project Ga0255057, IMG submission 189022) | Seawater microbial communities from Amundsen Gulf, Northwest Territories, Canada - Cases_109_6 | ecosystem: Environmental > Aquatic > Marine > Gulf | place: Canada: Northwest Territories... | reverse complement strand
CTAATGAGAAACCTGTACGAGAAGCTGTAGTTGAAGATATTAGTTCAGCTATGGAGGAAGTAACTGCTGAGGTTGAAGAAGTAGCAGCAGAAGCTGAGGTTGAAGAAGTAGCAGCAGAAGCTGAGGTTGAAGAAGTAGCAGCAGAAGCTGAGGCTGAAGATCAGGCTGAAAGTTAAACGTCACATCAAATTAAATTTAAAAAAGGTTCAAACATGGCACAACAGGCACATTATTTTCGTAGAAGAAGGTACTGCCGCTTCACTGAAGAAGGCATCGAAGAAGTAGACTATAAAGATATTGCTATCTTAAAAGATTTCATCACTGAGACAGGCAAGATTATTCCTAGTCGCGTCACAGGTACAAAAGCGAAATATCAGCGTCAGTTATCGACTGCGATAAAGCGTGCTCGGTATATTGCCTTATTGCCATATAGTGATCGTCACTAAATATAACTCGCATATAATTTTACAGTTTTAGTTATTGTTTAAAAGCAATATTCAGATATATCCGGGTAAAATTTGCAGCAATTTGGTTAATAAATAAGCAATTTCACTACAAGTTTTTTATTATAATTAAACAAACAAAGAGAAGATTATGGAAGTAATATTACTTACTAAAGTTGACAACCTTGGTGATCTTGGAGACAAGGTGAAAGTGCGCCCAGGTTATGCGCGTAATTTTTTAATACCTAGTGGTAAGGCAAAATTTGCAACCGCAGCAAACTTAGCTGAGTTTGAAAAGCGTCGAGAAGAGCTTGAAAAACTTTCTGCAGATTCAAAGACGAGTGCTGAGGCAAGAAAAGCAGAGCTTGATGGTACTGCAATAAGTGTTACTGCTAAATCAGTTGGTGAAGGTAAGTTGTTCGGTTCAATAGGTATGGTGGATATTGTAAAAGCTTTAAATGAAGCGGGTATGAGTGTAGAAAAGAGAGAAATTCGTTTACCAGGGGGCGCATTCCGACAAGCTGGCGAATACCAAGTTGATATACATTTGCATACTGATGTGAATGCAACAATTAACTTAGAAATTATTGGTGAAGAATAATTATTTAGTGATGTTATATGATGCTAATACAATACTGTGGCTGAGCTAACTACGATTGGCACAAAGTTTGGGGCGACAAATACAGAAAGCCTACGCATGCCCCCTTATTCTTTGGAGGCAGAACAAGCCGTAATAGGCGGATTGATTCTAGATAATTCCACCTGGGATCAGGTGGCAGATCGAATTAATGAAAAAGATTTTCATCTATTTGATCATAGACTCATATTTCGTACCATCGATGAGTTAGTAGAAAAACGCCAGCCATTTGATGTGCTCACATTATCTGATTTGTTACGTCAGAAATCAGAAATAACCGACACTAATATTCTTGCCTATCTTGGCACACTAGCAAATGACACGCCTAGTGCAGCCAATATTCGAGCCTATGCAGATATTGTTCGAGAAAAGTCTATTCTAAGAAAGCTGGTAAGTGTTGGTAATGAAATTGCATCCAATGGTTTGTCTCCTGAAGGTCGAGATGTTAATGAACTGCTTGATGATGCTGAGAAAAAAGTATTTCAGATTACGGATGACAGCACACATTCTGGCCAGGGCTTTAAGAATATAAAGTCATTATTAAAAACCACTGTTGAACAAATTGATGAGTTGTTTGAGCGTGGTGATCACATCACGGGTCTGGCTAGTGGTTACGATGAATTCGATGAACAAACGGCAGGTTTGCAAAATGGTGAATTGATTATTGTTGCAGGTCGACCCTCAATGGGTAAAACCAGTTTTGCGATGAATATAGTTGAATACGCAGCGCTTCGTAGCAATGCATCGGTAGCTATTTTTAGCATGGAGATGCCAGGACGGTCATTAACAATGCGTATGTTATCTTCGATGGGGCGCATCAATGCGCAACGTATACGTACAGGTAAATTAAATGATGATGATTGGCCGCGACTTACGAGTGCAGTGTCGATGTTATCTGAATCAAATTTGTTTATCGATGATTCAGCAGCACTTTCTCCCGTAGAACTACGTGCCCGTGCCCGAAGATTAAAGCGTGAACATGGTTTGTCTTTGATTGTTGTGGATTATTTGCAGCTTATGGAGGTGAGTGGTTCTACAGAAAATCGTGCTACAGAGATTTCCGAAATTTCTCGTTCCCTAAAAGCACTTGCAAAAGAGCTGGACTTGCCAATAATTGCGCTTTCGCAGTTGAATCGAAGTTTAGAGCAACGTCAAGATAAACGTCCCGTTATGTCAGACTTGCGTGAATCAGGAGCTATTGAGCAAGACGCTGATTTAATCGTGTTTATTTATCGCGATGAAGTTTATAACGAAGACTCGCCAGATCAAGGTACAGCGGAAATCATTGTTGCAAAGCAACGTAATGGCCCAATTTTTAAAACTAGACTGACTTTCTTGGGACAATACACGCGTTTTGAAAACTACGTGCCAGAAATTTATACTGGTGGCGGTATTGCTGGAGAAAGTTTCAGCGGTGGAAGTTATTCTAACGAAAAGATTACCGACGATAATTCTAGCGGCGGAAGTAATATATGAAGCGTGCTGCGTTCGCGCGTATCAACTTAGCAAATTTAAAATTTAATCTTGCAGCCATTCGAAAACTTGCAAATCAATCTAAGGTTATGGCAGTTGTCAAGGCGAATGCCTATGGGCATGGTATATTGGAAGTTTGTAATAGCTTAAGTAATGCCGATGCCTTTTCTGTTGCTTACGTAAATGAAGCCTTAGAACTACGTGGAAACGGTATTAAACAGCCCATTATCGCATTACAGGGATTTTTTAGTGCTGATGATTTGCGTCGTGCAGTTGAGCATGATGTGCAAGTTGTAGTTCATAATAGAGAGCAGCTCAGCATTTTAAAAAGCATTTCTGATGAGCCGACCTTAAATGTATTTCTTAAATGTGATACAGGTATGCATAGATTGGGTTTTGCTGCAGAAGAATTTAGTAAAATTCTTGCAGAATTAAAGTCAATAATATCTGCGAATTCAACAATACGTATTATGACGCATCTGGCTTGTGCGGACGAAGTTGAAAGTCCCGCAACTCAACAACAACTTGAGCAATTTGATTTATTATTAAGTGATATATCTTATGAGCAAAGTGTCGCAAATTCAGCTGGCATATTAGCTTGGCCTAAGAGTCACCGTGACTGGGTACGCCCTGGCCTAGCCTTATATGGAATTAACCCTATAGAAAAAAAATACGTTATTTCTTCAGCAATAGAACTGCGTCCCGTAATGAGCTTACATGCACCACTTATTTCGATTAAACAATGTAAAAAGGGCGAAAAAGTAGGTTATGGCGGAGAATTTTGTTGCCCTTGTAATATGGTCATAGGCATCATAGCAATAGGATATGCAGATGGTTATCCACGACATCTTAAAAGTGCACCGAATGTGTCAATTGGCGCTAAAAAAGCGCCACTAATAGGCCGGGTATCGATGGATATGATTGCGGTCGATCTCACGAACATTAATACGTGTGTTGGAGAGACAGTTGAACTGTGGGGAGAATCGATATCTGTAGCGGATGTAGCAGATCATGCTGAGACCATAAGTTATGAATTGCTATGTGCAGCAGGTAATTCTGTGCATAAAAAATATATTCAATAATGGCTGTGTGTTATGGAAAAAGTTTGGTTAAAAAGCTATCCAAAAGGTGTTCCTGAATTTGTCGAGCTAGGGCAATATAATTCGCTTGCACATATGTTTGATGAATGTGCAGAACGTCATAGACATCTTCCAGCCTTTGCCAATATGGGCGCTAGTATAAGTTTCTCTGAACTTAACATTGAAAGTTATAATTTTGCTGCATATCTACAAACTGAACTTGGTCTAGTCAAAGGTGACCGAGTTGCCATTATGTTGCCTAATCTATTGCAATTTCCAATTGCTTTATACGGTGCGTTACGTGCGGGTTTGGTCGTAGTGAATATTAATCCGCTATATACTCCTCGAGAATTGGTGTATTACTTAAAAGACTCGGGCGCTAAAGCGATTGTAATTTTAGAGAATTTTTCCGATGTGTTAGCTGAAGTGGTTCATGAGACTGCGGTGGAAAAAGTAATTCTCGCACGAGTTGGCGATATGCTAGGGTTTCCTAAGTCATTATTGGTTAATTTTATACTTAAATATGTAAAACATACAATTCCGAAATCTAATTTGGATAATGTTGCCTCATTCAACGAAGTGCTTACCATAGGTCAACAACGGAAGTTAGTTAAACCAGAGCTTACGCGAGATGATTTAGCCTTTTTGCAATTTACTGGTGGTACAACTGGGCTGGCCAAAGGTGCAATGCTGTCGCATGGAAATTTACTAGCAAATGTTTTACAAGCAGGTGCTTTTTTCGGTCCTGCTTTATCTGAAGGTAAAGAAACTGTAATTACAGCGTTACCGCTCTATCATATCTTTTCTTTAACAGCGAACTGCTTTTTGTTTACAAACATTGGCGGTCTTAATTATCTTATTACCAATCCGCGTGATATGAAGGGATTTGTAAAAGAATTAAGTAAAATTAAGTTTTCTGTTATTACAGGTGTAAATACACTATTTAATGGCTTGTTAAATACGGATGGATTTTCTAATCTAGATTTTTCTCATCTAAAGGTCACTTTAGGTGGCGGCATGGCTGTGCAAGAATCTGTAGCGAAAGAATGGCATGCGACAACGGGTTGTGTGCTTGCAGAAGCCTATGGATTAACTGAAGCGTCGCCCGCGGTGACAATGAACCCATATAACCTAAAAGAATATAACGGTACAATTGGTTTGCCGATTCCAAATACAGAGATCTCGATTCAAGACGATGACGGTAATCATCTTGGTATTGAAGAGGCGGGTGAATTATGTGTTCGCGGACCGCAAGTGATGCAAGGTTATTGGAATCGACCTGAAGAAACCAAGAATGTATTAAGTGAAGATGGATGGTTGCGCACAGGTGATATTGCTATGGTATCCGTAGATGGTTTCATTCGTATCGTTGACCGCAAAAAAGATATGATTTTAGTGTCTGGATTTAATGTTTATCCAAATGAAATTGAAAATGTTGTGCAATCGCTTGCAGGTATATTAGAAGTTGCTGCGGTAGGGGTGGATGATGAAGAGTCAGGCGAAGTCGTTAAACTGTTTATTGTTAAGAAAAATCCTGCGCTTACGGAAGAGGGTGTGTTGGCGCACTGTGAAGATCGGTTGGCTCGTTATAAATGGCCAAAATATATCGAGTTTCGAGATGAATTGCCGAAGACGAATGTTGGTAAGATTCTGCGACGTGCACTTCGTGATGATGAATAAATCGATATGTGTAATTTAGTGCTAAAGAAGTAAAGTCTGAGTAAAATAAACTAATGTTCTGAGAATAGGTGCAATGCGTGTTTAAGCTGTCCATGTGTCACTATTATATTACCCAGATAAATCGGATATTATAAAGTGTGACGCAATTACATTGATCAAATCGCTATAATTCGTGACTATAGGTATTATTAATATCTTCCATAAGCCATTTTGGAACACGGTAGAGTTGGAGTAAGTAAATAGTGAAGTCGTATGAACAATCTGAAGATGCCGTCAGCGATGCGCAGCTTGCGTTAGAGCGACGTGATCGTAGCGATAGACGCAGGCCCTCTCTAAAAGGCTTTATATGTGGCTTGTTTCTAGCTAGACGCCGTGGGCCGCGACGTGCTGAAAGTTTATATCAATCTAGTGATTGGTACGATGTTAAATTATTAGTGCTATCACTAAGTTTATTATTACTTTCTTGCGTAGATGCTGCAATGACGATGAAATTATTATCATTTGGTGCAGTTGAATTAAATCCGATAATGAATGAGTTGCTTAATCAAGGTTCTCGGTATTTTATTTGGATCAAAATTACAGTAACTGCATTATGCGTTATTGTGTTAGTGGCACATAACCATATTAAGTTATTTAATCTTGTACGTGTAGATGTTGTTTTAATCGCGGCAGTATTTATTTATCTTGGCCTGGTGACTTACGAGTTTTACCTATTTACCTTGGACGCGCCCATAACTTAGTTTAGCGCCTGAATCAGGCTCTGATTCGGGTCTTGGCGAATTTTGTATAACTCTCTTTCCCATAACTTTATATTTTTAGGGCTAACTCCTTTCTCAACACTGTCTAACCATTGATCGTGACAGTGCATAACTAGCTCTAGACCTTCTTCTGTAAAATCTGAGAGTTTTATTTCCAGCCTTTTCCAGTCTTCAAGTGTTTTGGGTAAACTGCATTTGTATAGCTGACTTTCAAACAGAAAGCCTAGCAAGGGTTCGTATCTAGATTTGAATTTTTCAATAGTATTATTTTTTGAGGTATTATCCATTTCCTCATCTAAATACCATTTGCACGTATCAATAATGAATTCTTTCATCGCGCATCCTATTTGTTAAAAGCTATTTCCATTAATATTTTCCAAGCAAAACTTGCGTAAATAAAATAAGTGTATTTTTGTATTATTTATCTCCTTGATTCAATCAGTTATACAGGCCTGCTGTCTGGATTAGTTTGCCATTCATCTGAGTTTTAGATGAGTGGCTTTTAAACCTTGACGATTACGGCATTGAAATAATTTGCATACACTTTTAACGCTCGATCTTTTGCTAAACCTAAGTGGTCGGCTAGGGCTAGATCCATACCGCGACACTTAACATCATGTTCGGTTGTATTAGCATCTGCATTTATAAACAGAGGTGATTCTTTGTTATGCAGTAGAAATATTCTTGCAATGGATTGTTCAATGGGAATGTATAGAGAGTCATATTCTAGATTTGATAGATGTTTCTTGGTATGTTCTCTTGCTGCAATAGATATATCGTCGAATCGTGCGGTGAGAGCATAAGCTTGGCTAGTACTCATCCATTTCTCAATGTGTTTACTTTGTTTTTCAAGAATATTTTCTGCATGCGAACTTCCTAATTCGCTAATTGCATATACAAAAAAGATATATAACTGATAAAGTTTAATTGCGTTGATAAACACAGGAATAAACGACTTAGGCGTTTCCTGATCTTCTTTAATTGAATAGTTGAAGGGGGCTAGGTTTTTAAGCAATAAATGCAGTGGATAAAATGCCACGCTATCAATGGTTCTAACTTCACTGTCTGCATCACTATCTTGATCAATATGATATTCCTGTAGGCTCAGACGTGCAGTGGGTTTACGGTTAGCCACTTCATTTGCTGTCAAACCCCATAAATCGGGGAAATCTAATGTATCTATTTGTTCGGACTGTCTCAACCTATGCGCACCTTATATGGATAGCTAAATAAACGCTTATTTTAAAAGGTCATGCAAGGTGTACTCTATATGCTTGGGATCGCGCGTGGTAACCATGCGATAGGTGGGTAATCGTTTTATATAAGCCATTCTCGGTTCGATCAGAACGCATGATTTTTGGTTGTTTCCATTAACAAACGGCCATGCAAGAGTTTTGTTCTAGTTTACGGCTTACTATTGCGTAATCCTTTACCTAAGGGGCCTGCAGACATTGTTATCGATAACCAAGATTTTGATACTCTGATTAAATGGCAAATGTACCTTTATTATTCCGATGAGAATGAAATAGTGATGCGATGTTTGCTCGAAGTGCTGAACTGCTCAGCAATGTTACTGCGAATTTTCAAAACGGCCTTTTGACTATAAAATAAGAGGCTGAGGCAGCCTGGATACCAGATTTGTCGAATAAGCTACCGTTCATTTAGGGAATACAGAGAATGGATACCAGTCAGCTGTGCGAAATAGAAGATTTACAGCATGCAATGTAGCAACTCGTCGGCTCTATTGAGGGGATGGTTATAGAATTTGCTCCAAATACAAGCGAATTATACTCTGATGGTATAGTTTACTGGTAATGTTCATCAGAAGATAAATAACTTACAAAAGCCTACAAAAAGGCAAGATGTGAATTTAAGCTTGGTATATTGGATTTTGCTGATGCGTTTGGCACATCGCTATTGAATATTCCAATCAGTGAAATAAGTGCTAGAAGTGTGTATAAGGTTCTAGCTGGTAAAGGAGCAGAAGAGGGTGATTTACTTGCTAAAGGTTTGGGTAAGTATGTGACACAATCAGAATTTATTAATTCTGCAAACTGCCAATAGCAACGTTGTGTAATTTTTGAGGTTTATATTGATTAAGGTGGCTAGTTAAATAACCTATTTAAACAGTTATATATGTCTACTTCTAATTTCGAAAAGCTTGTATCGCTATATCAAAGACTTGGAATTGTCGTGCTAGAACAGCGGCAAGATAAAAGCCTTTGGTTGATCTCACCTAAGCCTGAATGGTTTTCGATATTGATAAAATTAGAGGAAAACAACGTTGAAGGTCGAATTCATTCCATTACCTCAAATGTTTTAAATACATTTGTTGAAGAAGATGTTCAGCAAATGCGGTCGACAGGGCTAGAGCGAAAAGTTTCACCAATGTGGATTGAAATAGATGCTAACGAAAATAGCATACCGTTTGAGGTAACTGCATTACGTCTTTCAGATAGTATGTTGTTCATTATTGAGCATGTGCCGGAAAGATACGAAGCAAGGCAATCTCAAGCAAAACAATTACGTGAGAATGATTTGCTTAAATGCTTGTTGGAAGATAAGAAAGCCGAACAAGCGCAAAAAATTGCTTCTAGAGAAACTGAACTTGAGCAAGAAATTAATGAACGTAGGGCGCTGGAAAAACAGCTTACACATTTAGCTTTTCATGATGCATTAACAGGTCTGCCAAATAGATCGCTTTTTACTGATAGATTGCAAAGAGCTATTGCGGAAGCTGAGCGAAAAAAAGAATCCGTAGTGGTGATGTTTATTGATTTGGATGATTTCAAAAAAGTAAATGATTCATTTGGCCACCATGTTGGCGACAAAGTCATTCAAGGAGCGGCATTACGTTTAAAGAAATGTTTGCGAGATATTGATTCTATTGCACGATTAGGTGGCGATGAATTTACCTTATTGGTTCCTCATATTGGTGACCGCGAAGACATTGAAGTTATTGCCAGACGCTTAATTGAGTCCTTGGACGATCCGATTATTGTGGAAGGTACTGAATTCCGCATGTCAATCAGTATTGGTATTTCGGTTTTCCCAAATGATGCAAATAATGAAGATAGCTTGTTGCGTAATGCCGATACCGCAATGTATTTCGCAAAGCATACGCGTGGTCCGAGTTATAAGTTCTATGTTCGAGATATGGGCACATCACCATCGAAGCGTTTAGCATTGGTGTCTGATATTGAATTAGCTTTACAGCAAAAAGAATTTTTCCTGGTTTATCAGCCCATCGTCGATGTGCAAAATATGGAAGTCATGGGTGCAGAGGCTTTAATACGCTGGCGCCGCTCAGATGGTGAAATTGTAGAGCCAGATCGATTTATTCCTCTAGCCTGTGAATCAGATTTGATTATTAAAGTTGGCTCCTGGGTTATTGAGCAAAGCTGTAATCAGCTTAGAAATTGGCGCGGTATTTATGGCGATAATTTTAGAATGAACGTCAATTTATCGGTTCGTGAACTTGAGTCTATAAAGTGTAAAGATAAGTTACAAAAGCTTATGCGGGAATTGAATTTACCTTCAGACTCTATAGAGGTCGAGATAACTGGTACAGCTCCGATTGAAAACACTAATATTATGCAGACAAATCCCGACTTTCTAAAAAGTTTACATGTTTCTACTGCTATTGATCGTTTTGGTGATCATCAAACCTCTTTAAAATCGATTAAAACACTTGGACTAAATTCTATAAAAATTGATAGATATTTTGTAAATGGAGTAGAGTCTGATCAAGATAGTTATGATGTGTTTAATGGTATTGTTAAGCTGAGTTTGTGCTTATCCGATAATGTCTTAGTAGAAGGTATAGAAACAAAAGAACAGCTTGAGATAATTCAGAGCATGGATGTCAATGAGGCGCAAGGATTTTTCTTTACTCAGCCGCTGGAATCACACTTTTTTGATCAATGGATGAAGGGGTTTGACAAGAAACAAAAGACACAACTTAAAATTGTAAAACAAAAGAAAGCGTAAGAGTCGATATCTTGTCTCTTATGCCTGAGTGTAATGTTGTGCTACATATTTTTGCAGTATCACTTTAAATTCTTCAGCAATTTTTTTGCCTCTTAAGGTCGTTAGTTTATCGCCATCAACATACACCGGCGCAATAGGAGCTTCACCCGTTCCTGGTAAGCTAATACCAATGTTTGCATGTTTGCTTTCACCAGGCCCATTGACTACACAACCCATAACAGCGACTTTCATTTCTTCAACGCCTTTGTATTGCTGTTTCCAAACTGGCATTTGGATTTTTAAGTAGTCTTCAATATCAGCAGCTAAAAATTGAAAATACTCACTAGTTGTTCGCCCGCATCCAGGGCATGAAGTTACTTCAGGCGTGAATGATCGTAATCCTATCATTTGTAAGATTTGTTGGGCGACGATAACTTCTTGAGTACGAGCGCCACCCGGCTCAGGCGTAAGCGATATGCGAATTGTGTCTCCAATACCTTCTTGAAGCAAAATAGATAGTGCTGCAGTGGAAGCGACGATACCCTTACTTCCCATACCTGCTTCAGTAAGGCCAAGATGTAGCGCATAATCACATCGCTTAGCTAAATCACGATATACACGTATTAATGCCTGCACTTCGCTTAATTTGCAGGATATAATTATTTTATTGTGTGCGAGGCCAATTTTTTCGGCTAACGCTGCGCTTTCAAGTGCTGATGCAATCAGCGCATCATGCATGACTTCTTGTAATGATTTTGGATGTGCTGAAACCTTATTCTCATCCAACATTTTTGCTAATAATTCTTGATCTAAACTTCCCCAATTAACACCGATGCGTACTGGCTTATTTTCTGTGCAAGCGATTTCAATAATTTCAGTAAATTGTTTATCGTGTAAGTTACCGCGTCCTACATTACCTGGGTTAATGCGATATTTATCTAATGCTTGAGCGCACTCAGTATATTTTTTTAATAAACGGTTGCCATTAAAGTGAAAGTCGCCAACTAGTGGCACTTCCACGCCAGCATGATTTAATTGCTCACGTATGGCAGGCACTGCTTTAGCAGCATCTTTATTATTAACGGTGATGCGTACAATTTCTGAACCAGCATTGGCTAGAGCTGAAATTTGCGTTACGGTTTTTTCTACATCCGCAGTATCGGTATTTGTCATAGATTGCACGACAATAGGAGAATGTCCTCCTACTGTTACATTGCCGACATTGACTGCGGTACTATTGCGGCGAAAATTCAATGAACTCATAGCTTAGTTATTCTTAATACGATATTACTGTCCAAAACAATCCAGAATCTTAACTCATTCAGATCTTGTTGCGGGTAGAATTAGACTACTAAGCTTTGAAAAACCATATATTCCTCATATTAAATATGTATTGGCAAGACAAATTTACGGTTCGATCTTCGGGTAGGGGTACCTATGAGATTACTAGCAATATAGAAAACATGATTCGAGACTCTGGAGTGCAGCAAGGACTGTGTCATTTATTTATACAACATAGCAGTGCATCACTAATTATTAGTGAAAATGCAGATCCAGCCGTGCGTGTAGATTTAGAAACATTTATGTCTAATCTTAGTCCTGATGGTGATCCAATGTTTACACATCGATCTGAGGGCGATGATGACATGTCAGCACATATTCGTTGCGTGCTAACACAAACCGAATTAAATGTGCCAGTTAGTAATGGGGTATCGGGTTTGGGAATCTGGCAAGGCATCTATCTATGGGAGCACCGAACTTCGCCTCATCAAAGAAAAGTTATAGTTACCATTCACGGACAATAATTAAGGTCGAGATTTGAGTATATTTACGAGTATACGATGTGTTGTATTTGATTTGGATGATACATTATGGCCATGTGAGCCCACAATACAAAATGCAGAAATAGCATTATATGAATGGCTTGAGAAGTATTACCCGCGTATTACGGATCAATATTCTCTGCAAGGATTAAGGGAGCAGCGTATAAACTTTGCAATACTTAATCCGCATTTAGCACACGATGTAACCGCTCTTCGTAAACAGTCGTTGGCAGTGTTAGCGCAAGAATTTGATTATTCAATAGATTTGGCAAATGATGGTTTAGCGCTTTTCAGGCGGCATAGGAATCAAGTAGATTTGTTTGATGACGCCTTACCAACCATACGTAAAATAAGTGAGCATTTTGAGACAGGTGTAATTACAAATGGAAACGCAGACCTAGAAGCAATAGGCTTGAGTGGGCATTTCGATTTTATCGTGACAGCCGAAGAGGCTGGGGCGGCAAAACCAGATAAAGCTATATTTGAGTATGCGCGAAACAAAACAAACTTAGCTGGCCATGAGCTACTTTATGTGGGTGATCATCCTGTCATTGATGTACTTGGATCTAACAACAGTGGTTGGAAATCACTTTGGTTTAATCCTGTTGCAGGGCCTTGGTTAGAAGAGCTAAAGCCGGATGCAGAAATACAAAGGCTTGGTGAGATACTAAGTCTGTTATCTATCTAAAAATAAAATTGTAAGTTAAGGAGAATGTGATGTCAGAGTCAGCGCTAGGGCTAGAAGAAAGAATAGTTAAATTAGAACGCATCATGTTCACAATGCGTATAGCGATTGTTGTGCTAGTAGGATTCATGATCTATGACTCATTAGCGCCTGATACAGGGTCGAGTATAATTTTTGCCGATAAAGTTAAATCTAGGCAGTTCGTATTGCTCGGACCAGGTGACGAAGCGATTGGATATTGGGATTACAAAGATACTAAGGGCTTGAAGCTGTACTCCAAAGAAGGCAATCACGTTATTGTGAGCCCTGATGCGGTTACATTTTATCAGGATAAGCTAAATCCCGAAGTGAAATCAAAATACGATTAATTAATTTAATTAATCAATATTTTCTCCATACTTCTTTTTATACAGCTTTTTAGATTGGCCGACCCAATTGTCTCGGTCAATACGACCTGGGAAGCTTCCAAGAGTTGTTGCTAAGGTTTCAATGTCCGCAGCTTTCAAGCGCCCTAATTGTTCATAGGAATACACGCCGAAGTCATTAAGTTTTCCTTCCATTACTGACCCAATACCCTTTATGACTTGAAGCTCATCTTTGACTTTTGCGTCGGCGATATTCAGACTTTTTGCGGCTTTTTTAAGGCCTGCAGTGGGTTTTGTTACTGCTTTAGCTGTT
>Ga0255057_10001463_pt1 | contig 13227 bp, 12 predicted proteins | sample Cases_109_6_MG_FD_189022 | JGI IMG/M metagenome (GOLD analysis project Ga0255057, IMG submission 189022) | Seawater microbial communities from Amundsen Gulf, Northwest Territories, Canada - Cases_109_6 | ecosystem: Environmental > Aquatic > Marine > Gulf | place: Canada: Northwest Territories... | reverse complement strand
TGAGCGACGGTTCATACGCCTATCGTCCCCTCGAATCACCGGTCGAATCACCGGTCGAATCACCGGTCGAATCACCGGTCGAATCACCGGTCGAATCACCGGCAACGGCTGGCCGTGCAAGCTTGGCCTTGATCCTCATCGCGGTCACTGGATTATTGATCACCGGCTGTGCGGCGAACAAGGCGGACGATGCGCAACCCGCTCAAGGCGCCGTGCCGCAAGCGAGCCAACCCACCGCCCCGCTTGAGGACACCCTGGCCGAGCGCGCGCGCACCGACAAGGCGGCGCAGAGCGACATGCTGGTTCGCGACGTGCCGCTCGACGACTCGGTCAAGGTCGGCCTGTTGGCGCCGATGAGCGGACCGCACCGCGCGGTGGGGATTGCCTTATTGCAGGCCGCGCAACTCGCGCTTTTCGACCTTTCCGACGATCGCTTCGTCCTGCTGATCGGCGATACGGGCGGCACGCCGCAGGGCGCGCGCGCGGCGGCCCGCGATCTCATGGATCAGGGAGCACGGCTCCTGCTCGGCCCGCTTTTCGCGGAGTCGGTGCGGCAGGTGGGGGAGGATACGCGCTTTCGCGACGTGACGGTGATCGGCTTTTCAAACGATATGTCGGTGGCCGCGCCGCGCCGCTACGTCATGGGCCTCGCCCCGGAGGCGCAGGTCGAGCGCATCGCCGGTTACGCCAGCCGCAACGAGCTGCTGCGCATCGCCACCCTGGTCCCGGATAACGATTTCGGCCGACGGGTGGTCAGCGCGCTGCAGGAGGCGCGGTTGACCCATGCTATCGAGATCGCCGCCGTCGGCTTCTACGATCCGGATGCGGAGGACCTGACGCCGCAGGTCAAGCGGGTGGCCGACTATGACCGGCGCCACCAAGAGCTGCTGAAGGAACGCGAACGCCTGGAAACCGAGGGCGGTCAAGGCGCCGAAGCGATGCTTAAGCGCTTGGAAAAGCTCGATACCCTGAACCCGCCTGAATACGACGCGCTTCTGCTGCCGACCGGCGGGCGTCCGCTGCAGATCCTGGCCTCGCTGTTCGCCTTCTACGACGTCGATCCGGTCGACGTGCGCTACCTCGGCACGGCACAGTGGGACGACAACTCCCTGATCGTCGAGCCGACGCTGCGGGGAGGTTGGTTCCCGGCGCCGCCGCCGCAGCTTTGGAACACATTCCGCGAGCGCTATCGCAACGCGTACGGCAGCAATCCGCCGCGCATGGCGAGCCTGGGCTACGACGCGACGGCGTTGGCCTCCGTGTTGGCGCAACAAGACGAAAGGGATGCGCTGGGCGGGGATACGTTTGGCGCGCCCTTCGGCGAGGACCAGTTTACCAGTCCAAGCGGGTTCGCGGGCATCGACGGGATTTTCCGGTTCCGCCCCGACGGCCGGGTGGAAAGGGTCTTTTCCATACTGGAAATCGGCGCCGACGGTTTCAGCGAGACCGACCCGGCGCCGCGCGCCTTCGAGGAGGCCTTCTTCTGAGCCCCATTTCAGCCAAGCGGGCCGCTCAACCAAGCAGATAGGCGAGCAGCCCGTCCAGGCGGATCAGCCCCGGATCGGTGGCTGACAGCCTCGCGTCGTCGAGGGTGAGCAATCCGGCGCTCTGCAGCCGCTGCAAACGGCCTGCGTCGAAAAGCGCCTCGGGCTCGGCGGCGAAAGCCTGCCGAAAGGCCGACCGGGCAATGCCGTCGCGCAATCGCAGGCCCATCATGACGAATTCCTGGAGTCGCTCCGCATCGGCGAGGGCGCTCTCGCCGCGGGTCGCGTGACCCCGGCGCTCGACGCGCTCCAGCCAGACCTCCGGGGCGCGATGCTGGCTGAGCGCCAGACGCTGGCCGGCAATCGTCAGGCGCCCGTGCGCACCCGGTCCGACGCCGAGGTAATCGCCCGAGCGCCAATAGACCAGGTTATGCCGGCATTCGGCCCCGGGCCGCGCATGGTTGGAGACCTCGTAGGCGGGAAGGCCCGCGGCGGCCAGCTGGGCGCGTGTCTCCTCGAACAGCTCGGCGGCCTCGCGCTCCGGCATTTCGGCCAATTCGCCCCGTCGCCGTAGCGCGTGGAACGTCGTCCCCGGCTCGATGGTAAGTTGATAGAGAGAAATATGATCCGGTCCCTCGGCGAGCGCCCGCTCGAGCTCGCCCCGCCAGGTGGCCCGGTCCTGACCGGGGCGGGCGTAGATCAGGTCGATCGAGAGCCGGTCGAAGGCGCGCCTCGCATGTGCAATGGCACTTAGGGCCTCGGCGGCGCTGTGGCGCCGGCCAAGAAACCCCAGCGCCTTGTCGTCGAGGGCCTGAACGCCCAACGACAGCCGGTTCACGCCGGCGGCGGCATAAGCGCCGAAGGGTTCGGCGCCGCTGGAAGAGGGGTTGGCTTCCAGCGTGACCTCCAGGTCTTGCACCGGTGCCCAGTGGTCGGTTGCATGCTCCAGTACGGCGGCGACGGTCGCCGGCTCCATCAGCGACGGTGTTCCGCCGCCGAAGAATACCGAGGTCAGTTGGCGACCGGGAAGGCGCCCGGCGAAGTGGTCGATCTCGCTCAGAAGCGCGCGCCGCCACCGGGCGTGGTCCACCCCTTCGCGTACGTGGCTGTTGAAGTCGCAGTAGGGGCACTTCGAAAGGCAGAAAGGCCAGTGTACGTAAAGCGCCAGACGGTTCGACTCAAGGACCGCGGGCTCTTCTGTGTATCGGGCGGGCACGTATCGGGGGGCGGGCGTCATGCGGCCGGCAGAAGGTACGCGGCGAACTTTTCGAAGGCCCGGGTCCGGTGGCTGATCGCGTGTTTTTCTTCCGGCGCCATCTCGCCGAAGGTCTCGTCGTGGCCGAGCGGCCGGAAGATGGGGTCGTAGCCGAAGCCGTGATCGCCGCGCGGTGGCCAGACGAGGGTCCCGCCGCATCGTCCTTCGAAGCAGCGGTATTCGCCGTCCGGCCAGGCGAGACAGAGGCAGCAGACGAAAGAGGCGCTTCGATCGACCGCCTCGCCGAGCTCGCGCTCGACGCGCTCCATGGCGGCTCGGAAGTCGCGCGCCGCCCCGGCCCAGCGTGCCGAATGAATGCCGGGGGCGCCGCCCAGCGCGGCGACACTGAGGCCGCTATCGTCGGCCAAGGCCACCAGGCCGCTCCGCTCGGCGGCGGCCTGGGCTTTGATCGCCGCGTTCTCGGCGAAGGTTTTGCCGGTCTCCTCGGGCTCGGGCAGGCCGAGCTCGCCCGTGGAGATCGTCTTGATGTCGTAGGGCGCGAGAAGAGCCGCGATCTCGCGCGCCTTGCCGGCGTTGTGGCTGGCGATGACGAGTTCGGTGATGGGGAGCCGGTCCATGACCCGCCTTTCGCCGCTCAGTCGGACGAAAGCGCGCTGCGCTGCAGGCGCAACAGCTCCCCGATGCCGCCCTCGGCAAGCTTGAGCAGGTCGTCGAACTGCGCGCGCGTGAAGGGCTCGCCCTCGGCGGTGCCTTGGATCTCGACGATCTTGCCTGACGCGGTCATCACGAAATTTGCATCGGCATCGGCCGCCGAATCCTCGTCGTAGTCGAGGTCGAGCACGGCGTGCCCCTTGTAGAGCCCGCAAGATACGGCGGCCACCTGGTCGAGTAGGGGAAGTGCCTCGATCACACCGATGTCGCGCATGTGTTGAAAGGCCGAATGAAGCGCGATGTAGCTCCCGGTGATGGCGGCCGTTCGTGTACCGCCATCGGCTTGCAGGACGTCGCAATCGACCCTGATCTGCCGTTCGCCGAAGCCGGAAAGGTCGGTGATCCCGCGCAGCGCGCGGCCGATCAGGCGCTGGATCTCGAGGGTACGCCCGGATTGCTTGCCACGCGCCGCTTCCCGATCGCCGCGCGTATGGGTGGCGCGTGGCAGCATTCCGTACTCGGCGGTCACCCAGCCCTTGCCGGAGTTGCGCAAGAAGGGCGGCACCTGCGCCTCCACCGAGGCTGTACAAAGGACGTGGGTGTGGCCGAAGCGGGCGAGGCACGAGCCCTCCGCGTAACGGCTGACATCGACCTCGAGCACAACATCGCGGAGTTCGTCGAAAGCACGGTCGGAAGGTCTCATGGGGTCCGCTTCTCGTTTGGATTGGGGCAAAGCCAGTGGTGGCGGAAGCTATCCGATGGACCCCGGCGCGTCCAGTTCCAAGCGAGATAAAGCGGTCGATGGTCGCGCATTCGTTGACGCCCCCGCCCCCCATCCCTAAGTTTCAGGCGCAATGAAGCGTTTCGAGCCAGACCCTGCCAACCATCCGCCCGCCAACCATCCGACGGTGCGCGATCTCAACGAGCGCTCGCGCGATATCTTTCGCGCCATCGTCGAGGCCTACGTCGCGACCGGCGCGCCGATCGGCTCGCGTACCTTGTCGCGCAAGCTGGGGATGACGCTGTCGCCGGCGACGGTGCGCAACGTCATGGCGGACTTGGAGGATCTTGGTCTTCTCTATGCGCCGCATACCTCGGCGGGCCGCCTGCCGACGCAGATAGGGCTCCGCCTTTTCGTCGACGGACTTCTGGAGCGCGGCAATCTGACAGCGGACGAGCGCGCGCAGATCGAAAGTCAGTGCGCTGGCGCCGGGCTTTCCATGGCCGAGGTGCTCGAGGAAGCCACCGGGCTGATCTCCGGGCTCTCGAGGTGCGTCGGCCTGGTCGTCGCGCCGAAGGTGAGCGAGCCGCTGAAGCATATCGAGTTCGTCTCCCTCGGGCCCGGCCGCGCCTTGGTGGTCATCGTCATGGCCTCGGGCGTGGTCGAGAACCGCATCATCGACGTGCCGATGGGCCTGCCGCCCTCCTCGTTGGTGGAGGCGGCGAACTTTCTCTCGCAGCGGCTTTTGGGGCGCACCCTCGATGAGGCCATGGCGGAGATCGCCGCCGAGCTGGGAGACGAGCGCGCCCGGCTCGACGAGCTCACCCAGCGGGTGGTCGAGGCGGGGCTCGCGACCTGGACCCGGCCCGGCGACGCCGATGCCGACAAGCGCCTTGACGGGGCGCTTATCCTGCGCGGGCGGTCGCAACTCCTGGAGGACGTCAAGGGGCTGGAAGACCTGGAGCAGATCCGCCACCTCTTCAAGATGCTCGAGACCAAGGAAACCCTCACCAAACTGCTGCAGCTGACGGATAGCGCCGAGGGCGTGCAGATCTTCATTGGGTCCGAAAGCGAGCTTTTCGGCTTGACCGGCTGCTCCGTCGTGATAGCCCCTTATGGTGATTCGGAGCGCAAGATCGTGGGCGCGATCGGGGTCGTCGGACCGACACGCATAAACTATGCGCGCATCATTCCGATGGTGGACTACACGGCCAAGGTGATCAGCCGGCTGGTCGGATAGACGAGGCAAGCAGAGGAGATAGCGGCAATCATGGCCGAAGAGCAAGACAAGACCGAGTCGGAGACGCCCGCCGACGAGCAAGCGTCGCGCCAGGGTGACGACGCCGCACGGGCACCGGGCGGTGACCACCCTCGCGAGGGCGATCAGGAGAGCGACCCACAGGCCGAGCATATCGCCGCGCTGGAGGCCGAGGCGGAGCGATTGAAGGAGATGCATAACAAGGCGATCCTCGCCGCCGCCGACTACGACAACGTCGCCAAGCGTGCGCAGCGCGAGATGCAGGAAACCCGCAAGTTCGCAAGCGTCGGCCTTGCCCGCGATCTGTTGCCGGTGGTCGACAACCTGCGCCGCGCCCTCTCGACGGTGCCGGCGGAGGCCGCGGAAGAGAACGAACAACTAAAGGCGCTGGTGACCGGTGTGGAGATGATCGAGCGCGAACTGCTTGCCGTCTTCGAGCGCCACAACATCGAGGTCATAATTCCGCAGGACGATCCCTTCGACCCGCACCTTCACGAGGCCATGTTCGAGGCGCCCGACGCCGAGCGGCCCGATGGTACGATCGCTCAGGTGCTCCAGCCGGGATACCGGCTCCATGACCGCCTCCTGCGCCCGGCGCAGGTGGTGGTGGCCAAAGGCGGCAAGCAGAACCAAGGCGCCCCCGAGGCGCCGCCTGGGGCGGAGGAGATCGGCGGGCGCGTCGATACCAAGGCTTGAGTGGCCGGGTCAGGCAACCGGGCGGCTCACGCGGCGCAGGGTCAGGTTGATCCGGCCGCCTTGCGGCAGAAGGCGGCTGGAGCCGGCGAGGACGCGGTCGATGCCGTGGAACGCCAGGCGAGCCTCGCCGCCGAGGACCACGATATCACCGGAATATATCTTCATCGACCGCGTCGCACCGCGTCGCGAATGGCCGCCGATGCGAAAGATCGCGCTGTCGCCTAAGGAGATCGACACCACCGGTGCGGCGAAGTCGGTCTCGTCACGGTCCTGGTGCAGGCCCATGCGCGCACCGGGCGCGTAGTAGTTGACCAGACAGCATTCGGCCGGCGCCGGGTATCCCGTCACCGCGTGCCAGATGTCGAGGACCTCGCGGGCAATCGGCGGCCAGGGGCGCCCGGTTTGCGGGTGCAGCTCGCAGTATCGATAGCCGGCCCGATCGGAGATCCAGCCGGTGCGCCCGGCATTGGTCATCTCGACGGAAAAGGGCCTACCGCTTTTCGGCATGGTCGGGCGGAAGAAGGGAGCCTCCGCGCTCACCGCCTCGACGATCGAGGCGAGACGCGCCTGCTGTGCTTTGTCGAGATAGCCGGGCAGGTAGCGGAACCCGGGCGGCGGCACGCTGGGGCCGGGCGAGCCGGCCGGTGCTTCAGGGGTCCGTGCCGTCGCGGTCATCGGCGTTCGGCTCGCGCTCGGCCAGGGCTTGGCGCCGCCTCGCCTCCCGACGGCCGAGGACACGAAAGAAAAAATAGACCAGGCCGCCCACGAGAACGATCCCGACCCCGACGTTCTTCACCGCCTCGTCGTGGAAATAATACTCGCCGGCCAAGGTCAGCAACGCGCCGCTCAAGATGGTGATCACCAGGACCACCAGGACGGCGCGGAAAATTCCGTCGCCCGGCAGGGAGGATTGTGTGCGTTGGACCATCTGCTGCGCCCCGATATGGGTCGTCGATCAACGTGCCTAATCTGGCGGCAATCGGCCGCCGCCGCAAGGCTCGCGCGCTCTCTCTCGCCGTGCCGGGGCACGTGCTCTCCGGCAAGAGGCGCACACTGGTGTTGCTGTGTCTTGCAGCGGGCGCGCAAGTCCTTATATAACCCGCAGACCCCCGCGTGGGTTTGCGGGGGTTGTCCGGAAACAGGGGTCCGCAGTTGCGGTGCTTATGCTGCAAGGCCGCATCGAAGAGATCCGCTGAGGGAAAGGAAGACGATGAGCAAGGTTATCGGCATCGATTTGGGCACCACCAATTCCTGCGTCGCCGTTATGGATACGAAGGATGCGAAGGTCATCGAGAACGCGGAAGGCGCGCGCACGACGCCATCCATGGTCGCCTTCACCGAAAACGGTGAACGGCTGGTCGGGCAACCCGCCAAGCGCCAGGCCGTTACCAACCCGGAGAACACGCTGTTCGCCATCAAGCGCTTGATCGGCCGGCGTTTCGACGACCCGACGACCAAGAAGGACATGGACCTGGTCCCCTACAAGATCGTCAAGGCGGACAACGGCGATGCCTGGGTGGATGTGCGAAGCGAGAAGTATTCGCCGAGCCAGATCTCGGCCTTCATTTTGCAAAAGATGAAGGAGACCGCGGAGTCCTATTTGGGAGAAACGGTCACCCAGGCGGTGATCACGGTTCCGGCCTATTTCAACGATTCGCAACGCCAGGCAACCAAGGATGCGGGCAAGATCGCCGGGCTCGAGGTTTTGCGCATCATCAACGAGCCGACGGCGGCGGCGCTGTCCTATGGCCTGGACAAGCGCCAAGGCGGAACCATCGCGGTTTATGACCTGGGCGGCGGCACCTTCGATATATCGATCCTGGAAATCGGCGATGGCGTGTTCGAGGTCAAGTCGACCAACGGCGATACCTTTCTCGGCGGCGAGGACTTCGATGCCAAGATCATCGATTATCTGGCCGACGAGTTCAGGAAGGAACAAGGCATCGACCTGCGCCAGGATCGGCTGGCCCTGCAACGCCTCAAGGAGGCGGCGGAGAAGGCGAAGATCGAGCTGTCCTCGTCACAGCAGACCGAGATCAACCTCCCCTTCATCACCGCCGATGCCGCGGGACCCAAGCACCTCAACATCAAGCTCACCCGGGCCAAGCTCGAGGCCCTGGTCGACGACCTCGTGCAGCGCACCATGAAGCCGGTTCGCGCGGCCCTGAAGGACGCCGGCGTCTCGCCCGGCGAGATCGACGAGGTGATCCTGGTCGGCGGCATGACCCGCATGCCCAAGATCCTCGAGACGGTCAAAGCCTTCTTCGGCAAGGACCCCCATCGCGGCGTCAACCCCGACGAGGTGGTGGCCTGCGGTGCGGCGATCCAGGGCGGCGTGTTGAAGGGTGACGTGAAGGATGTGCTGCTGCTCGACGTGACGCCGCTCTCCCTGGGCATAGAGACGCTCGGCGGTGTCATGACCAAGCTCATCGACCGCAACACCACCATTCCGACGAAGAAGAGCCAGGTGTTCTCCACGGCCGAGGACAATCAAACGGCGGTGACGATCCGTGTATTCCAAGGCGAACGCGAGATGGCGGCCGACAACAAGCTGCTCGGGCAGTTCGACCTGGTCGGCCTGCCGACCGCCCCGCGCGGCATTCCGCAAATCGAGGTAACCTTCGACATCGACGCCAACGGTATCGTCAACGTCAATGCCAAGGACAAAGCCACCGGCAAGGAGCAGGCGATCCGCATCCAGGCCTCCGGCGGGCTCGGGTCCGACGAGATCGAAAAAATGGTCAAGGATGCCGAGGAGCACGCCGAGGAAGACAAGCAGCGGCGCGCGCTGGTGGACGCACGCAATCAGGCCGAGGCCCTCGTACACCAAACTGAAAAGAGCCTCTCCGAGTTGGGCGAGAAGGTCGACCCCGACGACAAGGCAAGCGCCGAGGCGGCTTTAGAGAAGGTGAAGGAAGTGGTCAAGGCCGAGGACGTCGAGGCGATCCAGCAGGCAACTCAGGAGTTGGCGCAGGCCTCCATGAAGCTCGGCGAGGCTCTCTATAAGGCGCAGGAGGCCGGCCAGGAAGAAAACGCCGACGAGCCTGCGGCAGAAGAGCCGGACGCCAACAGCGCTGGGGGAGAGGACGTCGTCGATGCCGACTTCGAAGAGGTCGACGACGACCAAAAGGACAAGGGCGCCTAAGGGCGGGCGGCGGAGTTGGTGGGGATGCTGCGGCCCGACGCGGACGGCTGGCTCGTTTTGGCGTCCCCCCCTCACCCTGCATTCATGCGTGACGGGGCGTTCCTAAACCATGTCCAAGCGTGACTACTACGATACCCTCGGCGTTTCGCGCAGCGCCGACGAGGCCGAACTGAAGAAGGCCTTCCGCAAGCTCGCGATGAAGTGTCACCCGGACCGCAATGCGGACGACCAGGATGCGGAGCAGCGCTTCAAGGAGGTCAACGAAGCCTACGAGATCCTGAAGGACAAGGAAAAGCGGGCCGCGTATGACCGTTTCGGCCACGAGGCTTTCGCCCATGGTAATGGCCCCCATCCGGGTGGGGGGGGTGGCTCGGGGGGCTTTGCGGACATTTTCGACGAGATGTTCGGGGACTTCATGGGCTCGCGCGGTGCGAGCGGTGCGCGCGGCGGCGCCGACCTTCGCTATAACATGGAAATCGGCCTGGAGGAGGCCTTCACCGGCAAGACGGCACAAATTCGCGTGCCGACCTCCGTGGCCTGCGAGGGGTGCGACGGTACCGGGGCCGCGAAAAACACCTCGCTTGCGACCTGCAAGTCCTGCGGCGGGCGCGGGCGGGTCCGCTCGCAACAGGGCTTCTTCACCATCGAAAGAACCTGCCCGAGCTGTCAGGGAGCGGGACGCACGATAGAAGACCCCTGCTCCGATTGCTCGGGGGCGGGCCGCGTGCACAAGGAAAAAACGCTTCAGGTCAATATCCCGCCCGGCGTCGAGGACGGGACGCGCATCCGCCTGGCGGCCGAGGGCGAGGCCGGGTTGCGCGGCGGCCCGACCGGCGACCTTTACATCTTCCTGACCGCCAAGCCTCACGAAATCTTCCACCGCGAGGGCGCGAACATATTCTGCCGGGTGCCGATCCCCGTGGTGACCGCGGCCCTGGGCGGCAATGTCGAAGTGCCGGTAATCGACGGTGGGCGCGCCAAGCTGGCCGTGCCGTCCGGCGCCCAGACCGGCAAGCGCCTGCGGCTTAGGGGCAAGGGTATGACCGTCCTGCGATCCCAGAGCCGAGGTGACATGTACGTCGAGCTGGAGGTCGAAACCCCGGTCAATCTCACCAAACGCCAGCAGGAATTGCTGCGCGAGTTCGAAGCGGAAAGCAAGGGACGGGGCACGAACCCCGAGTCGGAAGGCTTCTTCACCCGCGTGAAGGAGTTCTGGGAGGACCTGACCGACTAGGGCTTGTCCCGGCCGAGCCCGTCCACTCCCTTGTCCGCGTGACGCCGGCACCTCGCACATGCTAAACCGCCTCCCCAGGACCTGTTGAGAGGCCGATGGGGGAGGGACCGATGAGCGCAACCGGTATCGGTGTGGTTGGCTGTGCCGGCCGAATGGGGCGCATGAACCTGGCCACGATCCTGGCTTGCGAAGGCGCACGGCTGGCTGGCGGCACCGAGCAGCCGGATAGCCCGTGGATCGGAAAGAACCTGGGTTCGCTCATTATCGGCGCGCCGGCGGGCCACGACACCGGCCTGACGGTTGGTGCCGATCCGCGCGCCCTTTTCGCGGCGAGCGATGTGGTGGTCGATTTCACCACGGCGGCGACGAGCCTCGAGCATGCGCGGATCGCCGTCGAGAGCGGCAAGGCGCTGGTCGTAGGGACGACTGGATTGTCGGTGGATCAACAGGCGGCGATCGCGAAGGCAAGCGGCGAGGTGCCGATCGTGCAAGCGGCCAATATGAGCCTCGGCGTGAACCTTCTGATGATCCTGGTGGAGCAGGCGGCGCGCACGCTTGGTCCCGACTTCGATATCGAGGTTCTCGAGATGCATCACCGGCACAAGGTCGACGCGCCCTCGGGGACAGCGCTGGCTCTCGGCGCGGCCGCCGCCGCGGGCCGCGGCGTGGCGCTGGACGATGTGGCGCAGAAGGTGCGCGACGGTGTCACGGGCGAGCGCCGGCGCGGCGATATCGGCTTTGCCACCTTGCGCGGCGGTGACGTGGCCGGCGAGCACACGGTCCTCATGGCAGCGCCCGGCGAGCGCATCGAGCTCACCCACAAAGCTACGGACCGGGCGATATTTTCAAAAGGGGCGATCCGCGCCGCGCTATGGGTCGCCGGCCGGCCGCCGGGTCTCTATTCGATGCGCGACGTCCTCGGCCTGGCCTGAGACACGCTCCGATCAGGGCGGGGCGGGATGAACGGCCGAGCGGCTTTCGGCCAAGGCGGCGCTCAGGGCGCGGGCAACCTCAAGACGTTCGTCCGGCGTCAAGAACGCACCGATGATCAGTCTTTTGCCATGCGAGACAAGCGACAGCTGGCTGTCGCGCCTGGGCGGGTCGTCCATCGATACCTTCAGCCAATAGGGCTGGAAGCGCCAGGTCTGGGTCTCCCCCCAGTAGTTCGTCCGCTCGACCGTGAGCGCGCGCCGCGTCAAGGTCACGTTTTCGTACATTCGGCCGTGCCGGTAGTTGATACGGAAGGCGACATAGACCAACAGCACATCGAGACCGAGAAAGCCGACGACCGGCCAGGCCCCGGCAAGAAAGAATCCCAACCCCGCGGCGAAGGCGAAAAGACCGACCGCCGACATCAGGATGAGGAAGCCGCGCGGGCTGAGGCTTCGATACGGCGCCAGCACGGCATCGAAGAGCGGGGGGCTCTCCTCGTCTTGCGCCGGGCTTCGCGCGCTATCGTTGGATTCGATCATCGCCCAAACATAATATCCGCCGCGCGTCCACGCCAGTGCGGCAGGCCGAGTCCGGTCGGCGAAATTGTGACATGCGCGCGACCGATTTCGCCGCTAAGATCGCCGGCGCCATGAAAAAATCCGATGTCGTTGCCTTTTTCGACCGACTCGCCGCCAAGATCGAAATCCCGAAGAGCGAGCTGTCCTATAAGAACCCTTACACGCTGTTGGTGGCCGTGGTCCTATCGGCCCAGGCGACCGACGTCGGCGTGAACAAGGCCACCGGGCCGCTGTTCAAGGTCGCCGATACGCCGGAAAAAATGCTGGCCCTGGGCGAGGCGCGCCTGAAGGACAAGATCAAGACCATCGGTCTTTTTAACACCAAGGCGAAGAACGTCATGGCCTTGTCGCGTATCCTGATCGAGCGGCATGGATCGGCGGTGCCCGAGGACAGGGAGAGCCTGGAGGCGCTGCCGGGAGTGGGGCGCAAGACGGCCAACGTGGTCCTCAATGTGGCCTTCGGCCAGCCGACCATCGCGGTGGACACCCATATTTTCCGCGTCGCCAACCGGACCGGTCTGGGGCCGGGCAAGACGCCGTTGGAGGTCGAGCGCAAGCTGGAAAAGGCGGTGCCCGCCGATCGCAAGCACCATGCGCACCACTGGCTGATCCTGCACGGGCGCTATGTCTGCAAGGCGCGAAGTCCCGAATGTCCGAATTGCACCGTGCGCGATCTGTGCGCCTACAAGGCCAAGAACACCTTGCAGACGAGCCGCTGAGGGCCGCCCGTGTGGCGCGTGGAGTCGCTTAGCTGCTGTGGCCCTGCTGCCGGGCTTCGAGCAGCCTGCGCAGGCACGATCGCGTCTCGACCGAACGGGCGCTCAGATCGCGCGCCTCGATGTGGACGACCTTGAAGGTCTGGGCGTCCTGATAGAGAAAGAAGTCCAGCACGCAGTCCTGGCCGCGGTATTGCCAAACTTCGGCTGGCGGCTCGCGCCTGCGCAACCGCGGCTCTCCCAACTCGGCGACGAGCGTGGCCGGTGTGGCGGCGCGGAACCGCTCGGGATCGTCGTCCACCGGCGGCGGTAGGACCAGCGTGGTCTCCTGCTGCCGTTCGATGGAGGAAGCCTCGTCCGGCGCGATCGCCCCGCTGTCGGCAGGGGCTGGGCTATCCAGGTCCGACTCCACCTGGCTTGTCTCGGGGCTTGTCTCGGGGCTTGTCTCGGGGCTTGTCTCGGGGCTCGACTCCGCGGTCGGTTCGGGGGTCGGTTCGGGGGTCGGCTCCATAGGGGGGGCTGGTTGACAGGCCATCAGCGTGAACAATATCGCCACACCAAGGCTCCCCCAGGAGGTGCCGGTGCGGCGTCGTGC
>Ga0255057_10001462_pt1 | contig 13231 bp, 14 predicted proteins | sample Cases_109_6_MG_FD_189022 | JGI IMG/M metagenome (GOLD analysis project Ga0255057, IMG submission 189022) | Seawater microbial communities from Amundsen Gulf, Northwest Territories, Canada - Cases_109_6 | ecosystem: Environmental > Aquatic > Marine > Gulf | place: Canada: Northwest Territories... | reverse complement strand
TCGCGAGCTCGTCCAGTTCGCGCTGGAGGAATGCGCTCGCATCGGGATCGTCGATCCGGCGAAATTCATCGATGGCGCGGTCATCCGCGTGCCGAAGGCGTACCCGACCTACGATGACAAGTATCAGGACGCCCTCGACCAGGTTCGCACGTATCTCGACGAATTCGACAACATCCAGCTCGTCGGTCGCAATGGACAACATCGCTACAACAATCAGGACCACTCCATGGTCACAGGGATCTACGCTGCCCAGAACCTGGCGGGTGCAAGCCATGAGATCTGGAGTGTCAACGTCGACGAGGAATACCACGAGGAGGAGCGCCCCCAGGTCCGCGACCGCGCCACACCCTCACGCGTCGAGTCGGACAGCGCCGAGGAACTGATTCGCGCAGCGTTTGCACGCTACGACCCCGTCGCGCTCGCCGCGTCGCTCGCCATCACCATGGGACTGGGATTGTTCTTCGCCACCGCGATTCTCGTCCTCCAGGGGGGAAGCCCCGTTGGCCCGACGCTTTCGCTTCTCGCGAACTACCTCCCCGGCTACTCCGCCAGCTGGCCCGGCGCGTTTCTGGGGTTGTGCGAAGGAGCCACGATCGGCGCTCTGCTCGGGACGGTATTCGCCCGCCTCATCAACCTCGTCATCGATCTCCACGCGAGGCGCTTCCTCTACCAGGCGGAGATCGGCGCGACCCTCGGCAGCCTCGGCGAGAGGGGGCCCTGATGCGCCGGTCCACAGAAGAGGAGGCTCAGCTCGCCCTGTTGCGAGGGGCCGTAGCCAGGCTGCGAACCTCAGTCATGGCAGTGGTCTTCGGGCTCTCCGGTGCCTCGCTCCTCTCGCTCGCGACCGCTTGGCTATTGATTCAAGGAGGCGAGAACGTCGGCTCACACCTGGGCCTGCTCAGCAACTACTTCCCCGGGTACAGAGTCACATGGCCGGGGGTTGCGATCGGCTTCTGCTACGGCCTCGTTAGCGGGGCCCTGCTCGGCTGGGTGATCGCGTGGCTCTACAACCGGATCGCCGACTACCGCCAGCCCGGCTGACCTAGTGGGCCGCCTCGGGTCTGGGCGAGATGAGTGAGAAGAATCGGAGGGAGGGCATATGAAGTATCGGACCTTCAACGTCGGCCTCGTGGGCCTGCTCGTGGTGTTTTCCGCGGGTTGTATGGATCCAAAGGATCGCCGGGCGGGACTGGGTCTCAGCGGCGAGGTCGTGAGCGAGGCGATCGACGACTGGTCGTTCTCGGACGAGTATCAGGAGATCTTTCTCGAGACAAAGACCTGGTACATGATTCCCCATTCGGTCACGGTTGTGTGCGCGGGACTGGGCGAGAAGCTCTACGTGCCGACGCTCTACTACAAGGGGGGCGAGTGGCCGAACAAGGTCTGGAACGCCAACGTGGACTCCGACCCGCGCGTGCGCCTCGAGATGGGCGACAAGATCTACGAACGCGAGGCGGTGGTGGTCGAGGATCCGGCGGAGGTCCGGGGCGCTCTTCAGGCACTCGCCGCGAAGTACCCGTTCTGGCAAGAGCTGCTTTCGAAGCCCGAGAGCGAGCGCCCCGACATGGCCATGGTGCGCATGGATCCGCGCAGCGGCTAGATCCAATGGTCGGCCGTCAGTCTCCCACGTATGGGGGGCACTCCTTGGCCTGCACCCAGAGGGGGCGGCGCACGAAGTGTCTGGGGAGCCCATGAAGCCTGGTGGATTTCGAGTCGACCTCGGTGCGCTGCCTCTCCCCATCCTCACCCTGTTCATCGAGGCGAACACCACGCTGCGCCGGTCGTGGGCGCTCGGCGACCGGCTGCTCGAGATCATCCGGCTCTTCTCTGCCTACGAGCACCAGTGCCACACTTGAACGGTCTCGAGAGACGAAGCGGGGCTTCGTCAGGGACTCACGGATGAGATGGCCGCGCGTGTGCTGGACCCTGAGGGGGCAGGATTCACAGCAGCGGAGCTGGCCCTGCTGCGTGCTCTGCCCCTGATGAAGGCCGAAACCGCCCTGCTCGCACTCGATGGGCTGCGTGGGTATTTCGATGTCGGAAAAGACCGGGGGGAGATCGGCCAGATCGTCTACGCCTACGGAATGTATCGCGGTCTGCACGCCGCGAACGCCGTCCTCGGCGTAGAATTCCTCGACTCCAACGGGCGTCCGCTGAGCGAGCAGCCGGGCTTCAGCGTCGTCACGATGGCCGACGGCAGCTTCAAGGCGCGCGCTGAAGTCGACCTGCCCTAGCGGATCCGAGCCTTCCGCCGACTAGCCGTCGGTGGCCGCCACCTGCTCACGGAGCTGCGCCAACAGCGATTCGCGGTCGAGGCCGCCCTTCTGGATCAGCCCGACCACGTCGCCGTTGAGGCGCCGGCGGTCCTCATCCGTGACGTCCTTGGCGGTTACCACTACGATGGGGATGGAGTTCGAGGCGTGCTGTCTGCGCATCTCCATCACGAACTCGAAGCCGTCCATGACGGGCATCATCAGATCGAGCAGGATCAGCGACGGCGACTCGCTGGCCACCTTGCCGAGGGCGACCTTGCCGTTCTCCGCCTCGCTCACCTGCCAGCCCTCCTTCTCGAGGGCACGACGTAGCACCTCGCGATTCTCCATCTTGTCGTCCACCACCAGCGCACGTCGCTCGTCACCCTCTGGGGCATACCGATCGAGCAGCTGCACCAGCTGGCCCCGGTCGACGGGCTTCGTCAGGAACTCCGTGGCGCCCAGCGCGTAGCCCAGCTCGCGGTCGTCGGTCATCGTCACCATGATCACCGGGATGTCCTGCGTCTGCGGATCGGCCTTCAGCTCGCGCAACACCTCCCAGCCGTCCATGTCGGGCATCATCACATCCAGCGTGATGGCCGCTGGCGCGAGGCTGCGCGCCAGGCGCAACGCCTCGCGCCCATCGCTGGCCGTCACCACCCGGACGCCGGCTCCCTGGAGGGTTCGCGCCAGCAGATCGAGCGCGTTGGGGTCGTCGTCGACCACCAGCACGACCCGCTCCTCGTCGGGCTGCGGCGCCACGGCGGCGAGAACCTCGGCGGACGCCACTGCGGCCTTGGACTCCTCGAGGGCATCCTTTACATAGGCTGGCAGACGGATGCTGAAGGTCGAGCCCTCTCCCACCGTGCTCTCCACCGTGATGTCGCCGCCCATCAACTGGCAGAAGCGCCTGCTGATGGGAAGCCCCAGCCCGGTGCCGCCATAGTCTCGCGTCGTGGTCTCGTCGGCCTGGGAGAACTCCTCGAACACGTGGTCGATCTTCTCCGGCGGAATCCCGATGCCCGAGTCCGACACCGACATCCGCACCCAGTCCTCGCCGTCCTGCTGCTGAGCGTGCACCGCCAGCGCAATCTCGCCCTCGTGAGTGAACTTCGCCGCGTTGCTCAGCAGGTTGAAGAGCGCCTGACGCACCTTGGTGAGGTCGGCCCGAATCTCGCCTAGGGAAGAGTCCACCTCGACCTTCAGCTGGTTGTCGTTCTTCTTGACCAGCGTGTCGATGGTGGCCACCACCTGGTCGACCATCGGGCGGACCTCGAAGCTCTCGAGGTAGAGGTCCATCTTGCCGGCCTCGATCTTCGACAGGTCGAGCACGTCGTTGATCAGGGCCAGAAGGTGCGTGCCGGCGCCGTGGATCTTCTTCAGGTCGCCGGCCGCCTCGTCGTTGCCCTCGTCCTCCGCATCCTCCATCAGCATCTCGCTGTAGCCGATGATCGCGTTCATCGGCGTGCGCAGCTCGTGACTCATGTTGGCGAGGAACGCGCTCTTGGCCTGGCTCGCGCCCTCCGCCGCCTCCATCGCCTGCTTCAGCTCCTCGGTCCGCTGGGCCACGGTCTTCTCGAGCTCGGCACTGTGCTGCTCCAACTCGCGGTTCTTCCGCTGGATCTCGGACATCAGCTCTTCGCGCGAGAGGCTCTGGATGCGAGCCCGCTGCTCCGCAACGAACGAGTCGGTCGCTTCGAAGTCGGGATCGGGCAGCCGGGTCGACGCACGCAGACCGTGGAACCCGTCTCGCACCTCCCCCCGGCCGAAACGGTCGAAGAACCCCTCCAGGCCGGGGAGCGCCGGGGGCGCACCGCGGCCCTCGAAATCGAGGACGAGATGCGGCGGCGACTGCTCCATCGCCAGGGAGACCGTGATGCGCGGCTCGCGGCTACTCCGGCGCAGCTCTCGCGTGGCCTCCGAGACGGCAGTGGCCAGGCGGGTTCCGATGATCGCGTCGTAGCCGAGGGCCTCGACGAGGCCCCGAACCTTGCTCCGGGCATCGTAGACGGCCGAGCGGCCCTCGAGGCGGATGGCACCTAGGGAGATCATGCGATGTACCGCAAGGCGATGCAGCCCGCATCGTCGTAGTCCTTGCCGAAGCGCTTGACGATGGTGCGCACCACTTCCTTCGGTGGCAAGTGCAATATGCTGCCGCAGTCGTCCGAGGAGAAGCGCTCGCGCACCCCGTCGGTGTGGAGCAGGACGAGATCGCCCTTCTCCAACTGCAGCGTCTGGGGCCGAGGCGTGCGCATGTTCTGGCCCAGCACACCATCCTGCGAGACGAGACGCGTGTCGATCGTGCCGAAACGTCGCAGCACGGTGTTTCCTGTGCCGGTGTACTCGAGGCGGCCGTTGGCCGCGTCCAGAGCACACAGGCCGACCGCCGCCCCGCGCGTGCCCTTCAAGTGTTGGTGCAGGCGCGTCATCAGACCGGAGACGTCGAAACTGCCATAGCGCATCAGGTACGCCTCGATCTGGACGGCCAGCTCGTAGGCCTCGGGACCATGGCCCAGGACGTCCACGATGGCCACGAACAGGCCGTTCTCGAGGGGCCGGACTACCGCCGTGTCCCCGCTCACCTGCTCTCCCGGACAGGGCCGGATCAGGCTGGAATGCTCGACCACGTCCTGCCGGTTCAGATCCACTTGACCACCGTCACCCGAGTGCCTTTTCCCGGCGTCGAGTCCAGAGAGAACTCGTCCATCATCCGCTTCACACCCGGCAGGCCCAGCCCGAGCGTTCCCCCCGAGCTGAAGTGGTCGCGCATCGCCACTTCGAGGTCCGCGATTCCCGGGCCGCTATCCACCGCCTCGATTCGGACTCCACGCCCGCGCGTGCCCTCGACCTGCCGGAGCTTGATCTCGCCGCTGTGGGCGTACTTCACGATGTTGCGCGCCAACTCGGAGACCGCCGTGGCGATCAGACGGCTCGGGGTCTCGTCGAAGCCCGCGGCCCGTGAGAACAGGGTCGCCTCGAGCGGTGCACGGGTTGCGTCCATCTCGTTGCGAATCCCCAGTCGCAGGGCCGCACTCATCGGCCGACCTCTGGCGCCTTCTCGGCCTCCGGCAGCGGACTTCCCTCCTGTGCCTCTTGCCCGTCGAGCTCCCTGTCGCCTTCCGGCTCGGTCTCGGAATCGAGTTCGGTCTCGGCCTCGGACTCGAGCTCCGGCTGCAGCAGGTCGAAGGCTGCGTCCAGGTTGACGGCCGCACGCAGGCCGTCCACGTCGGCGCCAGCCTCGATCAGTGCGGAGACGACCCCGGGCCGCAGCCCCGCCAGCACCGACTGGGCTCCCATGAGATCGGTCATCGCGATGATGCGGCGCAGAGTCGCGAGCTCCTCGGAGTCGAGAGTCTCCACGCCCGAAACGTCGAGGATGGCCGCGCGCGCGCCGCTCTCGTGGATGCGGCCCAACAGGTCCTCTCGAAACTGGGCCAGGACGTCTTCATCGAGATCGATCTGGATCGAGGCCACCACGACGCCGCGGCTGACCTGCATGGCGACCCTGGGAATGTCGGCGTGGAGGGCCATTTCAGTGCGGCTCGTGCTGCGGCTAGCGCTGGTGCTCGTACGCAGGGCCTGACAGCCCCGTCTCGGATTCATGGTACCGGAAGCCGCGGCGACGGCCCGTCGGCTCCGAACCATTCCGCGTCAACGCGGCTTTGGTACGCTAGCGGCTACGAGCCAGCGACGGGCGACGTCCCCCGCCTCGGCCCGACCGGCAACCCCCAGGCGCAACGGAGAAGCAAATGGCTAAGAAGGCTGAGAAAATGACCACCTCTGAATTGACGGCCATCTACGAGGCACTCGACCGCGTGCAGGCGATCATCGAGTTCGACCTCGACGGCCAGGTGGTCGACGCCAACGACAACTTTCTTCGGATCTTCGGATACGAGCGCAACGAGATCGTGGGCAAGCATCACCGGATGTTCTGCGAGCCGAGCTACGTGGACTCGGACGACTACGCGGAGCTCTGGAAGAAGCTCGGCCGAGGGGAACTCCACGCCGCCGAGTTCAAGCGCCTGGCCAAGGGTGGCAGGGAGATCTGGCTTCGGGCCTCCTACAACCCGGTCCTCGACAAGGACGGGAAGCCCATCAAGGTGGTGAAGTTCGCCACGGACGTCACCGCATCCAAGCTCCAGAACGCCGAGTTCGAAAGCAAGGTGCGCGCCATCGACCGGGCCCAGGCCGTGATCGAGTTCGAGCTCAATGGGACGGTCCTCACTGCGAACCAGAACTTCCTCACCACCTTCGGCTATACCCTCGACGAGGTCGCGGGCAAGCACCACCGGATCTTCTGCGACCCGAGCTACGCGAAGTCGCCCGAGTACGCCGAGTTCTGGCAGAAGCTCGGACGGGGTGAGTACACCAGCGGCGAGTTCAAGCGGCTCGCCAAAGACGGGTCGGCGATCTGGCTCCAGGCCTCCTACAACCCGATCTTCGACGTGGACGGCAAGCCCCTCAAGGTGGTGAAGTTCGCCTCGGACGTGACGGCGGCCACGCTCCAGAACGCTGATTACGAGGGGAAGGTCCAAGCCATCAGCCGCGCGCAGGCGATGATCGAGTTCGGCCTGGACGGCACCATCCTCGCCGCGAACGAGAACTTTCTCGAAGTCTTTGGATACAGCCTCGGCGAGGTCGCTGGCAAGCATCACCGGATGTTCTGCGAGCCCGGCTACTCGTCGACGCCCGAGTACGCGGAGTTCTGGCAGAAGCTCGGACGGGGTGTGTACGAGTCGGGCGAGTTCAAGCGCATGGCCAAGGACGGATCAGAGGTCTGGCTCCAGGCTTCCTACAACCCGATCTTCGACGTGGAGGGAAAGCCGCTCAAGGTGGTGAAGTTCGCGTCGGACATCACCGACGAGGTCCAGAAGAGAAGCCTCGCACTGCTGGAGATGTCCACACCGGTCACGAAGATCTGGGACGGCGTGCTGTTCGCGCCCATCGTGGGAATCGTGGATTCGAAGCGGTCCGTGGACATCATGAACAAGGCTCTGTCCAGCATCGCCGACACGCGCGCTCGTACGCTGCTGCTCGACATCGGGGGTGTCGCGGTAGTCGATACGGCGGTTGCGAACCACCTGATCAAGATCGCGAAGGCGGCCGTACTGATGGGATGCAACACCATCATCTCGGGCATCTCGCCGGCCATCGCCCAGACCATCGCCGAGCTGGGAATCGAGCTCGGGGCGATCCAGACGACCTCGACGATCGAGTCGGCCCTGCGGGACTCCATCGCTCGGACGGGGCCAGGAGGCCGCGCCGGGGGCGCCTGAGCCGGGTCATCTCAGGGCAGCAGCGACAACACGCCTTTCCGGGGCGTTTGTCCTACAGGTTGCAAAAACCTTAGATTCGCCAGGGCTTCGGGCGAAACTGGTATCGCAGCCGGGGCGGATCCCTTAGCGTGCACGACTAGGCTCAGTGTATGGAGGGAATCCCGGTGAAGCGACGCGAAATGATCCTGACCGTCGCCCTCGTGTTCTCCACGGCCTCGGCCTCGGCGGAAACGCCGAGCGAAGTGGCCCAGGAGATGCTGAAGGGCATGACGAGCTACATGAGCGGCCTCAAGACCTTCAGCTTCGACTTCAGCGCAGATATCGATGCCGTAACCACGGAGGGGGTGAAGCTCCAGTTCTCCGGCTCCGGGCAGGTCCTGATGCAGCGGCCGGCGAAGTTCCGGTTGAGCCGCAGGGGTGGACACGGCGATGTCGAGGTGGTCTCGGACGGCAAGACCGTCACGCTCCTCGGCCGCCGCACCAACACCTACGCCCAGGAGCCCATGGTCGCCTCCTTCGATGCCTTCGTCGACGCACACGGTGCAGGGGGAGTCGACCTGCCCGGCTCCGATCTGCTGCTGGAGAACGTCCACGAGGAGCTCACCAAGCCTGTCACGGAGTCCATGTACCTGGGCATGGGTGTCATCGATGGCCGGGAATGCGAACACCTCGCGTTTCGCACGCCCGACGTGGACTGGCAGATCTGGATCGCGACCGGAGACAAGCCCTACCCGTGCCAGTACGTGGTCACCAGCAAGAAGGTGAAGGCCGCACCGGAATACCAGGTGCGAATCCACAACTGGAACGATAGTCCCAAGATCAAAGCGGATGCCTTCGCTTTCAAGCCGCCGGCCGGCGCCAAGAAGGTCGACGTGTCGACCCTCGAGGAGGGAACCGGCCTGCTGCTGCCCGAGACACCCGGAGGAGCCAAGAAATGACCATCAAGCGAACCATCCGCTCGATCGCGCTGGCGTTGATGTTGCTCGCCAGCGGCCTGCTCATCGACCTGGCACCGATCCCCGCGCTGCCCAATCCCCTCAGCGCGAAGGATGCTCACGCGCGCGTCGGGCGCCCGGCGACACCCGTTTCCTATGCGGGCACGGCGCGTCGCAGCAGCCGGCGCACGACCCGGCGCGTGATTCGGAGAACGTCGGTCTACCGCGCAACGCTCCCGGGCGGCTGCACCCAGATGACCGTCTCTGGAGCGCTCGTGCACAGTTGCGGCGGCACCTACTATCAGCCCTCCGGCAACCAGTACGTCCAGGTCAACATCGAGTGAAGCCAGCCGCCGCGCCAGGATCCCCAATCCAGGCACCCTGCGCCTGATCGCCTACATTCGCAGCCTCCCTCACAAAGCGCCCGCGGAGGACGGTGAGAGATGGGGCCTGCGAGGCGCACCGCAAGAGCAGCCCGAAACCTGCTGCTGCTCTCGCTTCCCTCGCTGCTCTTGTTGGCCCTGGCGCTCGAGCTGCTCGCAGGCTCCCTGCTCAACGCCAGCGACTACCCGGGCACCTATTTCGATCCGGGTCTCGGAAACCGCTATCTGCCCAACCAGCGCGGAACCTTCGTCGCAGACGAGATCCACGCGCGCTTCCGGATCAACGATGCGGGCTGGAATTCACGGCGCGACTACCTCCAGGCAGAGGCGCCCGCGGCACAGCGTGTCGCGGTGGTGGGAGATTCCTTCATCGAGGCTCTTCAGGTCGATTTCGACCGCTCCTACCCGGCTCTCCTCGAAGATCACCTGAATCGGATCGGCCCGGGCCCGCCCTGGGAGGTCTACTCGTTCGGGATGTCCGGAGCCAACCTCGTCCAGTACGCATACGTCCTCGACGAGGTCCGTTCTGTTCACACCCCGGACGTGGTGATCCTCAACATCGTCGCCAACGATTTCGCCGAAAGCCTGTACGGGCTGGGGCGCGCGGACAACTGGACGCTCCAGCCAACCGACGCAGGCCTCGAGCCCGTCGCCCCACGCCCGGCGAGCAACCTGCGTTGGAAGCAGCTCCTGCGCCACTCCGCCCTGGCGCGTTATCTGGTCATCAACCAGCGCCTGCCCCAAAAGCTTCACTTCGTTCGGAGCCTCTTTTACGGCGACGTGCGCAACTTCGAGGCGAACGTCGACGTGGCGGGCCTCGATCCGCTGGCCGATTCCCGCGATCTGGAGCGGCTGCTCCGCGACATCCTCGGTCGCTATCGAGCCGCCGCAGCCGGAGCGGAGCTCTACATCGTGTTGGACGCCAACCGGGGCGATCTCTATCACGAGGGCGAGCGGCGCCCGTCGAAGATACGGCCCATGTTCGCTGCCATCGCTCGGCTCGCACGAGAGCAAGGGATCGGTGTGCTCGACCTCACCCAGCCCTTCCGGGAGGCCTACCAACGCGACGGAGCCCGCTTCGAGTTCCAGCACGATGGGCATTGGAACGCGCACGCACACGCCGTGGTGGCCGAAGCCGTCGCCATCTGGTTGGCCCCGGCGATTCGCGGCATCTCGCAGTCGGAGATCCGCCCGGACCCGAGGGGCGAGCGCATGGTATCGTCCCCAACCGTCCACAGAGCCCGAGCCCTCACCCGGATCCCGGGAGGTCGATCATGAGCCAGCCCGTCCACTACGAGGAGCGCGATTCCATCGCGATCATCACGCTCAATCGCCCGGAGAAGCTGAACACGCTGACCGAAGCCGTGGTGCAGGGTGTCGCCGAAGGCATCGACACGGCCACGGCCTCTGCGCAGGTGCGCGCCATCGTGCTGCGGGGTGAGGGCAGGGTCTTCACGGCGGGATACGACCTGGTGGCGGGGGAAAGCGGCGGCTGGTCGAGCCCCTACGACGCTCCCGGCGTCGAGGCCCGCGCCGGGGCCTGGGATCCGGTGCGCGACTACCAGTGGATGAACAGGAACGTCGAACGTTTCATGAAGCTCTGGCACTGCCCGAAGCCCGTGATCGGGCAGGTGCACGGCTACGCCATCGGCGGGGCCACGGACCTGGTGCTGTGCTGCGATCAGATCTTCATGGCCGAGGACGCGCACATCGGCTACGCGCCCTCGCGCATCTTCGGAACGCCGACCACCATGCTCTGGGTCTACCGGCTGGGGCTCGAGCACGCCAAGCAGTTCCTGCTGACAGGCGAGGCCATCGACGCGGCGACCGCGCTGCGCATCGGGCTGGTGTCCCGCGTGTGTGCGCCCGCGGAGCTCGCGGCCGAGGTCGAGGCCTACGCCGAGCGCTTCCGCCACATTCCCGCCAACCAGCTGGCCCTGAACAAGCTGCTGATCAACCAGGCCTTCGAGAACATGGGCCTGCGCACGACGCAGCTGCTGGGCACCCTCTTCGATGGCATCACGCGCCACACCGAAGAGGCCTACCGCTGGGCAGAGTCCTTCCGCGAGAAGGGCTTCCGGGAAGTCATCCGCGAGCGGGACGCGCCCTTCGGAGACTACGGAGAGCGACGGCGCAGGTAGGACTCCCGCTAGCCAAGCGCCCGCTCCGGTCTCGGCCGCCGCCGAGCGTCGCCAGCTCGGCCTTGATTTCATACTCGAAGTACGCAAATATCCAGGGCGCATACCTGAGGTATCCAAAATACCTTTGTCCGTTAATGCGTTTCAGGATCTAGATTTAGACTCCAGCGCACTTCTGGAGGCGCTCCGGAAGTCTCTGGACCTGCCTGAGCTCGACTTCGCTGCCGCGCCCCGCCGGCTGGGCGCAGGCGGGGAGGCCGTGATCGATGCCTTCCGTCTGAGCGGCGCCAGGCCCGATCTATCCGGCCCGCTGGTCGTTCGACGACTGATCCGACGCGGGACCGCGAACCCCCGGCTCGAGGCGGCGCTGCACAGCGCGCTGGTGGAGCAAGGCTTTCCGGTTCCCCGCATCGTGCTCGCGGAGCCCGACCCAGCGGTGCTTGGGTGTGCCTTCACCGTAATGGAGCGGCTGCCGGGCCAGGCGCTCCTGACAGAGGTCGGGCAGCCTGGAGAGCTGCTTCGCTCCCCCACCCGCCTGCCGGGCCTCGTCTACACGGCAGCCCTCCGGGTGCCGCGCCTGCTCGGAGAGCTCCAGAGCCGGCTCCACGCCCTCGACGTCGACCTGGTGCGAAAAGCGGTGCGCAGTGCCGGCGTGACCGAGGCCGAATTGTCGTTCAGCGGACGTCTCGACCAGCTCGAGGCGCGCCTCCGGGCGGCGAGGCTCGCCGGCCTCGAACCCGGCCTCGAGTGGCTGCGCCGGCATCAACCCGCGGAGAACGAGCGCGTCGTCTGTCATGGAGACTTCGTCTTCACCAACGTATTCCTCGAGGACGGCCGCGTGACCGGCGTCTTCGACTGGTCGCAGGCCAGCATCGCTCACCCCGCCTACGACGTGGCGGGCACACTGGCCCGCCTGACGAGCAGCGTGCCAGACGTTCCGGTTCCCCTGCGCGCGCTCTTTCAGGCCGTGCAGAGGCGGCTCGCGCGGGGCTACCTGCGCTCCTACTCGCGCAGTCGGAGCGTCGATCCCAGGGCGCTCGACTTCTTCGGCGCCTACTGGGCCGTGGCCGAGCTCACCTGGAGCGGAGAGCGGCTTCGCGCCGGTGCCCAGCCCACAGGGCGCATCGAAGAGCGCTGGCTCCAGCCGCAAGCGATCGAGCTGGGGGCTCGTCGCTTCCGTGAGCTCAGCGGCATCGAGATCGAGCCACTGCGGCCGGGTACGCTGTGAGCAGCAGCGCCCTGGCTGGAATCGCCAGCGCTCCTGCGCTGCCGCCGCAGCAGCTCTCGGGCAGGCTGCTCGCGGTCTACGCCCTGCCGGCCGCCGCGGTCGGCCTGCCTGCCAGCCTGGTGCACTTCTTCTATCTGAAGTTCGCGACCGACGTGCTGTTGGTCGCACCGGCTGTCATCGGCCTCATCTTCGGCATCTCCAAGCTGTGGGACGCCATCAGCGACCCCATGGCCGGCTACTGGAGCGACCACACGCGATCGCGCTGGGGCCGGCGGCGGCCCTGGGTCGCGCTCTCGGCACTGCCGCTCGGCCTGGCCATCGTCGCGCTGTGGAGCCCGCCGGCGACGCTCGGCGACAAGGCGCTCGTCGTCTGGATCGGGCTCTCGGTCTTCGCCTTCTACACCGCTCACACAGCCTTCAACGTGCCCCACGTATCCTGGGGTGCCGAGCTCAGCCCTGTCTACCACGAGCGGAGCCGGGTTTTCGCAGCCCGCGAGATCGGCGACAAGCTCGGCCTCTTCGGTGCCTTGGGGGCCCTCTACTGGCTCGAGACGTCGAGTAGCCCGCGCGGCGCCGGCTCCTTCGTGGCGGTCGGCTCGATGGCCTTCGTCGCGGTCGCGTGCTGGCTGTCCACGCGCCGCGTTCGCGAGCCGGCGGCACACCAGAGCCAATGCCCCCGCTCTCCGTACGCTGCTGTCGCCGACGTGTGGCGGAATCGAGACGCTCGCATCCTGCTCGGTGTCATCCTGCTCGAGCACCTGGGCTTTGCCGCGGTCGGCGTGCTGCTGCCCTACGCCTCGGAATACGTGCTGGGCACCCCCGGCCAGACAGCGTGGTACATGCTGGCCTTCACGCTTCCCATCCTGGTAAGCATCCCCGCCTGGCTGTGGGCGTCGCGGCGACTGGGCAAGAAACGCGTCTGGGTGCTCTCGCTGTGCATCAAGATCGTCGCCTTCGCCATCTTGTTCACGGTTCCAGTGGAGCTGACGACGGCCGTCTACGCCTGCATCGTCGCCATC
>Ga0255057_10001459_pt1 | contig 13237 bp, 11 predicted proteins | sample Cases_109_6_MG_FD_189022 | JGI IMG/M metagenome (GOLD analysis project Ga0255057, IMG submission 189022) | Seawater microbial communities from Amundsen Gulf, Northwest Territories, Canada - Cases_109_6 | ecosystem: Environmental > Aquatic > Marine > Gulf | place: Canada: Northwest Territories... | reverse complement strand
TACGACGCGAGCCGGGTTCCCCTCTGGGTCGAAGAAACCCTGCGCTACGACAACTCCACCCAGGCCCTGGCGCGCCTGCTGACCGAGGACGTGGAGCTGCACGGACAGAAGCTCCGACAGGGCGATCAGGTGGCCCTTCTGGTGGGTTCGGCGAATCGGGACGAGCGGGTCTTCTCGGAACCCGATCGCTTCGACATCCTGCGCGACACCACGGCCTCCCTGTCCTTCGGACGCGGCACCCACTTCTGTCTGGGAGCGTCCCTGGCGCGCCTGGAGGGGCGCGTGGCCCTGGAGGAGGTGCAGAAGCGCCTGCTCGATTGGGAGGTCGTCCCGGAGGGCATCGTGCGAGTACACTCGGTGAACGTTCGGGGCTTCGCGGCCCTGCCCCTCGAGTTCCGAGCCAGCGGGATTCCCAGTTGAGCCAACCTCCCACCCCCAGCAAGTCCCCGGTGCGCAGCGCCATCGTGACCGGTGCCTCCTCGGGGATCGGCGCCGCCACCGCCGAGGCCTTCGGCGCCCTGGGGTGGCGGGTCTCCCTGGGCGCCCGGCGGCTGGACCGGCTGGAGGAGGTGGCCAAGAGGGTGGAGTCTGCGGGCGGTGAGCCCTTCTTTCACTCCCTGGACGTGTCGGATCCGGGCTCCATCGACGTCTTCTACCAGGCGAGCTGCGACGCCCTGGGGCCCGTCGAGGTTCTGGTCAACAACGCCGGCATGAACATGCTCAACCACCTGGTCGATGCTCGACCCGCCGATCTCCAGTACGAGATCGCGGTCAACCTGACCGGCGCCATCCTGATGGCGCGCCGGGTCGTCCCGGCCATGCTCGAGCGCAGGGAGGGGGACGTGGTGTGGGTCTCCTCGGAGAACGCCGTGCGCCCCCGGCCCTTCCAGATCGGTTACACCGCCGCAAAGGCCGGGCTGGAGGGCGCCGCTCGCGTCCTCGGCATGGAGACCGAAGGTACTGGCGTTCGCTCCATGATCGTGCGCGTGGGACCCACCGGTACCGAGTTCGGCAACGCCCTGGACGAGGGGAAGCTGCACGAGGCCCTGGAGTCCTGGCGCTACTGGGGCGTGCAGCGCCATCTCCGCTGGATGCCGGCCAGCAGCGTGGCGAACGTGATTGCCAAGCTGGTCACGACGCCCGTGGAAGAGTCCTACCCCACCGTCATCGAGGTGATGCCGGGGGGACACAGCAAGGAACACCGCTAGCGGGAGAAGATCATGCGCTTCGAGAACAAGGTCGCCATCGTCACCGGATCCGGGCAGGGCATCGGAGAAGCCTACGCTCTGGCTCTCGCCCGAGAGGGGGCCAGCGTCGTGGTGGCGGAGATCAACAAGGACCAGGGCCAGCGGGTCGCTGATGCGATCGGCGCAGAAGGCGGAGAGGCCAGCTTCGTCGAGGTGGACGTGGCCTCGCCGGACTCCACCCAGGCCATGGCCGAAGCGGTCGTCCAGAGGCATGGCGGCATCGACTTCCTGGTGAACAATGCCGCGATCTACCACGGCATGAAGCTGGCCCCGCTGATCGGCGTGGAGTGGGACTACTACAAGCGCTTCATGGACGTGAACATGAATGGCGTCCTGCTCTGCACCCGAGCCTGCTACCGCTCCATGAAGGAGCGCGGAGGCGGCGCCATCGTCAACCAGTCGTCGACGGCGGCTTGGATGGGCGCTGGCTACTACGGCGTCGCGAAGTTGGCGGTGAACGGTCTGACCCAGTCCCTGGCCCGCGAGCTCGGCGGCATGAACATCCGCGTCAACGGCATCGCTCCCGGGCCCACCAATACCGAGGCCACCCGCGCCGTGGTGCCCGAGGTGATCGCCAAGCAGATCCTGTCCCAGATGCCGCTCTCGCGGATGGGCCAGCCCGAAGAGATCGTCGGCGCCTGTCTCTTCCTGTTGTCGGACGACGCCGCCTGGATCACCGGTCAGATCGTGAACGTGGACGGTGGCCAGATCATGCGTCCGTAGTCGGCCAGATCGTGCGCCCTTAGCGAGAATCTTCATTCGGGCTCGTCACGCCCCCAGGAGCACCCATGGCCACGCTGGCAGAGCTGAACCCCGAGACGCGCATCCTGATCGATGGCCGCCTGGTCGAGGCCAAGGCCGGAGCCACCTTCGACAACGTGAATCCGGCCACCGAAGAGGTGATCGGGGTCTGCGCCGACGGCACCGAGGACGACATGAATGCGGCCATCGCGGCCGCCCGGCGCGCCTTCGACGAGACGACCTGGTCTACCGATGCCCCGTTCCGGCAGCGCTGCCTCGGGCAGCTGGCCGAGGCCCTGGAAGAGAGCAAGGAGGAGCTGAGGGCCATCGTGGTTGCCGAGGCCGGCTCGCCGCTGCTGCTCACCTACGCGGTCCAGTGCGATACCTACATCGCCGCCATGCCCTACTGGGCCGAGCTGGCCGGGAGCTACGCCTACGAACAGCCCATGAGCGACATCCACTTCATGGGCCAGACACAGAGCCGAATTCTGCGACGCGAGGCGTGCGGCGTGGTGGGCGCCATCACGCCATGGAACTTCCCCCTCTACCTGAACCTGTGCAAGCTGGGCCCCGCGCTGGCGGCGGGCAACACGGTCGTGCTCAAGCCCGCGCCGGACACACCCTGGTGCGCGACGAACCTGGGCCGGATCGTCGCCGAGAAGACCGACATCCCGCCCGGCGTGGTGAACGTGGTTGCCTCGTCGGATCACGCCGTCGGCGAGATGCTCGCCACCGACCCGCGTGTCGACCTGGTGACCTTCACGGGGTCCACGGCCACGGGGCGTCGGGTGATGGCCTGCGCTTCGGGCACGCTGAAGAAGGTCTTCCTGGAGCTGGGAGGGAAGTCGGCCAACATCGTCCTGGACGACGCGAAGCTGAAGGTGGCCCTTGCTGGAGTCGGCACCGTCTGCACCCACGGAGGTCAGGGCTGCGCCCTGCCCACCCGCCTGCTGCTTCCCCGGGCCCGGTACGAGGAAGGGCTCGCCTTGGTAAAGGCAGCCTTCGAGAGCGTGACCTACGGAGACCCCACCCAGCCCGGCAACCTCCAGGGCCCTCAGGTCAGTCGAATCCAGCAGGAGCGCGTGCTGGCCTACATCGAGAAGGGCATCCAGGAGGGGGCGCGGCTCGTGACCGGCGGCGCGGTGCCGAAGCACCTGGAGCGGGGTTTCTACGTGGAGCCTACGCTCTTCGCCGACGTGGACCCGGACGCGACCATCGCCCAGGAAGAGATCTTCGGACCCGTGCTGACCGTGATACCGCACGACGGCGACGACGACGCCGTGCGCATCGCGAACAACTCGATCTACGGCCTGTCGGGAGCCGTCAGCAGCGGGAGCTTGGAGCGGGCCCTGGCCGTGGCGCGCCGCATCCGCACCGGCACCCTCAGCGTGAACGGCGCCCAATGGTTCGACGTGGATACACCCTTCGGCGGCTACCGACAGAGCGGGGTGGGTCGCGAGAACGGCGTGATGGGCTTCGAGGAGTACCTGGAGACCAAGGTCATGGCCGTGCCGCCCGGCAAGATTCCGAGGGCAGCGAAGGAGGCCTGACCTTGCTGGAGTACGACCCCTATTCCTACGAGCTCGATGTCGATCCCTACCCGGTCTACCACTGGATGCAGGAGGAGGCGCCCGCCTACTACAACGAACGACTCGACTTCTGGGCGCTCACCCGCTTCCAGGACTGCCTCGATGCCTTCATGGACTGGGAGACCTGGAGCTCGGCCGATGGCACCGTGCTGGAGCTGATGGGCACTGGCCTCGCCGGCACCCTGATGATCTTCATGGATCCGCCCCGGCAGACCCGCTACCGCAACCTGGTGAATCGGGGGTTCACGCTACGCCGCATCGGCGCGCTCGAGCCCGAGATCCGGCGCATCGCCGCCAGCTATCTGGACCGGCTGGAGGGTCGAGAAGCTTTCGACGTGGTGAAGGAGTTCACAGCCAGGTTTCCCATGGACGTGATCAGCGCGCTGCTGGGCATCCCCGAGGCCGACCGGGACGCGGTGCGAGGCTGGTCCAACGCCCTGCTGCACCGGGAGCCCGGAAACCCCATGCCGCCGAAGCAGGCTCTCGACGCCCAGGTCGAGCTGATGCGCTTCTTCTCCGGCGAGCTCGAGGACAGGCGCCGGCGACCTCGCGACGACCTGATGAGCGAGCTGGCGGAGGCCGAGATCGACGGCGAAGAAGGCTTGCCCGGGCGACTCAGCGATACGGAGATCCGCGCGTTCTTCAACCTGCTGGTCACCGCAGGGAACGAGACGGTGACGAAGCTGCTGGGCGCGGCCTTCTACTGGCTCCACCAGAATCCAGACCAGCGACAGCTGCTGGTGAGCGAGCCACGGTGGATCCCCAACGCGGTGGAGGAGACGCTGCGCTACGACCCACCTTCCCAATACCAGGGAAGGACTCTCACCCGGGACGTCTCGCTCCACGGCTGCAACCTGCCCAAGGGCGCGAGGGTACTGCTCATCAATGGTGCTTCCGGTCGAGATCGTCGAAAGTTTCCCGACCCGGACCGCTACGACGTACGGCGCAGCATCGACCTGCATCTGGGCTTCGGCTACGGCCGTCACTTCTGCCTGGGCGCCAGCCTGGCGCGACTCGAGTCGAAGATTGCGCTCGAGGAGTTCCTGAGCCGCTTCCCCGAGTACGGGATCTCCGAAGACGGAATCGAGTGGATGCACTCGAGCAACGTACGCGGATTCTCGGGCCTGGTCCTCGAGCTCTGATGAGCCTGGACTACAGGGACATCTCCTTCGATCTGGAAGAGGGCGTGGCGACCCTCACACTGAACCGACCCGAGCAACGGAACGCCTTCACTGGACGCATGGGAAAGGAGCTGGGACACGCCTACCGGCGCTGCGATCGGGATGATGACGTGCGCGCGGTCGTGCTGACTGGTGCTGGCGACGCGTTCTGCGTGGGTGCGGACCTGAGTGCGGGGGCAGCGGCCTTTGCCCGCCAGGATTCCGACTCGTTCAGCGCAGCTGCCGTGGATCCGCCGGCCTTCGCCGTGCGCAAGCCCGTGATCGCGGCCCTGAATGGCCACGCCGTTGGGCTGGGCTTGACCCTGGCCCTCCAGTGCGACATGCGCGTCGCGGCAGCGGACGCCAAGTACGGGGTACTCCAGGTGCGGCGCGGCGTCATGCCCGATGCCTATTCTCATTGGACCTTGCCGCGCATCGTGGGCATGGAGCGAGCAGCGGCGCTGCTCCTCACCGGCCGCAAGATCAGCGGTACGGAAGCCGAGCGCATGGGCCTGGTGCTCCGGGCCCTGCCGGCGGAGCAGGTGCTTTCGGCCGCGCTCGAGATCGCCCGGGAGATCGCCGATCACGCAGCGCCATTGTCGGTGGCAATGACGAAGCGGCTGCTCTGGCAGAGCCCGAGCCTCGGACCGCGCCAGGTGGAGCGCATGGAGACACTCCTCCACAATGGGTGCGCCCGACGCAGTGGAGGGTGGCCAGGCCTGGGCAGAACGTCGGGCGCCTCGCTGGACGCTCTCTGCCTCGCGAGACTTCCCGACCTGGCCGGATCCCGGCAAGGATGAGGAGTAGGAGAGCAGCGATCCCGGCGTGAGGTCAGGCGCTGTGGAGCTCGCGTACCACGGATTCCCAGAGTTTCGGATCCGGCGAGAAAGGCGCAATCAGGCTCACCCGGTCGATGCCTCGTGCACAGCGACTGCGGATCTTCTCGGCGATTCCACCCCGAGGTCCTACGATGGCGATGCGCTCGAGCAGGTCGTCGTCGATGAGCCCTGCCATCTCGAGCCAGCGTCCTTCCTTCGAGAGCCGACGAAGCTCGTCCTGGAGATCCCCCAATCCGTGACACTCCAGGACGGGTCGGTAGGCGGGCGTCGACGCGTAGAAGGAGATCTGAGCGCGGGCCCCGTTGCGCGCCTCCTCGAGCTCCTGCTCGTCGTCTCCCGCCGCAATGATCAGCTGGCAGGAGATCTCCAGGCTTCCGGGCCCACGCCCACTCCGTGCGAGACCCCTGTGCAGTGCGGGGATCGTGGTCTGCGCCAGGAATTCCGGAGTGTGGAACGGATGAACGAAGAAGCCGTCCGCAACTTCGCCCGCCACCTCGGTCATGCGCGGACCGACACCGGCTACGAAGATGCGCGGCAGGCCGTGCGGATTGGGGCCCGGGTCGAAGACCGGCGTCATCAACGTGTGGGTGTAGAAGTCGCCGCGAAAGTCGAGCTTCGCGCCACCCTGCCAGCAGTCCCAGATGGCGCGGATGGCGAGCACCAGCTCCCGCATGCGCGCCGCGGGCCGCGACCAGGTCGAGCTGAAGCGCCGCTCGACATGGGCGCGGATCTGGGTGCCCAGGCCCAGGATGAATCGGCCTCGACTCAGCAGCTGGAGGTCGTAGCCCAGGTTCGCCAGGGTCATCGGGTTGCGGGCGAAGGCCACGGCGATGGCCGTCGCCAGCTCCAGTCGTTCGGTGCCCTGGGCGGCCACGGTCAGGGGCAGGAAGGGATCGTGACGGCCCTCGAATGTGAAGCCACCGTCGTAGCCCGCCTCCTCCAGCCGCTGGGCGGCCGGTCCGGCGTCGGCCGGGTCGTCCACCAGCAGCGCCCCGTCGATCTTCACGAGATCCCTCCGACCGCTTGTTCTGTAGCTCGGAACAATCCGGGTTACCGCGTACGCTCGTAGCGGTATCCGTCGGGGCTCGCCCAGAGCCGATGTCGGGGCCCGGACGCCTCGACGTCGCCGGACTCGTAGCCCACGTCCCCCGGGTACAGCATGCAGGCGCCATCCTGGATCCGGCAGATGTTCGGCCGGAAGGTGAGGGTTTCCGCGCGCCCCAGCACACTCAGGGCCTCGGCAGCGCGGCGGTGCTCGGCGAGCCAGGTGACCGTGACGAAGGTGGGCGGCGCCAGTCGGATCTCTCCGGCGTGATGGGCCTCGAGGGCCGTGTAGGGCTGTATCCAGCGGTGGTCCACGATCTCGGACCCATCTACGCGCACTGCTTCGTGGGAGGGCACGGCCCCGAGAAAGAACCACGTGTCGAAGCGCTTGGCTGCGACCTCAGGGGTGATCCACCGGGAGATGGTCACCAGCGAAGGTGCCTCGAGGGCCAGGCCAGCCTCCTCGTGAGTCTCGCGTACGGCGGCTCGCAGGGCAGCTTCTCGCTCGTCTTCGGCTCTGGGCCGATCCCGAGGCTCCACCTTGCCACCGGGGAAGACCCATGCGCCGGCCGCGCCGTCGGCTCGCGGGGCGCGTTGCAGGAGCAGCAGCTCGAGGGCGGGCTCGGCGTCACGCACGAGGACGACTGTCGCCGAGGCCCTGGGCTCGTCGCTCACGATCTCCCCGAGCCCCACGCGCCGAGCAGCTCGGCCGTGGTCGGTAGCATGGCCACTGCGCCAAGGGAATTCGCGAAGACGGCCTCCACGTACTCGGGCGGAAAACCCGCCACGGCGTCGCGCGGAATCACCACCTGATAGGAAGCGTTCACCGCATCGAACGCCAGACATTGGATGGCCACGTTTACCGAGACACCCACACCGACGATGGTGCGAACGTCCTGGTTCCTCAGGATGAAGTCGAGCTCGGTGCCCTGGAAGGGCGAAAGTCCGTGAAGTCTCGAGATCACCAGGTCGGACTCTGCCACCTTCACCTCGGGCACGATCTCCGCCGCCTCGGACCCTGGGATCAGCTTGACGGGGGCCTTGGCCATGTACTGGAAGATGCGCGCGTTGCGGTTGGCGCCCAGCCCATCGGCGCGCCGCTCCGCGGTGCAGTGGATGACCGGGGCGCCAACCGCGCGGGCAGCCTCGACGAGCTCAGCGATCCGGGGAAGCACCAGACGGGCCGCCTCGGCAAGCTCGGGAAGCTGGGAGAGGTCGCCGATCACCCCGCGCTGGATCTCCTGGGTCACCAACGCCGTGTGGGCGGGGTCGACGAGGCTGCGAAGATCGAGCGCCATGGTGAACTCCTCAAGAAACCACTCCTTCGTCGCGCAGCGAGCGGATCTCTCCATCGGAAAGCTGGAGATGCTCCTGCAACACCTCGGTCGTGTGCTCGCCGAGGTCGGGAAAACTGCTGATCGGCCCCTCGGAAACGCGCGACATCTTCACCGGGTTGCCGACCACCAGAAAGGGCTTCTCCGCGTCGGGGCGCGGCACTTCGATCAGCATGTCGCGCATGGCCACGTGGGGATCAGCGTGGATGTCCTCGGCCCGGTTGCTCGGCCCCGCCACGATCCCCGCCTTGCAGAGTTCACTGGCGGCCTCGAGCTTGGTCTTGTCGCTGGCCCACCTCTCGAGGGCGGGCCGAATCAGCGACTCGGTGTGACGCGCCCACCCCTCGCGCGTGGCCAACCGCTCGTCTTCCAGCCATTCGGAACATCCCAGGGTTCGGGCCAGTCGCTCGAAGTGGTGCTCCCGGAAGACGGCCACCACGAAGTGGCCGTCGCGGGCAGCGAAGGCACCCACCAGCGCGGTGGTGCCGGCGGCCGCCATGTGAGAGGGAGCATCCATCGACCAGAGGAAGGGCACCATGTCGGTCATGGCGATCATGGAATCATACATGGCTACGTCCACGTGCTGGCCGACTCCGGCCGAGTCGCGCTGTCGCAACGCGGCGAGCGTACCGATCACCGCGAAGAGCGCGCTGGCGTTGTCGCCCAGTGCCCCCGCTACGACCACAGGCGGTGGCTGGCCCGGCTTGCGGTTGGGCTCGTAGAGCCCGCCCATGGCCTCGGCCACCGGCGCGTAGGCCGGCCAGTCGGCATAGGGCGAGTCGGTCAGATTGCCGAAACCAGAGATCGAGACGTAGACCAGCTTCGGGTGGAGCTTCGAGAGCGCTTCGTATCCCAGGCCGAGCCGCTCCATGGCTCCAGCCCGCATGTTCTCGGCCACCACGTCGAAACGGGGAACCAGGCGCTGGAAGAGTCTGCAGCCAGGTTCCGTCTTCAGGTCGATGCCGATGCTGCGCTTGGAGAGATTGTTGCGAAGGAAGGTGGCGCCGACGGCCCTGCCGTCCTTCCCCGTGAGAGCGGGGCGCGAGGCGCGACCGGTGTCGCCCCGACCCGGGTGCTCGACCTTCACCACCTCGGCGCCCAGGTGCGCCATCAGCTGGGTGGCGTAGGGCAGGGCCTGCATCTGCTCGACGGCGAGCACACGCACACCTTCAAGAGGCTTCCCCCACTGGCTGCGTTCGGGATGACGGATCTCGCCGATCCGCATGCTGGACTCCGACTTCGAGGGGACGGATGGGACAAATGGGACGGGACCGGGAATGGCTTGAACCGCGGGCCTGTCCTGGGCAAGAATAGAACACGTTTCAATCTTCGACCAAGCCGGATTGCTGCGAATCAGGGCGCCGGGAACCCTCGGCGGACGGAGAGACTGAATTGACGCTACGGACGACTGCATTGGTCTGGCTCGGCCTCGCTCTGCTCCCGACCCCGGCTCTCGCGGACCTCTACGCCGAGCGTCTCACGGCCTCGAACCTGGAGCATCGCCGGGTCGGCGGGCCTGATGCCGACGCGGGGATCGGAGACTGGGCCCTGGGCAACGGCCGAGTGTGTGCGGCCGTCTCTTCTGCGGATCATGAGTCACATCTGTCCATGCAAGGCGGCGTTCTGATCGATCTGGGCCGTTGCGGGGCCGCGAACGATCAGTGGAGCGTTCTCCAGCCTCTGTTCAACCTCTCCCCGAACTGGACGGTCCCGATCCGCAAGGTTCGGGCCGAACACGGTGACGGGCGGGCGCGCATCCTGATCGATGGAGAGGGAGACGGACTGCGCACGAGGCTCGTCTACAGCGTCGATCTCACCCGGCCTGACGAGCTTCGCGTGGACATGCGGATCACTCGGGCCGAGCCGGGACGGCGCTTGTTCGCCTTGGGAGCCGTGGCGATCCACGGCAGCGGGCAGCTTCGACCCTTCACCCTCTCCACTCACGCGCCTGGGCGATCCTTGGGCTTCGAACATCCCTTCGTCGATACGGACTCGATCCTGTCACTCGTCCGCGGCATCGCCCCGGCCGACGCGCATGTGCTCGTGGGCGGAGACCGCATCGAGCCCGGGCTCTCCTACGGCCTTCGCATCGACAACAGTTTCCTCGAAGCGGAAGGGGAGGGACACCGGCCGCTCCCCCACATGCACATCAACGGCTACGACTTCACCCTGATGGGCGTGATGGCTCGCCCCTATTGGATTGGGAGTGCGTATCCTCCGGGCCTCCTACAGCTCGCTCAGCTGCCGCTCATGGATCTGGCGGTGGGGAACTCGCTTTCCGTCGGAATCGTGCTCTGGCTGGGCGGGCGAGCCGACGTGGCCTCGGCAACCGACGCCCTGTTCGCCGACGCCCCTGCAGTGACAGGTCGGGTGGACGACCCGGAGACCCGGCTGCACGTCGCGACGCGGGAAGGGGCTCCGGTGACCGTGGCGCGACCGGCTCGAGACGGGCGCTTTCGGTTCCGGCTGCCAGAAGGCCGCTACGCGGTCCGGGCCGTGGCACCTGGTGGTCGCACGCTGGAGAGCGAGCTCCACGTGGAGCCGGAAGGCGGGGACCTGGGCCGGCTCGTGCTAGGGACACCCGCCCGCGTGATCCTTCCGCGCGGCGAGACCATGCGGCTCGTCTTCGTCGGGTTGGAGGGAACGCCGGACCCGCGCTTCGGCGATGACCTGCTGGGTTTTCGGGTGGGCGAACGAGAGACCCGCGCCAGCCCCCTCACGAACACGATCTCCCTGGCCGGAGTTGCTGCGGATCCGCGCCGGGCCGTGATCGCCCCGGGTCGCTACCGGGTCCTTGCCACCCGTGGCCTCGAGTACGGTGTGAGCGAGTCGGTCCTCGAGATCCCGGCCGGCGCCGATGTGAAACTCGAGATCGAGCCGCCCACCCGCGTGCTCGAGACCCCAGGCTGGATCGCTGCTGATCTCCACGTCCACAGCGGCGAAAGCTTCGACTCCTCGCTCCCCCTGGCAGACCAGGCCCGTGCCTTCGCCGCCCAGGGCGCCGAGGTGTTGGTGGCAACCGAGCACGACAGGGTGATCGATCCCGTGCCCGCGCTGCGTCGCCTGGGCCTCGAAGATCGGATAGCTGGTGTGATCGGCGTAGAGATCACCACGACAGTGACGGGGGGCGAGACCCCCCACACCATCGCCCACTCCAATGCTTTCCCACTCCGCCACCGGCCAGAGGCGTACCGCGGAGGAGCTCCCGAGGCCGAGGGCAAGCGCTTGCGCAGCGTGCGCGCGGACCTACGCACGAACTCTCCGGGCGCGTTGTTGCAGCTCAACCATCCCCGGGACCGGGGAGATGCGGCCGGTGACCTCTACTACTTCTCGCACCTGGCCGTGGCCGGGAAGCCCTTCGACCCCTCCCGACCCCTGGAAGATGCGCCGAACCGGGTCCTCGTGGAGGTCGACCCTGGTAGCGGACTCCGGGATCTGGACTTCGACGCCATCGAGCTCATGAACGGGACCGAGGTCGGCCGCTACCGGCTGCTGCACGCCGACTGGGTGTCCCTGCTGCTTCAGGGTGAGGTGAGGACGGCCACGGCCAACAGCGATTCCCACCACTCCTGGGAGGTCGTGGGGATTCCACGCACTTACGTGCGACTGGCCGACGACCGACCAGGCGCCTTCGACCAGGATGCGTTCGTGGAGAACCTTCGGAAGGGTCGCGCCTTCGGAACGACCGGACCCTTGCTGGACGCCCGACTCGAAGCAGCCGAGCTAGGAGACCTGTATCGGGGCACGGAGGGAACACTACGGATATCGGTTCGCTCGGCTCCTTGGGTGCCGGTCTCGGAAGTCCGCGTGATCGTGAACGGTGAGATCCTCGCCCGACGCCGGGTCGCTCCAGGCAGCCAGACGCTCGAGGTCCCCCTGCGCTTCGCCGGGGATTCGTTCGTGATCGTCGAGGCCGAAGGCTCCGCCGAGGATCCCTACACCGCGATCGTCCCGGGGTCCAACCCGCTGGCCTTCACCAACCCGATCTTCGTGGACGCCGATGACGACGGGCGCTGGACCGCCCCGGGCCTTCCCGAGCGGATCCCCGAGACGATCCAACGCGCCCGGTGAGGGCGCCCACTGGCCGGCCCGGTGAGGGCGTCCCTGCTACCCGCGGGTTCGGGCGCGAGGGCAGTGGGTAGAGGACTTGTTACGCTTGGCCGTTCCAGGGAGGACTCCATGGGCGCCAAGCAAGAGGGCCTGCCGTTCGGCCCGATGATCCTGCCGAAGGTCGCCGAGCGGCTCTTCGACTCGCGCACGATCCTCATCCACGGAGAGGTCACGTCGAAGCTGGCCCAGGAGGTGACCGCCCAGCTGCTGGCACTCGCGGCCGTTGCGGATGACGACATCACCATCTTCATCCATTCCGAGGGAGGCCACGTCGAGGCAGGCGACACCATCCACGACATGATCCGCTACGTGAAGCCCCGGGTCGTGATGGTGGGAACGGGCTGGGTGGCCAGCGCGGGAACCCACATCTACCTGGCAGCTCCGCGCGAGGATCGCTTCTGCCTTCCGAACACGCGCTTCCTGATCCATCAACCCCACGGTGGCATAGGCGGGCGGGCCACGGACATCCGGATCGAGGCGGAGGAGATGCTGAAGATGCGCGAGCGTCTGAATCGCACCATCGCCGAAGCGACGGGTCAGACTCTCGAACAGGTCGAGAAGGACACCGAGCGGAACCACTGGATGTCCCCGGAAGAAGCCGTCGACTACGGCCTGGTGTCCCGGATCATATCCACGTCGGGTGAGCTCTAGGAGGAGCAGCCGCAGCGCGCCAGGCGGGTTCCGCGTCAGCGCGCCAGGCGGGTTCCCAGAGCTGCGATCTGCTCGCTCGCGCTGCCCAGCTGGATGCCGAGCTGGGCCGCCCACAGGTAGTAGCGGTGGAGCGGGTAGTCCGTGTCGACGCCGATACCTCCGTGGAGATGTTGGGCGGCGTAGGTGATGCGCGCGCTCCCCTCGGCGGCCCAATACTTGGCGACGGCCAGGGCGTCCGCCACCTCCTCCCCATGCTCGAGCAGGTGCATGGCTCGCCAGTAGGTGAGCTTCATTGCCTGGAGATCGACGTAGGCGTCCCCCGCGCGCTGATGCACCGCCTGAAAGCTCCCGACGGGCCGATCGAACTGGCGTCGTTCGCTGGTGTAGCTGGCTGTCATCTCCAGCGCGCGGTCTGACCCGCCGAGAGCGAGGGCGCAGAGAGCCAGGGTCGCACGGTCCATGATCCATGCGACGATCTCGGCGCCTCTCTTGGGATCGCCGAGCACCTCCCCTTCGGGAACG
>Ga0255057_10001458_pt1 | contig 13238 bp, 9 predicted proteins | sample Cases_109_6_MG_FD_189022 | JGI IMG/M metagenome (GOLD analysis project Ga0255057, IMG submission 189022) | Seawater microbial communities from Amundsen Gulf, Northwest Territories, Canada - Cases_109_6 | ecosystem: Environmental > Aquatic > Marine > Gulf | place: Canada: Northwest Territories... | reverse complement strand
GCAGACGAGTGGCTGATGTCGCGCTCGTGCCACAGGACTACGTTCTCCATACCGACCGAGGCGTAGCCGCGCAACAGCCTGGCGATGCCTGTGATGTTCTCCGAGGCGATCGGGTTCCGCTTGTGCGGCATAGATGACGAGCCCTTCTGCCGGTCTCCAAAGGCCTCGCTCGCTTCGCCGAGCTCGCTCCGCTGGAGGTGGCGGATCTCGGTGACGAAGCGCTCGAGAGAGGCGCCAACGATGGCGATGGTGGCAAGGAACTCGGCGTGCCGGTCTCGATGGGTGATCTGTGATGATGCAGGCTCGATCCCGATCCCGAGGCTTCCGCAGACGTAGGCTTCGATCTCGGGAGGCGTATGCGCATAGGTCCCGACCGCTCCGGAAATCTTGCCAACCGCCACCGCGTCCCTGGCGCGTCGCATCCGGTCATAGTCGCGCCCGATTTCGAACGCCCAGGTGGCGAGCTTGAGACCGAATGGCATCGGCTCCGCCCACATTCCGTGAGTTCGCCCGATCATCGCCACTTCCCGGTTATCCAGCGCTCGCCGCTTCACCACCGCGAACAGGTCGGCGAGTCGGGTGAGCAGCAGATCAGCAGCGTCGCGCAACATGACGCCGCCGGCGGTGTCGAGCACGTCGGAAGAAGTCAGGCCGTAGTGGATCCACTCGCCCCCGGTCGCTGTCGAGTCAGCGAGCACATCGACGAACGCAGCCAGGTCGTGGCTGGTGACAGCCTCTCGCAACTTCCAATCTGCTGCATCCACTTCGGGCGCGGCGCGAACCGCGGCGGCGGCCTTCGCGGGAACAACGCCGAGCTCGGCCCAGGCCTCGAGGGCCAATGCCTCGATCTCCTTCCACAGCGCCAGCTTGTTCTCCTCGCTCCAGACCAACGCCATCTCGGGCAGCGAGTACCGCTCGATCATTCCTCGAGCCCATCCCGGTAGTCGGCCAGCGCCCTCGCGATCCGCTCATCAGACACCGACAACACGGCGGCTGCCAGGTAGGCGGCGTTTGCCGCGGAATCGATCGCGACCGTGGCAACCGGCACGCCGGTCGGCATCTGCACGGTGGACAGCAGAGCGTCGAGGCCACCGAGGCCGCCGGCCGCGATGGGGACGCCGATCACGGGGAGGGTCGTATGCGCCGCAACGGCTCCGGCCAGGTGAGCCGCCTTGCCCGCGCCACAGATGATGACGCCGTACCCGTCGTCTTGCGCTCCCGAGGCGAAGGCGGCGACCCGCTCCGGTGTCCGGTGCGCCGACATGACATGCACATCGTGCTCGATGCCGATTTCGGCCAACACATCGGCCGCAGCCTGCATCGTTGTCTTGTCTTTTTCGGATCCCATCAGGATGGCAACCTTCATCAGAATCCTCGAACGCGCCAGCCGCTGTGTGACAAATCAGGCTCCTATGTCGCTTCTCATCTGCATTCCGGCGAACTCGATCTCGCCCGCCGCCGCGTAGGCGGCGGACCGGGCCGTCTCTACGGTATCGCTGAGGCCGACGACATTGAGCACTCTGCCCCCGGCGGTGACCAGCCCCGCATCGGTCTCGGCGGTTCCGGCGTGGATGACCAGCGCATCCGGGTGTTTCTCGGCGTTGGCCACCCCGCTGATCACGGCGCCCCGCTCCGGGGCAGCCGGGTAGCCGGCGGAGGCAAGCACCACATCCACCGCCGCAGTCTCCGACCAGCGGAGGGCCCGGTCGGGGAGGGCACCGACGGACGCTGCGGCCATCAACTCGAGAAGATCTTCGTCAAGACGGGGAAGGATCGCTTGCGCCTCAGGGTCTCCCATGCGGCAGTTGAACTCGAGGACCTTGGGTCCGTCGTCGGTGAGCATCAGCCCGACGTAGAGGAACCCGCGATACAAGACGTCGTCGACGGCGAGGGCGCTGAGGACGGGCTCTATCGCGGCGACGATCGTGTGGTCGACGAGATCGTCCGGCAGGTCGTCGACCGGTGAGAAACTCCCCATTCCCCCGGTGTTGGGCCCCTCGTCTGCGTCGCGCAGCCGCTTGTAGTCGCGTGCAGGGGCGAGAGGTAGCGCCCGCTCTCCGTCGACCAATGCGAACACCGATACCTCTCTGCCCTCGAGATGCTCTTCGATGACGATCGTGGATCCGGCGTCCCCGAAGGCACCGCCGAGACAGGCAGTGGCCCAGGCCTTGGCGGCGTCCCTGTCGGTGGTGACGAGGACTCCCTTGCCGGCAGCGAGGCCGTCGGCCTTCACCACGAACGGGCCTTGTATCTCGTCGAGATAAGAGTCGGCCGCCTCCACATCGGTGAAGACCCTGGCGGCGGCAGTCGGCACCCCGGCCCTTGCCATGAGGTCCTTGGCGTAGGCCTTAGAGGCCTCGAGCCGCGCTCCCGAAGCAGTGGGTCCGAATGCGGGGATGCCGGAGGCGTCGAGGGCATCTACTACGCCGGCGGCGAGCGGGGCCTCCGGGCCGATGACAACGAGGTCGATTCCCCGCTCGGCGGCAAACGCGGCCACCGTTTCCGGGTCGAGAGGGTTCACATCTACCGTCTCGCCGAGTGAGGCGAGGCCGGGATTGCCCGGAGCGGAAATGAGCTCGGTGAGCAGCGGGCTCTGCGCCAGCTTCAAGCCCAGGGCATGCTCTCGCCCCCCACCACCGAGCAGTAGCACCCTCATCCGGTGTGCATCAAGGTCGCCTCGCGGTCGGGCCCGACGCCCACCGAGGTGACCGGAACTCCGGCGAGCTCCTCGACACGCTCCACGTATCGTTGCGCGGCCTTTGGGAGGTCGTCGTATTCACGGGCGGCGGTGATATCGGTCGACCAGCCCTCGTGTTCTTCGTACACCGGAGCGCAGTTGTACAGCACCCGCTGCTGGCGGGGGAACTCCTCGTAGCGGTCGCCTAGCGAGTCGTAGGCGATGGCGATCTTGAGAGTGTCGAAGTGGGAGAGCACGTCGAGCTTGGTCAGCGCGATCTCGCTGAGGCCGTTCACCCTGGCCGCGTACTTCAGCGCCACCCCATCGAGCCAACCGCATCGCCGCCTGCGACCGGTGACGACTCCGTACTCGCCACCGATGTCGACCATCCGTTCCCCGATCTCGTCGTGCAGCTCGGTGGGGAAGGGACCGGTTCCGACCCGTGAGATGTACGCCTTGGCGACCCCGATGACGGTGTCGATGTCCCTTGGGCCGATCCCCGAGCCGGTGGTTGCACCGCCGGCCGTCGGGTTCGACGACGTCACGAACGGGTAGGTCCCATGATCGACGTCGAGAAGCGTTCCCTGGGCCCCCTCGAAGATGACGTTCTTCCCGTCACGGATGGCTTGCCAGATCAGCAACGACGTATCGGTGACGTACTCCTGGATCCTGTCTGCGTACACCAGGTACTCGTCATAGATCTCGTCGATGTCGAGGGGCAGCTGGTTGTACACTTTCTGCAACTGCCGGTTCTTGTCCTTGAGGTTGACCTCGAGCTTTTCCCTGAAGATCTTTGGGTCGAATAGATCCTGGACCCGGATCCCAAACCGTGAGTATTTGTCGAGGTAGGCGGGCCCGATGCCCCGCTTGGTCGTCCCGATTTGCTGCTGACCCAGAAAACGCTCGAGGATCGCATCCAACTTGCGGTGGTACGGCATGATCACGTGAGCGTTGGCGGAGATCCGGAGCTTGGTGGCGTCGATGCCGCGCCCCGACAGCTCGTCCATCTCCTGGATGAGCACCGCAGGGTCGATCACGGTGCCGTTTGCGATTACAGGGGTCACGGTGGGGTAGAGGACACCGGATGGGATGAGGCTGAGCGCAAACCGCTCTCCATCGACGACGATGGTGTGCCCTGCGTTGTTGCCGCCCTGGTACCGCACAACGAGGTCGGCGGTCTTCGAGTAGAGATCGGTGATCTTGCCCTTCCCCTCGTCACCCCACTGGGCGCCGAGGATCACAGACGCTGGCATGCGATCTCCTCTGCTCGTACGGAAGGATTGTAGAGGAGAGTCATAGAGTCCTCAGTCTGGCAACTGGGAACTTTCAAAACCGGTAGGCTTCCGCCGAAGTTAGGGTGCCTTCAGCTCGCACAGGACGGTCATGGACGAACGAATCGCCACCAGGAAGGCGACAAAGGAACCGGTGGCTGACCCGGTCTTGCTTGCAGCATCCGAAGCACCGGCGATCCGTACCGAGGCCTTGCACTTCGCTACCAATGGTCCCGAGGAGTTCTGGGATCTCACCGGGTTCGTGCGCGACGTGATTGCCCGCTCCAAGGTGTCTCATGGCCAGGTCACCGTCTACACACCACACACGACAACATCGATCGTGATCAATGAGTCGGAGACCGGATTCCTCAATGACTTCCGCAAGGTGATCTCCGGCATGGTCCCTGCCAACAGTTATTACGAACACGACGATCGCGAGCTGCGGACCGAAAACCTGCAAGAGGACGAGTACGTGAACGGTCATGCCCACTGCCGGCAGCTCCTCGTCGGCCAACCGTCGGTCACGGTGCCGATCGTCGACGGCGAGGTGATCCTTGGTCAGTGGCAGCGTGTTCTCTTTGTCGAGCTCGACCAGGCCAGGAAACGGCGGGTCTTCTTCCACGCGCAGGGGATCTGAACCGCAGGGGTGAGTCGCCAGTCACGCGTCAGGGCTGAAGAGAGGCGAGGTTGTGGCGGAACCATTTGTCCGACCGCGCGAGTCTCCCGGGTTGCCCCTTTATTCGCCCATCGACTAAATTGGCTCGACTATCCCCTCTCGGGGATGCGGCCCGGGTTAGGGCCGCTTTGGCAACGTTGTAGGAAGGAAGGGAATTCCCAAATGATCAAACGTTTAGCAGTGCTCTTTGCGGTGCTTGCTCTGATCCTCGCCGCATGCGGCAGTAGTGACGACACCACCACAACCGCCGCCGCCGATACAGGCGGGGCGCAGCAGGCCGGCGGAGACACGCTCGCTGCCGTCAAGGCGCGGGGCACACTCAAGTGTGGTGTCAGCGGTTCGGCGGTCGGATTCTCGGAAACGCAGCCGGACGGCACTGCGACCGGGTTCGATGCCGACTACTGCCGTGCGCTTGCCGCCGCCGTGCTCGGCGACGCCGATGCGGTTGAGTTCACGGCATTGACCGCCGCTCAGCGCTTCGAGGCGCTGAAGAACAACGAGATCGACGTGCTGATCCGCAACACGACGTGGACGCAGAGCCGTGATACCGACATCGGTATGCAATTCGCGGCGACCACGTTCTACGACGGGCAGCAGATGATGGGTGATCCGGCGAGGCTCCCCGGCCTGACGCCGGACTCGGGCTTCGAGGCCCTCGATGGTGCGGTGGTTTGCGCCAACGCCGGGACCACGACCGAGAAGAACGTCAGCGAGGGTGCCACGGTCGCCGGTGTCAGCATCACCCTGGAGACGACCGAGGACATCCCGGCTGCGATGGAGAGGTTCAAGGAAGGCTCGTGCGACATCTTCACCACAGACGGTTCCGGGGTCTTCGGCAACCGGTTTGTCGAGCAGGCAGCCGGGACGGAGGGCGCGGACGGCTGGGTGATCTTCCCGACGGCTCCGTTTTCCAAGGAGCCCCTCGGTCCGGTCGTTCGGCAGAACGACGACGAATGGCTCGATGTTGTCCAGTGGCTGGTCTTTGCCACCTTCATCGCCGATGAGAATGGCGTGACCTCGAACAACATCGACGACATGCGGGAGAACACGCCGGAGCTCGCTCGCTTGTTCGGTACCGACGAGGGTGAGTTGCAGACCAAGATGGGCCTGGACGCCGATGCGTACTATCAGGCAATCAAGCAAGTTGGCAACTACGAGGAGATCTACAACAAGAACCTGAACCCGATCGGGCTGTTCCGCGGGGGCACGTTCAACGCGCAGTGGTTCGCGGGTGGGCTGATCTACGCCCCACCGGCACGCTGAGCAAACGACGGAATCGACACGGAGCGGGGGCGCCACCGGCGCCCCCGCTTCTGTGATCACAACGCCTTCCGGTTAATGTGACGCCGACGCGGAGGCCCACCGGGGACGGTAGCGGGAGGCAGACGGCTTGACGGTCGAAGTCACGCAGCACGAGCAGACCCCGCTGTGGCGCAACGCCACTTTCCTGAAATGGTTGGCGCAGATCGTTGCGCTGCTCGCGGTTACCACCTTCTTTGTCATTCTCGGCTCACAGGCCGTCGAAAACTTCAACAGGTCGGGGATCTCGTTCGGCTTCGACTGGCTCAGCGATCCAGTCGGCGTCGACATTCGGGAGGGCATCGACACCAAGCCCAATAGCGGGGCCCGCGCCCTTGCCGTGGGTGTGGTGAACACGCTGCGGGTCACGATCTCCGGGATCTTTGCGGCAACGATCCTTGGGATCATCATCGGCATTGGCCGGCTGTCCAACAACTGGATCGTCAACAAGATCTCCACCGTGTACATCGAGACGATCCGGAACATCCCGCTGCTCGTCCAGATGTTCTTCTGGTCGGCTGTGGCGATCACGCTTCCCGACCTCACCGTCGACGACGTCGGTGAGTACTGGTTCAAGGCGTCCAACCGCGGCTTTGCCCTTGCCTGGATCTTTCCGAGCGGCGGGTTCTGGCCGTGGCTCACCATCGTCATCGCCGGCATGTTCGTGGGGCGGTATGTGGCCCGCTGGCAACGCAGGATCCAGGAGGACACCGGCCGGCGCACCTACCCGGGGACCGCCTGGGCCCTCACCGTTGTCGCCTTTGGCGTCATCGGTTGGTTCGCCTGGCCGCTGCTCGGCTTCCTGAGCCCGGTGTTCCATGGTATTGCCAGCTTCATCGACGACATCCCAGGCATCGTTTTCGTGATCCTGATCGCGATTGCCGCCATCGGTGGCGCCGTCTGGTGGATTCGGAGCTTCTTCGAGTCGCGGCGCACTCCGGCGGGATTTGGCAAGCTGACCGACGACGAATGGTTCAGGGTGATCTTTGTCGGGGTGTCTGGGGTCGTGATCGCCGGGCTTGCCTTCGTCGTCGGCGGTTTCACCGTCGACACCGTTGGCGGCGACATGCAGACGGTCGCTGAGCTTCTGGGCAGGGCCATCTCCAATTTCTTCGACTGGCTTGGCCGGTCCTTTGATCCCTCGCTGCAGGAAGGCGCCCCGCTCGACCCGCAGAAGGCGGAGGTCGTGGTCCGCGGCGTCGGGTTCATCAACTATGGGACCAGCGGGCAGGTGGTGTCGGTCCCGTTCTTTGCCGTGTGGTTCGGAGTCACCCTGTACACGGCGGCGTTCATCGCCGAGATCGTGCGCGGCGGAGTCCTTGCCGTCCCCAGCGGCCAGACCGAGGCATCGCAGGCCGTTGGCCTGACCCGGTCGCAGTTCCTGCGGCTGATCATCCTTCCCCAGGCGTTCCGGATCATCATGCCGCCGATCGGGAATCAGTACCTCAACCTGTTCAAGAACACGTCGCTCGGCATCGGGGTGGCGTATGCCGACATCGTCGCCGTCGGCATCACGATCCTGAACCAGACGGGACAGTCGCTTCCGGTGGTGCTGGTCTGGATGGCGTTCTTCCTGACCGGCAGCCTGGTGATCTCTGCCATCGTGAACTACTACAACCGCCGCATGATGCTCGTGGAGCAATGAGATGACGATCGAAGTCCTGGAGACCCCCGAGCTCGCACCCGAACCGCCCCCGTCCGGGCCGCGGGTCTGGGCCAAAAACAACCTGTTCTCAAGCCCTGCCAGCATCGTGCTGACGGTGGTGACCACCCTGCTCGTGCTCGGCGTGTACTCGGGCCTGCTCGCGTTCGTGTTCGCCGGCGATCGGCGCTGGGACGCCGTCACCTTCAACATGCGGCTGCTCATGGTCCAGGCGTACCCCACCTCCCAGTTCGCCAGGGTGTGGGTGTCGGTCGGGATCGTGATCGTGTTGCTCGCGGCCACGCTGGCGATCTACCGGGTGGGGGGCAGCACCACCCGCCGCAAGCTCGGCGGAAACATCATGAGCGTCGGTGCCGCCGCCGTGCTCGGTGGCTTGGTCGGCCCGTGGGGTCTCGAGGCCTCACCGGTCGGCATCGAGGATCCGACCACCGTGTCCACCTGGGTCGGCGTCGGTGTCGTGCTGCTTGTCGCCGGGTATCTGACGCGAACGCTCAACACCGAGCAGGCCAAGGCGGCAACGGTTCCTGTTCTGGGAGTGACGGTGGCTCTGATCACCCTCGTCCTCATCGCCATGTGGACGATCGAGCTGCCGTTCCCTGCACGCACCCCCAATGGCACCCAGATCAGCGTCCAGGAACCGGTCGCCATGTCGACGCGAGTGCCGTGGACGGTGCTGGCGGCGATCGGGATCATCACCTACTTGCTGGTAAAGCTGGCGCGGGACCGGATCGACGAGCGAACCGCCCGCAACACCATCGCCGGGCTGTGGGTCGCGTCGTTTCCCGTGATCGTGCTCGTGGTTCTTCGAGATCCCGCCGCCGATCTGACCCGGGCTCTCACCTGGTACGTTCCCGTCGCTCTGGGGTTTGGGGTGCTCGGTGGGCTCCTGCTCAACTTTATCGCCTCACAAAAGGGGGAACTTGGTCGAATACTCGCCGCGGTGCTGGTGGTTGTGGCCCTCGGCTCGATCCTGGTCCCGATGGAGTGGCTGATCCGGTTCCTCCTCCTGCTGTTGGCGGTGTTCGCCCTGCTCGCCCCGAGCTTTGGCGGCGAGGGGATAACCAGACGGCGCTACCTCGGCGGCTGGTTGGGCACGGTGACGGTCGTCACCCTCGTCGTTGCCCTGATCACCGCGCCGTCGACCGTCGAAGTCGCCAGCGCGACCTTCCTCGGCGGCCTGGCGCTGACGCTGGTGTTGTCGGTGTCCGCGATCGTGCTTTCCTTCCCGCTGGGGATACTGCTGGCCCTTGGTCGGACCTCGAAGATGCCCATCTTCCGGCTCATGTCGACGACCTACATCGAGGTGGTGCGTGGGGTACCGCTGATCACCTGGCTGCTGGTGGCGTTCATCATGCTTCCCGTTGCCCTCCCGCCGGGGGTGGAGATTGGTGGCGTCGCCAGGGCGGTCGTCGCCTTGACCCTCTTCAATGCTGCCTATATGGCGGAGAACGTGCGCGGCGGGCTCCAGTCGGTCGGGAGGGGGCAGTACGAGGCGGCGCATGCGGTGGGGCTGAGCGTGACCCAGACCACGGTGTTCATCTCCATGCCCCAGGCGCTGAAGGCGGTGATCCCGGCACTCGTCGGTCAGACCATTGCCCTGTTCAAAGACACGTCGCTGGTCACCATCGTCGGGCTGTTCGACTTCCTGCATATCGCCAGGGTGGTAATCCCAAGCCAGACCCAGCCCTTCGTCTTCCTGGGCACCATCAAGGAAACGCTCCTGTTTGCCGCCGTGGTGTATTGGATGTTCACGTTCTCATTCAGCAGGATGTCCCTACGCTTGGAGAAGAAGCTCGGCGTCGGTGAGCGGTGATCGAAAGGATCAATCCATGACAACAGGGAACGAAGAGCAGACCGAGACGGCTGGGCAGCCCGGGCATGTCCTCGGCGAGCCGATGATCATCACCGACGATGTCAAGAAGTGGTTCGGCGACTTCCAGGCGTTGAAGGGTATCACCACCTCGGTCAAGGAGCGCGAGGTGGTGGTCATCATCGGGCCCTCCGGATCAGGGAAGTCGACGTTCATCCGGTGCCTCAATCGCCTCGAGGCGCACCAGGAGGGGTCGATCTTCATTGACGGCACCGAGCTGACGAACGACATCAAGAACGTGGAGAAGATCCGCTCCGAGGTCGGCATGGTCTTCCAGCAGTTCAACCTGTTCCCGCACTTGACCGTCTTGGACAACATCACGCTGGCGCCACAGTGGGTGCGCAAGCTGCCGAAGGACGAGGCGCAGGAGATCGGCGTACAGCTCCTGGAGCGGGTGGGGATTCCCGAGCAGGCAGAGAAGTACCCTGGGCAGCTATCCGGTGGCCAGCAGCAGCGGGTTGCGATCGCCCGCTCTCTGGCGATGAAACCGAAGATCATGCTGTTCGACGAGCCGACCTCTGCGCTCGACCCGGAGATGATCAAAGAGGTGCTAGATGTGATGAAGGAGCTGGCGCTGTCGGGGATGACAATGATCGTCGTCACCCACGAGATGGGTTTCGCCAGGGAGGTCGCCGACCGGGTGCTGTTCTTCGACTTCGGGACGATCGTCGAGGCAGGCACCCCGGAGCACTTCTTCACCAATCCGCAGCATGACCGAACGAAGCTGTTTCTGAGCCAGATTCTCTGAGAACGAAGCTCAGGGAGTCGCAGGACGCAAGTCGCAAGCGGTCAGGACTTGAGACTTGAGACTTGAGACTTGGGACTCTTTCTCAGCCACCACTTGAACGCTTCCGTCGCAACGATGACCACACCCGCTGCTGCCAGCGAGATGGAGATGCCCCGGGGTCCCAGCGGGACCGTCTTGAAGATCTTCTGGAGGAACGGCACGTAGACCAGGGCGAAGTGGGCGGCGGCCCCGACCGACACTGCCGCCAGCATGGCCCGATTGGACAGCAACCCGACGGAGAACAGCGACCGCTTTTCGGTGCGTACCTCGAGGGCGAGGGCAAGCTGGGAGAAGATCAAGGTCGTGAACAGGATCGTCTGCCAGGCAGGGTCGTCCAGGTTCCAGGCGACCACGCCGACCAGCAGCGTCAGGGCCGCCATCAGCGTCCCGAACCCGCCGATGTAGGGGACGACTCCCCTGCCGAAGATCGTTTCCCCCGACGGTCGGGGTGGACGATCCATCACGTCTTCCTCCGGCGGCTCGACCCCGAGGGCGAGGGCGGGCAGGCCGTCTGTCACCAGGTTCATCCATAGGATCTGGAGCGGCAGCAGTGGGATGGGTAGCCCCAGAAACGGTCCGATGATCATGACGGCGAGCTCGGAGGCGTTGCAGGCCAACAGGTACTTGACGAATTTGCGGATGTTGTCGTAGATGACGCGGCCCTCTTCGACGGCGGCGACGATCGTTGCGAAGTTGTCATCGAGCAGCACCATGTCCGACGCCTGCTTGGCCACGTCGGTGCCGGTGATTCCCATCGCCACCCCGATGTCCGCCTGTTTGAGGGCGGGGGCATCATTGACACCATCGCCGGTCATCGCGGCCGGGGACCCGTCTGCGCGATAGGCGGCGATCAAACGCAGCTTGTGCTCGGGTGACACCCTGGCGAAGACCGAGGTCGATCTGGCGGCACGGCGCAGCTCCTCGTCGCTCATCGCATCTACCTCGGAACCGATGACGAAGGTGTCGTCGTTGGTGATTCCCACCTGCTGCGCGATGTGGCTTGCTGTGAGTGGATGGTCGCCCGTAATCATCACCGTTCGGATCCCGGCCGCCTTTGCGGTCGCCACCGCCGGCGCGACCTCGGGACGGGCCGGGTCCATCAGACCGAACAAACCGGTGAACACCAGGTCTTGCTCGGCTTTGTCGATGGTCGGCCGATCGTCGCTGCCCCGGACCGCGGTTGCCAGAACCCTTGTGCCCTTCGCCGCCAGGTCCTCGGCGGCGGCGACGATCCGTCCCTGCCACACATCGGTGAGCTCTTCGATGCGCTCTTCGACGAGCACCTGCGTGCTCCGTTCGAGCACCGTTTCGACCGCCCCCTTGGTGAAGATGGCGAACCCGACGTCGCTGCCGGTGACCGAAACCAGGCCGCCAAGCGGCTCGGGTATCTCGTCGATCCTGTGCACCGTCGTCATCCGCTTTCGCGTTGAGTCGAATGGGATCTCGTCGATCCTGGGAAAGCTCTTCTCCAGCTCCGGCTTCATCAGCCCGAACTCGGCGGCGGCTACGACAAGTGCGGTCTCGGTCGGGTCCCCGATGGCGGTGATCTCATCTCCGGTCGACAGGGCTGCGTCGTTGCTGAGCGTCCCGGCGAGCAGCGTCGCCTCCAGGCTCGGGGCTACACCGCCGCTGGCCACGTCATCGACCTCGAACGGGCCGTGGGTGGCACCGGACAGCTCGAGCCGCTGGTTGGCAACGTCGAGCACCGTCACCGTCATCCTGTTCTCGGTCAGGGTCCCGGTCTTGTCCGAGGCGATCACCGACACCGACCCGAGGGTTTCGACCGCAGGCAAGGTACGGATCAGCGCCTGACGAGCCAGCATTCGCTGTGCCCCCAGGGAGAGGGCGATGGTGACAACCGCAGGCATCGCCTCTGGGATGGCGGCGACGGCCAGGCTCACCGAGGTGAGCAGCATGACCTCGACGGACTCACCCCTAGCCACCCCGATGGCAAACACGGCGGTGACGATGACGAGCGCAACCACAGCGAGAATTTTCGCCAGGTGATCGAGGCGCTGCTGCAAAGGGGTCCGCTCCTCTTCGATCGTCTGGATGAGGTCGGCGATGGTGCCAAGCTCGGTGGCCATCCCGGTGCCGGTCACCACAAGGAGACCGCGCCCCCTAGTGACGGTCGTGCCCATGTAGACGACGTTGTGGCGGTCCGCCATGGGCTGTGTGTCGGTGTAGACCAGTGAGGCGTCTTTCGTCACCGGCGCTGACTCGCCGGTGAGGGGCGCCTCTTCAACCTCCAGATTCGCCGACTCCACAAGCCGTCCATCCGCCGGGATCACGTTTCCGGTCTCGATGATGACTCTGTCGCCGGGAACCACCGAAATCGCTGATATCACGGTGGGATCGCCGCTGCGGATGACGGTGACCTCGGGCACGGCCATTCGTTTCAGGGCGGCCAGTGCTTCCTCAGCCTTGGACTCCTGGACGTAGCCCATGGCGGCGTTGAGCACGATGATGGCGAAGATGGCCACCATCTCGATCCAGTCGCCAAGGAACGCTGAGATGACCGCGGCCGCCAACAGAATCAGGGTGAACAGGTCGCGGAACTGGGCGAGGAAGATCTGTAACCTCGACCGGCCGCCACGCTCCTCGAGCTCGTTTGGCCCGAATTCGGCCAACCGGTCGGTTGCCTCCTCGGCGCTGAGACCTTGCCGCCCCGATCCAAGCCGTGCGGCGACCTCGGCTGCGTCGAGCTGATACCAGTCGATGGGTTCGGTTGTGGTCCTAGCAGTCACGGCCCGACGATAGGCAGAGGACAGTTACGAGTCGCGAGTCGCGAGTACGTTCGGCTCCGCCGAACTTCGAGTCCCGAGACACAAGACCCAACGCGCGACTCGCGACTTGCGACTCAGAGCTCTTCCCATCGATCACCCTCTGCCAGGTCGATGATCGTCCATGCCATGCCAAGGGCACCGTCGCGGATGGCGGCCTCGCCATGCGGGGTCAGTGTGTGGGCGGCGAACTCCCTTTGATGATTGACGGC
>Ga0255057_10001456_pt1 | contig 13248 bp, 9 predicted proteins | sample Cases_109_6_MG_FD_189022 | JGI IMG/M metagenome (GOLD analysis project Ga0255057, IMG submission 189022) | Seawater microbial communities from Amundsen Gulf, Northwest Territories, Canada - Cases_109_6 | ecosystem: Environmental > Aquatic > Marine > Gulf | place: Canada: Northwest Territories... | reverse complement strand
CCCATCGTGTCATGGACGACCACCGGATGGTGAAGAGGGTCGGTTAGGCGAGCTCTAATCAGACGAACAGCGGGTAGACACCAAACAGCAGGAAACGAGGACGACGAAACCGCCGGCGAATGTAATCACGGTGCCTCCGAAAAACGCCGGGAAAAGCACAGGTCGTGTGGCCTCATCGACCTTGATACGTCTCGTTCTGCCTTCGTGATCGACCAGCTCGCGTGCGTCCTTTTCCCGTCAGTGCGCCGCGCCCCAGTTGGGACCCCACCCCACGTCAACGGGCAACGGTACCGACAGCGGCACTGCGTTCTGCATGTGATCCACCACGAGCGTCTCAAGCCCTTCCCGCTCCTCCGGCGGAGCCTCGAACACGAGCTCATCGTGCACGGTCAGTACCATTCGACTTTGCAGTTTCTGCTTCTCGATGTCGTGTTGGATGCGCACCATGGCGACCTTCATGATGTCGGCTGCAGTGCCCTGAATCGGCGTGTTGCGGGCGACTCGCTCGGCGGCGGCACGGAGGTTGTGGTTGGTGCTTCGAATGTCGGCGAGCGATCGGCGGCGGCCCAGTAGCGTCGTGACCAGTCCGTTGGCGCTAGCCTGCTCGACTACTTCATCGAGGAACGCTTTCACGCCGGCGTACTGATCGAAGAAGGCGTCGATGTAGCGTTTGGCTTCCTTGCGCTCGATCTTGAGATTGCGCGCGAGCGCGAACTGGGTCTGGCCGTAGATCACCGCGAAGTTCACCGTCTTGGCCTGGCCGCGCATGCTCTTGGAGACCTCCTCGGGCTGGACCCCGAAGAGTGCGCAGGCCGTCTGTACGTGGACGTCGTCTCCGCGGGAGAAGGCTTCGAGCAGCGCAGGGTCCCGGCTGAGGTGCGCGAGCACTCGGAGCTCGATCTGCGAGTAGTCGGCCGCGAGCATCGACCAGCCCTTCTCCGGCACGAAGGCATCGCGCACGCGGCGGCCCATCTCGGTCCGGATTGGGATGTTCTGCAGGTTTGGGTCGCTCGAAGAGAGGCGCCCAGTGGCGGCGACCAACTGGCCGTAGCGGGTGTGGATGCGCCCCGTCTCTGGATTTACCTCTCGCGGTAAAGCGTCTAAATACGTGCTCTTGAGCTTGGAAACCGAACGATATTCGAGGATCGCTTGGGGCAGCGGGTGCAACAGCGCGAGCTCTTCGAGAACCCCATGGTCGGTCGAGCGGGCGGTCTTGGTCTTCTTGATGACCGGCAGGTCGAGCTCGTCGAACAGGATGGTTTCGAGCTGTCTTGGCGAGGACACATTGAACTCGCGACCGGCCAGCTCGGTGCATTGGGCATGGAGTCTTTCGAGCTCTGCGCTCGCCTCCTCCGAGAGCTGGGCGAGGGGCTCCACGGCGACCCGAATCCCGTTGAGCTCCATCGTCGCCAGGACCCCGGCGAGCGGCAGCTCGATGTCGTAGAAGAGGCGTTCGAACTCCCCTTCGTGCATGCGCGGCGTCAGCAGCTCGCTCAGCCGAAACGTGAAGTCGGCACGCTCGTTTGCGTACCCCGCGACGGGGCCCACCTCGACCTCGTCCCAATTCAGCGCCTTCTTGCCCTTGCCACGAACTGCTGTCTCTTCGCTCAGATCGCCGTCCAGCTCCTGTCGCGCCACGTCTTCCAGTCGATGGGCGTGCCGCGAGGGGTCGAGAAGGTAGCTTGCAAGTGATGGGTCGAAGTGAACCCCTCGAAGCGTCACGCCGCGCTTCGCCCAAAACACCGTCTCACGCTTGGCAAGTGTGAGCTTTGGGATGAGCGAGTTCTCGAGCAGCGGCGTCAGGACGGCTCCGGCCTGAGCCCAGCTCAAATGATCGGGCGCACCGATGTAGCGATGCCCAAGTGGGATGTACGCGGCGACGCCTTCCACCCAGCTCAGCGCAACCCCGACGAGCTCTGCGCGAATTGGATCGTCGATGTCCATCACGGAATACAGCGCGAAGCTGCTGGTTTCTCGGATCGCGCTGGCGACCCGCGAGAGGCCTTCGGCGGTTGTGACAGTGTCGTAGTGCCCTTCGACTAGAGGAGCCGGTTCGTCCTGCGATGTCGATGCGATTTGGGCGAGCAGACGCGTGAGCTCGAGCTCGCTGAAGATCGCTCGGAGCGCGTTTGTGTTCCCGCCGGTGAACGACCGGGTCACGACGTCCGGATCGATCGCGACATCCGTTCGAAGCGTGACGAGCTCCCGGGAAGTCAGCGCACCCTCGCGATGCTCGGCTAGCTTTGCCTTGAGCGCCTTGCGGGCGATGCGTTCGAGGTTCTCGTAGATGCCGTCGAAGCTGCCGAATTCATCGAGGAGCTTGGCGGCGGTTTTCTGCCCGACCGATGGCACACCGGGCACGTTGTCGGAGCTGTCGCCCATCAGCGCGAGCAGGTCCCGTACTTGCTCTGGATCAACCCCCAGCTTCTCGCGGGTCTCCTCGGCACCGAACACCTTGTTGCGCATGGTGTCGTACATGACGACATCTGGCCCGACGAGCTGAAGCAGGTCTTTGTCGGCGCTCACGATCACGACTCGGAGCCCCTTGTCACGGGCCTGGCCGACCAGTGTTGCGATGACGTCATCGGCTTCGAACCCCGGTGCCTCGATCGGCGACATACCCCACGCCTCGACCACCTCCCGGACGCGAATCATCTGCTGTTGCAGATCCGGTGGCACGGGCGGACGGTTCGCTTTGTAGGCCTCGAAAAGATCTTTACGGAACGACTTCTGTTTGGAGTCCATCGCCACGATGAGCCCGTGGGGCTCCTGCTCCCGCAACAGCTTGAGCAGCATGCTGCAGACCCCGGCGACCGCGTGGGTCGGCTCGCCTTTACTGTTCGAAAGCGGCGGAAGCGCGTGATAGGCGCGGAACACGTAGGAGCTGATGTCGATCACGTAGATCGTCTCCGGATCCCCCTTCTTGGGCAGCTTCTCCGCCATAGGTGGGCACCATCCAATGCCCGAAACCGGCCGTCAAGGTGCTAAGCCCGGTTGCGTGGCGGCTTCCGCGCATGCTACGCGCACGAGCCGCAGGACCCGGATCCCAACGCCGTATGTTTGAGACGCTAACAAAGGGCTTTCGCAACGCCCGCAATCGCCTCGCCGGAGTCGCCGAGCTCACCGAAGAGAACATCGATCAGGCGCTCCGCGACGTACGCTTATCGTTGCTCGAAGCCGACGTGGAGTTCGGTGTCACCAAGGCGTTCCTTGCGCAGGTGAAAGAAAGGGCTGTCGGCCAGGTCGTCGACACCGCAGCCAAGTCCAAGAAGCGTAAGGCAAAGATCGGGCCCGCCGAGCAGTTCGTGAAGATCTGTCAGGACGAGCTCGAGTCGATGATGGCGTTCGAGGGGGAGCCCGTCGAGTTCGCCAAGAGGCCCAAGCCCACCGGCATCATGATGGTCGGCCTTCAGGGCTCGGGTAAAACGACCACGGCTGCGAAACTGGCCCGGCTGCTCGAAAACAACAACGCCCGCAGGCCTCTTCTCGTGGCGGCGGACATTGCACGCCCCGGCGCCATCGAGCAGCTCGAGGTTCTCGGTGAGCAGATCAACGTGCCGGTGTTCTCGATCCCTGGCGGACTGCCGATCGAGATCTGCAAGCGTGGGCTCGCACACGCCAAAAAGCTCAAGTGCGACACTGTCATCTACGACACCGCCGGCCGCCTCGCGATCGACGAGGCGCTCATGAAAGAGCTCGCCGACATTCGCGCCTCGGTCGACCCTCAAAACGTATTCCTGGTCGTCGACGCCATGATTGGGCAGGACTCGGTCAAGACCGCGAAGTCCTTCGACGAGTTGCTCGGGTTGAGCGGCGTGATCCTCACCAAGCTCGACGGCGACGCGCGCGGCGGCGCGGCGATTTCGATCAAGAACGCGACCGGGACGGCGGTGAAGTTCGTCGGTACCGGCGAGACCCTCGATCGGCTCGAAGAGTTCCGCGCTGAAGGCATGGCGAGCCGCATCCTCGGGATGGGCGACGTGGCCGGCTTGATGAAGGACTTCGAGGACGTCGTCGACGAGGAGAAGGCCGAGCAAGACGCCAAGCGAATGCTCCGAGGCCACTTCACTCTCGATGATTTCCTCGAGCAGCTTCAGATGCTTCAGAACATGGGTCCGCTACAGGACCTTCTCGATAAGGTTCCGTTCTTCGCCGATAGCGTTCCGGACGGTTTCCAAGTCGACGAACGGGAGATCGGGCAGATCAAGGCCATCGTCAGCTCGATGACTCGTCAGGAGCGCGCCAAGGCCGAGCTTTTCCGGAAGCAACCGACCCGCCTCACCCGTGTGGCCAAGGGCTCCGGCACCGCGGAGAAGCAGGTCACCGAGATCCTTCAGCGGTTTACGTTCATGAAGCAGATGATGGGCAATATCGGCTCGCAGGCGGGCATGCTTTCGAAGATTCCTGGCATGAAGCAGATGGCTGCCGCCAATCGCCTTCGCGACGCGGTGAAGATCGGTGGCCTCGAAGGAAACCCGATGATGGCCAACCTGACCGACTCGTTGCTCGAAGCTGCCGTGGCCGAGCACGGGGGCTTCGGCCCAGGGCCGGGCCAGGCGCCTCGCACGGTCGTCAACAAGGCCAAGCAGAAGTCCAAGCGAAAGATGCAGAAGAAGTCGCGTCGCAAATCGCGACGATGAACGCAGGCATCATGAGCTTCACGCGCCTCGCTTTCTTGCTTCTCCTCAGTTGGATCGCAGCGTGCACGAGCGATGTGGCACCGTTGACACCCGCTCAGCGGCAAGCGGTCGCGGCATACGTGTCGAAGGTCCCACCCACCCTGCAGCACAGCCTCGACCTCGACTTCGGCGGCAAGGTGAGGCTCCTCGGGTACGACCTCGATCGCGCACAATGGCGGCCTGGGGAGACGATGCGGGTCACATGGTACTGGCACGCGGTGGAGCCCGTCGGCGAAGGCTGGAAGCTCTTCACTCACATCGATGATGTCGACCATGAGCGCACGCTCAACCAGGACGGCAACGGCACACTTCGATGGCTGTATGGCCCCGACCGCTGGAGCCCAGGGACGTACATCCGAGACTCTCAAGATCTGCACCTGCCCGACGACTGGCTCGGCACCGCCGCGCACCTCTACGTGGGCCTCTGGCGCGATGGCCGGCGCCTCCGTGTCCAGGACGGCGCCTCCGACGAAAAAGGCCGCACCCTCGCCGTGACCGTCCCGACGCCCGGGCTGAACGACGCCGGACACAAGCAGCTCCCCGTGCCCAAGCTCGCAGTAGTTCAGACGAAGCGACCGCCGCGACTCGATGGCTCGCTCGGTGATCCGGTTTGGAGCTTTGCCAACACCACCCGCGTGTTCGTCGAAACACGTCAGGGCGGAGTCGCGCCGATCCAGGCGTCGGCGAAGCTTCTGTGGGACGGCCGTTACCTCTACGTGGGCGTTGAAGTGAATGATGGGCTACTTCGCGCGAGCCACACCGAGCGCGACGATCATCTTTGGGAGCAGGACTGCGTCGAGTTGATGATCGACCCCGATGGTGATGGGAAGAACTACTTCGAGATTCAGGTTTCGCCGCGTGGCGTGGTGTTCGACACGCGGTACGATTCGCGCCGCGTTCCGCAGCCGTTCGGCCACACCGACTGGGACAGCAGGGTCCGCGTCGGCGTATCGCCCCGTGGCAGCATCGACGACGAGGAGGCGGATGCGGGCTACACGGTCGAGATGGCGATCCCGTGGCAGGCGTTCAGTCTCGATGGCAAGCCCGGGTCGTCGCCGGCGATCGGGGACGAATGGCGAGCCAATTTGTACGTCATGGACCTGATCGCGGATCGCCAACAAGCGGCGGCATGGTCATCTTTGGGAACTGACGATTTCCATGTGCCGCGTCGATTCGGTATCCTTGCGTTCGAGGGGCCACCCGAAGAGATAGTGGGGACGAACGAGCCATTGGAGATGCCATTGGAGATCTCTGCGGACCGCATGCCGAAGCCGATCGGGCGCCGTCCCGCGCTCGGGCCTGGTGTGAAGGACGCGATGATTAGAAAGCGAGTGATCAATCGACGACACCCGGGAGAGCCGGCGCCCATGCCAGCGGGCGCGCAGACAGGGGAATCCCCGGAGTCGCCCCATTAGACGATGCTCCGTACACGCCTCATCGCTGGTCGCACCTCAGGCTTGATTCTGAGCGCCGTCTTCGCCTCGATCGTGACCTTAGCGAGCCAGGTTGAAGTGGTCCTCGAACCGCTGCGTGTCGACCCGGTACAGCCAGCCGCCGTCACGCTTCGTATCCCGAGCAACTACCTACCCAAGGAGTCGATCCGGACCCATCGCGGGTTGCCGCAACCACTCGTCGTCGCGCGCGGCGAGGTCGTGAGCGACCCGGAGAGCCAGCGCCTCGTTCGGGCATTCGAACGTGAGCGGCGTCCGCCAGAACAGGAGACGCTGCTTGGCGTTTGGATCAGCTACTTCCTAATCGCGTACATCTTCTTGGCGTACTTGAGGCTGTTTACCGGAGGGCGAGGCGGGCTGTTGCGCACGGAGGCGGGCTTGCTGGTGCTCGTAGGTGCCACCTGCCTCGCTGCGAAGCTTCTGTTGCTGTTCACCGGGCTCTCACCGTTCGCTTTGCCGTTGGCCACCGTGCCATTGTGGGCAGCCCTCTACTTTGATCGCGGGACCGCGACGGCTTCGGGCTTAGTCATCTCACTCGTCTGTGCGTCGTTTCTGCACTTCTCGATGCCCGTGGTCGTCGTGTATCTGGCTACAACCCTCGGCGTCGTGATCTTCTTCCACGACCGCAAGCACGCGACGCACATGCTCGTCGCGGGCACGGCCGCAGGACTTTTCGCCGCGCTCGTTTTGATTAGCGTCGCCATGTCTATCGGAACCGCAATCGACGTCATTGGCGACATGGCGAGGCTCAATGACTCGATCCTTCTGTCGACCATTGCAGGTGGCATGATCTCCGGCGTCGTTGCCGTGCTGTTACAGAGGGTCGCGACGGCAGCCCTGGGTGTCGTCACGCGCGGTCGGTTGCAGGAGCTGACCGATGTCGACCATCCCCTTCTTCTCAAGATGGCGCGAGATGCGCCCGGCTCGTGGCAGCATGCGCGCGCCATGGCCAATCTCGCAGAGGGCGCAGCCGCGGCAATTGGTGCGGACGCGTTGCTGACCCGCGTCGGCGCCTACTACCACGACCTCGGCAAGACGATTCAACCGAAGTACTTCGTGGAGAACCTGGCGCCGGGGGAGCCCACGCCACATGGCGATCTCGAGCCCGACGTCAGCGCAGACGCGATCATGGCGCACGTGGTCGAAGGCGCCCGCATCCTTCGCGAGGGAGGCATCCCGGAACCAGTTGTCGAGTTCGCCTACACCCATCATGGGACGAGCGTCATCGAATACTTCTGGCACAAATGCCTCGAAAATGGGAACCCAAAGGGCCTCTCCGACGCGGCGTTCCGGTATCCGGGAATGCGACCTCGAACAAAGGAAACCGCGATCTTGATGCTCATCGATGCCATCGAGGCCGCCGCACGCACGGTCGACGAGCCGTCGCGCGAGAAATTCGAAACCGTCGTGCAACGCGTGACGACTGTGAAGCTGCGTCAAGGCCAGCTCGACGTCTGTGGCTTGACGATGGAGGACATCCGTGTGCTTCAGACCACGCTGACCGACACGCTCTGCAACGCGTACCACAATCGCATCAAGTACCCCTGGCAGGACAAGAACGGCGAAAGCGAGGAGCAGCTCCCCATTCCAGGCGTGGCAACCGAAAAGGACGTGGCGCGAGAGCGAAGCCGTGAGTCGACCTGACCGTGCATGGGCCGTCGGCGTCCTGTGCCTGCTCGTTGGTTGTGAGCAGTTGGGGAATCCACCGCAGTTCGCGACCGGCCCCACCGAGTTGGAGGACGAGCGCGGTCACCTCGTCACGACGACGCGGTCGTTCCGAAACCAAAACACGATTCAGCGCCTCGTGGCCGAAGGCCTGGGTGATCTGGACCACGCAGATGCGTCGATCGGCCCTTCACAAACGTTGACGCTCGTCTCGGTCGTTCCCCACAGGCTCGACCGAAAGAGTCGCCGCAAGGTTAAGCTCGTCACGATTTTCAAATTACCCGACCGGGCACCCATCGTGCGCCGATGGTCGGCGCCCGCGTCATCCCGTCATTGGAGTGCGGCGTTCGCGTTGCCCGAGCCTCCGGCCGGCGCCGCTACCTCCGTGGTGCCATGAGCCCCGACTGAGTCTCCCGCACGTCGGGAAACTCCTCGAGCGACCTGCCCTCTTCGCGAAATACGTCGATCGACTCCAGAAACCCGTGAGCGAGCTCCGGGTCGAACTGGCTCCCGCCGCAGCGGTCGATCTCGGAGATAGCGATGTCGTGGGCGAGCGCCCTTCGATACGCGCGGTCGCTGGTCATCGCGTCGTAGGTGTCCGCCACGGCGATGATTCGCGCAACGAGCGGAACGTCGTTTCCCTTGAGTCCGAGTGGATACCCGAGGCCGTCCCAACGCTCGTGGTGCAGGTGCACCCCCGGAATGAGCGGGTGCAAGAACTCGATCGGTTGCAAGATGTCGCGACCGTGCTCCGGGTGCTGCTTGAAGGTTTCGTATTCGTCCTGTGAAAGCTTGCCCGGCTTGTTCAGGTTTATCACGCAGCCGATCTTGCCGATGTCGTGCATCAGTGCCGACTGTCGAACGATTTCGATGTCCGCGTCGCTCAGCCCGAGCTTGATCGCGAGGATCTGTGCGTATGCCGCAACCCGGGCCGAATGCCCCGCCGTGTAGCGGTCCATCTTGTCGATCGCGCTTGCGAGGCCCCGGATGGTCTGCTTGAAAGTAGCCTGAAGGTCTTCGTAAAGCCGCGCGTTCTCGATGGCGGCAGAAGCCCGATCCGCGGTGGCGTGCAGGAGCTTGCGCTGCCCTTCGTCGAAGCGCTTGCCTTGCGTGTAGCTCAGCGCACATAGAAAGCCGATAGTATCGCCACGCGCGGTCAGCCGGGCGACGGCAAGGGATTGCGGCGAGGGTTCAACCCCCAGCTCATCGAAGTACCGCCAGCAACGCTCCCCATGCTCTAGAAGCGCGGGCATGTGTGCGAAATGCTCGTCTAGGATCTCGACGCTCAGCGTGTCCGGCTCCCGCCTCAAGCGAAAGTTCGGACTGAGCTCAGTACTCCGCCGGTAGAAACTCCCACCACCGTCGCTCAAGAGCACCGTAACCACGTCGGAGTCCACCTCATCGATCGCGGCGCGGCTCAACGTGTGGACCACCTGCTCGAGCGAGAGGCTCGCGGCGATCGCCTCACTCACCTTGTAGAGCGAGAGGGCTTCTTTGAGGCGGAAGTTCTCGGCTTCGAGCCGCTGCTTTTCGAGCCCGCGCCGAATCGTGTGGACGACTTCCTCTACCTTGAACGGCTTGAGGACGTAGTCGTACGCGCCCTGCTTCATCGCTTCGATGGCGGTCTCGACGGTTCCGAAGCCTGTCATGATGATCGTCACAACGTACGGCGTGTGCTTTCGGATGGCGCTGAGTAGCTCGAGGCCACCCATGTTCGGCATCTTCAAGTCGCTCAACACCAGGTCGAAACGATCACGCGAGAGCTCGACCAGCGCGCCGCTGCCGTCCTCCGCGGTCCGAACGTAGAAACCCTCCATCGTCAGGAAGTCCGCGAGGATTTCCCGAATCACTTGCTCGTCGTCGACCACGAGGACCTTCGCGACGTCTTCGCCTGGCTGCCCGCTCATGAGCGTATGGCCTTGGCTAGTACTCCGGTCGGAGCGATCGTGTCAAATCCGAGTGTCGGTTGCATTGCGACTCGAGGCGCACTTTGATACATCCCGCTCGACCTTGCCATCGACAACCCGGATCACGACGCTCGCATTCGTCGTTTACGGCCCGCTCACGGTGGGCGCCTTGGGGTGGGCTTGGCTTGGCGGCGGGCGTTTCGCATGGACGCTCAAAACGCCTTGGCTGTCCGCCCAGTACTCCGAACGCCTGGCGCTCTCGCTCGGGCTGGGCCTCGCGCTGGCGCTCACGGTAGTCGCGGTGACTCCGGTCCTCGTCGAACGAACTAGGTGGGCGCGCACGCTGCACTCAGAGCTCGAACAGATCATCTCCCCGCTGTCCTCTGCCGAGATTACCTGGCTCGCGCTCGCCTCTGGCTTTGCCGAGGAGCTCTTCTTTCGGGGGGCGATGCAACCCGTGCTGGGGCTGCTGATCACTTCGGTCATCTTTGGCGCCGTTCACGTCGGACCGAAGCCTGTATTCTTGGCATGGACGACGTGGGCGCTCGTCATGGGCCTTCTGTTGGGCGTGATCTTCGAGCTGACCGGGGTGCTCTGGGGCCCGGTTTTGGCGCATGTTTGGATCAATCAGCGCAACATGACCTTCATCCGGCGACATTGACGCTCGATGACGTGCTTTCTACCCTGAGTGAATACCCGTGGAGAGTGAAATCAAGACCAGGGTCACGCCCTTCTCCGAGCCTCACATTTCGACCGGAGCGGGCCAAGATTGCCTCGTGGTGATCTATGCGCCGAGCTCCAGTCAATTGGGGAAGCGCTTTTCGTTGGCCGACGGCGCTGTGAGGATCGGTCGCGGAATCGAGAATGACGTTGTCCTTCTCAGCGACAGCGTCTCGCGCCGGCACGCGCGCATCGAGGTTCGGGCAGGCAGCTATCACGTCCTCGATAGGCATTCGACGAACGGGACCTACGTGAACGACGAACTCGTACAGGACCGTCAGCTTCGCCGCGGGGATCAGATCAAGATCGGCGACACGATCATGAAGTTCCTCAGTGGCGCCGACCTCGAATCGCAATACCACGAGACGATTTATCGGATGACCATCATGGATGGGCTCACGGGTATCCACAACAAACGCTACTTCGTGGAACAACTCGATCGAGAGCTGTCGCGTGCGACGAGGCATGGCCGCCCGTTGACTCTGGTGATGTGCGACATCGACCACTTCAAGGGTGTCAACGATGAGTTCGGGCATCTTGCCGGGGACCATGTGCTCAAAGAGGTCGCGCAGCTCGCGAAGAGCCGGCTCCGCCCCGATGACGTGATCGCGAGATATGGCGGTGAGGAGCTAGCGGTCATTCTTCCGGAAACCGATCTGGTGGGAGGAGTCCGGATTGCCGATGAGCTTCGAAAGATGATCGCCACCGAGACGTTCGTCTTCGAGGACGAAGACATCGACGTCACAATCTCCTGCGGAGTTGCGCAGCTCGACCCGAAGTGGCGATCCTACGACTTCGTTCGGGCAGCCGATGAACAGCTCTACAAGGCCAAGCGAGCCGGTCGCAATCGCGTGTGTCCTGCCTAGTCAGTAGCGCCGACGGGACGTGCTAGGCTCGGCGTCGCATGCGATCGATCGCAGAAGCCCTCGCTTCGATGTTGCCGGCGTTTTCTCCCCTGGGGGAGGAAGAGGTACATCTGACCGAATCATCGGGGCGCTACGTGTCGCGCGAGGTGACGGCTCATTTTGACGCGCCGGCTTTCGACAACAGTGCGATGGATGGGTACGCGGTTCGCGCTGTCGACGTCGCTTCGGCAACGGGCGACACCCCCGTTCGGCTTTCTGTCCGCGGAGAATCCCGCGCCGGTGGGCGACTCCCAGACCCTATGGAGCCCGGGACTGCACTCCGTATCTTCACCGGCGCGCCAATGCCGAGGGGCGCCGACGCAGTCGTCATGCAGGAAGACACCGAGCGCGACGGTGAGGAGGTGGTGATTCGAGAGGCCTCCCCGGAGCGACGGCACGTTCGCACGCAAGGAAGCGACGTGTCATGCGGTGCACAGCTGATTCGCGCCGGCGATCGCCTGTGGCCCGGAGAGGTCGGGCTTCTCGCGAACCAGAATATCGATCGCGTACATGTCTTTCGGCGGCCGAAAGTTGCGATCCTCTCCACAGGCGACGAGCTTCGGCAGCTCGGCGAAGACCTCGAGCCGGGCATGATCATCAACTCGAACGTCTATGTGCTGACCGAGATGTTGCGGGCATTGGGGGCCGTGCCGGTAGCTCTTCCCGCCGCACCGGACACGTTGCCCGAAGTCGAAGCCGCCCTCCGGAAGGCGCTCGTAGCAGATGTGATCATCACCACGGGCGGCGTATCCGTAGGCGCCTACGACATCGTGCAAGAAGCGTTCAGGAACGTGGGCATCGAGCCGGGGTTCTGGAAAGTTCGCATCAAGCCCGGCAAGCCTTTCGCGTTTGCTCGATATGAGGGCAAGCCCGTGATCGGTCTTCCGGGCAATCCGATCAGCGCGATGGTGACCTTCGAGGTGTTGGTCGCTCCGTGCCTGCGGAAGATGCTAGGCGACCGGCAACCGCATCCTCAGCCGGTGGTGGCACGGCTGCGAAATTCGTATCATCGCCGCCCTGGACGCGTTGAAATCGCCAGGGCCGTCGCCACCCGTGAGGGGGATGAGGTCGTCGTCGCCCTCCTGGACCGGCAGGGCTCGGGCTCCCTCCCCTCGTTCGTGGGGGTCAACGCCTTGGTCATCCTGCCCGCCGACAAGGCCGACCTCGCAGCAGGTGAGCAGGTCGAGGCAATCCTCTGTGGGCCAGGATTGACAGCCGCCAGCTCGTTTTTTGACGATATGAGCTAACCGGTTCTGCTGTGATTTCAACTGTTTATGTGTTGGCTTCTTGACTGTTGGATCGCGATCATTATGCTGGCGCTCCCTCACAGGGGGTCACCAGCATGAAGAAGACCGAGCTCAAGCGGTTTCGCGCCGTCCTGGAAGAGAAACGAGACGCCGTAATTCGCCGTGCGCGCGAGACGATGGACCAGGATATGACCCTCGATGCCTCCGAGCTCCCTGACGAGATGGACTTGGCGTCGAGTGAATACATGCAGTCGTTCACGTTCCGCCTCCGCGGCCGAGAGCGCGTATTCCTGCAAAAGATCGAGAAAGCCATCAAGAAGCTCGACGAAGGCGTGTTCGGTGTCTGTGACGACTGCGAGGAGCCGATCAGCAGCAAGCGCCTCGAAGCCCGTCCCGAGACCGAGCTCTGCATCCGCTGCAAAGAAGACCAGGAGCGCAACGAGCGCGACTTCGCGTAGGGTTGGCGCGGTAGCCTCCCGTCGGGCCGGGCAGTAGTATTGCTCTGATGCCGGACCAGTCCGAGATGGAAGTGCTGGTCGCAGCGCGTGACTGGACAACCGAGGGTCATGGTGTTGCGCTGGCTACCGTCGTCAAGACTTGGGGGTCTTCGCCTCGTCCAGCGGGGAGTCATCTGGTCGTGCGAGACGACGGCTTTTTCTTGGGGTCGGTGTCGG
>Ga0255057_10001455_pt1 | contig 13254 bp, 14 predicted proteins | sample Cases_109_6_MG_FD_189022 | JGI IMG/M metagenome (GOLD analysis project Ga0255057, IMG submission 189022) | Seawater microbial communities from Amundsen Gulf, Northwest Territories, Canada - Cases_109_6 | ecosystem: Environmental > Aquatic > Marine > Gulf | place: Canada: Northwest Territories... | reverse complement strand
AGTGCATCCTCAAGGGCGCCGACATGCCACTCGTCGAGGGTCTCCACTTTGAGCAGGCCGCTTTCTGGAAGACGATGCGCTCTGACGACGCCCGCGACCTCATGAAGCGCTACCTAGGCAGCGAAGATCGGCTCGACGAGCAATAGTGGCTTTGCGTGCCGTTCTCTTCGACGTCGGTGGCCCCATCGATATGGAGGTCGAGTACGAACGGCTCCTAGACGTGGCGATTCGCGATTCACTAGCCTCTTACGGCGTAGACATCACCGACGACGACTACGCCTCAGCGTGGCGCTCGACCGTCGACTCCTTCGCCCCGGACGCCTATCGTTCCGTCATCTGGCGATTGCTAGCCGAGGGCACGGACGTCGCGGACCTCGTTTACGCTCGTACCTTGCGACAACGGAGGTTGCACGGTTCAACCTTCGAGCTCCGGGTCGGCATTCCGCAGCTTATGCGGCTACTCCGTGGCCACGGCCTGTTTCTTGACCTCGCCGCTAATCAACCTGAATCGATCATCGAAGTCCTCAAGACCCACGGCCTTCATCACTACCTCCACTCTAGTGAAGTCTCGGACACCATTGGGATACGCAAGCCAGACACCCGTCTGTTCCTTCGCGCCTGCGAATCGCTTGCCGTGACTCCTGACGAGACGATCATGGTTGGAGATCGCATCGATAACGACATCTTCCCCGCCAAATCTCTCGGGATGAAGACCGTCCGCATCGTCACCGGACGCCATCGCAAGCAACGTCCGAGATTCACGGATGAGGTCCCCGACGCGAAGGTCCACGATACCGCTGGCTTGCAGGCCGCGATCCTAACCCTGTGTGGTTGATAGAATGTTGTGATGGCCGACCCCTTTCGCATACTCGCCATCTCCGGAAGCCTCCGCAAGGCCTCCTTCAACCGCGGGCTGCTTCGCGCCGCTCAAGGCCTCGTTCCCGAAGGCGTCATCATCGAGACCGCGGAGATCGACGCCCTGCCGCACTACAACGCGGACGTCGATGCAGCCGGTGATCCTCCCTCTGTGTCGGAGCTCAAGGACCGTATCCGTGACGTCGACGCGCTCCTCATCGCCACACCTGAATACAACAACTCGATCCCCGGCGTTCTCAAGAACGCCATCGACTGGACCTCTCGCCCCTTCGGCGCTGGTGCGCTCAAAGACAAGCCCGTCGCCATCATGGGCGCCTCAGCCGGTCCGGGCGCGACCAAACGCGTCCAGCCTACGCTCAAGCTCGTGCTTTCCGCCGCGAGTTGTCGCGTCCTCGCCGAACCACAGGTTTACGTTGGCGGCGCGTTCATGCATTCCGACGCCGAGGGCAACGTCACGGACGACGCAGTCCGAGACGAAATCCGCGCGCTGATCGTCGCGCTCGTGGATTTCGCACGCCAGCCCGCCGACTAAACGCTCCCGAACTGGATTCGCTGGAGGGCGGCGAGACGGAGCTTCGCGGTTTCGAGGATCCGGTGAGGCTCTACGAAGTGCGTTGGCGGGACTGACTCTGTTCAGCCACGCGGCTTGATGTTCTGATTCATGCGGAAGAAATTGGTCGGATCGTACTTGGTTTTTAGAGCCACAAGCTTGTCGTACTTCGCACCGTAAGCAGCCCGCACGCGGTCCTCGCCTTCATCGCCTAGGAAGTTAACGTAAACGCTGCCGGCTGAGTGAGGCTGCATTTCTTCCCAGAAGTCGCGCGCCCACTGAACCTGCCTCTCGTCTTCAGTTGGATCGGTCCAAACGGCGTTGATGTCGAAGGCATGGTGAGCCTGGCGGCCGACGAACGCCGACTCATCATCGGCGGTCGCCCTGACTGCACCTCCCATCTGGAACAGTACTGTATAGCTCTTTTCAGACGGCGCCGTCCAAGCGTTCCGTACGAGGGCGTCTATCGCTTCGTTCGAGAGCTCGTCCAAAAACTCCGCCTTCATGTAGTAGCGTTGGCCGTGAGGAACGCTGGCGTCGAACAGCGCTTGATGTGCCGAGTAGGGGCCCGGTCGGACGACGTCTGCCAGAGGCTGTCCGAACCGTCGCAACGGCTCGATCACGCGCTCCCCCTCCTCGATTGCCCCGGAGTAGCACACAGCTATGATCACCGCTGGAACGCCGTGCACTTCATCTGGCAAGAACGGCGCTGCCGGGGCTTTTCTCAGGTTGAGGATCGTCATCAACTCGCCCGGGGAGTCGGCGATGAAGTCGCGGTAGTGGCGAAGAACATTCGTCGCATCATCGGCTGGATGCACTATGACGCCGGCCAACACCTGCGGGGCGACTTCGTGCAGGCCGTACTCGAACGACGTCACGACGCCGAAGTTCCCACCGCCGCCGCGCAACCCCCAGAACAGATCCGGGTTCTTCTCGGCGCTGGCTCGCACCGCTTCGCCGTCGGCTGTGACCAGGTTGAACGACAGCACGTTGTCTATGGTTAGCCCGTGCTTCCGCATCAGCCAGCCGATACCGCCGCCAAGAGTAAGACCGGCAATACCCGTGTGTGTGACAATTCCACCCGTCGTGTGGAGACCATACTGGCCGGTTTCGGCATCGAAGTCTCCCCAGAGCGCGCCGGCCTGCGCGCGCGCCGTCATATCCTTGGGATCGACCCAAACTCCCCGCATCTGGGAAAGGTCAATCATTAGTCCACCGTCGCATACGGCGTAGCCCGAGACTCCGTGGCCGCCGCCGCGCACGGAGACGACCATGTCGCTTTCGCGCGCGAACTGGACTGCCTGGGCCACGTCGGCGGCGCCGACACACTGGGCGATGAGGCTCGGCCGACGATCGATCATGCCGTTCCAGATAGCACGCGTCGAATCGTAAGCAGCGTCCCCGCGCCGGAGCAGCGGCCCTCGCAGGTTATCCGAGAACTTCTGGAGCGCGGAGTCTTCTATGTTGGCCTCTGCGCCCGAGGCCGTGAGTACCTTCATGCCAGCCATCGTCTATCGTCACCTGTTCTCTGTCTGAGCGTTAAGTCCCCGAAAGCGCCACTATCCTATCATTCCGAACCCAACCCGTCCGCGACGAAATCCGCGTCTCGATCGCCGCGCTCGTCGGATCTCGCCCACTACCCAGCGACTGACCTAGCCAGGTGCCAACGTCCCTTGCGATCAGCTAGGCGTCGATGTCTGGGGGCAGGCCCAGAGTCACCTTGCCTATGTATTCGAACGCCTCATTCGGGGAAAACGGCTGCATAAACGGCCCGGCCCGCACATCGCGGTATAGCTGCGAGAGCCGGTTCTTGCTCAGGTAGCCCGCGCCGCCGGATACCGTCAGCGCACGGTCGACGATCTCGATCGCCTTGCGGTTGACGAACCACTTCGTGCACTGGAAGTCCTTGTTCAGTTCGTGTAGCACGTCAAGCGGTGCGTCGCCTGCACCGTGCTCTGCGTAGAAGGCGTCGATCGCCAACCCTGAGCGCCCAAGCATCGCCCGGCACGCCGCAAGGTCGATCTCGATCTCAGCGATCGTATGCTGGATCGAGTAGCGCTCAGCCAGCGTCCGGTCGTTGGCGCCCTTGCGTCTCGTCTTCACCATCTCGACAGTGATGTCTCTCGCGGTCTCCGCGATTCCCAGGAATGCAGCCACCAGACCCAGGTTCCCGGATGTAGCGACTTCCAGGGTCATCTCGGTCCAGGCGCCGTACGGTCCCGTGTTGATCAGGCTGGCCTCTGGAATGACGCAGTCCTTGAACGCGACATCGTTACTGCCCGATCCGCGCATGCCGAGCGCGTCCCAGTTATCCTTCACCTCCATGCCCGGTGTGCCTCGGGGGACGAACGCGAAACCGCCTCCGACCTCATCGGTTCCATCGGCGACCCGAACCGGGACGAAGAAGAGCTGGGCGACCGGCGACAGCGTGCCGAAGATCTTGCGGCCGTTCAACGCCCATCCCCCATCGACACGCGTCGCCTCGGTTCTGGGATGGCGCAGGTCCGTCCCGCCCTCTGAAGCAACGGTACACATGATCATCTGGGCGGCGCCGATCTGCTGCAGCAACCCCTCTGTGATTGCCGCGATCTGGGCGTCAGTTCCGGCCTTTGCCGCCTTCCATGCCCGCGTTATCACCCAACCCGCAAAGATATGCATGTTTGCGGCGATCGCCGTCGATCCATCGCCACGGCCCAAGCGGCCGACACCGAGCGCCGCGTCGTGCGAGGACACGACGCCAAGACCGCCGAACTCCTCGGGGACGCAGGCCGCCATCATGCCGCTCTTCTGAAGCGCCTCCATATTCTCGAACGGGAAACTGCTCTCGCGGTCGTGTTCATCGGTGTGGGTCGCGAAGTCCGCGACATGGCCCTCGGCGATCTCCACCAAGCGCCGTCCCGGCTCCGTCACCGCCTTCAACTCGATGTTCATATCAATCCCCTCTCTTTCTAACAGTCGCTAGCCGGCGCGGCGCCACCGCCCACGCCACCGCACTTCGAACAGCCACCCTGCGTCCTCGAACCCTAGTCGTGACGTACTGGACCTGCGGCTCCATCGCCGCCATTCTACGCCATCGTCGGTGTGCATCGATTGACGAATCTCGCGTCTTCGTGTACTGTTCTCGAAGCGTTACACCACGAAAGGAGGCCTGCAAGATGAATAAAGTCCTTGTTTCCGCAATCCGGGCAGGCCTGCCTTCGAGCGCCGCATAACGCTTCCACGCACCTCGGCTCTCTTCTCAACGCACAGGTCTGCCCTACGCTGCCAATTTCCCCATCACAGCGACTAGGAGAGACCAGTGTACTCACTCCCTGACATCGGCTGGACACCCTTCTTCCAGCAACAACTAACCGAAAACGATAGCGATCTCGTTCCCGCCCGCGTCGCCACGCTCTCTCGCGGCATATTTCGGCTGCTTACCGATCGGGGCGAACGAACAGCCTCGCTCGCCGGCCGCCTCGGCTATGAGAGCGAGCGGCTCGTCGACCTCCCCGTCGTCGGTGACTGGGTGCTCGCCCGTGTGGCAGCCGATACCGCCGTGATCGAACGCGTGCTCAAACGCCGCACCAAGCTCTCGCGCATGGCCGCCGGAGATCGCACTGAGGAGCAGGCGCTCGCCACGAACGTCGACATCGTCTTCCTCGTCACCTCACTGACACGGGAGTTCAACCCCCGGCGCATCGAACGCTACCTGACGCAGGTCTGGGAGAGTGGCGCCCGGCCCTACCTCGTCCTCAACAAAGTAGATCTCGCTGAGTCCCCGCACGACTACGTGAAGCAGGTCGAAGACATGGCCGAAGAGGTCGCCCTCACTAGCGCCGCCACCGGCTCTGGCGTCGATCAGATTCGTCTTGAACTTCGCCCCGGCCTAACCGTCGTCTTCGTCGGCTCCTCGGGCGTCGGCAAGTCGTCCCTCATCAACCGCCTGCTCGACGACGATGTCCAGACCGTCCATGACATTCGCGAAGGCGACGACAAGGGCCGTCACACGACGACCGCCCGCGAGATGATCCTGGTGCCCGGCGGCGGCGTCATCATCGATACCCCCGGGCTTCGCGAGTTGCAGGTGCTCGCGGACGCCTCCACTCTCAGCAAGACGTTCTCCGACGTCGAAGGCATCGCCGAAGAGTGCGCCTTTCGCGACTGCACCCACACCGCCGAACCAAACTGCGCTGTCATCTCCGCAATCGAAGCCGGCGAACTGGACGACGGGCGCCTCCGCGGATACCAGAAGCTGCAACGCGACATCGCCCACGCGGATCGCCGCACCGATCGCGCCGCTCAGCTCGCCGAGAAGAAGAAGTGGAAGGCGATCAGCAAAACCAACCGCAGGCGCGACAAGCAAGGCGGCCGCGACCGCTACAAGTAGCTAAGCTACCGTCTACGACCAGACGTCCGCGATCTCCGCGGCGAGCTTCTTGCCCTGCGCGACACCAGCTGCGGCCGTGATCTCCGTGCGCGTTGGGTCCATCATGTTCGGGCCCACAGCCTCCAGCGACCCCTCGTCCATGAAGTGCAGCTCCACGTGACTGCCGCCGGCGGTCAATGCGGCCGCCTCCGCCTCAGCGGTTCGCTTGCAGATCGGCCCGATGTTCTCCGGCCTGCCGCCGAGCGCCGCGATTATCAGGATCGTGTCGTGCCCCTCAGCGAGATCGGCGTTCGTGCCCGAGCGGACGCCGCCGTCGATGTATCGCTTTCCGTTGATCGAGACCGCGGGGAACAACCCCGGTACGGTACAACTCGACGCCAGCGCCAGCTCTAACGGCACACCGGACTCACGGTCCCACGTCTGAAACGCACCCGTATCAGCGTCGACGGCGGTCACCACCGACCGCTGTTCCGGCCACTCACCAGCGAAACGTTCCGCGAACGACTCCAGCCACGCCTCTTCCGCCATCGTCTTCGCATTGAGCGCCATCGCGCCGACCTCGGCGCATCCGGCATCGGTAATCTGGTCGAACGCCGACCACTTCTGGAAGATCGCGATCACCGTTGGCAGATCGAACTCCAACTGCGTCGCGATGGCGTTTTCCTCAGGCGAAAGCAGTTCCTTCAGCATCTCCGGCGCCGATTTTCCGGCGGCCAACTGTGCCCCGATGACCGATCCAGCCGACGTGCCCACGATCAGATCAGCTCCCGCTAAGTCGATGCCGCCTTCCGCGAGTCCAGCGACCAGCCCCGTCTCCCAGGCGATGCCGACCACACCTCCGCCACCAAGAACCACTGCTTTGCTTCCCAATCTCTCTCTCCTTGTCGCCAGTGTTGTGTGGCTTCCTATATCTTCCCCACCAGACTCTGCACCAGCGCTCGCGTCCGCGCCAGCGACGCTTTCACGTCGTCGCCTACCGGGAATGATCCCGCCAGGAAGTCCGTCGCGCCCGCCGATGCCAGGTCACGCAGCTGCTGCTCGACCGACGCCTCGTTGCCTACAACCGCGATCTCTTCCGGCCCGGACACGCCCTCCTTTTCGATCACCCGCATGTAGTTCGGAAGCGTCCCGTACACCTGGAACGAGCGCGCCGCCTTCTCCCGAGCCGCATCCACGTCGTCCACTACGGCGATTGGCAGTCCGACGACAACCCTCGGCGCCGGTTGGCCCGCGTCATTCGCCGCTTTCGATATCCTTGGCACGATGTGCGACTCCAGCGTCTTCGGTCCCACCATCCATGTGATCGTGCCGGCCGTCCGCTCACCGGCCATCCTCAGCATCATTGGCGCCAGCGCTGAAATAAACACGGGCGGCGGCTTCGGCGCTGGCACTCGGAGTTGTGCGTTGACGCGGAAGAATTCGCCGTTGACGCTAACCTGTCCCTCGTTGATCAGCGGCAGGATGACGTCCAGATATTCGCGCGTGTGTATCCCCGGCCGATCGTAAGACATCCCCCACATCATCTCCACGGTTGTCTGGTGCGAGGGCCCGATGCCGAGATTGAACCGCCCGTTCGTCGCCGCCTGCGTAGTCATCGCTTGTTGGGCCATTACGGCCGGGTGTCGCGTGTACGTCGGAACGATCGACGTACCAACCTCGATGCGGTCCGTCTTCTGGCCCGCCATCGCCAACACCGTCATGACGTCGGGGCCGTTTATCTGTCCAAACCAAATGGAGTCGAAGCCGTCTTTCTCTGCCCGGACCACGGTGTCCACCTGGCCTGCGACCTCGCTCGTCCCGCCGTAAAAGATTCCTACCTTCATCGTGCCTCCAGTCTCTGGTCAGTGGGCCAAAGGATACGAACGCGGCACGGGCGGTGTCAAAACATTGTGAATCACTTCATCAACGTTTCCACAACTCTGATTCCGTTGACAGCCTTCCGGATTAGTGCTTCAATGGACGCGAATCGAAGGCTCAATCCTCTCACTAAGCGTGGGGGGAGCGGGGGACCCACTCGCCCAGGGGTGAATCCCGCCGAAGCGGGAAGGGCAGCAGCCTCTCAGCCCTAACCCGGCAGCTAACCCCGCAGGCCACTGAGACGGCCCCGTCGTACCGCGCCGAGAGCCGCAGAGCCCAGTCGGCTCACGCACCGGTGCAAAGGTCCGCAGGAAAACGGAGGATCGCTATGCCGTACGTTCCTAGGCGGGCACGAAGAGAAAAGGACATCTCGTCCACCCTTGGCGTCTGCTCGCAGTGCCTAGGGGATCTCGAGTATCGGACCGCAGGCGGTGACGGACACTACGCCTGTCTGCAGTGCGGAGTTCGCAATGAACTTGCCGTTGCCGCTCGTCCCGCCCCGGCGCTCTACGACCAGGACGCCATGATGATAGAGCCCAACGTCCTCATGGACCGCATTTCGCCATAGCCCCGGCGTCCTGAACAGCCCCACAGCCAGACATACCTCGCAGCCAGACGAGCACTTCCACCGCCAGTGTCGGACCGTATCAGTCTGTATTAGCGTCCGCGTCTCTCGAGCCATCTTCCCTGCCGAGCCAGGCGGACCCTGTCGCCCTATCCGCATGTCTTAGATAATGCGAGACATGATCATCATGAAGATCCTGACGACAATCACCGCCGGAGCGCTTCTCCTCACCGTCGCTGCTGGCGCCTGCTCTGATGGGGAAGAGGACGTATCGACTCCCACGCCTTCAACGGCGGAGACTGGCGCGCCTTCCCCGGCGGAGACTGACGCGCCCGCCCCAGCGCAAACTGCCTCCGCTCATGGTCAGATTAATTTCGACACGCTCCTCGTCGGCCAAAGCAGCGGTGTCATGACCGAAGAAACGGTAGCCTTCAAGATCCAGGCCCAGGACGCCTGGGCCGACCTCTGGACGACTCACGCTAGCCTCATCGTGCCGGCGCCCACGCTGCCACCAGTCGCCCTCGAAGGCAAGATGATCGTCGCCGTCTTCGATAGGGATCGCTCCTCCGGCGGGTTCGCTGTCGAAGTACAGTCGATCATCGTCGGCGAGAGCGGGATCGTCGTCGACGTGCTAAGGACCGCACCCGGCGATGGCTGCGCCGTCACGCAGGCGTTCACGCAGCCGTTCCACATCGTGCTCGCTGACGCTGTGGCCGGCGAGATCCAACTCGTGCTCATCGACCGTGTCTCGGACTGCTAGCCGGCGGCGCCATAGACCCCCTCCCCTACTTCCGTAGGGGGTTACGATTCGGTTCCGGTCGCCCAACTAACCACTAGCCACTACCAGCCGCTCCCCACTCCGGCTTCGTCATCGAAAGCACCAACGGCACCGACGCCAGCCCTCCCAACGACAGGATCACGAACGACAGTCGGTAGCTCTCCGTCTCGTCGAACATCCACCCCGCGAACACCGGGCCTACCAGCGCCCCCAGTGTCGCCACCGTGAACGTCAGCCCCTGGATCGCTCCGAACGCCTTCAGCCCGAAGTACTCCGCCTGGAACGCCGGCCGCGTCGGTATGATCCCGCCCCAACCGATCGCAAACACCGGCAGCGCGTAGGCGATCTGCCACCCGTCGTACACAGTCGCGTACAGCAGCAGCGACATCCCGCACAAAAAGCACGCCCCGGCCATTACATACCGCTTATTGACCACGTCCGACATGCTCCCGATCCCGAAACGCCCGATCAGACTGAACATCAGCATCACCGTCACCGACGCCGCCGCCAGCCCGTTCGAAAGCCCCACGCTCTTCGTGAAGAACGGTATCTGGTGCACGATCACCGCGATCATCCCCATGTTCACCAGCGTCAGCATCGCTGCCAGCTTCCAGAACGACGGGTGCCGGATCGCCTGTCGCACAGTCATCCCCTCCAGTGGCGGCATCGGCACCTGTGCGCCTTCGGCATCCAGTTCGATCGGGTCGCCGTCCGGTCGCAGACCGACGTCCGCCGGCCGGTTGCGGATCGTCAGCGCCAGCGGAAAGCAGACGACAACCTGTACCACCGCCATGATCAGCAGCGAGTCGCGCCACCCGAACGCCGAGATCAACCCCGCCAGCACCAACACCATGATTCCACTCATACCCGTCACCGTCGCCAGCACCGCCAGCGCCCGCCCCCGCTTTCGGCTGAACCAGTGCGTCACCGCCACCATCCCCACAGGCCCCGCCGCCGCGCTCATCCCGATCGCGATCACCGCCACCGCGCCGTACAGACCCCACAGCGACTCCACCCGGCTCATCAGCGCGAACCCGGCCGCCACCGTCAGCACACCGCCCGCCATCAGCAGACGCGGCCCGATCCGGTCCACGGCGAACCCCACCACCGGCGAAGCCAGCCCGCCGATCTCCGACCGCAGCGAAAACGCGAACGCCAGGCTCGCGCTCGACCATCCGAACTCCTCGCGGATCGGGTTGAACAGTGCACTGAAACCGTAAAAGAACGTCCCGCCGGTAAGGAACGTCAGCGTCGCCGACGCGAATACCACCCACCAGCCGAAGAATATTCCTGTTCTCGCCGCAAACTTCGCCCCGATTCCCAATGGCAGCCTCCGTCGCCCATCATCGCAAAACGCCGCCCCCCAGACGAAACAGCCCAGCCGTAAGCCCATCTAACCCTCAGAGGGGTGCGCACGAGACCCAGGAGCCAAGGCGGCAGCCTGAGCCGTCGCGAAGAAGCTCATCAGAATCACAGGCGCGTAGGGGCGTAGTACACTGGACCACCCATCTGTTGCTCTCGACCGGGTATCGTGGTTGGGCCGTCGTTTCGACCAGGGAGTGCTGCGCCTCTACTGCGCTACAACCCCCGGCACTCACAGCGGTCGTTCTCTCGCCCGAGCTCAATCGGGGAGTTTCGGGGGCGGAACCCCAGCCCGTCCCGCTCATCCTGAGGCTCTCGAAGGAATGAGCGGCGGAACCACGCTACTCGAAGCTTAGGGCCGGTTCTCAGGGCTATCGCAATCAATCCCGCCCCACCGCCTGGAGCCCCGTCACCCCTCATACAACTCCGCCTCCAGAAAGAAGTCGCTCCACGCGAACCAGAACGCGTAGAACGAAGGCCGCGCCCTCAGCCTCTCGCCCAGCAACGGTCCCGACAACGCCTCACCCGAAATCCCCGACCAAGTCGTGCCCGTCTCCAGGTCGCTCAGAACGATGTCCGAGTCCGTCCGCTCCACCAGCGACAATGTCAGTGTCCTCCCGTTCACATCGCGCTCGAAGATCTGCCCCGTATCGCTTCGCTCGTCGAACACCACCGCGATCTCGTCTCCCTCGAACTCGTCGTTGATCACCGGCGTCTCCACCAACGTGCGGAACGGGTACCCCTTCGCGTTGCTCCCGGCGACGTATCCCACCACGAGGTCCTTCGGCGGCAGCCGGTCGTCATCGTTCGACTCGCCCAAGACGCCTTTTCGGCCGCCATCGTAGTAGCCGTCGTAGCTATCGCCGCGATATCCGCCACCCTTGTCGAGAATCAGCGTCTCCGGGTGCGCCTCCCGCCACGCCGCCCACGTCGTCTGGGTGTGCGGGACGCCTGCCAGCGTCTGGCCCTTGTTCTCGCCCTCGACCCCCTCGCCTGTGATCTGCAGCCATAGCGACTTCGTCTGCCTGTCCCACATCACCAGGTTGTTCATGATCAGCCTTCCGGACACGCCGAACGTCAGCTCTTCCCCCTCAACCCGCCGGTCAAACACGAGACCGGTATAGCACAGCGGTCAGAACGTAACCGCGACCGGCGTACCTCCCACAACGTCGTTCACTATCTCGTGCCGGCTCAACACGTTCACCGGGTACGCCTTCGATTCACCCCCGATGCTGAGTCCGATCACCACCTCCGTCGACAGCATCTCCGGCGCCGCCTCCGCAGCCGTCTCGAACACCGGATCGTTGATCGGGCTGATGCTGTCTCGCGCCGTCAGCGTGAAGATCTCGACCGTTCGACCTTCCTCGCCAGCCGGAACCAGGATCGAGTTCAGCGGCAGATCGACCGCCTGTCCGAACAACCCGAATCGCTGCAAGCCGATGATCGCGACGATCAGCACCACGCCGATCACCAGTAGCCACGGCAGCAGCGCCGCTGCCGTACCGGCCGTTACACTCATCCATCGCAACGCTGCCACTCCGCCTCCTACGTCACCTTAAACATGATCGCAGCCGATAACAGCGCGATCCCGAGCCCAAGCCAGACCGCGCCGTTACGCACCGCCGCTTGGCCCATGGCCGGCGCTACGTCCCATCCGAACCCTCGCGTCTCACCCCAGACGAGCCCCCTCAGCCCCGACCACATGAACCACACCCCAACTATCGCCAGGTAAATGCTGTAAAACGCCTCGCGCCTCGCCGTTTCCACCCACAGATCGAGCCACGCCGCAACCAAGTCCACGTATGACGTTACGCACGTCGAGGCCCTATAGGATTGGACGCGCGCAGCGTGCGCTCTCCGCTCCCGCCCCTTCCCGCTCATGCTGCCGTATCGAAGGGCGAGCGGCAGAACAACGGCCGCCAACCTACGGCGTCCGCCGGCCCACTCGTCGCGCTCATCCTGAGGCTCCCGAAGGAAGGAGCGGAGCACGATCGTTTCGTTGTCGTCCCAGCGCTCCGCCTACGGTGCCCGCAAGCACGCAGGCCACTCGCCCCGCTCATCCTGAGCCCGTCGAAGGAAGGAGCGGCGGAACTACGCTAGCCAACGGCGGCTACGCGACGCAAACGTTGAGTCGCTCATGGTCTGAAGATCGCCCCGCACATCCCGGTCACGCTACCCAGGCCAGCGCTCCTGTGGCTCAGTCGGGTAGGTCGATCGTCTTCTCGCCGCGCTTCAGCACCCGCGACACCATCCGCCCGATCATCGCGTTCCGCAGCGGTCGCCACTGACGCTCGAGCCGAGCCCGCTCCGCTTCCTCAACGTCTGACCTCCCGAACCGCGAGCGGTTGTACGCGTTCGATATCTCCCCGATCACCCGATGTCCGCGGAACGCACGTTGGAGGTCTCCCGCGAACTCGTTCGGTGTCTGGCCCGGCGCCGGGCCATGCCCCGCTAGCGAAGAGAGCCTCACCGTCTTCTCCCACAACTGTTGCGGATACGGAAGCCCCCGAACCGCCCGTCGCCAACCGACGGTGGCGCTCCCGGCGACCAAAACCATGATGATCGCCGCGCCAGCCGCTATCCACGGCATGTAGTTTGGCGTGCTGGAACTTCCTGTCGAGAATATCTCTCCGAATTCGTCTGTCAGCGGTAGCCCGTCAGCGCCGGGGAAGATCGGGTCAGCGCCAACCGGCAGTCCCGGAAAGTCGCTCAGGTCGAGTCCTTCGATCAACTCCGACTCGTCCCGCTCCTTCGGCGTCAGGTCCGCCGGTCGGTCCGGGGTGGGATTGAACGGAATCCAGCCATACGTGGGGAAGAAAACCTCCGTCCACGTGTACGCGTTCCGATCCTTCACAAGATAGGTCCCGTCACCCTGAACGTCTGACTCCTCGATCACA
>Ga0255057_10001454_pt1 | contig 13258 bp, 10 predicted proteins | sample Cases_109_6_MG_FD_189022 | JGI IMG/M metagenome (GOLD analysis project Ga0255057, IMG submission 189022) | Seawater microbial communities from Amundsen Gulf, Northwest Territories, Canada - Cases_109_6 | ecosystem: Environmental > Aquatic > Marine > Gulf | place: Canada: Northwest Territories... | reverse complement strand
ATCCCATACCCCTTGCAAGTTCGTGGCGTGAAGCGGAATCAACGTCGGCTCATATTCCAGGGATTCTTTGAGAGCTTTTTCCACATCGGTGAAGCTCACCGCGCAAACATCGCATTGTGTCTGGGTCACGATGATATCGGGTTTGAGTGTGCGAAGGGTTTCAACTTTCACGCGGTATACGGACAGAGCATCTTTTAAAATTCCTGACACCCGATCATGAATGTCCTGGCTTGTGCCTTCGACTAAAATGTTTGGAGCGGTACAGATTGGGAGGTTGCTAATGCCCGGGGGAAAATCACATTCATGTGATCGGCCCTTGAGTTGCTCTTGGCATCCAAGGGCACACACCATCTCCGTGCCACTGGGAATTAATGAAATGATGTTGGGCATGGCAACCTTTTCAAGCTATGACTAAACCATGCTAGGCCTTGAACCTACCCATCCTAATGGCAGGAGCCGAACCTCGGCAATATGAAGTGGAAAAGGAGGAAAGCTGGGGCATGAAACCACAGCATCATCTATGGTAGAACAGGGGCTAGAGAACACAAGCCCAGATTTCAAGATTGGGTATGGTGCATTGATCTGGAACAAGGAGGTTGCGATGGCAGCAAAAGCTTACATATTAATGAAAGTCAAAGCCGGGAAAGCCCAAGATGTGTTGGCGACGTTAAAAGCGTTACCTGAAGTGGAGCAAGCTCATGCCTGTTTTGGACAGCCGGATATTTTTGGCTTAGTGAATGCGTCTGATGATCGTGCCCTATCGAATCTCATCATGACCAAAATCCATACCATTCCAGGCGTGGAAGAAACCGACACCCACATAGTCGTCCAGGAATAATTCTTCTTCTCTTCCCTTACATTGGAAGAGAATCAAAGCAAAGGAGAATCTTAATAGAATATTTCAACTGTCCACTGAGACCTTTCAAAACTCCCTTTCCCTGGAATGGCGGGGAGCATGGATAAAAAAAGGCCGGCTCATGTGAGCCGGCCTTGTCTACTTTTACGGATAGATCGTTCTTTTTTATTGGACTTAGAACAGCCCAGAAGCATGGCCGGAGTTGCCCATGAAGAACAACATGGGAATGGAGAGCATGGTATTGGTGCGTGACGCCAAGAGTGCTGTCCGCCCTGCCTTGGCTTTTTCTTCCGGTGTCGCTTCTTTCATGCCAAGGACTTTTTTCTGATTAGGCCAAATAATTCCCCACACGTTCAACAACATAATGGTTCCCAGCCATGCACCCATTCCTATGACGGCATCTGGCCCCTGCAGTAAAAAGGCACTCCCCATTCTATGCTGATTCATCAGTAAGGCGGCGCCAAAGACCCAAGTGGCCAGGGCTCCCCATCGAAACCACCATAAGGCGTTGGGTACCAGATGTTTGAATGCCTCCGCCTTTGTCTCCGGCGTAACGACTTTGAGAAATGGCACTTGGATGAAATTAAAGTAATACAGAATTCCAATCCAGGTAATCCCCGCGAGGTAATGCCCCCACGCTAATAAACTTTCCATAATAGGTCCTCGTATTCGTTAGGTGATTAAATAAATTGTCGGAAGCTGTGAGGCGTTATACCAGCATTTTGACCAGAGCATAGAGCACAACGGTCAGCACAAAGCCTGCCGTGATGGTGCCAGAGATCGTATCGAGCGGATTGCCCATTGTCTTCCTCCTTTATTGTTCGTGGAAATGAGAAGCGGTTTGTATCATGTGGCTTACGGAACGTAGCCGAGATGGTTTTGAGGTGCTAGCGTAACGTAGACGGTCTATCTTGTTCAAGATATTTGGCAAAAGGTTTCGAAATCACTCAATTTGCCATGGTTCGACGTGGCTTTCGGGAATGTGAAGCCAGTAGACAGAATCGCCACAATTTCTTCGCCCATTCTCCAGCATAATCCACGCCAATTCGAGGGAGGGCCTGAATCTGTTTCCGTGAAACGGCCAAGCCATGATCTTCGATCCAAAGGGTTGCGCCGTGCGTGGTATCCAGTCCGTTGTGGGTGCGATCGACTTCCAGAAAGCGGCAAACGCGGCCGGGGCCATCGATGCGGGTAGGTAAAACAGTGGGATGATCTTCTCCCAATAATTCCAATCCTCGAATTAAGATTGCAGCTGGATACTCTTCTCGTTCGGTCACGATATTGAGGCAGTGGTACATCCCATAAATGAGATACACATAGGTGAATCCGGCTGGGCCGAACAAGATTTCCGTGCGCTTCGTTCGCCCTTTTGAGGCATGGCAGGCCTTGTCCTTCGGTCCGACATAGGCTTCCACATCAACAATTTTTGTTTGAATGATGGTGCTAGGGGTTTGTCGTATTAGGATCTTCCCTAACAGTTCTTTCGCCACTTTCAACGTCGCCCGCTCAAAAAACTCACGCGGTAGGGGATTGGAATGGTCCTGAGTATTCCCCTCCTTTGTAAGGAGGGGTTTAGGGGAGGTAGAGTTTCCAAATATCTGCTGAATAAGGTCTTCTAACACTCCATCAAGATTATTAATGACCTCATCGTTTGTGTATCGTACGACTTGAAGTCCCAAAGACCTGAGATAATTTTCGCGTTCTAGGTCTTTTGTTTGGTGAACGTCAGGTGGATGCACATCTCCATCCACTTCAATAACCAAATTTCTTTCAGGACAAAAGAAATCCACAATGTATGAACCAATTCCATGTTGCCGACGGAACTTCAGACCGTGGATTTGATTGCTACGGAGTTTGCCCCAAACCAATTGCTCAGCTCGAGTTTGATTTGACTGAAGTCGCCGCCTAAGAGGAAGAAGCTTCGTAATGCCTTTTTTTGTTGTCATGCGTCAAAGGGCCGTTTGAAAGTTTCCCATTCGTAAGAATCGGGAAACTCTACCCCACCTTCACCTCCCCTTACAAAGGGGAGGGAAAGAGAGAGGCATGGGGTTAAAAACATTTGAGGGATTTTTATGTGACGTGGGGGCCGTAGGGTGGCAAGGTGGATAGACGGCCATCATCCACTGGGCCACCGACGGTAAAGTGATAGAGCGATTGCCACTTGGTCTGAGGATAAAAGCCTAGTACGCGATGCACGGGATCGTCGAAAAAACACCCAATGCCAGTGGAACGAATGCCTGCCGCTTCTGCTTCCAGGTATAGTACTTGGCCAATGAGTCCGGTTTCCCAAAACAAGCGCTTGTAAAACCAGGGGCCAAACTCTTCAAAGCTTTCGTCGAATTCCGCCACCATTCCGAGTGCAAAGGCGCTGTGACTCGCAATTTCCTGCCCGCAACTGAGCTGCATGGCCAGATTTTTCGCATCGCCTTCTTCTAAGAGATGGAGGGGGAGTTGGGAAGGGCATTTTTCTGGAATTGACCACACGAATTGCTCATGCATGGATGCTTGAAAATCTGTTACTTGTCGTTCGTGGGGATTGCGATTGAGCCAATACATTCCCGGTGGCAGACCGTCGATTCGGTGCACAAACAGGGCGAGGTGAACGGTGGGGTTCCAGGGAAGCGTATCCCAGGGCATAGGCCGGGCGGGAACTGGCAACTGGTTATGCGGCATGGTCCGCAACAGCATTATGTAAAAACGATCAACGGAAAGGTTGGTGTGGCCATCAAAAGCCACTGCGCTTCGCCGTTGGTGAATAATTTGACCGGCAAGGGGTTCAATCTTTTTTTCATCATGCGGGTTCTGAGTTGCGGAAGCAGATGTGAACGACAGGATCCCAGATTCTTGCGTTGTTTTCCATGAAGCTTCTGTGACTTCATCAATAATTTCCCAATAAACGGGGGAATCTTTACTCAGACGGTTAGCTGTTCCCTGCCATTCTCCTGATACCAAGATCTGGTTCGATGGTTTCTCAAAGGCTAAGTTCATGTTGGAAGGTGTGTGGATATTTTTTGGCCAGACGGCAGCCAACAGCTCGGGATACTCGCGTTCAGATGGTTGGAAGTCTTGCTTGCGATGTAAGCCGAGAATTTGCTCAATCGTCTCATCTGATGTGTGTGAGAGGACGACCATATTCCAGCCTAAGGTTGCGGCGGAAATTCGCATTGAGCCAATGGCATGGCCGATATCATGCTGGCAATAGCGAAAGGCGCGCTCCCCGTATTTCCATGCTTCCCGCCAATGTATGGATGTGAGGCCAGCCAAAAATCCCTCTGTTGGTAGATGCTGGAGAATCATTTGAGCTGTTTCAGAAGAGACTTGCCAGCGATGTTCCAGCCCATGTTCTTTCGGAGCATAGTGATAGAGGCCTGGTTCGAGTGAAAGTTGTGGGAGATTGCCGATAAACAGATAGCCTTCGGTAGGATGAAGATTGCCGCTAGAAGGATTGCTTCGTAGAGCCCAGCGGGTGCCGTTGTATTCTTTCCAGGCAGTTAATGACAAGGCATATTCAAAAAATCGAGACAATGTTTTAAGCGAAATGGGCTGCGGTGAGATTGAGGGTAAATTGAACAGTGCCTCATAGGAGGGCGAAAATGGTTCTTCGTCAAGCTGGAGAAGCGGCAAGGAAATGAGGGGCGCACCGTGAAATCGACGAAAGGGATCGGGTTGATTTGCCCAATCCAAATAGCCTAACGATTTAGCGAAGCGATTGAATTCATGCTTGGTTTGCTGGTGGTAGGCTTTGACTTGCTGGAGAGCTGTTGGTGTTTGCGTCTGGTCATCGTCGGTCTTCATGTCCGGTAGGGTAACATAGACGGTGAGTAAGAGGTGAAGAGGAAAAAGTGAAGAAGAAGTCGTGAAGGGGGGAAGAGCAGATGGGTGGTGGGTTTTTCTTTTTACTTCGCTCTTTTCACATTTCCCTGGCCGCTACACATCCAGATTCTCGACCGATCCGGCATTGGCCATCAGAAATTCATAGCGGGCTTCGGTTCGTTTTCCCATCAAATCATGGAAGGTTCGGTCGGTGTTGAGTTCGTCGAGGAGTTCGACTTTGAGAAGGCGACGAGTCGCACGGCTTAGGGTGGTCTCTTTGAGTTGTTGCGGGAACATTTCCCCAAGCCCTTTAAAGCGGCTAATAATGGGCTTGGCATTGGCGCGGGCTTCGGAGATGATGCGATCTTTTTCCTCATCGGTGCCCGCCCAACGAATGTCTTTCCCGAGCTCGATGCGATACAGCGGTGGTTGGGCGATAAAGACATGACCCTGTCTAATCAATTCAGGTATGTGGCGAAAGAAAAAGGTGAGCAGCAACGTGCTGATGTGGTATCCGTCAATATCCGCATCCATTAACAAAATGATTTTATAATATCGGAGTTTTTTGATTTCGAAATCCTTCCCAATGCCGCAGCCGAGCACTTTAATTAAATCGGCCAATTCGTTGTTCTCGACCACCTTGGCCAGGGTAAGTTCTTCGGTGTTTAACACTTTGCCGCGGATAGGCAAGATAGCCTGGGTTTTGAGATCCCGACCCTGTTTGGCTGTTCCGCCTGCTGAGTCGCCCTCCACGATGAACAGTTCGCTGATCGATGGATCGGTGCTTTGGCAGTCAGCCAGTTTGCCTGGAAGGTTCAGGCGATGGCTGACTGCAGACTTGCGCATGACGGCTTTTGAGGCTTCCCGTGATGCCTCCCGCGCACGAGCAGCCAACACCATACGACCTACGAGGGTTTCAGCAATGGATTTATTCTCATTAAGGTATGTTTCCAGAGCCGGTCGCACGATGGTGTCGACTTGTGCTTGGACTTCGGTGTTATTCAACCGCTCTTTTGTCTGCCCTTGAAATTGCGGGTGGAGGACCAGAACACTTAAGACGGCAGCCATCCCTTCACGAATATCTTCAGCTTGGAGTGACAAACCTTTAGGCGTCAGATTATGCGTCTCAATGTAATTGCGCACGGCTTTCACAAGACCGCCACGTAATCCCATTTCATGGGTGCCGCCATTTGGTGTAGACACTCCGTTCACATAGCTTTTGACGAATTCAGCCGGCTCATCGGTCCATTGGAGGGCCATTTCCAATCCCAGATTTGGCGTGGCTCCGTTCGAACCTGATGTTCCATTAGTGAGTTGTCGTTCAAGGTAAAAGACAAAGTCGACCGTGGGTTTCTTCCCGCGGTCTCCTACCAATTTTTGCAAATATTCATGAAGGCCCTGTTCGTGATGAAAATGGTGCGTCTTGCCGGTGGTCCCATCTTTGAACGTGAGCTTCAAACCTTTATGCAGGTAGGCTTTGGCATCCAAACTGTCCTGCAATAAGTCTGGATCGAACTGAATGGTTTTTCCGAAAATTTTTGGATCAGGACGAAAGTACACTGACGTTCCAGTGCCTTTTGCGCTGCCCTTCGCTTTCACCGGGCCTTGTGGCATTCCAGCTTGATAGGTCTGTTCCCATTCTTTCCCATCTCGTTTGACCTGCACCTCCAAGTGTCGAGAGAGCGCATTGACAACTGAGGCCCCCACACCATGCAGCCCGCCAGAATGAATATAACTACCTGTCTCAAATTTTCCACCGGCATGCAACGTGGTCATGATAATTTCCAGTGCGGATTTCTTGTGTGTGGGATGCTTATCCACGGGAATGCCTCGGCCATTGTCGGTAATGCGAAGGCCCTCTCGCGATTTGTCCAATTCCACAATAATCTGAGAGGCATAGCCATTCATGGCTTCATCAATGGCATTATCTAAAATTTCCCAGACCAGATGATGAAGCCCGGTTTTATCCGTCCCACCGATATACATTGCCGGTCGGCGTCGAACGGGATCGATGCCTTCCAAGACGACAATATCACTCGCTCCGTATGTTTTAGCCATGCCACAATCCTTCTGAGTCTAATCGAAGAGTCACGGACAATAATGCGCGAGTGTTTTGCATAAAGATTCCTTTAGGATGGTGATTCAGTTTGAAAGACCGGGATGCTCAGCTCAACCGGGGTCATGCCGCTTAGTCGTCCTCGTTTGAAGAGGGGATGACCTTTTCCACCTCGTCCGACTACCTGATATTTGCGAAGGGTGACAGGAAGGGTGCCGCCACCTTCTTTGAGAAGAATCAGACGGTCATCTTTGGCGCATAACAGTGTAAATCCTATCAGGGAATCTTTTGGATCTAATTTTAAAACAATCACACCGCGCCCGGGACCGCCGAGTTGAGCCACGTCTTCAGCTTTGCAAAGGAGTGCACGCCCCTTGCTTGATGCCACTGCCACGACCGTCTGTTTGAGTGGGCTGGTAATGGTTTCAAGGGCAACGACCTCTTCACCGTCTTTGAGCTTACAAAATTTTCGGCCCAGTCGCGTAGAAGGCTCTTGAAACGAACTCAAATCAAAGCGTAGCCCCATCCCACTTGTGGTGACGGCTATCGCTTCCAGTGATGATGGCACATGGGGTTTGCCCTTTTGGTTGAAGAGGGCTAACTGACCACCCTTTGCGCTGGAAGCCGATGTAGTTTTTCCGGTGCTAGGAAGCATTCGGGGATCAAAACTCCAACCCCCAATGATGCGTTCGCCATCTTTAAATTTAAAGAGTTTTTGCACAGGGTCGCCATATCCACTCCGTGCTTGAGGAATATCTCCAATTCGAATGGTATAGGCGCTCCCGTAATTGGAAAAGAAAACGACCGCTTCGAATGTACTTCCACCGAGAATGGTCATCAAGCCATCCCCTTCCCTCACGCGAGCTTTCGAAAGGTCTTTAATGATTCCGACTCGTCGAATCCAACCGTCGGTCGAGATGGTGATGACCGCATCTTCTTTGACGCGAAAGGCATCTGGATCGAATTCAATTTCTTCTGTTTGTTTGCGGCCAATTTTGGTTCGACGTTTGTCGCCGAAAGCCTTTGTGACTTCTTCTAATTCCTGCTTGACCACGCCCCATAATCTCTTGTTGGAAGCCAAGAGCGCCTTGAGATCTTTGGCTTGACGCTGTTTGTCCGTGAGTTCATCCAGCATTTTTTGAATTTCTGGCCTGGATAATTTGTAAATGGGGGTTTCGAGGATAGCTTCTGTTTGAATCGGTTCCAGGCCGAATTGCTGTTGCAATTTGGCGGCAGAATCAGCTTTTCCATCGCTTTGGCGGATGATCCTTAAGACCTGATCGAGGGCATCGAAAATTTTCTTGAAGCCGCTCAAGATATGAATTCGCTTTTCTAATACCTGCAGATCGTAAGTGAACCGTCGGGTAACGGTGGTAAAACGAAAGTCCACAAACTGTTCCAGCATCTGTTTGAGATTCAGACATTCGGGGCGCGACACGGAAGAGCCAGGTACCGGGATCAGGCAGGTCATGTTGACGGAAAAATTGTTTTGGAGTGGCGTATGTTTGAAGAGATACGCCAAGGCCAAATGGGGGTCTGCCTCTTTTTGGCATTCCAACGCAATACGCACGTCCGTGGTGGATTCGTCGCGCACATCCACTAATTGTGGAATTTTTTTGGTAAGGATGAGTTCGCCAATGCGTTCCACAATGGTGGACTTATCCACGGCAAAGGGAATGGAAGTAATGAGAATTTCCGATTTACCCTGCTCTGTGGTGTTAACGACATATTCCCCTCGCAACCTGATAGATCCTTGGCCAGTCTCATAGATGTTCCGAATTTCGTTCCGGTTATTGAGAATTTCGCCTCCCGTTGGAAAGTCAGGCCCCTTCAGCGATTTCATGAGGTCAGCAATCGATGCCTCTCGATTGGCAATAAGCGCAATGGCCGCGTCAATGACTTCGCCGAGATTATGCGGAGGCATGTTGGTGGCCATGCCTACCGCAATGCCGGTTGATCCGTTGACTAGCAGATTGGGATACCGGGCGGGCAGCACTAACGGTTCTTCCGCTTTGCCGTCGTAATTGGGTTGAAAGTCGACGGTGTTTTTGTTGAGTTCGTTCAACAGTTCAAGCGCGAGAGGCGTTAATCGGGCTTCTGTATACCGGTAGGCGGCAGGACGATCTCCGTCTTGACTCCCAAAATTGCCATGGCCATCAACTAAGGTGGCCCGGAGCGACCAATGTTGTGCCATACGAGCCATCGCATCGTAGACGGCCACGTCTCCGTGGGGATGCCATTCACCGATTACCGACCCGACAACCTTCGCACTTTTGATGGGCGGGCGTTCCGGGGTGAGGCGATGATTGTGATACATAGAAAACAGGATGCGCCGTTGCACCGGTTTCAAGCCGTCACGAATATCTGGAAGGGCTCGAGAGGTAATGACCGACAACGCATAGTTCAAATAACGTTGTCGTGTCGTTTCATCCAAAGGAACCGGAATAACGGTCGTGGCTGTTTCGGCAGAAGAATTCGATGGAGTTCGTGGACGTTTAGCCATACAAAAAGGCCTTCAGCTTATTTGAGAAAACATGTCACAAGAAAAAAGCGAAACAGAAAATGTGAAAGGGTTGGGGGCGCACGTTCCTTTCGCTTCATGCTTCGCTACTGACAACGTACTTTTCGCATTTTTTCAATTTAGGGGATGGGCGCTGGTTCCGGCCCGAATTCTTGTGCGGGTGATTCTGGTTCAGGTTCGGCATTAGATGCTTTGGTCAGGGAGGGCAGTCCGAGTTTGTCTTTGATTCGCGTCTTGACCCAGAAGGGGTCCCACCATTCCGTAGGGTTCACCTGTTGGCCGTGTAAGATGAGGCTAAAATGTAAGTGATCGCCACCAGCTAACCCTGTTGTCCCTGATTTGCCAATGGGTTGGCTCATAGTCACTGCATCCCCAACCTTGACCTCAATGGAAGACAAATGGGCATAAAGCGATAGGAGGCCGTAGCCATGATCCAGGATGATGGTATTGCCATAAATCCCCAGATAGCCTGCAAAGAGCACGATCCCATGATTGGCCGCTTCAACGGGATAATGCTTAGTGACGGCAAGATCAAAACCTAAATGATCCTGGGTATCCACGACTTTCCCGTTATACATATACTTCCGATGATCGGCGAAGGAGGCCTGAACCTGGGAGCCGGAGAGTTGACGGAATGCGCCCTTCCATAATAGCTCCGGACGAGATTGTTTCGTGAGATCGGTGATGGTTTGATTGTTCATTGTACGCAAGGTGCCATTGATTTGGAGGAAGTCTTCGAGCAGATCATTCTTGCTTGTCAGTTCAGGTGTTTGCGCCAGAATGGAAGGAACCGTCTTTCGGATAAATGAATCTGAAATGTTAATAGGTCGAGTGCGCCAGAATTGAGGCTTCATGTGAAAGTCCACATCCAAAAGCGCGCTATTCCCAAAGCCGTCGTCAGCAACGAGTTGAATGGGTGTGGTTGGCTGTGCATTGTAGGGAAAGGCCACGAACGCAAACATTCCGGCATGGTCAGGTGCCGGAAAACCTGGGAAAAACGCCTTTCCGATTTTCACGCCATGGTTGGGGACTTCTGGGACGACCCGATATCGCACAACCCCCGTGCCACCCTGCACGATGGTCGCAGGAGGTGAAAGCAGTTCCAGTCTGGGGGGTGTAAATTGCGGGGTAAAGGTTTGCTCCAGGCGTTGCCCATTGCCTTCGAAGAGATTCCGCCAGGAGTAATCTCGAGCGGTGACGATGACTTGTGCTTGCCCTTGTCGTCGAGGGAGATCGGGATTGGCATAGGGGGTGATTTCAAAATTGAATTCGTGTTTATTGCCGCCTGCAACCGATAGCCAACCTTCTGAGGGAAAATCCTGGTCGGCTAACACGAACGTCTCTAAGTTGTGGATAATACGGATGGAGATATCACGCAGACCTGTTCCATTATCATGGATTCGGACCACAAGAGGTGTGGTGGGTCCGACCAGCTCGAAGGGTTGTTCCAGAAAAATCTCAGGAGGGGTCGAATCGCCCCATCGTGCGTTTCCCACCAGTCCAAGATACGTCGCGATGAGTCCGAGGGAGATGATAAGCAGCAGAACTTTTTTTGACACGACAGCAGTAACTCTTACGCCAGGGGAAAATCGTTTGCAGGATAGATAAAACGAAAATGTCTCCCTATTTATACCATACACGCTCTTGAGAGCAAGGGCTTAAGGAACAAGATTGCTGGCAGGAGGACAATTTGGATTTGTGCCGGATCAGCCATCATCGGAAGGACCGTGCACAGGCCCCCTTTCCACTCTTGACATAGACACGGTGATCGCCTAGCCTGTGCCGGGCCCATGAGGGGCCTGTGTTTTGTGTTCCCCACCTTGGACAATTCTTGTATTTCCATTGGGATCGGTGAAATCTCGATTTCAGGGTTGTCCCAAAGAGCTTGGATTCATGGATGAGCCTATGGCTTCTCGAATACGTACCGTTCTGGAACTTTTTTTCATTTATTCCTTTATTTTTGCAAGTCGTTTCCCGATATATGTCGATAGTGCGTTACGCACTGACACCTAAACCACCTTCTTTTTTCCACCGTCTTTTAATTATGGGGGCTCCATGCCAGGGTTAAGTGATGTGCTCGGATGGTTTTCTAGTGATCTCGCCATTGATTTAGGCACTGCAACCACATTGGTATATGTGCGCGGGAAGGGCATTACCTTGAGTGAGCCTTCGGTTGTGGCCATTGATAAGCAATCCAATACAGTCTTGGCCGTTGGCGTAGAAGCCAAGCGTATGGTCGGTCGGACGCCTGGCAACATTGTCGCAATTCGTCCTATCAAAGAAGGCGTGATTGCCGATTTCGCCATGACCGAGCGTATGCTGCATTACTTTATTACGAAAGCACATAACCGGCGGGCCTTTGTGCGACCCAGATGTATTATTGGGGTGCCCTCACGAATCACTGAAGTCGAACAACGAGCCGTTCGAGAATCGGCCGGGCAAGCTGGTGCTCGAGAGGTCTATCTTATTGAAGAGCCCGTAGCTGCGGCCATTGGTGCTGGCCTTCCCATTACCGAGCCATCCGGCAATATGGTGGTGGATATTGGCGGTGGGACCACGGATATTGCTGTCATCTCTCTCGGCGGCATTGTGTGTAGCGAGTCGGTGAAGGTGGCCGGCGATTCGATGGACGATGCGATCCTGAGCTATATCAAGCGCCGTTACAACTTGCTCATTGGCGAACATATGGCCGAACGAGTGAAAATTGAAGTGGGGTCGGCCTATCCGTTGGAACAGGCGAAAACCATGATGGTCAAAGGGCGAGATATGATTTCTGGGATTCCTCGAACGGTGGTGGTGAATGATTCTGAAATTCGGGAAGCCTTGGAAGATCCCATTCATTCTATTGTCAACGCCTTACGCACCGCACTCGAGGAAACCCCGCCAGAACTGGCTGGTGACATTATTGATAAGGGAGTGGTCATTACGGGCGGCGGGTCAATGTTGCCGGGGATTGCTACCCGATTTCAGGAAGAAACAAATCTGCCCATTATTACGGTAGAAGATCCTCTTACCTCCGTCGTCTATGGAGTAGGCAAAGTCTTAGACGAAATTGAGTTGTTCCGAAAAGTCGAGAAGTTTTAGCGTGTCTTTTGTAGAGACGTTCCGGGGGAACGTCTTTTTAGGGTTTGGGATCAACCGCCCTCGGCACCATCCGAAAAATTTCTCCTCCGTACCCCAACACATAGAGCTCTCCGTCCCGATCTTGTCCAAACGAAGAAATCTGCAAATCGGTCGACTTTAGGATTTGCCTTTCACCATCCCGGTATCCCCAGATTTCGCCGGAACAAAAATCGGCAAAGACATAGGTGCCTACCAGATCAGGAATCTTTTCCCCTCGGTACACATAGCCACCAGTCACGGAACAGCGGTCCTGTTCGTGAGCATATTCGGTCACAGGATCAACTAAATGTGGAACCTGTCGGCAGTTGGTTTCAGGATGAAAACAATGTGTGCCTTCTAGTAGACGCCATCCGTAATTTTTACCCATCTTAATCACATCGATTTCTTCCCACGCGTTTTGCCCCACGTCACCGGCCCAGAGGTCGCCGGTCTTTCGATCAAACGAAAACCGCCAGGGATTTCGAAGGCCCCAGGCAAAAATTTCTGGTCGACCGTTTCCTTTTACAAACGGGTTGCCGGGTGGAATACCATAGGGGCGCTGCTGATCTACGTCGATTCGGAGAAACTTACCCAGGAGCTCGGTTCGATTCTGTGCGTAATTCTCCGGATCGCCGCCTGACCCGCCGTCGCCCATACCAATGTAAAGATAGTGGTCTGGTCCAAATGCGATCATCCCACCATTATGATTTCCGTATGGCTGTGGAATGACTAACAGGACTGATTCATCCAGGGTGGCCTGATTGGGGTTTGAGGAGGCATGATATTCGGCAATCACCGTGGCATGGTCCTTGGCACGGGTATAATTGACAAATAGTCGGCCATTTAAAGAAAAATGGGGATGAAATGCCAGGCCCAATAAGCCTCGCTCACCCCCTGTGGACAGCTTTTT
>Ga0255057_10001453_pt1 | contig 13260 bp, 12 predicted proteins | sample Cases_109_6_MG_FD_189022 | JGI IMG/M metagenome (GOLD analysis project Ga0255057, IMG submission 189022) | Seawater microbial communities from Amundsen Gulf, Northwest Territories, Canada - Cases_109_6 | ecosystem: Environmental > Aquatic > Marine > Gulf | place: Canada: Northwest Territories... | reverse complement strand
TGATTTCGCCGTTCAGCCATCCGTTGAGGGTTTGGGAGAGGAGGTCTGAGCCGACGGTGGACAGCTTGTCGAGGAGAACGCCGGCGGTGTCGGAGTCGTCGATCCGATGTTCGGTCTGGCTGAGGATGTCGCCGGTGTCCATGCCGGCGTCCATGAGCATGACCGTGACGCCGGTTGTCTCATCGCCGTTGAGGATGGCGGCGGGTATGGGCGAAGGTCCGCGCCAGCGCGGAAGTAGGGATGGGTGGATGTTGAGGACGCCCTTGGGAGGGATGTTGAGCACTTCCTGCCGGAGGATCTGGCCGTAAGCGACTGTGACGATCGCTTGCGGCTCGAGCGCAGCGATCTGGGCGACGGTTTCGGCGTCGCGGAGCGTTGGCGGTTGGAGGATGGTTAAGCCGAGGTCTGAGGCGACACGGGCGACGGGAGAGGTGCGAACCTTGCGACCGCGCCCGGCGGGCCTGTCCGGCTGGGTGATGACTGCGGATATCTGCCAACCGTCATCAGCGAGCCGCCGTAGGGACGGGACGGCGAAGTCTGGTGTGCCGATGAAAACGATGCTCATGAGGTTGGGTGCGAAGGGATTCTAGCACGATGTCATGGACCGGCAGCAACGTAGACACGTGGCGGCGCGTTGTAGTAGTAGTCGGATGATGAGGCTGATCGGTCATATCGCGAGAACAGTTGCGGGCGTAGGCGCGCTGGTGGCGTTCGTGCCGGTCAGCGGATGCTTTGGCGGTGGTGATGACTCCGGGTCCAGTAACGGGGACGGATTCGCGGTCACGTTCGAGACGCCGGCGTCGAACAATGAGACGTCGACGCCGCAGGTGACGGAAAGTCCGACTCCTACGCCAAGCCCGACGCCGTCGCCGGCTCCGGTGTGCGGGCGGAATCCAGACCCGGTATCGCGAGAGGTGCTTCAGGTCCAACAGCCGAAGGCGGACGCCGAGGTGAAATTTCCGATCGAGGTGAGAGGGTGGGGGTCGACGATCGGAAAGGACGGTCTTGGGGTAGCGGTTGCGGTCGTGAACGGTAGCCTACAGGTGCTTGACGTGCTGGACGTGCCGCCGCAGCCAAGAGCTTACCGAGTGGCGCCGGTGGGCTTGAGAGTGAGTGATGATACGCGGCCGTTTGGCGCTGATGTAGTGATAGCGAATGTGCAGTTGCCGACGCGGTTGTGCCTGTGGGTGTACCTGGAGACGGATGCGGAGGGGCAACCGAAGCAGGTTGTGCAGATCCCGGTCACTATCGTCCCTTAGGTTCGCGAGACGCGAATAGCTGCACCGATATCGAGGCCAAGTTCGTTCGCGGCGTTACCATTGGTGATGACGATTGCCAGGAAGCCGGTGCTGGCGATGATTGCCGTCAGTCCCGGGGCGTCGGCGTAGGTGCGGTTGAGACGATCGATCGTGCGGCCGGCGACTTCGATCGAGATGTTGCGGGAAGCGATCTGGTCGCCACGGACGTTCGTGATGAGGTTGCCGTAGCGGTCCACGTGGACTACACGTCCCGAAAGTGAGCCATCATCTTCGATCCGGGCTCGAAATGGCGGGATGGCGATGACCGCCGGGACGGAAGGCCCCAGCTCCTTCGGAGATAGGCCGAGGGACAGGTGGGCAGCAACCGGCCCAAAGATGTCGCGCCCGTGGAACGTTGCGCTGACAGGCTTCCGGTGATAGGCGTCGTGGGTCAGTTCGAAGGCGTCGTAGTTTGGTGGCAGGGCGACGGTGGCATCTGATTCGCCGATGGAGTCGCGAACGTCTTCCGGGAGCGCGACGGATAGAAGTCCGTTGTCGGGAGCGATGAAGGTGCCGATCGGTGTGGTGAGGGCGATGGCGCGCCGATCGGTTCCTACGCCGGGATCGACGATGAGTAGGTGCAAGGAGTCTTCCGGCAAATAGGGGAGGGCGTATCCGAGCACGAAGACTGCTTGCTCGATGTGCTGCGGGCGAATGTCGTGTGACACGTCGATGACGGCAGCGTCTGGGTTGATGGAGAGGATCGAGCCCTTGATGGAGGCGACGTAGGGATCGGCGAGTCCGAAGTCAGTGGTGAGAGTGATGAACCGTGGCACAAGCTTCAGCCAGGGATGTCCGGTGCATCGGTGACCGTCCATTCGTGGACGTTGGAGAAGCGGGAGGCGGAGGTGAAGAGCGTTCCGAGCTCGACGCCGCTGATCTCTTCAGAGACGAAGTAGGTGAAGATGGGGTAGAAGAGGACAACGCTTGGCGTGTCTTCGAGGAATTGCTCCTGAAAGAGGAAGTAGAGGCGCTGACGTTCGTCGAGGTCGATGGTTCGGCGGGCGTCTTCCATGAGCTTGTCGGCATCGTTGCTTGAGTATGCAGCGATGTTGCGGCCCGTGGCGGTGATCTGGGAGCTGTGCCAGGCAGGGTAGGGGTCAGGGTCGCCGCCGGGATCCCAGCTGAAGATTGCGGCCTGGTATTGCCGCGGGAGTAGGAAATCGTCAATGAGGTCTGTGGATGTTTCACGCACGACGGTGGCGGCGATGCCGATCTGGGTGAGCTGATCGGCGATGGCCTCAGCCACGGCGCCCCTAATGGGGTCCTGGTCGGTCATGATCGAGATGCGGAGTTCGGTATCGTTTCGGGCTCGCACCTCCGAATCGTCAGCTAGCTCCCAGCCAGCCTCGTCTAGCAGGTCACGGGCCTCTCCGGTGTCGCGTCCGGGTGAACTGATGTCCGGGTTGAATGCCCAGGTGCCGGGGACGATGGGAGTGTCCGCGCGGACGACTCGACCGCCAAGGATGTCACTGTTGATGGCGTCCAGGTCTACGGTGAGGGCGATGGCCTGACGGACCTCGATCTCGTTGAGTGGGGCTTCTCGGTTGTTGAGGTAGAGAGCGGTGTAGGCGGAGCGATTGGCAGTGTAATCGCGAAGACGGTCTTCTTCGGTGAGTGCGGCGAAGTCGAGTTGGGATGCTCGTGAATCGAGCATGAGGCCGTCGGCGTCACCGCGGATGATGCCGGCAGCCGCGGTTGAGGTGTCCGGGTAGAATCTCATTTGGATCACCGGGAGGGAAGGGACTTCGAGGTGATAGTCTTCGAAAGCCCGAAGTACGGCTCGCTGGTCATCAATCTGAACGAGGCGAAAGGGCCCTGTGCCGATGGGCGCCAGATTGAAGGGGTTTTCGAACAAGTCTTCGGCGTTGACGCCTTCGAGGATGTGCTTGGGGACGATGCCAATGGTTGCGAAGGAGAGGAAGGGTGAGAAGGGCTGAGGAAGACGGCAGGTGACGGTGAGGTCGTTGGGGGCGTTGCAGGAAATCTGCCTCCAGAGTGGACCTTGATCTGGATCGCCCTGGAAGGCGGGATCGGCGAGGAGGTCGAAAGTGAAGAGGACGTCGGCGGAGGTGAAGGGGACGCCGGTGTGCCAGGTGACTCCTTCGCGCAGGTTAAAGCTGACGGCGTTGTCGTCGATGTCCCAGGTCTCGGCTAGGTCGGGGAGTACTTCACCGTCCTTACCGAGGCGGGTGAGGCCGGAAAAGACTAAAGAGGAGATGTCTCTGTCAGTGTCGTTCAAGTAGGCATAGAGAGGGTTGACGCGTGAGGGGGCGCCGGCGATTGCCTCGACGTAGACTTGCTGCTTGTCCGCGTCGGAGCTGGTGAGGGAGGAGACGATGAAGAAGACAGCGGCGGAAATGGCGACGGCGGCGACAGCAGCGACGGCGATGAGCGGTAGGCCGAGGACGTGTCTAGACGGGGGGTCTGGGGATTCGCTCATGAGTTAAATCGGAGAGTCCGGTTAGCGGACGTAGACGGCGAGCGCGGAGACCGAGATCCAGACCATGGAGAGGAGGATCGTGAACTGGAAGAGAGTCCTCTCCAGTCCCCTGCGGGTTCTTACGAAGGAGCCGCTCTGGAGGCCTCCAACACCTTCGCCTTTCACCTGAATGAGGATGACGGCGATAAGGGCGATGGAGATGAGGATTGATGCGAATGCTAGTGCTTCTTCAAGGTTCATGGTTACTTGGCCGCGCTTGCGACTGCGCTGGGTGCGAACTCTGACTCGTGGGTCATCTGATCGCGTTCGTAGTAGATATTCATGATCGTGCGAGCGAGTTTGTCGGAATCGTGGTGGTAGCGGTTTTCCTCGCTGACCACGTCTGCCAGTAATAATCGTATCCCATTATTGATGGAGGCGTCCAGCCGAACCGGCTCGGAATCGGTTGCTTTCGGGATGGCGTTGGCGAGGTTGTCGTTGGCTAGAACCTGGTGGAGGAATCCCTTGCCTACGTGGTCCTCAAGTGCGTGTAGATGGTCTGCGACGTCGAAGTCGTCGGTTTCGCCGTGCTGTGTGGCGACGTTGCAGACGTAGACCTTGTGAGCGCCGGAAGCGAGGATGCTTCGACGTATGCCGGGTACAAGGAGGTTGGGAAGAACGCTGGTATAGAGGCTGCCGGGTCCGAGCAGGATCATGTCTGCCTCAAGAATGGCGCGTACGGCGTCAGGATGTGCGGGTGCGTCCACGGGATCAATATAGACGTCTTCGATGCGGGCGTTCGTGCCATCGCCGTTTCTGGTTCCGGCGCCGATCCTGGATTCACCCTGGATGGTGCGCTCGTCTTCGGTGCGCGCATAGAGGGTTACGTCATCGAGCGTGGAGGGGATGATCTGTCCGCGGACGGCGAGAACGCGACTGGTCTGGTGGATACCTTCCTCGAAGCTGCCGGCGACCTCAGACATTGCGACCAGGAAGAGGTTGCCGAAGGAGTGGCCGGCGAGGCCTTCACCGTCCGAGAAGCGGTACTGAAAGAGCTTGGTTACGAGTGGTTCTGCGTCAGCGAGGGCGGCGATGCAGTTTCTGACGTCTCCTGGTGGGATGACGCCGAATTCGCGGCGAAGGATGCCGGAGCTGCCACCGTCGTCGGCGACGGTGACGATTGCGGTTAGGTTGCCCGTGTACTCCTTCAGTCCTCGAAGGAGCGTGGAGAGGCCGGTACCGCCGCCGATAGCGACGATCTTGGGGCCGCGGCTGAGGAAGCGTTGTGTGTAGATGGTGTTGACGATGGACTCGGTTCGGTCTCGGTTGGGAGCGAGGACCGCGAGCAGCGATTGGTTGAGCTTCCAGATAGAGAAGAGGATCAGGCTGCCGGCGCCGGCCATGAATATGGCGCCACGAATGTACCGCGGGATGAACTGAGCGGTGAGGTAGTACATGAATCCGGGGAAGGTGAAGCCAGTAAGGTAGGCCTCGCGAACAACGTAGCTGAGGCCGAAGGTCATGACGGCAACACCGATGACGATGAGTACCAGCCAGCGCTTGATGTGCATGCCTGGGTAGAACCACTTGAGGAAGTCGAGCGTCGGGAGGCGTTGTCTCATAGGGATACGCCAGTAAGAACGTTCGAACAGGGGAAATAATTACGGGGTGGCATCTAGTTTTTCACGTAGAGTTTGGACGACAACGTCGGGTCCGGCTCTACCACGGGTCTCCCGCATGACTTGTCCGACGAGGAACTTTATGGCTTCCTCCTTGCCGTTCTTGTAGTCCTGGACCGGCTTTGGGTTCTCTGCAATGACTTTCTCTACTGCGCCAGCGACTTCTTCGCCTGATGTTATCTGCTTAAGGCCAGATGCTTCAACGATTTTCTGTGGAGAATCGCCAGAATCAAACATTTTCTGGAATACTGATTTAGCGGTCTTGCCCGAGATTGTGCCGGCGTCCTGCAGATCGAGCAGCTTCGACAGGGTCTCGGGTGTGACCTTCGAATCTTGAATTTCGATGCTTTCAGCGTTGAGCAGGCGGGCGAGCTCGCCTGCGATCCAGTTTGCGACTGCCTTTGCGCGCGGCTGATCTCCGTCTTTGATGGCAGCGGCAGCTTCGAAGAAGTCAGCCCTTTCTCGGGTCTCGCTGAGGACGCCGGCGTCGTACTTGGAGAGTCCGTACTGCTTCTGCAGACGAGCCTTCTTGGCGTCGGGGAGTTCGGGGATATTTGACCGGATTTCGTCGACCCAGTCGCGGCTGATCTCGAGGGTTGGCAGGTCCGGTTCTGGGAAGTAGCGGTAGTCGTCCGCGTACTCCTTGGTGCGCTGGGCGACGCTTCGCCTGGTGTCTTCGCGCCAGCCACGGGTTTCCTGGGCGATGGTCCCGCCGGATTCGATGACTTCGGTTTGGCGTTTGACTTCGAATTGGATGGCGTCGAAGGCGTGGCGAAAGCTGTTGATGTTCTTGAGTTCGACCTTTTGGCCGAACTTCTCCTGGCCCACGGGTCTGATGCTGACGTTGGGCTCACAGCGCATCTGGCCTTCCTCCATGTTGGCGCGGCTGGCGCCGATGTAGCGGAGGATGTGACGGAGCTTGATGAGGTAGGCGCGGGCCTCCTCTGCGGAGCGGACATCGGGCTCGGAGACGATCTCCATGAGGCCGACGCCGCTGCGGTTGACGTCGACGAGGCTGTAGCTTTCGCCAGCCTGGTCGGTGATGTGCGAGGAGCGGGCTGTGTCCTCTTCAAGGTGGACGCGGGTGATGCCGATGCGCTTGGTCCCGGCTTCGGTCTCGATTTCGAGCCAACCGTCTTTGCATAGGGGTTGGTCGTATTCGGAGATCTGGTAGCCCTTGGGGAGGTCTGGGTAATGGTAGTTCTTGCGGTCGAACTTGGCTTGTTCGGCGATGTCACAGTTGAGGGCGAGGCCGGTCATGATGGTGAGTTCGACGGCGCGCTTGTTGATGACGGGGAGTACGCCCGGCATGCCGAGGCAGACGGGGCAGACGTGTGAGTTGGGCGGCGATTCCAGGGAAGGCACCGGGCAAGAGCAGAACATTTTGCTCTGCGCTAGAGGCTGCGCGTGGACCTCGATGCCTATTACGGTCTCGTACCGTATGGCTGTGGTAGTCATATGGTGAGGTCAGTATAGCAGGGGGTAGTGGATAGTGGTTGGTGGTTGTGGTTGTGGTTAGTGATAAGCGCCGGAAACGAGGGGCCGGCGCAGTCTCGGTGTCAGGGCGAGGCGTGCCTCGCCCCTACGAGGACGTTTCGAGTGGCCTAGAGGTTGTGGCGGAAGAGGGCGAGGACTTTCTGCCAGGCGTCTGTGGCGGCGTCTTTGGCGTAGACGTCTGGGCGGGTGTCGTTGAAGAAGGCGTGTTGGGTGCCCGGGTAGGTCTTGATTTCGAACTGCTTCCCGTGTTGTTTGAGGGCGGTTTCGAGGCCGTTGCGGACGCTCTCGCCAGCGAAGTCGTCGTGTTCAGCGTAGACGGCGAAGAGGGGGCCGGCGAGGTCTTTCACTTTGTCGATTGGGTTGGGGTTGACGCCGTAGAAGGGGGCGGCGGCTTTGATGTGAGTGCTGTTGCAGGCGAGGGTGAGAGCGAGTCCGCCGCCCATGCAGAAGCCGGTGGCGCCGATGCCGCCGCCAATGAATGATTGCCCGGAGAGATCCTCGGCGGCAGCGACGAGCTCTCGGGAGGCGCGGTTCATGTCGAGACCCATCATGAGTTTTTGGGCTTCGCCTGGTTCGGAGGTGGCTTTGCCGTGGTAGAGGTCGGGAGCGAAGGCGGCGAAGCCTTCGCGGGCGAAGCGCTGGGCGACGTCTTTGATGTGGTCGTCGATGCCCCACCATTCCTGGACGACGATGACGCCGGGGAACGGGCCGTCGCCATCCGGCCGGGCGAGGAAACCGTGGGCGGTTTCGCCGTTGGTCTTGAATTCGACGTTTGAGGTAAGGATTTCGGGCATGTTGATCTCCTTTGGTGTATTGCGGAGACAATCTTAGCAACCGGCGCGGTCGCGGTGAAGGCGACGCTTAGGTGCCAATGTGCGGAATCTGTGATTAGGGAGCTGGTGAATGGGGCGCGCCGGTGCGAGATAGTGGGCGTTCGAAGTGGCAGCGTGGGCTGGCTAGTTGACGCTGGTAGCTAGTCGCTGGCTACGGCTGCAGGTTTTGGCGCAGAGGCATCGCCGTTGGTGGGTCGAAGGGGATGAGCGCCGCGACGTTCAATGAGCGAGACGAATGCCACGACGATGTCGGGATCGAACTGTGTGCCGGCGTTGCTGTTGAGTTCCTCTAGTGCGTCCTCTATGGGCATCGCCTGGCGGTAGGGGCGATCAGAGGTCATGGCGTCGAAGGCATCGGTAACGGTCAGGATTCGCGAGGCGAGAGGGATGTCCTCTCCAACGAGGCCATCGGGGTAGCCGGCGCCGTCGTAGCGCTCGTGGTGGTGGACGATGGCGGGGACGGCGTCTGAGACGGATTCCATCTGGCTGAGGATGTGCCGTGCGCTGCTGGGATGCTTTCTCATGAGCTCCCATTCATCGCTGTCCAACGGGCCGGGCTTTCCGAGCACCTCATCGGGAACGACGAGCTTACCGATGTCGTGGAGGAGCGAGGCAAGCTCAAGGATGGAGGTTGCTTCCTCGTCGAGGCCGAGGTCACGAGCGAGTTCTGTGGCGTACCAGGAGCAGCGTTCAGTGTGGTCGCGAGTGGTTGGGTCTTTGGCGTTGAGAGCTGAGACGAGAGAGGCAACGGCGTCGTGGCTCTTACCGGAGCGATCGCCGGCGTACTCGGGGAGGATTTCGTTCTGGCGGCGGCTGACGAGGCCGTCCCAGTCCCCGACGCGGTTCTTGCCGGTGGACTTGGCCCAGTACATGGCCATGTCTGCCCGGTAGACGAGCTCTTCAGCAGAGGATGCCATTTCGGGAAAGCCGCAGACGCCGAGGCTGACGGTGAGCTGCTCGCTGTGTGGAGCAGTGAGGCTGGCGATGCTGGAGCGGAGTTGCTCGGCGATCACGACTGCTTCCCTGCGATCGCGACCGACGAGGATTACCGCAAACTCGTCTCCGCCATAGCGATAGGCGTCGCTGAGCTGGATAGCCGGCTCGAGTCTCGACGCGATATCTCGAAGGAGTTCGTCGCCGGCGAGATGGCCAAGAGTGTCATTTACCTGCTTGAAGCCGTCGATGTCGAACATGATGAGACTAACAGGCTTGTCCGTGCCCTCGACGTTGCTAACATCACTTCTGATTCTGCGGTGGAATGAGCGGTGGTTGCCGAGTCCGGTTAGCGGATCGGTCAATGCCTGCGAGCGGGCGTCGGTGAGTTGCTCGTTGCGGGTCTTTAGCTCGGCATAGGCCTCTTTGAGTTCGTGAGTGTGTGACTCGACGGCGGACATCATTGAGTTGAGGACGATGCCGAGGTGTGCGAGCTCGCGGGGTCCGGTGGCGGGCGCCCGCGCGGATAGGTCGCCTCGTGAAGCGGCGGTTGCGGTCTCTTCTAGTGAGGTGAGCGGCTTGTTGATGGAGCGGGCAATAATCGTCGAAACGAGGAGGGCGAAAAGGATGCCCGCTCCTCCGGACGCGATCAAGAGAACGAAGGCGAGGTTCCCGGCACGATCGGCGCTGGCTCGGAGTTCGGTGACGAGCGCCAACTCCTGGGCTGTAGCGGCTTCAAGGTTGAGGCGGAAGTCGCGGAAGACGGGAACTATGTCCTCCATGGCTTGATTGGCCGCCTCAAACTCGCCCGCCTGGCGAAGTGCGACGATGAGGCCGGTGCCCTGAGCGAGACCGGTTCCACTAACGGCGGCGTCATCGACGGACGGTGGCGCGCCGGCAGCGACGGCCCGTGTCAGGCTGTCAACCGCTGCGGCGGCGTGGGTTTGGATCTCGGGTATGAGTGTTTCGTCGCCGGCGATGACGAAGCGCTGGAGGAGCAATGCGGCTATACCGGCCTGTGCTTCGGCTTCCTGGAGAAGGGTGGCCGTGCTGGAGTGCTGGTCTAGCTCCTGGAGGTCTGACCGGTGGATCTGCTCCTGCCAGAGAGAGGCCGATAGCGCCACCGTGAAAACGATGCAGATGAGCGCGAAGCCCCCGATTATGCGTCCTTTCACCGACGAGAAAGGGCCCAGTCCGCCTGAGGGTGGGCGCATAGGAGGAGAGTCGGTCTGTGCAGTCATGTCAGTCTCGCTTTGGAACTACGGCACGCGCGCTTCATATCGTTCAAAGGTTAGAAGCGGCTTCGCTAGGCATCGTTACAAGACTGAGGCCGCTTTTCGGTTGATTCGAAAACGCCTCGCCGGCGTAGGAAATGCGCGGCGAGGCGTTGAACGTTCTCTAAGCGGGTGATGGGCTTTCGGGCGCGCGTCGCTTCAAGAGGGATCGGGCCAGGACCCAGAAGAGCCCGACGACGGTGGCGAAGCCGGCGGCTAGTGCAGTGATCAACAGCCATGTGGCGGCGGTATCGGCGGAGTCTGAGCTGTTGGCGAGAGATGCGGCTTCAGCCAGCTCGCTGTCTATGGAGACCTGAAGCGCTGCTCCGAAGTCCTCGTACACGACACCGACCTCCTCAAGCGCAGCGGCTGCGCTCGCGATGTCGCCTGCTTGCCTGAGAGCGATAATCGAACCGGCACCTTCAGCAAGGCCGGCCCCTGAAAGGGCAAGTTGGCGTAGATCGTCCGTGCCGCTGGCCGAGATGGCTTGGGTGAGGCCTGCTACACCGGCGGCTGCGTGCTCTTGCATGCGCGGTATCAGGGTTTCGTCACCGCTGGCGACGTACGTTGCGAGAAATTCGCCGGCGATCTCACCCTCGACGGCCGCGTCCTGGAGGTGGCCTGCGGCGGTAGCGTGTGTGGCTCCTTCGTCCAGTTTAGAGTTGCTTTCACTCGTCTGCCACGCGTAGCCGGCGATGAAGACGGCAAAGATGATGGCACCCAGTATCAGGGCCACAGGTGTCGCCCAACTACGTGAGTTGGTGCTCCGTGTTTCGTTGCTCATAATTTCCCCCTTGTGGGTGTAAGGGATGGCACTAGTTGGATTGATTCACATATATCGACGAGGGCGACGGACGCCAGTTGCAGATAAAGTTCTTTCTTAACCGAGTCAGTAAATATGGTTAAGGAGTAGAGAAGATCACCAGATGCGAAGTACTTCTTCCTTAGCGAATATCGCGCCGACGGCAAGGTTGAGAGGGGGATCGCCGTAGAGCTTGGGCGGAACGCTGATGTCGGCGAGGTACAATTCGCCGACGTGCTCTCTGGCCGACTCCGAACGAAGGCCCTCTTTGGGCAGCGCCAAGGTCACCGTGGCCGTCGCGTTGATTGACGGATCATGGACGGTGCCGGCTGCGGTGTCAATGCCGCTCGGAGCATCGAGGGCTAACACTGGTGCGCTGTGGTCGTTCGCCGCTCGAATCAATGAGGCGGCCGGTCCGCGTGGATCGCCACTGAGACTGTAGCCGATGATGGCATCGATGATGAGGTCGGCGTCCGGCAGGCGTGCATTCTCGTCCGCGACGAGGAGGTCGACGTGCAAGCGCTGAAGTATGGAAAGCTGGTGGCGAGGGACTTTCGTGAGGTGGTCGGCGGGAGCGGACGTCCATACGGTGACCTTCGCTCCCCAATTGTGGAGGTGGCGCGCGCAGACGAGTCCGCCGCCACCGTTGCCGCCGACGCCTGCGAGGACGAGTACGCGTCTGCCCTCCGGGTCGCTGTCGAGGAAGCGGCGGCGGGCGAGGTGGGCGAGGTTGCGGCCAGCGTTCTCCATCATCTGGATGAGGTGGATGCCGTAGTCGTCGATCATGGCGCGGTCTACCTCGCGCATCTGCTCGGTGGTGAGGAAGGGGATGCCGGCGTTGTTCGTGCCTGTCATCTGACGACTCCTAAGGCTCGCTCCCGTTCGCGTCTGAAGGGACAGGAAGGTCTTTAGGTCTTCATGCTAGCACCAGGGCTTGGAGGCTCTCAGTCGGGTAGACGCGATTTTGCATCGCCGAGGGCGGACAAGGATAAGACTAGCGAGAACTCGATAGGAACCGACCTCTCTTTGGCCAAGTACCGCCGATTGCGGCAGTGATATTGGTTGCGTATTCTTACGCAAGCGGAACAGATGCGGAGACGGGGTGGTGGCGTTACGCAATGTATGCGTCAGTAACGGAGGGGTCCCGACCGTGACCGAAACCGATCGCCAGAGGCCATCCACACGAAAGGGTCTTTCGTAGCAGCCGATGGGTGAAGCAGCATTCTGGGGCTTGGTAGGTGCGTCCGCCCTAATCATCGGCGCCGAGGTGGCGTTCGCGTTCAACCTGCGTCGAGAAGTTATCGGCCTGATCATGGCGTTCGGAGTTGGGGCGCTGATCTCCTCGCTCTCATTCGAGCTGGTCCTTCCCTCGCTCCAGGTAGCCGAGACCTGGGAGGTGGCGCTCGGCCTTCTGCTTGGGTCGTTGACGTTCGTCGCCGGTGACACGGCGATCGCTCGGCTCGGCAGCAAGGGCCGGAAGAATCCAGAAGGTGAGGAAGGCGGTTCTGGCCTGGGCATCGTACTGGGTACGGTTCTCGACGGTCTTCCCGAGTCGGCGGTGCTCGGGATATCGATCGCAACAGGTGGCGGTGTGAGCGTTTCGTTCCTGGCTGCGATCTGGATATCCAACTTCCCGGAGTCGCTCGGTTCGACGGTGGGGCTCGAGAAGTCGGGTACGTCGCGCCTTCAGATCAGATTGATGTGGGTAGCGATTGTAGTCATTTCGATGATTGCGGCTGCGGTTGGGTTCGCGGTCGCCGATGCGTTTTCCGATGTGAACGGAGCGCTGGTGCAGTCGTTCGCTGCCGGTGCGCTCTTGACCATGATCGCCAGCGAGATGGCCCCAGAGGGATTCCGCCGCAGCGGTCTGCCGGCAGGGCTTGCGACGACGCTGGGTTTCATTCTAGCCGTTTGGCTCACGACGTTGGATTGAGCGTGCACAGGGTGGTAACTGCACTCATGTTCGAAGCAGAAGGAGCCGTCTCGCGTCATCACACGGCGCGCCAAGTCAACTTCCAGCCGCCTAGAGGGGAGATGCAATGTTACAGGTGCTGACGATCGTCTCCGGTGTCGTCGCCGTATTCTTCGGGCTGTTTGCCGTGCTGGCCACGCTTCTGGCCCGGACTGGCACCGAAGAGGAATCGAGTGAAGACGCGGAATCGATGAGCGACTTGCGCGAGTACGCAGGCGTCCTGGGGAAAGTGGCAAGGTACGCGGCTTTCGCCTTCGCTACGGGCTTCGTCATACTTCTCGTGTTCGTGGCGTCCTAGTCTAGGCCCAGCGGGGACGCCAATCGCGACTCCGACATCGAGGCATAAACGCTGTCGGATGACGTGGCACGGTTGCCGTTCCGTACTACGGTTGGCGGCGAGCCCGTCTGAGACCTGTTGCTGCCGCGATGAGTCCGAAGGCTATGGGTATGGCGTAAGACGCGGGTGATAGGTCGAAGGCGATGATGGCGACGCTGATGCCGATACGGACGGCGGCGAGGATAACGAGTACATCGAGAATTCGCCGCACCA
>Ga0255057_10001452_pt1 | contig 13261 bp, 10 predicted proteins | sample Cases_109_6_MG_FD_189022 | JGI IMG/M metagenome (GOLD analysis project Ga0255057, IMG submission 189022) | Seawater microbial communities from Amundsen Gulf, Northwest Territories, Canada - Cases_109_6 | ecosystem: Environmental > Aquatic > Marine > Gulf | place: Canada: Northwest Territories... | reverse complement strand
TGGCCGGAGAAGATGAGCGATATGTTTTCAAGAGGCCGCGAAATCCTCGGCATCGAACGGGCCGCGATCTCCTTTGAGATTGCGCCCGTCCAATCCCGGTGGGGGCTAGACATTCCAGGCAAGGTCAAAGCCTGGGCAGAGGCTCTGTCCGGGCCGACAAGCACCCTCGGCGAACCCCCGCGAATGAGCAGCGCACCCGGATCGGAGACGGGGCCCGGTCAGGTAGTCACCTGGGGTAAATCGACGATCTGCAAGGTCGACGCATTTGGGTTCAACTTCTCCTGGACCGTTAGTTCCGCTAAGCACATCCCATTTGACTGGAGCGGACCGTCGTGTCGGTGACTGGTGAATTTTTGACAGCTACTCCGGGCACAGCTTTGGTGCGGCTGAAAAGCGCCGGCCTTAAGGCATCTCCGCATTCCTGAGTTGGGTCAGGGGCGGTCTTGGTCCGAGCGGACCTTAGAGGGCTGCTGCCGGTGGTAAAGCCGTCACGATTTCGGAGAAAGCCGACACCCCGATTTCGATATCTGGTCTCGGGGGATTAGCGGACGCCTCGACGAGCCCTACTAATGTCTGCGATTAGCCAGTTTCAGAAATCGACGACGTTGGTTGGGGCCGTCTACTGCATCGCAAGCCTTTCAAAGGCGTCAACATGGAACTCGCAGGAGAGTAAAACTACCTGTTCTTCTTTTCGATAACTTAGTTCGCTAATATTTCGTACATTGGATTTCTGGCAAGTTCCACTGGGCTACGCAACGCGAGCCCAGGAGGGCGTGCGCGATCCGACCGGAACTAAGGGAAGGTTGGTCGTATGAAGATTTGTTCATTCTTTGCGGTGGTCACTGTACTTGCGATGGGGTTCGCCTCGGCCGCGGACGCGGCCAAGGCATCGGAGGCCTGTCAGGACGGCGAGATCGTTATCAAGTTCAGTCACGTCTCCAACACCCAAAGACACCCAAAAGGTACGGCAGCGGCGCGTCTTGAAAAGCGCGTAAACGCCGAGATGGACGGCAAGGTCTGCATGCAGGTCTTTCCGAACTCCCAGCTTTATAACGACGACCGGGTCCTAGAGGCGCTGCTGCTCAACGACGTCCAGATGGCAGCGCCCTCGCTTTCCAAGTTTGAGAAGTTCACCAAGAAGTTCCGACTTTTCGACTTGCCCTTCATGTTCAACGATGTGGACGCAGTGGATCGCTTTCAGCTTTCCGCCAATGGGCAAGAGCTGAAGGATTCAATGCGCAATCGCGATCTGCAAGGCCTGGCTTTCTGGCACAACGGCATGAAGCAGTTCTCGGCCAATCGGCCGCTGATCGAGCCGACGGATGTCGAAGGCTTGCGGTTCCGCGTCCAGCCCTCGGATGTGCTGGTCGCGCAAATAGATGCACTGCATGGAATTCCGCATAAGATGGCCTTTTCGGAGGTTTATGGCGCCCTTCAGACCGGCGTCGTCGATGGGCAGGAAAATACTTGGGTCGACATCTACGCCAAAAAGTTTTTCGAAGTTCAAGAAGGTATCACCGAGACTAATCACGGTGTTATCGACTATCTGGTGGTAGTCTCGACGGATTGGTGGCTGGGGCTGCCGGCCAATATTCGCGACCAGCTAAGCGCTATTCTCGTGGAGGTGACAGAAATCCAACATCGCCAGTCGGCGAGGATGAACCAGGAAGCCAAAGAGGCCATCATCGACGCCGGGGGCAAGGTGCGGGAGCTGACGGCACAGCAGCGGACCAGGTGGATCGAGGCGACGAAGCCTGTCTGGAGTCGCTTCGCAGACGATGTTAGTCCTGCGCTAATCGCCGCCGCGCAAGCGGCCAATGCGGGGCAATGAAATCCTCGCAAAGGCGTCTTCCCGTCGTCGCGGCACGGAGGCCTTGCGAGACACCAAGCCGAAGTGACTCTGTCCGATGACGAAGAAGAAAGAGCAGGAGGGGTTTCAAGGAGATTCAAGGGCGGATAAAGCAACGACGAGGAAGGGGTTACGCCATGGCTCGATAGCTGGTCAGCGCCCGGTTCGGGAAGGCGCGCAGCTCCCAAGGGTACGAAGATCGGCAGAAACAATTCCGGTGGCCCTAGTCGAGCAGCCGGTGTGGAGCGCGTTGCAGGCGCCCTTTGATCAGTTCGCAGATCGTGTCGCCATCCAAGATCGAAATGAAACTCTGACTTTTAGCGATCTAAAAGCTCGGATCGAGGGCATTGCCGCCTTGATCCATACAGTCGACCTGGGAAAGAAGCGGGCGATCGGCCTTCTCTTGACGCAAGGCGCCCCCTTTGTCGCAGCCCTACTAGCAACACTAAAGACCGGCCACTATTATGTGCCGCTTAATCCGGCTAATCCCGTCGAGTCAAATCGGCAATTCTTGCATGATGCCGAAGCTCGATTGCTTCTTGCGGACGCCAACCATGCGGCGGTCGCAACGAAGACCGGCGAAGCTATCTGCCAGGTCGTCGACATCGACTGGTCCGATCAGTTGTCTGTCAACGGCCTCCTCGCCAACGCGCCCACCTGTGAGACACCAGCCGCAGGAGACCTCGCCGGTCTTTTCTATACCTCCGGTACTACGGGCCAGCCTAAGGGGGTGATGCAGACGCAGCGCAACTTCCTGCACGGCACACACTGCTTCATTAGGGCAATGAAGATCGGACCGGATGACCGCTTGTTGCTCGGCTATCACGGCAGCACCTGCGCGGCGGTCAAGAACATATTTGCCGGCCTGCTCACCGGGGCGACGCTATGCCCTTGGAACATTGCGCAAGACGGCTCGGTGGCCATGGCCGATTGGCTGATCCAGCAGCGCATTTCGGTTTTCTACATCTTTCGCAGCGCCTTCAGCCAGTGCATGAGCGTCTTGCCGTCAGATGTGCGATTTCCCCATGTTCGCGCGGTGATGCTGTCGAGCGAACCGGTCTACGACAAAGACGTGGCAATCTGGCATCAGCGATTTCCCGCGGCTGACCTTTTCATCAATCACCTCGGCTCCACCGAAGTCGGTACCTATCGACGCTTCACCATCGACCGCGCCACGACGATTTCACGTGGTATCTTGCCGTTGGGCTACCCGGTTGAAGATAAAGAGGTCCTGTTGTGGAACGAGGAGGGTGAAGAGGTCAGGCCGGGTGATATCGGCGAAATCGTCGTGAAAAGCCGCTATTTGGCGCTCGGTTATTGGAAGAGACCAGACTTGAATGCCTCCTTGTTCTCAGCTCCTCAGGGTCCTATAGAAGACCGCTTGTTCCGCACCGGCGACATGGGCTTCATGGATTCGGATGGCTGCCTGCATTCGTCGGGCCGCAAGGACGATCAGGTCAAGATCCGTGGTCGCCGAGTGCAAATTGCTGGTGTAGAAGCAGCGCTGTCGGCGTTGGATCATGTCGATCAGGCTGCAGTGGTGGCACGCCATGGGCAAGACGGTCAGACCCTGCTCGCGGCCTTCTTCGTCTCTGCCGTCGACAGCTTGTCGGCCGACAGCTTACGGCAGCAGTTGGCGCGGCTTTTGCCCACGGTGGAAGTGCCGGCATTTTTCGAACGACTGCCCGCACTGCCGCGTTTGCCAAACGGTAAGATCGATCGCACGGTTCTAGCGAAACGCGAAATTGCAGCAAAAGCAACGGCCTATATCAAACCGCGCGACCCGGTCGAGCGGAGACTAACAACAATACTACAGGGTGTCCTGCAACTTGAGCGACTTGGCGCCAACGATAACATTTTCGGTTATGGCGCGGACTCCTTAACAGCCGTGGAAATTATGGCTGCGATCGAGACGGAATTCGGCCTCAACCTAGCGGAGCAGGCGCTCTGGTCTGGTGGGCATACGGTTGCTGCCCTGGCCCGGCTCATCAGAGCGGCTGACAACTGCGATCGGTCAGATCTGGGACCCACGCCTGATTACGCAGTCATGGTTGGACGGCCCACCGGCTATGTGGAACCAAGACGATTTATCTCACACAGCGATATCATCAAGCTCATAGTGCTCCCCGTCGTCTTGCTCATCGCCCAACTTGTGCCAGAAGGACATTGGCGGCGAATCAGCGACCTCGTCGGCCGGCTATACACGCTATCGAGACCGCGGCAGTGTCAGGCGTTGAGTGAGGAGTTGACGCGCCAAGGTGACAGCCTTCACGGCCCGGCTGATGGCCGTGCCGTGTTGCGCGGTATTCGCTCCGCCGATTTTGAGAGCCTCCTGCGGAGACTAATATCACCGGCCAGGTGGCGGATTCCGTTAGTGTTGCATGGGCAAGAACATATCGAAAATGGCCTGAGCCGTGGCCACGGAGTTATCCTGTGGCTATCACCTGACAAGTTCGCCGGTATCGTTGGCCACCAAGCGGTGCATCGGGCCGGCTATCGCGTGCACATGTTATCACGACCAGAGCATGGCCTTTCTCCAACCTTGTTCGGGCAGCGCTTCCTCAATCGCTTTGCTTACCTGGGCGATGATCCCACCCACGCAAAGCGCATCGTCATGATCCACGAAGGGCAGGCGGAGATCGAGACGTTGCGGCGGCTATTGCGCGACAACTCTGTCATTGCAATCGCTGCCGGGGCGCAGACAGAACAACCTTTCCGCCTTCGGTTTCTCGAGGGCGAGATCGAATTAGCAACTGGACCGCCGCGGCTGGCCTTGGCGACAGGCGCTGTGTTGCTGCCGCTCTTCGCACATCGTGACGCCGAAGGCTTTCGAGTGGTGGTTTGCCCAGCGCTGGAACCTAACGAAGGTAAAAAAGGCGCAGCTGTCGAGTCGCTGTTGCTCCAATTCGTCAGGCGGCTCGAAAGCTTTGTTCGACAACACCCGAAGGAATCGAGCTATTGGATAGCGCTTAGATAGCTCGCATAATCGTGCCGCGAAATCACCGATGACATTGAATGTGTAAGCAGCCAACCTCCGATTGGCTATCTGCGTTAGCGCGGGACTATGCCAATGCTCTTTGCTACCAGTTTCAGATTTACGAGCCGGCAATCCTGTTGGTTTCCGCTTGGGGTCATTTCCGGACCTCTCGCGTATGGTCCGATAGCGTCCTCTTGTGGGCCTAAACCGGGCCTCGCATGTCGGCATTTTATTGGTGCCGGCACGCCGCCTCCGGAGTGACGGCCGCTATCGGGGCGAAGGGGACGCGGGCTTCGCGGCGGCACCCGGTGCTTTCGGGCAGGCGTTCTCGATTTTTGGCCTCGATAAATTGCGGGCCTCCTTACCGATGGTGATCGAAGCAGGCCGGGGGCAATTCCCTGAGAGGAGATCATCTTGGGTCGTAAGGGTCCCAAGCCGGCGGTGCCGTGGCCAGAAATTGGGCTAGTCTGTCCGCAAAGGTCTCGGGCGGGATCGAGCTTTCTTGATCACCGGACAGTATCATTCGCGGCGTGAGCTCCGACACGCCGTCGAAGGTCCACCGCGCCGCGCCGGACTCATCCGCACTCAGCGCCTCGGCCAACGGTGCCAGGTCGACCCGTGGTGGTGGCGGTCTGCTCATGAACTGCACCCAACTCTCATAGCGATAGGTGAAGGCATAGCGCCTGCCCTGCTGTACAAGGATGCGGTTACAGCGGGTCGTGTTGTGGACGGCCATGGGATGGCACGTCTCTTCGCCGGCCCAGGTGAAGCGGTGGACTTTTTGCGGCGCCCGCCGTTCAGCGATGCGCACGATGGCCAGGTCGACTTCGGCTCGCTCCTGAATGGTCACGTCTCCCTGCCGCAGCGCTCGCTCGCTTTCCGTCAATACTTGGTCCTCCCTCTCCCAATACCTCCGAAAACGGTCGGTATGGGTCAGCATCTCGCCCAAGCGGGGAAGCAATTCCTGGTAAAGGGCGGCACCTTGCTCGGCGTAAGGCAATTCAAAGATCGCCCTGTCCAGGGGTGACTGTTGGGGATCGGCAAAGGCCGAGACCGTGAAGGCGGCCTGCGCTGCTCGACGGTCCCAGTAGGTGGCGAAGTCGCCGGCGTGGGCTACGCCCACCACCAAGTCCCGCATCGCGGTTGCGGCCTCCGGTTCGATCAGGGCATAAATTCCCGCAAGCCCATCTTCGTCGAAATGATTGTTGGAGACCCTTGCCGCGGTGACATGAAACTGGGGCGCCGCCAGGTAATTGAAGACAATCTCGGTCGACGTATCGGCCTTCAGGGCCTGTGGGGTCCCGCTCTTTGGCCAGTGTGACAGAGTGATCGCGGTGGCGGCGTTACCCGAGCCATCGACCACGATGTTGGGTGCTTGGCCAAGTTTGTCGTACGCCACAAAGTGCCGTGAGCGCTTCGTGCCCATGATCCACCTGCGGAAAGTTCGATGCCCACAAAACACTACCACGCACACGATCTATTCGACGAAAGAGAAAATCGCTTTGCGCGCTTAAGGTCGTTTCCGGCCTTCACTGGAGCTGGTCGGAGTCGTCCGCTTCTATGGAGTAATCCGTCGCCCCCGTGTCCGTTTTCACAGACCGGCCCAATCGTTCGCCACTCTTTGGAGGTAAAGCCGGTGCTCGGCGAGGCCAACGAGCAATTCGGGCTCGGGTCCGACCTCTTCTCAGCAATCGTCTCCTGGGTTTCGTTTGAGTTTTGGTTCGGCCGGTGGTTTGGGAGCACCGGTGCGGGGTTCGTACCCGGGGGATCCCTGCGGCGGGTAATCGAGGATATCTTCCTTCTCCCCGCGTACGCTCTCTTCGAAATCGGGAAACGGTAACTGCCCCTTGGACCGCCATTCCTGAACCCGTGTTTCCGCTTCCTGCCCGCGCCCGGCGTCGAGCCCGGCATCGCGGCCCAAGTAGGCCGTTTGCGAGGGGAAGGCGAAGCCGGTGCCCGCCTCCTTTACGATATCCATGACCCTTAGATTGATGTCCTCTCGGACCGCCCGGTAGTTGAGCCAGTCGCGCGTACGAATGTAGGCGAAAACCGAGATGTCGAGGGAGTAGGCGCCGAAGCCGTCGAAACGTACGTGGAGCCAGTCCGGCGAGGCTTTGGGGTGACCGAGCAGCATCTCCCGCAGCTTGACCATGACATAGCGCAGTTGTTCCGGGCTCGTCTCGTAGCGCAAGCCCAGGGTCGTTCGATAGAGCCACCGGCGCCGCCGCGCATAGTTGGTCAACTCTCGCTGCGAAAAATCGGCGTTGGGTAAGCTAACGAGGGTGTCGTCAAGCTTGCGCAGCCGGGTCGAACGCAGGCCGATCTCCTCGACCGTTCCGTACTCGTCGCCAAAGCGGCAAAAGTCGCCGATCCGAACGGGCTTGTCCGCGAACAAGGTCAGGCCCCCGATGACGTTCTCCAGGGTCGGACGAACGGCGAGGGCGATGGCGAGACCGCCGACGCCGAGACCGGCCAGTACCGGGGTCAGCGGAATGCCGAAAAAGTCCGCCCCATAGATGGCCAAAAGAACCAGGAAGAACAAGCTTGCCAGCCGGAGGATAGTTCGCACGAGCTGGCCATCGATACTGCCTTCCTTGACCTGACGCGCATCGTTGATGACGTCGGCAACTCGCGCACCGATGAGAACAATGAGCCAACCGAGTCCGATGAATATCAGCGTCCAAATGACAATAGAAAGGGGGATCCACAAGTCGCTGACCAGCCGGACCACCTCGAGTAGAACGAACCAGCAAGCAAGAACGATACCGATGCTGGCGAGCACACTGAGTAGCAGCCCAAAACGCGTGAACGCCCTGGCGTGCCAATGGCGTTCGTCCCATCGATGACCCCATCGTAACAGCCAGCGGACAAAAAGGACCGCCGTGACCGCGACGATCGCAAAGCACAGCCACTGCCACAGTGCTTCCCCGAGGACAACGGTCTGCGACCAGTCGGGAAGCGCCAGCGCCCATGAACTCGGCACGATCGGCCCAGGGCTGTGGGCGAAGTCCTCGTAGACCCCGATCGTCGCGCCGGGCTTGTAGGGAAGGTCCTTGGCCTGATCGTAAAACTCTTGGAGGCGATCGACGGTCTCGGCGGTGAACAGGAACTCGCCGTCTCGCGGTCCCTCTTCGATCTGCGCGATCGTGATCCTCGTGTTGGGGATGGTCCAACGGGTAAGGGCATTTTCCTTGTCCGCCACCTCCGCGTCGCCCGGGATCTCACTATCGGGCGGCAGCTCGATCCGATCGAGGATCTCTTTCAAGAACAGCATCGTCTCGACTTCTCTCGCGAACCGTCCGCGGCCCGGCAGTTGGCTGAAGTCGAAGGCTTCGTGAGCGCGTTCCCCCGCCCTGGTAATCACCTCCCGCGAGGCGCCGGCCCGCCAGGACTGAACGGCTTCGTTGATGTTCGTATTGAAGCTATGCAGCGTGTCCCGCGGGCTCGAGGTGTCCGCCGGCCGCAGAGGATAGGGGTCGAACGCGGCACCCTTGTCCTGCGCAAAAAGCGAGGGTGCCGACGGTGCGAGCATCAGAAATAGAGCTGATATGAAGATGATGGCCCGAGAGGGCCCTGCCATCCGTTGTTGAATATTCAGACCCATCGGCGACTTCCGCTTATGAGCTTTTTAGGGCCGTGTGCAGTTGCACAATGCCCGGTTAGGTTTCAGTAACGGAATACCTGCACAGCGCCTCACCGTCATCGTTTTACGACCTGACGTACTATGCTCTGTGAGTGAGCTGGCCCCTTCTTACCACTGAACCGGCTTTCCTTTTATGCCGGTTTTTGCAGGCCGAGCTTGGTCTGATCCAAGGGAGAAAGCAAGATATTGGGCATTGCGATTCAGCTTCGAAAGGACGTGGCGTGTTGGAAGAACCGAACAAAGCACCCATGGCCGACGGTCCGGTCGCCTTCCAGAGGCTCCCAGTCGATCATGAACGCAATTCGCCCGTTGGGCTGCTGTAAAAAAAACCGGAAATTGCCACCGTCAAGCCGAATCAATCCGACGCCGCGACTTCCCACAACGATTGGCGCGCGCTTTTTGCACGCCCTGGACCTTGATCCGGCATTTTTAGCCGGTTCAAGAGAATTACATTAAGCGCTTACCCAACCATCGCCTGGAGGCGGGCAAGAAATTTGTCATCAATATCAACCCCCTCGGTCGCGGCCCTATCGCGCATCTTCGCTTTGGACATGCCGGGTATGTGGACGCCGTAGTCTTGATCGAGCCGTTTGATCTGTGCGGCCATGCGGGCGGAGAACCCCGCATCGATTGGCGTCGGGTCGATTGCCAACACAAACAGGCCAGTGCCCGGGCATCGATCGCCCTGAAAAAAAGATGGGGCATCAAGCGACCAGTTAGCACCCGTCAGTCCGCCGGCCAGCACATCGACCATCAGCGCGATGTTGGCTCCGCGCGCTCCGCCAAAGGCGAGCATCGTACCTTCAAGGGCCGCTTTAGGGTCGGTGGTGGGTTGTCCCTCCCTATCGATCGCCCAACCAGAGGGAATGGTGTCGCCGCGTTCGGCCGCGGCGCGGATGTTTACGAAAGCTGTGGCGCTGGAGGACTGATCGATCAGCAACGGCGGGCCGCTCGCCTGTGGAGCGGAAAACGCCATCGGGTTGGTGCAAAAAACCGGTTTGGTTCCGCCAGAGCCCGCAAGTAGCGGTGGTCCGTTCGTCGCCGCGAAACACACCAGCCCGGCCTCCGCGACCCGCATCGCAAAGGTGCCAAGCGAGCCACAAAGCGTGGTGTTTCTTTGCAGGAAAACGCAAAGTCCCAGCTTGCGTGCATTGGCGGTGAGGTCATCGCACGTGAGATCGAAACCCAATTGCGGCAATCCCCCATTGCCGTCCACAAAGATCATCGTGGGCGCCGGATTGGAGATTATCGGTACGGCTTTGCCGTCTATGCGGCCCTCGGCAAGGCCGTCAACGTAATCAAAGACATGAGCCACCCCAACACTTTGCTGCCCAAGTTCCTCCGAAAGGACTGTCTGGCGAGCCAACGCCTCCGCGTTTTCGGTTGAAAACCCGGCGGTCTCCAACGCCTGGACCAACAGGTCGTGCAATGCGCTGGTCGTGATGATTGCCATGGTCTAGACCTTTCATCCGGCAAACTGTCGATCGAGCATCATATACTTCTTGTCGTTACAGGCAGACCATAAGGTCCCTCTTCCGGGGTCGACGTTCGTCCCGACCCGATCGTGCATGCTTCGGCCCTGGATCCGGCGACCCGGCCTTTGGGTTAAAGGTCAGCCTATTCTCACCCATCGCGGTTAGGGCAATTCCTCGCGGTTTAGAATGGCCCAATTCCAATAGCGGATGCTGATCTCGCCCCGCAACCCGGCCTTGGTCGCGGGATCGGCCGCGATGAGGGCTTGCGCCTCCTCGCGGGTCTCCACATCGACGATCAGCAGGCTGCCCGTCGGTGTGATCCCGTCGTCCGTGCGCAGACTGCCCGCTGCGATAACGCGGTCCTTGATGGAGAGTTCGTATTGCCAATGGGCGGCCATCACCTCCTTGTCCGCGCGGATCGCCGGGCTCTTTTCGCTGTCGTTGGAGACAATCAACCAAGGCATGTCTGTGCTACTCCCTAATTCTGCGGAGGTTGGGGGTGGTGGTCAGGGCCGCACGCTGGCCAGACCATCGCCATCGGTGGCGCTCGAGACGATACTCGCCAGCGTCCGCTCTTCTTCATAGGGCCAGGGGCGCCCGCGGTGCAAGGTTGCGCGCTGGTCCCAGATCAACACATCGCCGACGCGCCAGGCGTGGGCGTAAATGGCCTCCGGTCCCGTGACCGCGTCCGTCAGCTCCGCCAAAAGCCGCAGGCCCTCTTCCTCGGCGAGGCCGCGCACGCCATAGGCATGGGCCGCGATATAGAGCGATTCTTGCCCATTGACCGGGTTGCGCCATGTCGACCGCCAGGCCGAGTCGGGCCACTTGGTGAACATCTCCTGTTCGGCCAAGGCCTCATCGACCTGACGGCGGGAGTGCGCGTAACGATGCAGGAAAACCCGGCCGTATGCCCGCTTGCGCAGGGCTTCGGGCATCCTTCGCCAGCCGACCCGGGTGGAGACCAACTCCGTCTCTCCCCCGGCGGAAGGGATACGGTAGGCGATCAGAATGTTCGAAAGCGATGGCGTTGCCAGAAAGGTGCTGTCGGTATGCCAGATGAAGTTCGATCGAAGATTAAGCAGTTGAAGGTCCGCTTCGCCTGCCAAGGTGCCGTCCGGCGCGAGGTTTGAGACCATCGGCCGCGGCGGCGTCTCATCCGGGGCCGCGGCCGTCAGATTTTCAAGCGGGCCGAAGAGGCACGCCAAGGCGCGATGCTTGACCTCATCGATGCTCTGATCGCGAAACAACAGCAGCGAATGTGCCTCGAACAAGGAACGAAGCTCGGGATAGATCGCCTCCGCCGTGACATCGCGCAGGTCGAGATCGAGAACCTCGACGCCGAAATCATCATGAAGCGGTTGAATGTGCATCGACCTAAGTCCTCGCCGGCCTATTGTCGCCTTGTGTCGATAACCAAAGGCGCGCTCGAGTTATGCGATTGCTGGAACCTTTGCTCGGCATAACTTTGGTAGGTGATCGGAGGGTAAGAGCCTTTACCGTCCTCAGGCAAGAAGGGTGGCAGGCATTCGATGACCGTATCCGGGCTTGGATTGTGGAAAAATGCTGCGGATTGACGGCGCGCGGACGCTCCGTCCCCTGTCGTGCCAACAACCCGGTGCGGGGTGGAGACCCAACGATCATTGGTCCAACGCATTAAGGCATCTCCGATATTGACGACAAAAGAGTCCGGGATGGCGGGGGCGTTGATCCAGGCCCCGTCGCGCCGTCGAACTTGCAGCCCGGGCGTATCATCGCCGCGAAGAATGGTGAAGGCGCCATAGTCGGTGTGAACGCCCGCGCGGACCTGTCCGGGTTTGAGCGGCGAGGCGATTTCGGGATAGTTCAGCACGCGCATCGAAGAAGAGTGCCGATCGAAGGCGGGCTCAAAGCCGTCCTTGGGCAGTCCCATGGCATCGGCAAAGAGCGCCCGCAAAACGGCCGCGAGATCGCAAAATTCACCGTTGGCCCTATGCCAAGCTTGCGCCAAGTCGCCGCATTCAATCGGCCAACGGTCGCCTAGAAAGCGGGGACCCGCGTCAATGCATTCCTTGAGGTCGGCCAGCCCTTGTTGTCCCAGGGTCGCGGCGAGGCTCTCTGCTTCGAGAGGCGTATAAATGGGCCCACCGAAGTTGGTTCCGGTTCGTCCTATTTTCGATTTTTCCTCGGGAGTCCGATCGAAAAAGAGCCTCGCTTGCTTCATCAGCTCGTCAATAACCCCGGCAGGAACACCGTGGCCCGTGATGAAAAAGAACCCGATCGTCTCGCAAGCGTTGCGAACCCGCGCCGATACATCCATGCCCCGCGGTCGACCAAGGCGAAAGGCTTCGATTTCGATCACCGGAATTTGCGTCTCGCCCATGCGTGCCAGCTAACACAGAGCGAGAACGGAGTTCAATCCTATTTTTATGCTCGAAACCCAAGCGGGCGGACCTTGTGGATTGTCAGACGGATCGGGAAAATTTGATTGATCGACCGGCGGTTTCGGCCATTCGCGGAGAGCCTGAGGGGTGTTCCCAAGCGGTAGCTTTACCCCGAAAACTCGACACGGAGATTTGCAGGCCGGATATTCACGCTGATCTCGTCCGTTAAAGCCCCGAAAGGAGGCGTCTTCCACCGGCGCGCTGTTCGTCGGCGAATGACCCCAAGAGGAAATTGGGCGATGAACGGATGCTACTCTATGCGGACAGCGCCGTGTAATAGGTCAGACGCTCCGAGACGACGCCGTCATCCGACACCTTGATCAGGCCGCCGCCCTCTATGCTAGTGCCGGGAACCGTCCACCAGCACCAAGCGGTCAACTCACCGTCCTCTTCGCCGGTCAGCACCTCAGACAGCGCAAGGAATTGAGCTTCTTCCTTGCCGCCCCTCAGTTCGCTGACCGTCGCCTTCATACCATCTAGATAGGCAGCCATTTCGCCCTTTGCCACACGACCGTGGTTCGGGTCGTCCAGCACATAGTTGTCGGCCAGTGCAGAGAGTATCTTGTCGCTGTTCCCTGTCGTCCAACCTTCCGCATAGGCGGCCAGATGGTCGGCTTTGCTCATGGGTTCCCCCTTTGAAGAGTGTTGTCAAAGCAAGCCGACCTTACCACAGGTAGATTTCGTTTCCACGAACGCAATCTATCGGATTGCTGGTGTCTGAAGCCCCCGCAGGGCCGAAAGCGACGAGGGCGATATGCTGGGGCGATGTGCTGGACGCGACGATAACAGAGGCCCAGCAACCGCACAATTACGGTTGCAGTTTCATCCAGACCAACAACTAATCGCGTTGCAGGTATTGTAGGGATCGGGAAGATTCGAGAGAGTTGGCGTTGCATT
>Ga0255057_10001450_pt1 | contig 13282 bp, 7 predicted proteins | sample Cases_109_6_MG_FD_189022 | JGI IMG/M metagenome (GOLD analysis project Ga0255057, IMG submission 189022) | Seawater microbial communities from Amundsen Gulf, Northwest Territories, Canada - Cases_109_6 | ecosystem: Environmental > Aquatic > Marine > Gulf | place: Canada: Northwest Territories... | reverse complement strand
CCGTCGCTAGCGGTTGAGAGGATACAGTTCCTTCCCCTAAATCCACTTTGCTTCACGACGAATGCACGTACCTTACATCCATCCAGGAAGACCCGCATCAAGTATTTTTGGCGAACTAGAGTCGAGAGCCAGAGGGGATTTCAGATTTGGATTTGTCCGTTGTCAGTGGTCCGTTGCAACTGACTACGGACAACTGACCCCTAACCCCTGTCCCTGTTAGAAGCCCGGCTTCTCCGAAGAAGCCGGACTTCTTGACAGAACTGAACCCCGAACCCTTCCCCCCGCTACATCACCGTGAAATAGTTTTCCACGGCGTAGTCGAGATACTCGCGGCACATTTGCGGCGGGACGTCGAGATAGTGGCAGTAGTTGCTAATCTGCAAGAGCAAGTCTCGCGGTTGGCAACAGCGGAAGGGCCGGTTCACCGCCTTGTAATGTGTTTCGACCAGATAGTCGACCGAGTCGGCATCGTACGACACGCCGATGATCTTGGCCATGATCTTGAACAACTCGCGAAACTCCTGCTCGGTCGGGTCGATCACTTCGATCTTGTACGGAATACGCCGCAGGAACGCGTCGTCGACCAGGTCTCTCGGCTCAAGGTTTGTGGAGAAGATGATCAACTGGTCGAACGGCACCTGGATCTTCTTGCCATTGACCAGCCGCAGGAAGTCGTACCGCTTTTCCAAGGGAACGATCCACCGATTCAACAACATGTCGGTCGACATTCGCTGGCGGCCAAAGTCGTCGATCACCAGCGTGCCGCAGTTGCTTTTCATTTGCAGGGGGGCTTCGCTGACGTTCACCCCGTTGCTGGCGGTCACTTCGAGGGCGTCCATCGTGAGTTCACCACCGACGACGATCGTAGGCCGACGAATTCGCACCCACCGCTTGTCGATCGCTATCGTCTGCAGCGGCCCTCGCAATTTCTCCAACGGCACCTCCTCGTGCAGCTGGGGGTCGTAAACCCGCATGATCTCGCCGTCGATGCCAATTACCCGGGGGATCCACACCGTGTCGCCGAAGGCCTTGGTCACTCGCTCGGCGATGCTCGTCTTGCCGTTGCCAGCTGCACCGAACAGAAACATACCGCGGCCCGAGTTCACTGCGGGACCCAACCGGCGAAGCATTCGCTGGTTGACCAACAGATCGGAAAACGCCCGGCTGAGATCGGCTTCGGTGGGATGCACCTTGGTGAGCGTCTGTTCGGCGACGCTCGTGATGTACGACTTGAGCGGAACGGGGGTCGAGCCGAAGTAGCTGCAGTACTCGGTGAGCTTCTTGGTGGTCTCGCGACCCATGTCGGTGAGCTGATAGACGTAGTCGTTCATCGCCGCCGAGCCGCGGAAGGCGACCACTCGGGCTTGCTTCAGCACAGCGAGTACTGGCTCGACGAGTCCGAACGGCAACGAGTGGTGTTCCGCCAGATCGCGGCCGCTCATATCGCCGCAGGCGCCAAGGAATTTGAGTATGAGGTGTTCCAGTAGTGCTTCGCTGACCCCTGCTTCATCAAGCGACAGAGGCTCGATCGGCATCCAAGGCTCGTCTTCTGAATCAGCGTCCCGATTGATTTTGGAGCGTGCATGCAACGCCGAAATCACCGACGCATCGGTGGAGACGACCGAGGGCTTGTGTTCAGGTTCGGCGGGTGGCTCAAAGTGAGTGACGTCAGGAGGCGCCTGCGCCTGTGGTGACTCATCGACCTCTTCTCCATTGGCCAATCGGTTGATATGGTCCAGCAACGATTCGAGATCGCTGCCGACTTCGGCCGGTGACTCATCGATTCGTACCGATTCTTGTGACATAGTTGTACGAGCCGTAAATCTGACGTGAAAGGATTGTGAACCGCGAGCGACCAGAGCCCCCGCTCCGAGAGTGCTTGTTAAAAGGTTAGGTCTTGGAAATGCCGGTCGCAAACTGCCGGAACGGGTTGTGCCGATGTTGCCGGTTGTGAGCCGAAGTTTGTGAAAAAGGGGCTCCCAAGCCCGCGGGCTCCCCCAAAAGCCCACGGGTTGCAACCCGTGGGCTTAGCCCTGCTAGTTGGTCAGCAGCAAATAGCCCGCGGCGAGGATCAGCTGCAGGACCGCAAACGGCAGGGCAAGCTTCACGAAACCGAGGAAGCTTATCTTGACCCCGTGATTGTGCATCACGGTCACGGCGACCAGGGTCGAAGCAGAGCCGATCGGCGTGAGATTCCCGCCGAGGTTGGCCCCGAAGATTACCGACCACCAGAGGGGCGAGTCGTCGGCGACCGAGGGCATGGCGCCGAGGATTTTCGCCAACATGGCCGCCAGGGGGATGTTGTCGGTCACACTGCTGCACAGTGCCGAGGCAAACAACAGCGCCGTGCCGCCCAGTCTGGGACCGAGTTCCACCAGTTTCACCAGCACCTCACCCAAGGCGGCGAGCACCCCTGCGTGTTCCATCACGTAGATCACCACAAACAGCCCGGCGAAGAAACCAAGCAGGTCCCAATCGATGATGCGATAGAATTTGTCCGCCTCAGCCTTGTAGCGGATCAGTGCCACCGTGGCAAACGCGACCGCGACGAATCCCATGCCCAGGTCGCTGACCCACGGCAGGACGTTGGTGGTGGCGATGGTAAGTATGAAGAGCGCGGTCATCACGGCCCCGAACCAAAAGAACCCGCGGCTTTCGATGCCGTCGTTTTCATCGAAGCTGTCGACCATCTCCGCAGCCGTGCTGCGCTGTTCTGGGTTTTTGATGCGGCGCACTTTAAACATCCAGGCCGCCAGCCAGAGGGTTGCTGCCGTGGTGAGGGCAACGTAGGGAGCGCTGTACACGAGGAAAGAGATAAAGCTGATGTTTGCCGCGGTGCCCACAATAATGTTCGGCACGCTGCTGATCAGTGTAAGCAGTCCGCCGACGTTGGTGAGCAACCCCTCAGTGAGCAGAAACGGGAGCAGGTTGTCCTTGCGGCCCAACTTGTCGAGCGACACGGCTGTGAGCGAACCGACAATCACCATTGCCGTCACGTTGTTCAACACGGCGGAGAACACCACCGTCATCACACCGTAGTAGCTCAACAACAGCAAGGGGTCGCCACGCGACAGCTTGGTCACCTTGATCGCCAGCCATATGAACAAGCCGCTGCGCGAGATCACGTCAACAAACACGCTCGAGCCCAAGAGGATGACGATCACACTCCAGTCGATGGCCGGGATGTAGACCGGCATCATGACTTCGTGTCCCCCTTCGTGCAACTCTTCCGGCCCACCGGCGTCGTCGACTGCTTGCACAGGCGAATCGATAGGATGGCTGCCGACCACCACGGCTTCGGTGGGCAGCAACTGAAACGCTTCGCCCAACAACAGGCAGACAACGGCAAACACGCCGACGATCACCGACTTCTTGGCGTGCAGTTTTTCTTCCAGCGCCAGACAGGTAATCAATCCGACCAGCAGTGCACCGAACAAAAGTTGCACGCCTACCCCCGGAGAGGTGCTCGCCAGCATTGCCAGGGGCTCGGTCACGCTTGGTCGCATCCTTTCCTTGGCGATGTCAAAGCATCAACAGGGGCGTGTGGCGCAACTGCACCGCCAGCGGGTAGGCCAGTCCGTGCATTGCCAGTTGATCATCGTCCTTGGTGTTGAGCACCAAGAGATCGGTTTGGCGCCGCTGGACCAGTTGAATGTGTTCCTTCAACTGGTGGCCCAGCGTCACGGACCGTTCCACGTGGACGTCTACTTGAGCCTGCTGCAACACCTGCTGGCAGGAGGCAATGTACTGGGCTGGGTCCTTGAGCAATTGCTTGGTGAGTTCTTGACGGGCCGTTTCGGTGTCGATTTCCGGGATCTTGGAGATCGCATCCAACATTCGCTCCAGCGTCTGGCTGTCCTCGATGTGCGTGAGCGTAAGCGTGCCGCCGGGTTGCGTGAGGGCGACCGCGTAGTTTACCAGGCGATGGTCGCCCGTGAGATGATCGGTGATCGCCATCACTGAATCGGTGTTTCGCAACCGCACCGCGTAGTCGGCGTCTTCCCGCGGGTTGGGAATCAGCAACACCGGCACGTCGGTCACCTGCGTGAGCACGTCGACGATCTCGCCTAGGCTGTGAGGCCAGCTCCAGGCGTCGCTATGCAGATTGCGATACGTGACCACGAGGTCGGGATGCCGCTGGTCGATCAGTTTGAGCAGATTGCCCAGAGCGGTCGATTCTTCGCTCAACGCGATTTGCAACTCCGGGGCGGGGCCCTCGAGGCCGACAGTAAGAAAATTGCGGACCGCCGTGCTGAGCTCCTCGTTTTGAGCAGGCAGATCGGTGACCAACAACGCCAGGGTGATCTCCACCGGTTCGTACTGAAACGGCGTGCGAGCGGCGGCCCGAAACTCACTTTCGAATTGATCGAGATTGGTCATCGTACGTCGGGGTGTCTTGGAGAGGAAAAAATCGGCGTGTGCAAGGATAACAGCTCCGGCGAAAATGGACAATCAGAGTCTCGGACAAACCGACCCGATTGGCGGTGACAATGTCCCATGCGTAGATTACTCTTACAGAGAGAGGAGAGTTTCCACTTTTCTGGCACGTACGTCCTACACCGTCATGCAATACGTCATCACTGCCGTGGGCCCCGACAATCGCGGCTTGGCCGATCCGATTGTGCATTGCGTCACCGAACTCGGCGCGAACATCGCCGAGATTCAGATGTTCGACCACGACCAGGAGTCGGTTTTCTCGATGCTCACGCGCGTGGAACTGGACTCGGCGGTTGTCGAACGTTTGAAGGCGTCGATGGACGAGATCAGCCAGCGCACGGGGCTGTCGATTCGCACCTGGTCGCCGAAGATCGAAGGTCGTCGGCCGCGGCTGGCGATTTGTGTCACCTATCGCAAGGAAACGCCCCGTGCGGTGCTCGAAGCGGTGCGTGCTGGTCAGATCGGGGCCGAGGCCACCGTGATGATCAGCAATCGTGAGGCATGTCGTGCTCTGGCCGATGAATTTGACCTGCCGTGGTACACCATTGGCGACGGCGAGGGAAAAGCGGACGATCGGCGGCTGATCGAAATTTGCGACGAGCATCAGGTCGACTACATTGTGCTGGCCCGATACATGCGGATCCTCCCGCCCACCAGCGTGTGGCAATACGCCGGCGGACGGATTATCAATCTGCACCACGGCTTGCTGCCCAGTTTTCCGGGCATGCGTCCATACCACGACGCCCACAGCGCGCGGATGCTCACCTACGGCGCCACCTGCCACTTCATCGTGCCGGAGCTCGATGCCGGCAAACAGATCATCAATCAATCGACGTTCACCGTCTCGCCCGGCACGCCGATCGATGAGATCGTCTGGCGAGGGCAAGCGGAGAACGAACCATGTTGCCTCGTCGAGGGGGTCCGCCGCGTGGTCGCGGGCGAAGTGCAACTGCACTTCAATCGGGTTATCGCTACCAAGTAACGTGACCGTCCCGAGTGCGGGATGTAACGGTATTGCATCCTGTTCGACCGATTTGTCACCGGAAACGCGATTTTCTTGACGCTCGACGACTCCCCGAATAGTCTGGACTTATCGGAACACCCTTGGCGCAAACGGCCGAGGCTTCTCTCGAGGCACCCCCACTGAGCGAGCAGACAAATGGCGACACGATTTCTTACGGCACTGATTCTCGGTTTGGCGTTGGTCCCAGTCGCAACGGCCCAAACCATTCGATTTGACACGAATGTCGGGAATATCGATCTCACCTTGAATCCGTTGGGACTTCCAGAGTTGCGGGCGCACATCGACAACATGTTGGCTTATGCTGAGGACGGCCGTTACGAGAATGTCGTCCTCAATCGAGCAGTCTCTGGTGCCTCCGGCATCCCGGAGGACGACTTTATCTTGCAGTTCGGCGGTTTCTTTTCTCCTAGCCAGACTTTACCGTCAAGCTTTGCTGGCTTTTCACCTGTGGAGTCATTTGGTCAAATTGAAGTGGACTTCGACGGCGACAACCAGATAGACTTCAACACAGCAGAGCTTAGCAATATACGAGGCACTGTTTCTCTGGCTTTGAGTAGCGTCAATACTACGGGACTGCCAAATGATCCAGGAACGCCGGTGGTTAACAGTGGTTCATCTAGCTTCTTTGTGAATGTTGCTGACAACACGAATCTGGACGATGGGATGACGTCAACGGTTTTTGACCCGAATACGGGTTTTCCTGTCACAACCGTTGAAACTGGAGGGTTTGTTCCTTTTGCCCAAGTTGTCGACATGTCGACGGTGGACTATATCATGCGTCTAAATCAGGCTTCGTTATTCGACGGGGGGGCGGCGACCTCCGATATTCCGGTAATCGGAGCAGAGGACAACCTGCTAGTTTTCGTGGAGCGCGCTTTCGTGCTCGATCCCAACCCCGCTGTTCCATTGGTTGCAAGCAGCATTCTGTCTGAGTCTCCTTCGGACCTTGGTTCCTCCTCTTCGGGAGGTTCGCAAGAGTTGAGCGTTCCCGAGCCGCCGACGCTGGTGCTACTGGTCGGGGCGCTGATAGTGCTGGCAGTGCTGAAGGGCCCGCGGCTGCAGTACTAGTCGAGAGTCTAGGGTTGAGAGTCGAGAGCCAGATTGCGCAAATCCGTAATCGGCTCTCCCGCTTGCGGCTTAGCGGCGCGTAGCTAGCAGGCGAGGGGTGATTTCTCCGTGGGGAGACGGATTGCCCTTGCCTCGTAGGGGGGCTGTTCCTACTATCCGTCCGCCTTGCAATCGCGGGGCGACTCTTCTACCCCCTTTTCAACTCGATGATCTCGATGTTCCCTTTGCCAACAGGCCCCATTGTGGACGGTCCATGGGCGTTCGCCAGAAGATGCGTGTCGTGGTGCGCCCCGATCTGCACCGGCGGGGGCAACGTGAATTTTTCGACAGTACAAGTTCGACACCCAGGATTGCATTCCCACTAGAGGAAACAGGAGATCTTCGGCATGGATAAGCCGACATCTTTGTTCATCACTAACTTGCGGCTCTTGGCAGGTCTCTGGCTGGTCGTGGCTACGGCCATGGTGAGTCATGCGCAGAACGGGCCGGTCGAATCGGGCGGCGGCGAGTTCGTGCCGGAGATTCCCGCCAGTTACTCGGGCTCGGGAAGTTTCTTCAACCGACAGCTCGGCACGGCGTTTCGGTTTAGCTACCACAACGAAGGCTACGGTACCCAGGAAGGCGTCGTCACCTTGGGTACGATGAAAGTGTTCAATCAGGAAGGTTCGACGATCTTCTTGGACGGACATGCCACGCTCAGCGACGGATTTGGCGGCGGGTTCAACACGGGCATCGGCTATCGCGAGTTGGCCAATCTGGGTTTCGGTCCCGATCCAAGGCGCATCCACGGCATCAGCTTTTGGGCCGACGGACAGAGCACCAGTGCCGACAATTTCTTCAGCCAATTGGGCGTGGCTGTCGAATCGTTGGGCGACTCGTACGATTTGCGATTCCAAGGCAATTTTCCTCTGGACCGGATCAAAGACGGTGACCGGGTGGATGTCTCTGGCGCCACGCCCATGTTCGAAGGCGACGCTCTGATGGGAGACTTGCAGCGGTTCGCCCGCGACACGGCTCTGACGGTGATCGACTTGGAAGGGGCCAAGCGAATTCTCGATCTGGAGGCCTGGGCGTTTCTCGGCGGTTATCACCTCACCGGCGGCGGAATGGACGCCACGGGCTACCGGGCCGGCGTGCGCGGCTATGCCGTGCCCGACGTGTCGGTCTCCCTGCAAGTGACCGACGACGACATCTATCACACCAACGTCGTGTTTGGCGTCACTTGGTTCGTAGGCCGCACCAACCGGTGCAACGAGCCGTGCGGCACGTTGCTCGACCGGTTCCGCGAACCGGTGTTGCGCAACGACTATATCGCCACTACGCAGCAGATTATCGACGACCCGATCAATCCGCTCTCCGACGCGTTAACCAACGAGCAGTTTGTGTTTGTACACGTCGACAGAGATGCCCCGGCGGGCGGCGACGGGACGATTGAGAACCCGTACAACAATCTGGCTGACGCCGAGGCGGGTAGCAGCGAGGACAACATTGTCTTCGTCCACTCCTTCGTGGACTCCTCATCCGATTTGGCCGGCAACTTCGCCACGAAAGACGGACAGCGCGTCTTGGGCGAAGGTCTCGACCCCAACGGGATCTTCATCGATCACATCGTGAATTCCGCGGAGCAGGGCCTCGTCAGCTTGCCGGAGAGTTCACCCGGTTCGCAGAGCAGAGATGCACCAACCATCAATGGCATGGGTATGGTGTTCGACTTGGCTGACCATACGGGCAACGAAGTGAACAATTTTGTCATCAACGGCGGTGTGACGGCCGTCAGCGCCAATCTGGCCGATTCTCCCCACTTGGCGAATCTGGTCATCAACGGCCCCACGGGTGATGCCATTAGCTTTGTCGGCGTGACGGGCAACTCGCTGATCGAAAACTCCGTCACGATCGACGGTGCGGTCGATCGAGCGATTTATATTGAGGGTGGCTCCGGTGTGATCGGCGCTAATGCCGTGATCAACAATGCCACCGATTTTGCAGTGGAAGTGACCCAACGCGACAGCGGCAGTGTCACTTTCGGCGAGATCACCGATACCGGACTAGGTGTGTTTGTCCACGACAACAGCGGTGGTACGATTACCTTCTCCAGCCTGGTGGAACTCGACACGGGCGCCAATCCGGCCGTTCATCTTAGCGACAACGAGGGCACTACGATCACGTTCCAGGAACTGCAAGCCACGTCGAGCGGCGTTGTTGCCACGTTTCTCGTTGAAGGCGGCGGCACGATCAGCGTCAACGACCCGAACTCCAGCATTGTCAACACGGGCGCCGGCTCGGCACTGGTGGTCAGGGGGGGTGCCAGTGCTACGGGCGATCCCTCGCTCACGGTTTTGGCTGACATCATGAATTCGGGCGGCGGCCAAGCGGTCGACATCCAGGACATGACCGGCGGCGCGGTTTCGATCACCGGTGACGTCACCGACAACGATGGCACGGGCGACGGCATTCTGGTCCAGGACAATACCGGTGGAACCTTCTCCTTTGCGGGGATCACCACGCTTGATACGGGCGCCAACAGAGCGGTCACGCTGCGCAACAACGAAGGCGCCACCGTCACCTTCAGTAATCTCAACGCGACCGCCGCGGGAGCCGATACGTTTGTCGTAGAAGGCGGCGGCACGATCAATGTCAACGACCCGAACGACACCGCCATGATTGCCAACACCGGCGGCGGTGCGGCGGTACGTGTCCGCGGTGACGTTAATTTCGATGGCGATCCCACGGTGAACATCGCGGCAGACGTCGTAAACTCCGTGGGCGGCATGTCCGTCGACATTCAAGAAATGACCGACGGCGGAGTGACTTTCAGTGGACTGGTCGATGACACCGATGGCGGCGTACTTATCCAGAACAACACCGGCGGCACCTTTATCTTCACGGATACGTTGACCGTGAACACGGGAAGCAGCGACGCCGTTTCTCTGATGAACAATACGGGCGCCACGCTGAGTTTCAACGGGCTGGATATTACTGCCACTGGCGGTAGCAAGGGGTTCTCTGCTACTGGCGGCGGCGATCTCACCGTGTCCAATACCAATCCCACGACGATTTCTTCGGCGATGGGCACCGCCCTCGAACTTGACGGGATGACCATAAGTGCGGGCAACGTCACCTTCGACATGGTGACCCAGACGGCCGGCGACCCTAACTCCACCGGCGTTATCTTGCGCGATTTGGACGGCACTGGATCGGTGACTGTCGGCGCCGACACGACGACACCTGGCCTAATTACCTCTTCAGGCGGCGGCGTGTTGATTGATGGCGGAGCGAACAACATCACCGTCAACAGCGACATCACCGTCAACAACGACCCGAACAACTCCGGAGGACATTCGCTTGAAGTGATTAACCGCACCGGCGGCACGGTACTTGTCAACAGCGAGATCAATGATAGTGAAACTGGCATGCGGATCGCCGATAACACGGGCGGCGCCGTCAACATTACCGATGCCTTGATGTTCAACACCGACCCCAACAACGACGCGATTACGATTTCCGGAAATGACGGTGGAGCGATTGATTTCACGGGGACTTCCAGCATCAATCTGGACGCCAACAGCGACGGCGGTGTTCATCTCACCGGAACCAATACCAACATCGACATCGACGCCGACATCACCGGCGGCACTGGCACGTCCCTCGACGTCGAGGGCGATGCTACGCTCACCATGGACGGGAATATTACGAATACGGCGGGACGCTCGCTGCACGTACACAATCAGACCGCAGGCAGTATCGCCGTAACGGGTGACATCACCGATACCGGCACAGGGTTACTGTTTCAAAACAATTCCGGCGGAACGACGAGCCTGACCGGCACGACGATGGTTACGACCAGCGGCACGGACGACGCCGTCACCGTCGCCAACAACTCGGGCGGGACACTCACCATTAATGGTCTCACTGCCGACACGACTGCAGGATCTGGTAACGCCTTGGTTGTGGTGGACAATACGGGGGGATCAACGACGTTTATCAATACAGACATTGACACTACGTCTGGCCAGGGTGTTAGTCTCTCGAATAACACTGGCGCTACAATCTCGTTCCAAGCAATTGACATCGAGACAACAACAGGAGCCGGTTTCTCCGCAACCGGTGGCGGAACTCTGACGGCTACCGGAACGAACACGATCGACACAAATACGGGCACGGGCCTCAACCTGAACGGGATGACCATCGCTGGCACTGGAATGGCCTTCAATAGTGTCTCAGTAAACGGTGCTACCAATGGTATCTTGTTGACGGACCTCACTGGCGGACAGACGCGAGTTGGTGCAGCGACTGCGACAGGCACCGATGGAGACGGAGGCACTCTACTGAGTACCAACCGGGCGATCCAAGTGAGTGGCGTTACGAACGCGGTGTTCAACGATATTACGGTCACCTCCACTACCACGGATGCGATCACAGTCAATCACACTACTTCAGCGGCGTCGACGGTCGTGTTCGACAACCTTTCGCTTACTACCAGCAACCCTGCAGCCAACGGCATCACTGTTACTGACAACGGTTCAGGGGAGTTGGACTTTACCTTGCAAAACAGCACGGTTGATGTATCTGCCGCCAATACGATTGGCTTCATCTTCAACTCCGGCGCAAACACAGGCGAAGTCGACATCCGGCTTCAAAACAACACGATTACGGCGGCCGACAATGAAGCCTTGTCTGTCAACATAGCTAACGGCACAGGCGACATTCAATTTTTGCTCACGGGTAATACTGTGGAGAACAACAGCGCTACGGATGCCGCGGCCGAATTCCTTGTGACAGCAAATCGCACGCTGAACGCCACGATCGGTGATCAGTCTGGAGCGCTTCCCTTCGACAACAATAGCTTCATCAACTCAAATCTTGGCGGCACTGCTTTTACCATGGAATCCAATGGCGCTGTGTCATCGATCAACCTCGACCTGCGCGACAATATTGGCTTCGGGGGCACGGCTGATTTCGTCTTGACCGAAACCGCGGGGACTTTTGGTGTGGTTAACAGGGATACCACGTTCGGCACGCCAAGTGGCAACAATAACGGAGACGTCGATTTCGGCCTTGGAAACGTCCTAGGTGACTTTGACAACCTTCTCCCACCCATCAAGCAAGTCGACTGAATCGTAAGACGTATTGCAAACTCGCAGAACTATTGGAACTAGGCTACAATAGAGAACCGATTGCGCGAGCTCGGCTTGCCCCATCCGTCGGAGGAACTGGTCAGCGAGCTGTTGGCCGCCAATCTCTCGCCTCTCGAGTGCGACGCTTGCGGATTCGCGGGCCTGCTGCTGGGTGCGGAAGACGAGACCGAAGCTCAAGACAATTGGCAGCACGCCGCCCTCTGCCAAATCTGCAATCAGCCGATCCCGCCAGAGCGTTTGGAGATCCTTCCTGACGCCTCGCGCTGTGTCGCCTGTCAGGATGCAGAGGATCGGGGCGAAGAAGCGGCCAAGCCCGAGTTCTGCCCCAAGTGTGGAGCGCTCTTGGAACTGCGGGTAAGTCGCGGCGGTGGCATCACACGCTACAAACAGTTCTGCACCGCCAATCCCCCTTGCCGCCTCTAGTCGGTCGGAGTCCGAAATGTCATCATGACTTCTCGCCCTCTGACTCTGGACTCTCGACTCTTCACCCTAGACTCTCCCCATGCCGCTGCAACTGGTCGCGACTGCCGCCTCTGGTCTGGAAGCGGTCGTCGTGCGCGAACTCGAGCAGTTGGGCTACGCGTCTCGCGTTGCCAGACCGGGGCGGATTGAATTCGCGGGCGACGTGAGCGCGATTTGCCGAGCGAATCTGTGGCTGCGCAGTGCGGATCGAGTGCTTGTGCAATTGGCCAAGTTTCCCGCCGCCGATTTCGACGCCTTGTTCCTCGCGGCTCGTGGCTTGCCGTGGGAAGAGTGGATCGCCCCCGCCGCCGCCATTCCCGTGCGGGGCCGGTCGCACAAGTCGCAACTCACCAGCGTGCCTGCTTGTCAGCGGACGGTAAAGAAAGCGATCGTCGAACGGCTCAGTGCAAAGTACCACGTCACCACGCTGCCGGAGACGGGGCCGCCGGCGCCAGTGGAGGTGGCCCTGCTGGAGGATGAGGCAACGTTGTCGCTCGACACCTCAGGCGATGGTCTGCACCGCCGCGGCTATCGCACGCTCACCGGTCCGGCCCAGTTGCGAGAGACCTTGGCGGCGGGATTGGTGCAATTGAGCTATTGGCGACCGGGTCGACCGTTGGTCGATCCGTTTTGCGGCACGGGCACACTGGTGATCGAGGCCGTGCTGTTAGGCCGACGATTAGCCCCGGGACGCCACCGCCAGTTCGCCGCCGAGCACTGGCCGGCCACGTCGACCGACGCCTGGCGCATCGCCCGAGAAGAGGCCGACGACCTGGCGCTTCCCGCACTCGAACAGCGCCCGATCGGCACGGATATTGATGCCGAAGCATTAAAACTGGCCCGCTACCATGCCGAACAAGCAGGCGTCGCCGAGGACATCCATTGGCAGCAGCGCGCGCTGGCAGACCTGCAATCGTCGCGCGAGTACGGCTGCACGATCATGAATCCGCCCTACGGCTTGCGGTTGGGCGAGGAGGCGGAGATTGCGGCCCTCTATCGGTCGCTGCCGGGCGTGTTGCGGCGGCTGAAAACGTGGTCGCACTTTATTTTGTCGGCACGCGAGGATTTGGAGCAACTGGTGGGGCAGCCGGCCGATCGTCGTCGCAAGCTGTACAACGGCCAGATCGCCTGCACCTACTATCAGTTCTACGGCCCC
>Ga0255057_10001449_pt1 | contig 13288 bp, 12 predicted proteins | sample Cases_109_6_MG_FD_189022 | JGI IMG/M metagenome (GOLD analysis project Ga0255057, IMG submission 189022) | Seawater microbial communities from Amundsen Gulf, Northwest Territories, Canada - Cases_109_6 | ecosystem: Environmental > Aquatic > Marine > Gulf | place: Canada: Northwest Territories... | reverse complement strand
GTAGCGAATGCGGCTAAAAAATCTTTGCAGGAAAGTATACTTTCTACGGTAGAAGTGTTTTGCGCCAAGCCTTATTTTCTTAGTGATGAATTTAGTTTGGTGGACTGCAGTATTGCGCCTATCCTATGGAGATTGCCATATTTTGGTATCAAATTGGGTGCTACCGCTAAGCCAATCATGCAATACGCTGAACGCGTATTTGATCGACCTTCTTTCAGAAGCAGCTTGTCTGAAGAAGAAATCGAAATGTGGCCTGGCTAGATAGTAATAAATACAAGGTAATCACTTCTAAGCTATACTGGATAGCGTAATTATCAGTCAAATAATATTCGCTTATGACCTCAAGTCGACCATACCTACTACGAGCAATGTATGAATGGATCGTAGATAATGGTATGACACCCTATATTCTCGTCGACACAAAAAATGATCAAGTCATTATTCCGCGCCAATTTGAAGAGGATGGAAAAATTGTCCTAAATCTTGGGCCTACAGCAGTGCACTCCCTAGAACTTGGAATTGAAGCAGTTAGCTTTGAAGCTAGGTTTGAAGGTAGTTCAATGGGCGTGATGGTGCCAATTAATTTTATCCTCGCAATATACACTCGCGAAAATGGACAGGGCATGATGTTTGCTGATGAAGATTTGCCACCCCCTGGCGATGGTTTGCAAGATAATGCAATCAAACAAAAAACGCCTCACTTACGTGTGGTGAAATAGACTGCATTTATTTGTTATTAACCTAGTTGTAAAGCTATCTCATAAAAATGTTAAAAGTTTTACAAGACGATATTACAGCCTTAAAAATTGATGCCATCGTAAATGCGTCAAATAATAACCTGTTGGGCGGTGGAGGTGTTGATGGTGCGATTCATAAAGCTGCAGGACCGGAACTTCTGGCATTTAACAAAACTCTAGGTGGTTGTGAAACGGGGGCTGCAAAAATCTCACCCGGTTTCAAACTCCCTGCAAAATGGATCATCCACACTGTAGGTCCAGTGTGGCAAGGTGGCAATGTTAATGAGCCTGAATTATTAGTGCAGTGCTACCAGCACAGTTTTCAATTAGCTTTAGATAATCAAATTAAAACCATCGCCTTTCCTGCTATCAGTACTGGTGTATATGGTTATCCAAAACAAGCTGCTGCAGTTATTGCTGTTCAGCAGTTAAAAAAGTTTCAGGATAGGTTCGAGGAAGTAATTGCTTGCTGCTTTAGTGAAGTGGATGTAGAGATTTATGAGCGCTTATTAGGCCCAGACATGCGAGTGGTTGTAGTTTAAAAGTTTTATACCTTACTTGGTTTTTAACTCGTCAAATATCTGATCGCGGATTTCAGTTACTTTCCCAATACCATTTACCTGAATGAACTTAGGCGCATGTTCATCGCTGCTATCGGCCCAGTTCAAATAATATTCAATTAGCGGTTGGGTTTGTGTGTGATAAACATTTAAGCGTTTTCGCACAGTATCTTCTTTATCGTCTTCGCGTTGTATCAGTGTGTCATCTGTTTCATCGTCGTGGTTTTCATGTTTTGGAGGATTAAACACTTCATGGTAGCTGCGACCAGAGGCTGGGTGTATGCGTCGGCCACTTATTCGTTTAATAATTTCATCATCATCCACATAAATTTCGATAACAAAATCAATGTCTGTGCCTTGCGTTCTTAGACTTTCTGCCTGCGCAATCGTTCGAGGGAAGCCATCAAATAAATACCCATTTTTACAATCGTCTTTAGAAACACGATCTTTTACCAAATTAAGAATAATTTCATCAGATACCAAGCCGCCCGACTCCATTACTTGTTTCGCCTGTAGACTAAGAGGAGCGCCTTCTGCAATGGCGGCACGCAACATGTTACCTGTTGAAATTTGCGGAGTATTGAATTCTTCTTCAATGTAACTTGCCTGAGTGCCTTTTCCTGCGCCCGGGCCGCCTAATAATATAATACGCAATGTCTAGCTCCTTAGGATAGGCATTGTTCACATGAAGTTATAAAGGCTTCATGTGCAGATAACATTAAAAAATTCAGAACAATGAATATGCCCAAACTGTGTAATGGTTATTTTAGCAGGTTCCAAAGGTATGTCTTTCATGAAGGGGTTAAATATTTCTAAATAGTGCACTGCCTCACATTGTTTTGAAGGTTAACAGGTAGGATGAATTGGCTGGAAATTTCTAATTCAAAAACATCCAGACACCCGCTTTCGCCCAAAGCGGATATTTTAATATATTGATATATGTTCTTATAAACTACCTAGCAGCGCATTTATAAAATCATCTGTTTAGCACATCATCTCGATGCTCTTCTATCATTTTAGTAACTTCGTTTATTGTATTATTGTCAATCTTTAATTCATCTAGTGCTTCTGTAACGCACTCGATCATAGCATCAAAATGTTCATCATTAAGGCCGTTTTCAACGGCGTTTTTATGTGCTCTACGCATAGATTTACCAGTATATAGAGAAGGCCCGCCAAATATATAAGTTAAGAATGCAGACATTTTGCTTTTTTGCTTTTCAATGTTAATATTTTCAAAGAAAGGTTTTAGACGATAATCACGTAATATATTTACATATAAGAAATGAGAGGCTTTCTCAACAGTATCTTTCCCTCCAATTTTTTCATATAAAGTTGGTTTCATAATTTTCTATTGACTCATTTTAGCTTAAGCATAAGCATATAAATTAAATCGTCAGTGTGTATTGATCTAAATCAATCAATATTTAAAACTTCCCACAGTTTCCATATATAAGTAAAAATTTCTTGAATTGTTGTAATCAACCCAACTGAAATTGCAGGTTTCTGATGCACTGTAGCACCTAGTTTATTTTCTCGATCCAACCAAGCAAGCTGGTGATAAGGCTGTAAGATTAAGCGAGAATTGTAATATGAATGGGCGCTATTAGCTAAAACGGACACTTAAGATAAGAAAAATAATCTGAACAAATCGCCAGAACAATTACTCATACTTTTTTGCACTTCCGCCATTCATGGCGGTCGAAAACGGTTGTAGAATCTAAATTATTGGAAGAGTCTTCCCGGGATTAAGGATGTTATTTGGATCAAACTGTAGTTTTATTTTTTGCATTAAGGCTAAAGTTGTGGCATCTACTTCTTGGCTAACATAATCGCGCTTTGTTATGCCAACACCATGCTCACCAGAAAGGGTTCCACCCAGTTTTATAACAAGTTCAAATAAGTCATTTAGACATCTTCTTGCAGGCCCTTCTTGTTTGCTTGCATCGTATAAAAGATTTACATGAAGATTACCATTCCCAGCATGACCAAAATTAAAAATAGCAATTCCATATTTGTTGCTTAGTATTTCTAATTTATTTAATAAAGTGGGTAACTGTGTAACCGGTACTACAATATCTTCATTAATTTTATTAGGTGCGAAGCTGCGCAGTGCAGGAGAGAGAGCTTTTCTTGCAGCCCAAAGTTCAACTTTTTGTTGTTCATCTGCTGCGGTTTGGATTTCTATGCAGTCTGTAATATTTGCAGCATTCAAAACAGCTTCTGTGCTGGTTTGAATATTCTCATTAAGTCCGTCCACCTCAATCATCAACATGGCTTTAGCTTTTTTATCTAAATCAAGGTTAGAATTTTTACGAATTAAGTTTAATGAGCCTGAATCAATAAATTCCAATGCATATGGCAATGTATTTTGGGCAAGTAAATTCACCACCGCTTCAATAGCGGCATTGGAATTTTTGTATAATGCACGAATGGTGCTGATGCACTCAGATTTGGGGCTAAGTTTTAGGCGTGCTTCGGTGATGATGCCTAATATACCTTCGCTGCCAATGAGAATGCGTGTAAGGTCTAAGCCAACAACGCCTTTTGTTGTTGCACTACCTGTATGAATAGTTTCGCCCGCGCCCGTTACAGCTGTGAGACTCAGGGTGTTTTCTCTGCAGGTGCCGTATTTTACCGCTCTTGGTCCTGCTGCATTACAGGCAAGGTTACCTCCAACACTACAATAGTCGGCACTGCTAGGGTCGGGTGGCCAAAATAGGTTTTGCTCTGCAGCTTTTTTTTGTACTTCTACATTTAATACGCCAGGTTCGACGCGTATGTTTCTATTTTTATAATCAAACTCTAAAATTTGATTCATGCGTTCGGTAGAAAGCACCACGCCAGCTTGTACAGGCACGGCAGCACCTGCAGTGCCTGTGCCGCGACCCCGTGTGGTGAGTGGAATTTTGTATTCATTGCAAATTTTTACTGCTTGTTGTATTTGTTCGTGTTTTTGTGGAAGTAATACTAGGTCAGGGCATGTATGTTGCTTGCTATTGTCATAGCCATATGTCCAGCATTCACCTTGGTCGGTTAATACTGAGTCAGTTCCGCAAGCATCAAAAAACTTGCTAATAATAGAAGATTTTATGGACACGCTTTGAACTGCTTTACGTGATGGTTAATCAAGCAACTGCTGGTCAATCAGATCACAAATACAATGAAGTACTAATAGGTGTACTTCTTGAATGCGTGCAGTGGAATCACTAGGCACACGTATTTCAATATCGGTATCTTTTAAAACTGAAGGTACCATACCACCACCGTTTCCTGATAGCGCAACTACAGTCATACCTTTTTGATGTGCAGCTTTAATAGCAGCTACCACATTTGTCGAATTACCACTGGTTGTGATTGCAACTAGTACATCATTTTCATTTCCAAGTGCCAGTACTTGCCTGGAAAAAATATTTTCATAAGCATAATCATTAGCAATCGATGTGAGTGTAGAGCTGTCAGTGGTAAGTGCAATTGCGGCTAAGCCTTCTCGTTCACGTTCAAAGCGATTGAGTAATTCAGAGGAAAGGTGTTGTGAATCAGCAGCTGAACCTCCGTTCCCGCAGGAAAGTACTTTGCCTTGATGGCTAAATGTTTGAATTAATATGTCAGCGGCATTTGCAACAGAAGTTTTTACTTCGTTTAAACTAGCTTGCTTAGTTTCGATGCTGGCTTGAAAAAGCTCTTCTATTCGGGATTCTTTATTCATAATATTAATGTCTAAAAAGCAGAGAAAGCGTTACTTACCCAATTAAGTTTTAGGGATGAGTCACACCCTAACACATCAAGGCTCATGAGTAGATCAGTCTGATATCTAGACATAATGGCTGGCTGCAGAAGAAAGTTTTTGAATTATTATTTTCGTAAACGCTATCAAGAGCGGGGTCATAGTTACTTTTTGTCCTATAGCGAACTTCAACAAATACTAATTCTTCTTTGTTTTGCATGATTATATCTATTTCATCGGTGCGACAGACATAGTTTTTTTCAACTAACTTGAGACCTTGTTTTTGTATGAGCTGACAAGCTTCATCTTCGGCTACCTTGCTGTGATGTTTTCACTAAAGAAATTTCACTCTGGGGAAATTAATTGTGCAGAAAAGTCTTGGCTAATATTTGGGGTTTCGCCAAGTGACTCTGGGCGACCTTTTTCAAACTTAGCCCAGATTAGTTCGCGGTAAATTCGATTTTGTGCGTCTATGCTTAATTTTCCTGTAGTGCCTTGGTAGCGATCAAAATCATTCGCGGAGAGGCGCTGCAAATGTGGAATGACTTGATAGGCATCAATTCCTAGAGCTGCAAAACGTGGCAGTCTGGACGAACTGCTAGAAGTTTGAAGGTCTAAGGTATCTCGTAATAATTCTATTGAAGGATCATCAGACAATAACCAGGGCACATCACAGTACGTTACTCCATTAATGTCTTGGTCAGCTGAGATGTTTTCATTACCAGAAAAAATATGTGAGGTGGCAAAAACAGGTAAATCGGATGCGAAATGAAAACTTAGTTGAGGGCGAATAAGTCTTGCTTGTTGTGGTGATGCAGCAATAAAAATAAAGTCAGCATCTTGTCTGCGTCGCGGTTCAAATTCTATATTAGTTTTGATAATGGATTGAACATTGCGGCGGCGTTGTTCGCTCTGATTTAATTGCAATAAGCTTTTTATAGCAACAGAGTAATCAGAGTTCTGAGGGAAATATCGTTCTGATTGAATTACTGAGCCACCTAACTCGTGAAATCGCTCAGTAAAGGCAGCTAATAAGCGTGTGCCCCATTCACCTTCAGGTACAAGCACTAAAGCTGCGCCTTTATTCTCAAATGATGCGCGTTCCGCAACTTGTTTGGCTTCATCTTCAGGTAACAAACCAAACTGATATAAATTTTGTGCACCATCAAGCTCACTGTCTGAATAATTTAATGATAAGGTGGGAACAGGTACAGAGCCTTGTTTAACCAAGATGCGTACCGCGTCTTTTTGGAAGGGTCCAATTATAAAATCAGCTCCTTCAGTGACAGCGCGTTGATAATAGCTAATAGCTGAGATTGGGTCGTCGCCAGTGTCATATACCACCAGTTCAGGTGGTGGATTGAACGCCTCACCAAATTCACGTGCAGTTGTGATGCCAGCATAAACCGCTTCTGCAACTTTGCTGTAGCGACCGGTTAGCGGTAACAATAGTGCAATTTTATTCGGTGTAATATGAAATGAAGCATAATCTTTGGTTATGGAGTCAATAATATGATTAGGTATCCTTTGTTCAGGATGACTTGTGCGCCATAGTTGTATCTCGTTATCCAATGAGAGTTGGTTTTCATGTGGGCGCTTTTGAATGGCGGCCAGACTTAACCATGCAGCTAGTTCTGGTTTGTTGTTGCTGGCTGACCAGGAGTTTAGTTCTGTATTGTTCGTATCAAGTAAGGTCTGCCAAATCAATTCATTATTTTTCTTAAGTTGTCCAGGGTTTCTTAATAATTTATTTAACGCAATACGTGTTTCTATTGATTGCTTCATCATGCCTGCGCTTTTTAATGCTTTGGCGCGGACAGCAAGTAAATGAGGGTTATATTTTTCAGACACGTTAATTAATTTTTCTGTAGCAGCGTACAATGCAACTTGCGGTTGTCCACTTAGTAGTGCAAGTTCGGCTGAAGCAACACGTTTTCGAACTAGTAAGTCTTTTGTTAGTGCGCTTTCATCAATTGCGCTTAGATATTGTTGCGCTTGCAGTTTGGTTTCTGGTTGCAATACTGCTTCGGCTGCTCTAATTTGTAATGCTTCTTTTTGAGGGGATGGTCGCGTTTTTGCTTCAGACCAAAAAATGTCTGCTGCTTCTTGATATTTCCCTGCTTTAAGAAATTTTTCAGCACGTAGTGTTTGTGAGCTACTGGCGGAGTCAGATGCTTTACTGGTATATAAACGGAAGTCTGCACAACTCGGTAGTATGCAGCTTGCTACCAAGGTGATGAATACAAGTGCTAGTGTATGGAGTAGAGGACTTTTGGGTTGGGGGTTTTGCATTGTAAATATTTTTAATTTGTTAAATTATTTCTGGATTAAGTTTGAATGAGTGATTACGGCACCTTGTACATCATCGCTACTCCTATCGGCAATCTTGCGGATATTACACTACGCGCTCTAGAAGTTATTAAGAATGTTAAGACTTTATATGCTGAAGATACCCGCGTTACTAAACATCTATTAGATCATTATGGTATCCAAGCTAAATTGCACTCGCTACATGATTTTAATGAATCTAAAAAAATATCCTCAGTTATAGTACAGCTACAAGGAGGTGTCGACCTTGGTCTAGTTTCCGATGCCGGTACCCCATTAATAAGCGATCCTGGCTATAAGCTTGTATCAGCCGTTCAAGAGAGTGGTATCTGTATACGTTCGGTTCCAGGGCCAAGTGCCTTGACGGCAGCATTATCGATCGCAGGTCTGCCAACAGACCGCTTTATATTTGAGGGTTTTTTGCCTAAAAGTTCAACAGAACGGGTAAAGCTGCTCAAATCACTGTGCTTTGAAGTAAGAACCATAGTTTTCTATGAGACTGCACAGCGAATACAGGCCACTATACAAGACTGTATTGATGTAATGGGCGGTGAACGCAAAGCAGCTGTGTTGCGTGAATTGACTAAACTTTATGAGCAACATATATGTGCTGAACTAGGTGAAATTCAACAACATCTGGCTGAACAATCAGAAAAAATTCGTGGTGAAATTGTATTGATACTGCATGGCAACACTTCTCCTGAAGATGCTGCAAAGGTTGAAAAAGCAAAGCAACTTTTGTTCGACCTGCAGCAACATATGTCTCTAAAAGAAGCTGCGGCCATCGTTTCTAAAAACACGGGTATGCGTCGTAATCAGCTTTATTCTTTAGGTTTGGAGAAATCCAAAAACAAATCATAATGAGTGTGCTATCTTCGCTTATGGAGTCAGCTAAGCAGTCGCTGCCCCACTTATTTTAGGCGGTTTGCCCATTTATGGATATGAGTAGGTACTTAAAATAAGTGGGGCAGAGGAAAGTCCGGGCTCTATGGGCAAGGTGCCAGGTAACGCCTGGAGGATGTGAGTCCATGGAAAGTGCAACAGAAAGTAAACCGCCCAAATTTATTTGGGTAAGGGTGAAAGGGTGCGGTAAGAGCGCACCGCGCAGCTGGTAACAGATGTGGCTAGGTAAACCCCACCTAGAGCAAGACCAAATAGGGGGACGTGGAGAAATCCAACGTATGGCCCGTGCGGTCCCCGGGTAGGTTGCTTGAGGCTTGTGGTGACACAAGTCCTAGATGAATGACTGCTCACGACAGAATCCGGCTTATCGGCTGGCTCCATATATCTGTCAGTCTACACAAATATGGTCTAGATATAGGTCTTTGTAGCCTTATAGTTGGGAATTATAAAGGAGTGTGGTAACTGCACTTAATCTAAAATATTACCATTCTGTTTCAAGCCCTCAAATTTACGTAAGTTCTTGTCTAATTACCATGTCTTTTTAAGGGTAAAAAGTCTCTTAACTATCTGTCTTATAAGAATTTTTTTGGTTTTTTTTCTACGTATTTACTTGCAATCTATTGAACTCGTTTCTATAGTGTCAAAAAGTGGGAAATTGTGGGAGATACATGGAATATATTTCCATGACGAATACTAATGTTTCAGGGAATCAACGATCTAAATCTGGATGCCAAAGGCCGTATGTCTTTGCCTGCACGCTATCGCGAAAGTATCCAAGAAAGTTGTAATGGTAGTTTGGTGATTACAGTTGATGTGGATCGCTGCTTACTCATTTACCCTTTGCCAGAGTGGGAAGTAATACAGCAAAAATTGATGCAATTACCAAGCATTAATAAACAAGTAAGACGTTTGCAGAGATTGTTGTTGGGTCATGCCACCGAGTGTGATGTGGATGGAAATAATCGAATTTTATTGCCACCACCACTAAGGAAATTTGCCAATTTAACTAAACAAGCGGCATTAATCGGTCAAGGTAATAAATTTGAACTTTGGGATCAGGAAACTTGGGAGAAAATGCGTGAACGATGGATTAAAGAAGAAAACAAATTGAGTGATATTTCTGAAGCGCTTGAAACGCTCTCAATTTAAGAATGAGTATTGATGCTTCGGATTTGCATAATCCGGTATTGCTTACAGAAGTTATAGAAGCTTTGAATATAGAACCGAATGGCAAATATATTGACTGCACATTTGGTCGAGGTGGGCATAGCCAAGAGATTTTAAAAAACTTGGGTGCCAATGGAAAGCTTTTGGCAATTGATCAAGATTTATCAGCTGTTGTGTATGGAAGGGAAAAGTTTTCAGATGATTTGCGATTAATTTTAGAACAGAAAAATTTTTCTCAAATTGGGCAAGTTGCTAAACAATATAAATTTGAACATAAAGTGAATGGGATATTTTTTGATTTAGGGGTTTCATCCCCTCAGTTAGATAACCCAGAAAGAGGATTCAGTTTTATGCATGATGGGCCGTTGGATATGCGCATGAATACTACGGAAGGGATGAGTGCTGCGGGTTGGCTAAAAAAAGTAACTGGTGCGGAATTGGAAAGGGTATTAAAAGAATATGGGCAGGAACGTTATAGCAGAAGAATTGCAAAAGCAGTGATAGAAAAACGTGTGCAGCAGCCGATTACAACCACTAAAGAACTAGCTGATCTGGTGTTAAGTGTTCTAAGCGGTTCGCGTGAACAAAAACATCCCGCTACTCGTACATTTCAAGCGATTCGTATTTACATAAATAAAGAGCTTGAGTCGCTTTCTACAGCTTTAGATGATTGTCTCAGTTTGCTTGTCAATTCAGGAAGACTGTTAGTGATTACGTTTCATTCTCTTGAAGATCATATAGTGAAAAATTTACTGAATAAACATATGCATTCTAATCTGCCGCGCAAGTTGCCAGTTGTGGAGCAAAGAAAGGCACAGTTAAAGCGAATTTGTAAGGCGATTAAACCTTCAGATGAAGAAATTTCCAGAAACCCAAGAGCAAGAAGTGCGAAGTTGCATGTATTGGAGTGGACGGCATGCTAGGCAGGATGTTGCTAGTAATAGTTTTGTTTATTGCAAATGTGGCAACTGGTGTAGGAGTTGTATATTCAAAGCATTCAATGCGCAAATCATTTATTGAACTGCAAAGCACGCAAAATAATTTTGACGAGTTGCAGATCGAGTGGGGGCGTTTACAATTAGAGCAAAGCGCTTGGGCTACACATGGTCGTGTAGAAAAAATTGCCCGTGAAAAATTAAACATGGGCCTAGTGCATAAAGAAAGATTGGTTTTTCTTATAAAAAATTAAGGTGAATAAAGGTATGAAGGAAAATAAAATTTATTCACTGCGCAGAGTTTTTTTGCTGTCATTATTTGTGGTCGGTTTGAGTGGTTTGTTTGCTAGGTCTGTTTATTTGCAATTATTTGAACACGAGTTTTTAGAGGAGGAAGGTAAGGCGCGCCATCTGCGAGTAGTTGAAATACCTGCCCATCGCGGCATGATATTAGATAGAAATGGAGAGTTACTCGCAGTTAGCACGCCTATCCATTCGGTTTGGGCGAATCCACTTGAAGCTTTGCAAAGTCATAAAGCAATTCGAGATGTTGCGCTCATCCTTAACATGAATGCAGATAACTTAATCAAAAAGTTGCAAAGTAAAAAGAATCGACAATTCATATATGTGAAACGTCATATAGGGCCACAGCAGGCAGAAAGATTAAATCAGTTGGGTGGCAAAGGTATCCATCTAAAAAGAGAGTATCGACGTTATTACCCAACCGCAGAAGTTACCTCGCATGTGCTGGGTTTTACCGGGATCGATGATAATGGTTTGGAGGGTATTGAGCTGGCGTATGAGCAATGGTTGCGTGGTCAGCCGGGTGCTAAAAAAGTTATTAAGGATTCCTATAATCGAATTGTTGAAGATGTTGAAGCAATGATTATTCCTGAGCCAGGCAAGGATATGGTGCTCAGTATTGATAAAAGAATTCAATATATTGCTTACCGTGAATTAAAAGCAAAGCTTTCAAAACATCGTGCAAAATCTGCTTCGGCTGTTTTGTTGGATGCGAAAACTGGTGAAGTATTAGCGATGGCAAATGCGCCGTCATTTAATCCTAATAATCGAGAAGATTACGGTCGCGAAACCTATCGTAATCGTGCAGTGACCGATGTGTATGAGCCGGGATCTACAATTAAGCCTTTTACTATTGCTTCTGCATTGGAGTCGCAACGTTATTCTCAAAATAGCATTATTGATACCGCGCCAGGTACTTACAAGATTGGTGAGTTCACGATTCGAGATCATAGGAATTATGGTTCTCTTACAGTAAGCGAAATCATTCTTAAATCTAGCAATGTAGGAGCTACAAAAATTGCGCAAACAATTCCTGCGCAAGAGCTGTGGTCAACGTTCAGCTCGATTGGGATTGGCCACTCAACTGAATCTGGATTTCCAGGTGAGGTTTCCGGTTATTTAAAAAGCTTTCATAGCTGGTATAAGGTTGAGCATGCCACATTGTCATATGGTTATGGTATGTCGATGACTAGTCTGCAGTTAGCGCGTGCTTATGCTGTGTTGGCATCAGGTGGCAAGCTTTTGCCTATCTCCATGCTGCGTAAAACAGATGAAGGTATCCAAAACCAGAAAATACCAGCCATATTTTCGCCACAAACAATTGATAAAGTGGTCACAATGCTAACAGCTGTGGTTTCTGAACAAGGTACAGGCTCGCGTGCTGCAATTCCTGGTTATAGTGTAGCGGGTAAGACAGGCACGGTGCATAAGTCTTCAAAAGGTGGTTATGAAGAAGATAAATATATTTCTGTATTCGCAGGTATGGCGCCTGCTAGTGATCCTAGGTTGGTATTGGTTGTGATGGTTAATCAACCTAGTAGTGGTGCATATTTTGGTGGTGAAGTTGCAGCGCCAATTTTTTCTAAAATTATGGGTGGCGCATTGCGCATACTTAATATTTCACCGGACAAAGTGCCTATACAAGCTTATACAAACACATTGAAAGATTATGCGGGTTAATGAATGCAAACTAATGCATCGTTCTCATGGCCTTTGGATAAATTACTAAAAGACTGGGTTAAAGTGCAATCAAGTTATTCAGAAACTTTTATAACTGGCTTGAGCTTAGATAGTCGTTCTACAAGCGAGGGTGATTTATATTTTGCCATGCAAGGTTTAAAACAACATGGTGCTGAATATAGTCAACAAGCAGTTATTAATGGGGCTGCAGCACTGGCTTGGGAAACAAGTGAAGCGGTTAATGAAAAAAATTTACCTAGCTGTATTCCGTGTGTGGCGGTAGATGGTTTGCAAAATAAGCTCGGGCTGATCTGTCAACGTTTTTACAATAATCCATCTGCTCAGATGAATGTTATTGCAGTAACGGGTACAGATGGCAAAACATCTGTAAGCCAGTTTATTGCGCAAGCATTAAGTCAACTGGACGTACCATGTGGAGTAATTGGTACATTAGGCTATGGGGTATATCCAAATTTTGATGAGGCTAGTCATACCACTCCAGATGCAGTGCGCATGCACGGCTTGTTGAATGGGTTATATGTAGATGAAGTAAAAAATGTAGTATTGGAAGCCTCCTCACATGGCTTAAGGCAGGGAAGGTTAAATGGTGTTGAGGTGGATACTGCCGTGTTTACCAATTTAGGTCGTGACCACATGGACTATCATGACACTATTGATGATTACTTCAATTCTAAAAGATTGTTATTTCAAACTACTTGTCTAAAAAATGCAGTAATCAACATTGATAATGACGCTGGAATGCGGTTGGCTCAGGAATTCTCGGGCCAATTGAATGTGATCACTTACTCGATTCGATCAAAATCGATCAATATGAATTCATGCATAAATGCGACCAATATCAAAAGTATTGCCGGCATAACGAGTTTTGAGATTGAGTCTAGTTGGGGTAAAGCGAAACTAAAAACCAGATTATTTGGAAAATTTAAT